>Ga0210044_10004935_pt1 | contig 18316 bp, 19 predicted proteins | sample CryGey13umfilter_2_FD_183959 | JGI IMG/M metagenome (GOLD analysis project Ga0210044, IMG submission 183959) | Groundwater microbial communities from aquifer in Utah, USA - Crystal Geyser 4/9/14 3 um filter (SPAdes) (version 2) | ecosystem: Environmental > Aquatic > Deep subsurface >... | reverse complement strand
GAGTTTAATGCTACTTTTGTTTTTCAAAAAATTGACCAGATATGTATCCACGGGTTAGTGATTTTATTAATGATGTTTTCGGCACCCACCTAAATCTCCCTATACAGAGTTATGGCTTTTTTCTTGCCTTGGCTTTTGTTTGCGGGGGTTACTTATTAAACAAGGAGTTAATCCGGCAGGAGAAAGCAGGGCATGTCTGGTCAACCAAACGCAAAACGCTGACAGGTCAGAAGGCAGGGTTTGTCGAGATGGTCAGCATCTTTGTTATCAGCCTGTTGGTTGGTTTCAAATTAACCGGATTAGTCATTCATTATCAGGAATTTGTCAATAATCCACAAGCCTTTGTGTTTTCTTCAACCGGAAACTGGATTGGCGGATTGATACTTGCCTCGGCCATGACCTTTATCCAATATTATTTAAAAAAACAAAAAGCGCTAGACCCTCCACTAGTTAAAGAAGTGGAAGTTCGCGCCAATGAACAAACCTGGTCCATCGTTTTTATTGCCGTCATTTTTGGAATTATTGGCGCCAAAATATTTCATCAATTCGAAAATTGGAACGATTTTGTAGCAGATCCCCTGGGAAGCCTGTTTAGCTTCAGCGGACTTACTTTCTATGGCGGTTTGATTGTTGCCACCTTCGGAGTAGGCTATTATGGTGAAAACCATGGTATTCCATGGAAGCGCATGGCCGACAGCATTGCACCTTCGTTGATATTGGCCTATGGAATTGGCCGTATAGGCTGTCAGGTGGCCGGAGATGGCGATTGGGGAATTGTTAATCTGGATCCCATGCCGCAGTGGTTATCTTTTTTACCCGACTGGGTGTGGGCTTATCGTTATCCACACAACATCCTCAACGAAGGCATCAGAATAGAAGGTTGTACGGGAGCGCATTGTTTTCAGCTGGCTCAACCAGTTTTTCCTACTCCCCTTTACGAAACCACCATGTCGCTGCTCATTTTTCTGATCTTATGGTCGATTAGGAAAAGATTTAAAACAGCAGGGATGCTCTTTGCCATTTACCTCATGCTGAATGGTATTGAACGATTTCTGATCGAGCAAATCAGAGTGAACAATGTACTGGATTTCTTGGGAATTAAAGCAACTCAGGCTGAAGTAATTGCTACATTGATTTTTGGTCTGGGGCTTGGATTTTTAATTTATTTGTTAGCACAAAAGCCAAAACCGACTATATGAACCTTGAACATATTACACTAGAAGTCAATAAAATATGCATCGAAACGGGGCATTTTATCAAAAGCCAGGTCGAGAACCTTTCCAATCAGGATGTCATTGAAAAAGGCGTTCACAATCTGGTCACTTTCGTGGATAAAGAATCTGAGAAACAGATCATCACTGCACTTGTACCTCTGGTTAAAGACGCAGGGTTTATTGCTGAAGAGCAAAGCAACCTTCCACGGGGTGATGAGTACAACTGGATTGTGGACCCACTGGATGGCACCACCAATTTCGTTCATGGTATTCCATTGTTTTCCATTTCGATTGCCTTGATGAAAAAGGACGAATTGTTAATAGGCGTGGTTTACGAAATAAATCTGAAAGAGTGTTTTTATGCCTGGAAAGGTGGCGGGGCTTTTTTAAATGGAAAGCCAATTCATGTTTCGGGCACCGACAAACTCGACAATTCACTGGTTGCCACCGGATTTCCTTATTATGATTATTCGTTACTCGATCCCTACTTATCTCTTTTTAAAGATCTGATGCAAACTTCGCGAGGGGTGCGTCGACTGGGCTCAGCAGCAGTTGATTTGGCCTATGTGGCGTGTGGCCGGTTTGAGCTCTTTTACGAATATGGACTGCAATCGTGGGATGTGGCGGCCGGGGCCTTGATTGTGCAGGAAGCTGGTGGAATGGTGACCGACTTTAAAAAGGGCAATCAATATATTTTCGGTCAACAGTTGATCGCATCCAACATATTAATCCACAGTGAATTCACCTGCAAACTTCAGGAGCATTTTAAAAATAAAACCTGATAACTCTTCACAATATTTTAGTATTATTGCATAAAAGTAAGTGTTATGACCCAAAAGAAGCTTGTTCCTGAAGAACTTGAAAAAGATAGTCCATATAGAAGTCTCTTCAAAGCCATTAGTTGGCGGTTTATAGCGTCGGGCGCAACGTTTATCATCAGTTTTACGGTATTTACGCAAGCTACGCAAAGTGCCTTTAAAGATGTGCTTGGCGCAGTATCAATGATCACAGCCATCGATATAATCGCCAAACTGATCTTATATTATCTTCATGAAAGGTTATGGACCAATATTGGCTGGGGAAAATACTGGCATCGACAAGTTTTGCGTAAGCGATATAAAAGCATTCATAAAAAACGTCCAGAAAAATCCTGACCATGAAAAAACTAATTTTCATAACCATCTTGTTAATTTCTTCCATCCTCGGTGTTCATCAGGAAATGCACGCCAACACCGACAGTACTTCTGTTATGGTATATACATTCGACATGAAGGAAATGATTGCCCCACCGGTTTGGAGAACAACAAAAAACGCCATCGAAAAGGCTACTGAACTAAAAGCGGATCTGATTATAATCCATATGAATACCTATGGAGGAACATTGGATGATGCGGATTCCATTCGGACCAAAATCCTGAATAGCAGCATCCCTGTTTATATCTTCATCGACAAAAATGCGGCCTCTGCCGGTGCACTTATTTCCATCGCTTGCGACAGCATTTATATGGCGCCCGGATCGAGTATCGGTGCCGCCACCGTAGTTAACCAGAGTGGCGAACAGATGCCCGACAAATATCAGAGTTATATGCGCTCGATGATGCGTGCCACGGCAGAAGCCAAGAACCGTGATCCGAAAATAGCCCAGGCCATGGTGGATCCAAAAGTTTACGTGCCGGGGATTAGCGATTCCGGCCAGGTGCTGACTTTCACCGTGAGCGAAGCGATTCAACATGGGTTTTGTGAAGCAAAAGTTGAAAACATAAACGAATTACTTCAACATGCAGGAATACAACATTATAAGGTGGTGCCACATGAAATTTCAGCTACCGACAATATGATTGGCTGGTTGATCAATCCATTTGTAAGCGGCATATTGATTATGCTGATTATTGGTGGAATATACTTCGAGCTACAAACACCCGGCATTGGTTTTCCGCTGGCAGCAGCTTTCGTTGCGGCCATGTTATATTTTGCCCCCTTGTATCTGGAGGGTTTGGCCAATCATTGGGAAATTATCGTTTTTATCGTTGGTGTGGCCCTAATAGCGGTGGAAATATTTGCCATACCCGGGTTTGGCGTAATTGGCGTTTTAGGTCTGGTGCTTATGATTATCGGGCTTACCCTGAGCATGGTTGGGAACATTAACCCCATCAATATTGAAGCCAATATCTCACAGATCACCAAAGCCTTATCCATCGTCGTCATTGCCTTCTTTCTGGCCATCACGGCAAGTATCATGCTAAGTAAAAAATTATTTACGAGCAGGGCTTTCGGTCATCTGGCATTAACGAAAACACAAAACGTGGATGAAGGGTACACCTCAGCCTCACCTGATTATACTGCCCGGATCGGGCAGGAAGGAATAGCCTACACCATGCTTCGTCCAGCAGGTAAAATAATGATTGATAACGAATTGTATGATGCAACCGCCCGCTCAGGGTTAATCGACAAAGGGGTCAGGATTGTGGTGGTGGGATATCTGAATGCGCAGTTGGTGGTAAAGAAATTATAAAAAGAGAAACTGTCTGAGATGACCCTATCTCTTCATCAAATCAAATCCTGCATTAAATCCTTCATAGAATAAACCCCTGATTTTCCGGTCAGAAATTCGGCAGCGAGCACAGCACCCAACGCAAACCCCTGCCGGTTCTTAGCCTCATGAACCAAGGAAATGATGTCCTCTTGCGATTCATAGGTAACTTCGTGGGTTCCGGGAACCTCCCCTTCTCTGATGCTTTCAATGGATAATGTTTCGTTTTCACCGGGCTGTTCCAAAGTCCAGGATTTTAAATTACCAAACCGGGAAATTACCTGGTTAGCCAGCGTAATGGCCGTTCCGCTTGGGGCATCAAGTTTATGTATGTGATGGATTTCCTTCATTTTTGGCGTATATCCCGACACTTTCGACATGATTAGTGCCAATTGCTCATTGAGATAAAACAGAATATTTACGCCCACCGAAAAGTTGGATGCATAAAAAAAAGCACCCCCGTTCGATGCACATTCTCCGACAACTTCATCCCATTTTTCAAGCCAGCCGGTCGTTCCTGAAATTACCGGGAGCTGATGGATAAAGCAATAGCTATACACTTCACGAACAGCATCCGGCAAACTAAAATCAATCACAACAGGTTTCTTCAGATTATTTAATTCCAGATTGTTCCAGTCTGATTTCTTATCTAAACGAGCCACGATATGATGTCCTCTGAGTTGAGCGACTTTTTCCACTTCATGCCCCATACGGCCATAGCCTGAGAGAATGATGTTCATGATACATTATTTTTAAGGTCAAAAACTAACTGTGATCCTCAATCCATTTGATGTTACCAGACCTGGCTCAGAGAAAGAGCCCGAATTAAAATGGAGTGCTTGAATCATCGGATCTACGCGAACAGACAGGTTTTCATCCACTTCCCAATAGTAAAGGTGGGCATCAACAGTGGCATCCAACATTTGAAGTATGTACCAGGCTCCCATGACAATGTATGACAATTCCATGTTTCTCCGATAGAAATCACGGATTGATTTCAAATCCTCTGTTTTATATTTCTCAGCCAATGGGTTATCGCATTCTGTACCCAGCGCGGCTGCAGTAGCTGAACAAGTATAGGCTTCCCGGTATTTCTTGTATTCCGACCCGTTGGCTATGGCAAAATATCCCGTAACTCCAAATCCTGCATAAACGATGGGTAGTTTCCAGTATTTTTTATTGTAAATCTGCCCGGCGCCCGGAACTAAAGCATATAAGGTAGCTTTTTTGGGTGAATGTGGTCTCAATGCACTCGTTTCCCCGGGTTTTTCAACCTCCGTGTTTTGTGCTTGTATAGAGGAAATTCCCGTGAAAAAGAGGAAAATCAGGATGAGATGACCGATATTTTTGTGATTCTTTATCAATTTATTGTTGTTCCCTGAACACATTGATAATGGATTCGAGTTCATTATCATTTTTGAAACTGATAACGATGGATCCTTGTCCTTTATTATTGCGCTTCAAGCTAACTTTCGTCCCCAGTTTCTGACTTAACACGGAGGTTGTTTCTTTAAATTTCTCAGGGATGGGGTCCGGCTTTTTAACGGTCTTTTTTGCAGCTTCGGCACCTTTCGCCAATGTTCTCACCATTTCTTCTACCTGCCGCACATTGAGGCCACGGTTAATAATCATGTGCAACATACTCTCTTGCAGTTCACCATCTTCAACGGTAATCAGGGCACGTGCATGGCCGGATGTGATAAATCCATCGCGCAAAGCAACTTGTACAGATGGGGGCAGTTTTAGCAAACGCAAGGCATTGGCAATGGAGGAACGGTTTTTACCTATGCGTTCGCTGAGTTTTTCCTGGGTAAGATTACATTCTTCAATCAACCGTTGGTAGCTGATAGCCACCTCTATGGCATTCAATTCCTGACGGTGAATGTTTTCGATGAGAGCCAGTTCAAGCATTTGCTCATCGTTGGCTACCCTGATAAACGCAGGAATACGCTCAATACCGGCCAATTGAGATGCACGCAGCCTGCGTTCGCCGGCAATGAGTTGATACTTGTCATATCCCATTTTCCTCACGGTGATGGGCTGGATAACTCCCTGCGACAAAATAGAATCGGCAAGCTCACGCAATAACATTCCATCAAAATCGGTCCGGGGCTGAAACGGATTGGTTTCGATTTTTGAAATTTCGAGTTCGGCGATGGCACCTGCTACATAATTCCCGGAAATATCTTCCGAGGTGATGTCAGTATCAGGACTTTGTAAAATGGAGTCCAATCCCCTTCCCAACGCTTTTCGCTTACCCTTTAATTCGCTCATGGCATTAATCTATTATTTTATCCTCGTTATTCATGGAGGTCATGTTGTTTTTTTGCAGTATCTCTCGAGCCAGGTTCAAATAATTGATTGCTCCTGAACTCTGCACATCGTACATGATGATAGAATCGCCAAAACTGGGAGCTTCGCCAAGTTTGGTATTCCGGGTAATAATGGTATCAAATACCATTTTCTGGAAATGTGTTTTCACCTCTTCGACTACTTGTTTCGACAAGCGAAGTCTGCCATCGAACATGGTAAGCAAAATCCCTTCAATATCAAGTCGCTGGTTTAAACGGCTCTGTACTATCTTTATTGTATTCAACAATTTACCAAGACCCTCAAGCGCGAAATACTCACACTGCACCGGGATGATGACCGAGTCAGCAGCTGACAAAGCATTCACGGTGATTAAACCCAGTGATGGTGAACAATCGATGATAATGAAATCATATTTATCCTTCACTTTTTCAAGTACTTGTTTCATCATCATCTCCCGATTTGGCAGGTTGATGAGTTCAATCTCGGCACCCACCAAATCGATGTGGGCAGGTAATAAATCGAGATGAGGTGTTTTTGTGGGCAAAATTACCTGGGTAACATCCAGGTTATCAACAATGCATTCATATATACTCGCCTGTATTAGTTTGGGATCGAACCCAATACCCGAAGTCGCATTTGCCTGTGGATCTGCATCAACAATGAGTGTATGATATTCTAAAACCGCCAGACTGGCAGCAAGATTTATGGAAGTTGTTGTTTTTCCAACTCCTCCTTTTTGATTCGTTACAGCAATCGTTTTTCCCATGGTATTTGTTCAGTTATTAACCCATCCCCAAGTGGCAAAAATACAATATTGGATTGAGCCGACGAGAAGGATAAGGCGAACTTATTAACATGTATTGATCAGGGACGAACCATTGAACAGGCATTGAATACAATATATTAACCTCAAGAGTATTAATGGATTAACTAACAATTCAAAAGCCGAAAGCGGGTAAATTCAGTGAAAACAAATTCAACGAATATTAGTTTTCATCTTCGCCCCCCAAATCTTCAAAAGAAACATCTAAAGCAGAAGTTTTGATGGCTTCTGATGAAGTATCCTCTCTGATGGTATCCTGGTCATTTTCTACAAAATTAATGGCTGCATCCAGTCCCTCACGGAACTTTTCAAAATCTTCTCCATATAAAAAGATTTTATGCTTTTCGTAAGTAAAACGGCCATCCGCTTCATTAAAGCGCCGCTTGCTTTCAGTAATAGTAACAAACAACTCCTTTGCCCTTGTTGCCTTCACATCAAAAAAATACGTTCGCTTTCCTGCCCTTACCGACTTTGAATAATAATCGGCACCTCTTTCCTGATTCTCTGGTTCTCCCATCCTGATGAAGTAAATTGATTAATTAGTTACTTACCCCGAAATAATGGTTCAAAGTTAACAATAATCCTTTCCGACCTATTGTATCTGCTTTCATTGTTGAAAAAAACGTGACTTTTGTTAATAACCACCGTGTTAAACAGGACTAATCTGCTTATTGTTTTATGATTTTAATCACCTGAGTTTTTTCGGGAATGACAACACGCACATAGAAAACACCCGAATTCAACAAGTTTACCACACGATCAAGGTTGATGATACGATCAGCCCTTGAGCGGGTATATTTCCCTAAATACACTAATTTTCCAGAGGTACTCATCAACTCAACAACAACTAATTCAATAGAATCCAGGTTAAGCTTTAGGTTGAGTTCATCCCTAAACGGGTTTGGAAATGCCTCAACCAACGTTTTTCCATTTGCGGGATTACCTGCAATTTCCAAAAGCAGCCCATAAGCCACTCCATAATCCGGTATTCCCCAACCTAGTAAATCGTCAGGGTTCAGGGCCTGGTTTGCGCTTTGTTTAAGTGCATTATGAACTTCTAACACCGTCATTTCGGGATAAGCTTGTACCAAACATGCCGTCATTCCTGCAATGACAGGTGATGAGAAAGAAGTTCCATTTCCAAAGCCGGCATCACTCATCCCATAAGCAACAAAAGTATTTTGACCTGTTGCAGCAATCGTGGGTTTATGCCTTCCATCGTATGTTGGCCCAATGGAACTAAAAGAGGCCCTGACCCCATCCGGATCAACAGCGCCGATGCTAAGTACATTAAACCCGTCCGCAGGTGCACCGATATATGGAAAATCAGGATCATTGCCTGAATTTCCTGCACTGTTCACCACAACGATTCCTTTTTCAGCCGCCCGGTCTGCACCACGGGTGCTCACGTTGGTGGCGCCGTTCATGTCCTGGTAGCTATGGTTAAAAAGTGGATTATCAAAATCAATATAACCCAATGAACTGTTGATGACATCGGCTCCTACACTATCAGCAAATTCAGCCGCCGAAACCCAATTGTATTCTTCAATCACATTTTCCGATTGTACATCTTCGGGTCTTAGCAACCAATAGCCGGCCTGTGGGGCGGTTCCAATCATCTGCCCGGGCGAATAAGCCGCCATGGTCGACAATACAGAGTTGCCGTGTCCACTTTCAGTAAAAACATTTCCGCCGGGATGAACAAAATCTTTGGTGCCAAACACCCGGTTGTTCATCCACAGGCTATCAAAAAATGGATGCTGTTCTGTCCCGCTAAACCCACCATCCAAAACTGCAATCACCACTCCCTGTCCCTGATATCCCATATCATGAAGGACTGTACCATTGATCTGGTTGATTTGCGGACCTGCTCCACCATAATTATAAGTACCTGTGTTCTTTAGGTTGTTGTATTCCAATTCCTCAGCTATCGCGATGGTTTCATTTGCAAAATAAGCTTTATCAATCCCTGTTGGTATCGGCTCGGGAAGCTTCACCACGTTTTGAACGTAAGGCAGAGCCCCGATTAATTCAATAACCGTTGTATCTTCGGTAAAGACGGTTACCCCATTCATCCATTTAGTAGGATTGAGCAATTGAGCCCCTGCTTCGGAAACTCCCTGAAGATAAGCCGGATTAACTGGCAAATCCTCTTCGGTAATGACAATACCATACTTTTCACGTCGATCGATGGCCCTCTGTGAGAGAAATTCCTCCGGCTGGTTGATCGAATAAGGTGAATTGTTTTTGTCGGTAAACTGGATAAAGTATTTATCCGGCGCTACTTGTCCGATAAGCATCGTTCCCAGAGCGAGTAATACCGCTAGTGTAAAAATGATTTTCATGTTCGATTAATTGTTAGTCATGTTGACAAATATTTTCATCAAGTCGTTGCATTTATTGATATTGAGGGATAACGGTGTTGTTTGACAAATTTACGTCAGGAACTCCTTTAGAGCCCAAAATGACTTTTTCAATTTGTTTTTTATTATCCACCTGAACCACTACAGCATCCGGACTTTCAGCCCAGACTCCTGTATTCTTTTCAACCTCTTCCTGTGTTCCGTCGGTATAATTTACCAGCAGACGAATGGGAAGAGGCAGCCCTCCCGGGTTTTCCACTACTATTTTATTATCAAAAGTTACCTTTTTAATCCCTAAATCGGCATAAGCCCTGTTAAAATACCAGGGAGTAAAGTACCACCATAGGTCTTGTTGTGCGGTTTGGCTAAACGAGTTGAAGAAATCAAAGGGATCGGGATGTAAGCCATGCCAGTTCTCAATAAATTGTTGGTAAGCCGCTTTGAAGGTGGTTTCACCAAGGGCATCACGCAAATAAGCCAGGGCCAGTGCAGATCGATTATAAGCGTGTATGCGGTAACTGGAGTAGTCCGCAATCTGATAACTTAAATACATCATGGGCACTTCTTTTTCACGGCCGCTCATGGCTTCGAATGCCGAAACGATGCGATCAAAATAATGATATTCAGGATCCTCCTTTTCCATGATTTCATTGGTCGTGTAAGCAGCCCAACCTTCATCCATCCATGCGTATTTTCGTTCGTTGGCACCCATATAAAATGGAAAATAGGTATGAGCAATTTCATGATAAAACAAACCCATGGCCTGTGATTCTGATTTTGGATCTCCGTCTATCGCCATCATCGGCGATTCCATACCTCCATTTCGCCGTCCATTACAAAAAGAAGTCATGTGCGGATAAGGGAAAGGAACGCCTGGCATTTCGGTTGACATCATCCTGACGCTTAGGGAAGCCCACCTGGCACCTTGATTAAAAGTTAAGACCGAATCAGGGTACACGGCATCCACCAGTACCTGTCGTCCCGACAGGGTATCCACGGTTACAAAGCTTCCCTCCCAATTAACTTCTTTAGCCAAACCAAAAGAAAAATCGGGCACCTCCCTGGCTACAAATTGCCAGGCTTGAGGGCTCTGTTTCTGTAATACTGTATTTGCCCGGCATTCATCGGTTGTAAAAAACCGAACGATCTCACCCGACCGTTTGGCCTCTGACATCCGTTCCAGTACAGCTTTAGTATAGTGAATTCCGGGATTTTGTAATTCGCCTGTAGCCCAAATCTTATAATCATTAGGAACAGAAATAGTTACGTTGTAGTTATTGAAGTCATTATAAAATTCAACGGTGCCGAGATAATCGATTTCGTCCCAGCCATCAATGTCATCGTATACAGCGATCTGAGGATACCAATAGGCCAAAAAAATGATGTTTTCGCTGTATTTGCCCATACGAACAGGCTGGTTTTGAGGTATGATAAACGACCAGCTTGTTTCTAAACTCAAAGAATCGAGGGGCAGCAAGGGTTCTACTAATTGAATATCCATATTGGTCGCCGACCTGTTGACCACTTTTGTGTCGGCTGGATCGACTATCACCTTATTAATTAACAAGGAATTGATTATCGTTCCATCCGTTAGATTCTCCGAACCGATGGGCCAGGAACGGGCGTTGCCTTTTTTGTAAAAATCAGGATAAAGCCGGACAACAAGTTGGCGCAAGGTGTCGGGGCTGTTGTTAAAGTAGGTGATCAGTTCATGTCCGGTCAAAAGGCCCGTTTTAGGGTCAACTTTAACATCAATGGAATAATCAGCCCTGTTTTGCCAATAATTTGGACCGGGAATCCCAACCACAGAGCGACTTCCGCTTTTGGTTGCCTGAACAATTTCACGTGGGAGTGCAGGCTGATTTTGACCATAAACAGAAAATAATATCCCGAAATTTCCAAGGGATAAAAATAAAACAAAAGCTATTTTATTCATAAATAATACATTAACGTAGATGAGAAGGATTGTATCCTATGATTGGCTCACATTTACCAGAGCCAGAACCAAGGTGTAAAAGTAGTTATTATCAACAGAAAACCATTATTTTTGTACAAATTCATTACAATGATCACCACCGTTAATCCCGCCACACAAAAAGAGATAAAAGATTATCCTCTGTTAACTGTAGCAGAAGTTGATCAGTTACTTAATCTAAACCGCGACACCTACTTAAACTGGAAGAATTCTTCTATCTCCCATCGTGGGAAACTTTTTCTTAAACTGGCCCACCTGCTTCGTGAACGAATGGATGAACTGGCTTTGCTGATCACTTCCGAAATGGGAAAGATCCTGCGGGAATCAAAAGCTGAAATTGAAAAATGCGCCTGGTTGTGTGAGTATTATGCCGAACACACAGCTAGTTTGCTAAATACAGAAGCGATGACCAGCGATGCATCGACCTGTTATGTTCGCTTCGATCCATTGGGGACTGTGTTCGCCCTCATGCCATGGAATTTTCCATTTTGGCAGGTGTTTAGGGCTGCCGTACCAACCATGATGGCTGGCAACACCTTTGTGCTGCGGCATGCACGCAATGTACTCGGCTGTGGCGAAGCCATCCAGTCGTTGTTCCTTGATGCCGGGTTTCCAAAAAACAGTTTCACCAACCTCAACATTTCAATAGAACTTGCAGAACATGTCATCGCGCATCCGGCAGTTTGTGGTGTCACCCTGACGGGAAGCGCCCGTGCGGGCAAATCAGTGGCTGCCGTAGCCGGAAAGTACCTGAAAAAATGCGTCCTAGAACTCGGTGGCTCCGACCCTTTTATTGTATTGAATGATGCAGAGCTTAACACATCTTGCAGTACGGGTGTGAGTTCCCGAATGCTCAACGCGGGGCAGGTTTGTATCTCAGCCAAACGATTTATTGTGGAACATGGTGTTTACAATGATTTTGTTCAAGAGCATAAAAGGTTGTTGGAAAACCTGGTGGTTGGAGATCCAACACATCCAACAACCCACATGGGTCCTATGGCCCGTATGGATTTAATGGAACAACTTGAAAAACAAATCAACGAATCCATTTCAATGGGAGCCACATTAGTAACAGGCGGTCATCGCGTCCATCAACAACAGTTGTATTTTCAACCTACCCTACTCACAGATGTCACCCCTGAAATGCCTGTTTTTAAAGAAGAAACGTTTGGTCCCGTTTCGGTCATCATCCCTGCAAAAAATGCCGAAGATGCAGTTAGGATAGCCAATGAAACCAGTATGGGACTGGGGGCCAGCATTTGGACCAACAACCTGAAACTGGCAGAAGAAATGGCTTTAAAGATAGAAGCCGGAGCCGTGTTCATTAACGGCATGACCAAATCTGATCCGCGTATCCCTTTCGGAGGAATTAAACAATCTGGGTTTGGACGAGAGCTGGGCAGCTATGGCATCAAAGAATTTTTAAATATTAAAACAGTCTGGATTAAATAATTCAATAAACCAATCCCACCAATGCGTATCGACATCATCACCCTTTTTCCGGAAATGTTTGAAGGCCCTTTCAGTCATTCAATTGTAAAACGTGCCATTGAAAAAGGGTTGGCAGAAATTCACCTGCATCAGCTGCGTGATTTCTCGACCGACAAACACAAACGGGTAGACGATTATGCTTTTTCGGGAGGTGCCGGAATGGTGATGATGATTGAACCGGTAGCACGGTGTATCGCTGCGCTGAAGGCGGAACGCGATTATGATGCCGTCATTTACACCAGCCCTGACGGACAGATGCTTGATCAGCCTTTGGCCAACCGGTTGTCGGGATTTAACAACCTGATATTGTTGTGTGGACATTATAAAGGTGTGGACGAACGCATCCGCGAACACCTGGTGACGATGGAAATCAGCATAGGGAATTATGTTTTGTCGGGGGGAGAACTGGCCGCCGCTGTCATCAGCGACAGCATCATCCGATTGATTCCGGGGGTGCTCACAGATGAATCTTCCGCCCTGAGCGACTCATTTCAAAACAACCTGGTTTCTCCACCGGTGTACACCCGTCCGCGTAATTTTAACGGATGGGTAGTCCCGGAAATTTTGTTGTCTGGAAATGAGAGGATTATTGAAGAATGGAAGTACAATCAATCGGTTGAACGCACAAAAATACGCAGGCCTGAATTATTGAATGAGTGATATTAAATTATCTTTGCCTGATTGCAAACGCCTTTTTAATGATCAAAACCGGGAATAAAAATTACTAACAATGCCCTTTTAATAAATCGCCAACTTTTTTAGTTGTTTTTATTTGCAGATAAATAAATAGCTGTATATTTGCACTCTTTTTGAGTGTACCACGCTAAACCTGTAAGAAGATGAGCCAGAATGAATTATTGCAATATGTAAAAAACACGGTAACGATGCAAGAACTTCCAGCCTTTAAAGCCGGAGACACGATTACCGTTACTTATAAGATTATTGAAGGAGCCAAAGAGCGCCTGCAAAAATACCAGGGAGTTGTACTTCAGCGTTCAGGCAGCGGTAATACCGCCACCTTTACCGTTCGTAAAATGTCGGGTAACATCGGGGTTGAAAGAATTTTTCCTGTTTCCTCACCTTTTATCAGTCAGCTGGAAGTAAATAAAGTGGGTGTGGTTCGCAGGGCCAGAATTTACTACTTCCGCGGATTGCGCGGTAAAAAAGCCAGAATTAAAGAAAAAAGATTTTAATCTGATTACAACATATCTTACAAAAAAACTCCGGTTCTTCAACCGGAGTTTTTTTTATTGGTTCCTTTGCCTGAAAATTTCATAAAGCAACACGCCGGCAGCCACCGAAACATTTAGCGAATCAATGGTTCCTGTCATGGGAATTCTCACCAACAAATCCGAGCGTTTTAAATATTCCGGGGAAATTCCTTCACCTTCAGAACCCATGATTAGGGCAACCGGCCCGGTAAGTTTTTCGTTATAATACACTTCCTCGCCCTTCTCGGTAGCAGCCAGAATTTTCAAACCGCTATTTTTTAAGTATTCAATAGAATCTTTCAGATTTTCGCTGCGACAGATTGGCAAAGTATAAATAGCTCCGGCAGAAGATTTTACTGTATCCGAATTTAATAAGGCCGAGCCTTTTACAGGAATGACAACGGCATGAACCCCGGTGCATGAAGCCGTTCTCAATATGGCTCCAAAATTGCGGACATCCGTTATTTTATCCAGGATCAAAAGAAAAGGATCTTCACCTTTTTCATAAATCGCGGGCAACACCTGCTCAATTCTACTAAAAGTAACCGGCGACAGGTAAGCGATGATCCCCTGGTGATTTTTTCGGGTTACCCGGTTCAGCTTCTCTATAGGAACAAACTGGAATGGAATATCAAGATGCTTCAACTCACTGATGACCTCTTTTATCACTTCATTGCGCAACCCATGCTGAATGAGCACCTTTTCAAATTCTTTTGAAGCTTTTAATGCCTCCATCACCGGCCAGGCACCATATATAAAATCCTGGTTGGGTGTTTCCCTTGATTCTCTATTCATCCGCTTCGTTAATTAGTGTTTCGGGTAAACTTTTTTTTGTAGTTACTCCCATTATTTTTATTTGTTCAACCTGCCTGATCAAATTCCCGCTGCCCGAAATGAGCTTTTTATGAGCCTCCTGATATGCCTTTTCGGCTTTTTCAATGTTCTGACCAATGTTCTCCAGATCGTTGACAAAGCTCGCAAATTTATCGTACAATTTGCCTCCTCTGTCAGCAATTTCGAGGGCATTTTGATTCTGCTTTTCAAATTTCCAAATGGAAGACACCGTACGCAGCGTAGCGAGCAAAGTAGTCGGGCTAACGATTACAACCCGTTCGTGCCACGCGTAGTTAAATAATTCATGATCAGCCTGCACAGCCAACGCAAAGGCAGGTTCTACGGGCATAAACATCAAAACAAAGTCAGGAGAATTAATTCCCAGAAGCTGGTCGTAGCGCTTTTCACTTAATTCCTTAATGTGACGGCGAATAGAATCCAGGTGCTCACGCAATTTCTTACTTCTTAAGTGTTCCTCTTCTGCACTTACATACTCTGTATAGGCGGTAAGCGAAACCTTGGAGTCGATGACCAGGTGTTTGTCTTCCGGTAGTCTGATCACCACATCGGGGCGCATAATGGCTCCCTGTTCATTTTTGGTTGAAAACTGCAAATAATACTCCTGATCCTTTATCAAACCCGACCGTTCCAGCACACGTTCTAAAATAATTTCACCCCAGTTACCCTGTCTCTTGCTATCCGATTTCAGGGCATTGGTCAGGTTTTTGGCATCCTTATCAAGGGTAACACTCAGGTCGTAAATTTTCAACAGCTCTGCTTTCAGGTCCGATTGGTCCTTCAATCCTTTTTCATAGGTAAGATCCACCTTTTTCTCAAAATCCTGAATCCGCTCTCTCAAAGGAGTGAGAATATCTTGTAAGCCTTTTTGACTCGTGATAGTAAAATCAGCCGTTTGTTGTTTCAAAATGCGGTGGGCCACATTTTCAAATTCAACACGCGAACGTTCCTGGATGGCCTCCAGATTTTTTTTCTCTTCCTCCAACCGTTGTTTCAAATTAATTAATTCGGAATCTCTTGAAACCAGTAATTTTTCGGCTTCGTGCTTTAACTCACGCTCCTTTTCGAGTTGCCGGTCAAGTTGGTCCATCCGGTTAGCCAGGTTATCGCTTTTTTCGTTCGATATGGCCAATGCCTTATTGAGTTCTATTTGTTGATTTAAAAACCCATTGATTTCTTCCTGCTGCATTTGCTTAAGTTGCTGCAGGCGGTTTTTTGATATTAACGTCATGATAAAGACACCCAATGCAGCTCCAATAATCAACGCGACCACTCCTTCGATACCCATCATCTTTTTTATGGTAAAACTAGCAAATATTCTCAAATTGATTTAATTTCACCCGGTGAACCAATTGGCATAAAAATGAAACGTATTTTCTTTGGATTACTGGTTTTCTCACTCTGGTTAACCCCCACTCCGGGACTTACGCAAGTAGTCACGGCACCTGTCACGCAAATGGCAAAATCAGAGTATAAAAGCTTCCTGCAACTATTTATGGATTATCCTCAGGAATCGATAAACCGTGATGAAGAAGGGAAAGTGGTTGTTGAGTTTACGGCGGACAATACAGGAAGGATCACCGATAGAAATATCGCCCGGGGTGTTTCGCCCGGAATCGATAGCACCGCCCTTGCCATTTTCGATTATCTATTATGGAAACCGGGACTAAGCCTGGGGAAAAAAATCACCTGTACCAGTACCTATGAACTGAATTTTGATCTAAAGGCGTTTCGACGCCTGGTGAAAAAGCGTGGCTACCTGCATGTTCCACAACACTACTCCCCTTACGACTCATCCGGAACGATTTTTCCAATGAAAAAATGTGAAACCGCACCTCAATTTCAATTGCAAGATAGCGGTACTTCCCTGGCTGAATTTTTGAACGAACACCTCAACTTTCCGGATAACGCATCAAAACTTGGAATTAGTGGCACCGTGAAGTTAAAATTTGTGGTGGAACGAAACGGATTGCCCTCCAATATAGTAGTGTTGGAATATATTGGAGGAGGGTGCACCGAGGAAGGTATTCGACTGCTTGAGTTAACAAGATGGATACCAGGCATGTTGGACAATCAATATGTACGAACCTACTTTGAAATAAATATCCTTTTTAAAAAGGGGGAAAATAAAGACGGGCACATTCCAAATCAATCAAATACAGGGATATGAGATTGATCAAGTTGGATTTATTGATGATCATTTTTTCAATATAAATATCTATTTTTGCGCTCAAATTAACTCAAATGCGCTCGTTTCTATTATGAAAATAAATTTAATATCCCATCCCTCTACAGATTTATCTGGTTATTAACCAACTGCTTATAAATATGAAAAAGAACTTCTTATTTGTTTTAATCTTATCATCCGGCTTTTTGTTACAAGCTCAGGAAGACACCATCAAGAACTGGCAAGTGAAACAGAATATCAGCATCAACTTTGCACAGAGTTATTTCTCAAATTGGTCAGCCGGAGGTGAAAACACATTGGCAACCTCTGGAAAATACACGCTGACAGCCGACTATATAAAAGGAAAACATAAATGGGCCAATTGGGTGAGTTTAGCACTTGGATATTCAATCATCGGCGAAAACAAGGCCATGAAAACAGATGACAAGATAGAATTTATTTCGACCTATGGTTACAAATTAGCGAAATCGTGGTATGCAACTATGGTACTAACTTACAAGAGCCAGTTTGCCAAGGGCTATGATTACAAAGTCGATTCAACCATCTATGTTTCGAAGTTCATGGCTCCGGCAACCATCGACATTGGACCCGGTTTCGAATACACCCCCGATGAACATTTCCTGATGAATATTTCCCCGGCATCGATGCGCTGGATCATTGTAAACGATGAAAGGCTGGCTGATGCCGGTGCTTTTGGACTTGACCCGGCAGAATTAGACACAAATGGGGTTGTAATTCAGCATGCTAAAAAAGTAAAAACCATGTTTGGCGCCAAAATGTTGATGACTTACAAATACGAGCTATTTAAAAATGTCAACCTTGGAACTAAACTCGAATTGTATTCCGATTATTTGGATAATCCGCAAAACATTGATGTAAACTGGCAGGTTGGACTTTTACTCAAGGTCAATTCATGGTTAAATGTGAACATTACTTCTGAGTTGAAGTACGATGATGATGTGATATTCCACGATAATAATGGAATACCGATTGGACCCCGCGCTCAGTTTAATGAGAACATGATGCTTGGTATAGGCATTAATTTTTAATTTTGAAAAGAATAGGACTCCTTTCTGACACCCACGGAACCTTGCTTCCCCGGGTAGTCTCATTTTTCGAGCAATGCGATGAGATATGGCATGCCGGCGACATTGGCAACATGAAAACATTGGAAAAACTGGAACTTTATAAACCCGTAATAGCTGTTTTTGGGAATATTGATGATACCAAAGTGAGGTCAGCATGTTCCGAAACCGCCATTTTTAAATGTGAAGATTTATTGGTAGCCATGATTCATATCGGTGGCTATCCGGGAAGGTATACACAACAATCCAGAAAACTGATCTTCGAGAACCG
>Ga0210044_10004931_pt1 | contig 18322 bp, 15 predicted proteins | sample CryGey13umfilter_2_FD_183959 | JGI IMG/M metagenome (GOLD analysis project Ga0210044, IMG submission 183959) | Groundwater microbial communities from aquifer in Utah, USA - Crystal Geyser 4/9/14 3 um filter (SPAdes) (version 2) | ecosystem: Environmental > Aquatic > Deep subsurface >... | reverse complement strand
AGTGCCCGTTCGGAAATGCCCCAGGTGCAAGGAGCCGACGACCGAGCGACGCAGGCGTACACCGGTACGCCGAGGAGCGAGGGAGGAAGGCGACGCCGCAGATGGGGTATTTCCGGACGGGCACTAGTTAGACTCCGCAGAAAACCCAGAGAGGCCGCGCTCGCGCGGCCTCTCTGGGTTTCTCGACCCCTGCGACACTACTCGTCGAACCCCCTGTACTTCGGCTGCTCGGCGTTCGGGTCGCAAGACTCGCAGGCCTCGTACGGAGCGCTGTATTCGCTGGTCTTCTCCCTCGCGCAACAGCGGTCGTGCTCTTTGCAGGACGCCGAGCGCTTGCAGTCGTCGTCCGAGCCGACCACACACTCCCAGTCGACCTTGCTGCCGCCCCCATAGAGACCTTCGTCGGGCTTCAGCCTGACCTTCGTACACTGCCCATACTCCTTGCAGTCCGCAGTCTTCCCACAGGACTTGGGCTCGGCTGGGCCACACTCGTTGTCGATGAGCTGCAGCATCACCTCGAGCTCCAACCTCTCCTTGTTCTTCTTCTTGCCCTTCCAGGGCGTCCCGTAGAGCTGGCAAGAGCCAACGTTCTTGCACTCCTCCATCGCCTCACAGTCCGAGGAGCGGGCCACGACACAGGTGTTCTGCACCTCGCTGCACCGACCGCTCTCCGCACAGCCAACAGAGGCACGGCAGTCGGCGTTGTCCTTAGCGCTGCACTGACCGTCGACGACGCTGCAATTGCCGCTCTTCGCGCACGCCGCAAGCGCCCTGCAAGTCTCCTCGCTCGCGGCCACACAGCGCCCGTTTGCGCCAATCGCGCAGCGGCCCTCCGTGACGCAGACCTCGGCGTTCTGGCAGTGCGCCTCGAGCGTTGCCTGGCAATCGTCGCCGACCGCGCTGCAGAGCCCATGCACGCGACAGAGGTCGTCCGCGGCACAGGGATCGTCTTGAGCGGCGAGGAGGGGTGCCCAGAGCCAGAGCCAGACAGCGACCAAGGCCGCCGCCCGGCCGGGCGAGAAAAACGGGGGAGTCTGGACTTTCATTGCCGGCAGAGGGTGAAGTAGATGTCCATGGGACGCTCGTTCTTGTAGGCCGCGCCGATGGACACGTGCTTAGAGACGCGTCGCATGAAGTCACGGGTGTGGTGGTAGACGAAGTGCTGCAACCCCCAAGCGTTGGAGACGACTTTGGGCCAGCCTTCCGGCATCTGTTGTTTCTTGGGCACCTGGTAGTAGTCGACGACCACCGCACCTCGGTGCTGCCAGCCCAGCCGGCGTTCGGTGGGCGTCACCACGAAATAGCCCGGACCGATGATGGAGCCCGCGGGGCTGTCGTTGAAGCCGCAGACCGCGCCGCTCTCGGTTCGAGTAAAGACCTTGGCGAAGAAGCGGTGGTTCAGGACGACCAGCGGCAAGGTGTTGCGCCCTTTGTGTCGCACGGGCTGCAGCGAGTCGACGTCGGCGGGGACAAAAAAGTCCAGCTCCAACGGCTCGGATTTTGCGGCCTTCTCGTAGAGCTCTCGCTGCTCGGTCGCGCCGAGCTTCGAGACCTGCTTCCAGCGGTCCGCCGAGCTCGAGCCGTCGAGAAATTCGGCGATCGCGTCGATTGGGACATCGGGGTCGAGGATCATGCGGCCGAGCGCGGAACCTACGAAAGGAATAGCGTTGACATTCATGGTGGGCTCACCTCGCAGCAGGGTTCGTCAAATGAAATGTTCCAATGGCCAGCAGTCTACGGCGATCGCGCGTAGGCACGCCAGCTTGCACGCTTCGTGCTCGGTGCCGAGTAACGCGCGAACCCATTCCCTGCACGGATAGGGAACCGGTCTTAGGGTCTGCCGGAGAATACGTGGAGCGTTTTTGTCCCTAATCAGGACTTGGCGTTCGTGATGGAAGCAGACCCCAATCTCACCACAGAGAGCACAGAGAGCACAGAGAGAGTTTCCTTTCTCTTTCCTCCGCTATGGGCTCAGTTCTTTGCTGGCCGTTGACCGATAATATCTAGAACTCGCATGGTTGGCCGCAGCGAGGGGTCACCTTAGTCCGCGCAACAGTGGCATTGGCGTCGGAGAAGATGCTTTCCCGCTCTGTGTTCTCTGTGCTCTCTGTGGTGAACTTCGGTGCGCTGCCAAGGGTTCCTTAGAAGGCTAGGTGTGAAAGGAGGAGGTTGATGGTTGCATGTTGTCTGGCCTGAATTCGTCTACTTATTTCCCGGCGAGCCCTTAGGGCTCGCGCAGGAATAACTTCCGAGGCGCTGAGCATCGAGGCGCACCTCTGCCAAGGCACGAGGACGAGGCGTAGCACCGCTACGTCGAGGACGAGCAACGCAGGCAGAGGGGATGGATCGGCGCTCAGAGACCGGAAGTTGTTTCTGCGGGAGCCCTTACTTCGATTTGCGCCGATTCCGCAGGTTGGGACGGTCCCTACCCAAGAAATCCGCCTCCTCATGCAAATCTGTGGGCATGTTCCGGCTCTGGGAGTCGGCCAAGCGCATGAAACAGCGCGATTTGCATGGTCTCGAACACCCGGTACCCGAATGCTTTTCTGGACACCTCGAATTCTTGCCACACAACGGGAGGTCATTTTGGAAAACAAAGTCGGTGATACCGTTCCCAGCGAGGACACGCTCAACGCCACAAACGAAGAGTTGACCAACGCGCGCCAGAAACTGAAGCCGTTTCTCGTCTCGCTGAGCGTCGAGGAGCGCAGACGGGAGTCTATCGAGACCCCAAGTCCGTCTCGTTCGACCCTTCGAGAGTGTCGATAGACGACTCAGGAGTCTCGTCCGACCTCTCGAGAGTCTCGTTCGACCCTTCGTGAGTCTCGTTCGACTGCTCGATCGTCTCGTTCTCTTCCCGAACAGTCTCGTTCGACCGATCGATCGTCTCCGTCTCCAAAAATCGGTCTCGATCTACCAAATTCGGTAGATCGAGACCACTCGACAGGAGATTTAGGCACTTTTGGCCCGTTTCTTGACGCGGAAGAGGTCTCGTCGAGCCGTCGACAGCCAGCAACAGAAATCAAATGTCGCCGGGCTCGACGGAGAAGTCGCCCCTGGCCGGGTCTCGATTACATTCCGAACATGCTATGCGCCGGTAGCTTTTTTTCACGGCCCCGTGAGCGTCTGCTCAAGCGGCCTCCAACCTCACGCCCCCGACAAGCAACGCGCGAGAAAGAGACCTGCCCATTTTTGACTGGCGCCCTGGCTGTCTTTTTTGGTACCGTTCGACCCTAAGAACGCCCGCAGACGACCCTCAGTCGTTGCGCCACGACCCCACGCGCCAGGACACCGTACCGTGAATGAAAACGACTTCTCGGTGTTCGAGACCTCGAGGATTCCGACGCCGCCACGCAAGCCTTCCGCCCGAGCTCGAGAGCTCATCTTCCGGTATCAGGGCAAGCAGAAAATCACGCTCATCATCGGTGTAGCCTTCTTCGGGATGGGCCTGCTGTTCAGTTTCATTTTTTTGTGGGAACTCCCTGTGGACATCGTGCTGGATCTTGGGATCGGAACGACCGATGCTCGAGGCCGGGTCGTATCCAACCAGGTGAGAGAGAACATCGAGATCAATGGTCAGAACCCCTATGAGATCGCCTGCGAGTACCAGTTTGCAGGCAAGACGTTCCACGTCAGCAGCTATGTGATGGACCCGGTCCGGGCACAGGCTCTACAGACCGATACCGAGGTCGAGCTCGAGGTCGTGGCCTCGCATCCAGCCTGGGCCCGCATTTCGGGCACACAACGCAGCGCGTTCGGCTACTGGGTCGCAGTTTTTCTCCTGTTCCCGGTGGCCGGCGTGGTCTGCTTGTTTCTCAGCATTCGCTCCAATCGGCGGGAAATCAGGGCATACCGGGAGGGGCAGCCCATCATGGCCCGGGTCACATTCCGGGGTGAGGACCTGACCGCTTCTTCCAACGGGAGACATCCCTTCCTCGTCAAATGGACCTTTACCGTGAGCCAGCAGCGCTACGAGGGCTCGCTCTCACACATGGACCGGGCTATGCTGGGCGAGCTGCTCGATGCCAACCAGGTGCCGGTCCTTTACCTGCCTGAGAATCCGCTGGTGAACACCGTCTATGTTCCGTGAAGGGGGCTCACCGAACGGATTTGCGGCATCGAAGGGTTCTAGCGAGGCGTAGCCTCAGACCGACGAGGAAAACAATCGGGCACGGAAAACTTGACTCAAGTCTCCTCCAAGAAAACTCTCTGCGTCTCCGCGCCTCGGCGTCTCTGCGTTAAAGATTGAAGCAATATCAACTCGATGCCGCACGAGCCATGCCAGAGTACAGTGCCGAGGTCGGCGAGTCACTTTCGTTTGGCCTCGCGCCCGAGTTTGAGTAGGATTCGCCGCAAATCGTTCCGGGCCGCTCGCGGTCACAGAACAGCCAAGCCATGTCGACCCGCGTTCGTCGGCAGAAGGAGGCCTTCATGCACCATCGCAACACCTTCCCCCTGCTCTTCGTTCTCGCGCTCTTCGTGACGATGGCGGCCAGCACCGCCTGCGACGACAGCTCGGCCACCGAAGCCGATGCGACGCTCATCGACGCCGACGGCGGCGGCGATGTGTCGGGCGATCAGACCCTCATCGACGTCCCCGACGTCCCCGAGGACCAACTCGCTGAGACCACCGACGCGGGCCCCGACGGCCCCGACCTCAGCGACACCACCACCGGCGGCGCCCTCGGGGACGACTGCGTCCTCGGCACCGACTGTCAATCTTCGCACTGCGTCGAAACACCCGACAGCAGCGGCGCGGTCTGCTCCAGCTGCTCCCTCGACGTCGACTGCTTCCAGCCCGGGACCTGTTCGTGGGATGACACCACCGGCTACTACGGCTGCAAGCCCACGACTCTCTCGGGGCTCGGCACCATCTGCACCGCCGCCGATGAGTGCGACTCGGGCTTCTGCGCCACCACGGGCGCGGCCACGGTCTGTTCGCTCTGCGCCCAAAGCAGCGACTGTGGGCTGCAACAGCAGTGCGGTCCGAGCCCGCTCGGCTATCTGGTCTGTTCCGGCACCGGGGCCCTCGGTGCCAGCTGCAACTCAGGCGCGGAGTGCGTGGCGGGCACTTTTTGCAACTCCGGCATCTGCTCCGAGTGCGGCACCGACGTCGACTGCCTGGGCGGTGGCACCTGCATGGACGGCACCGCCAGCGTCGGCTTCTACGTCTGCGCCGGCGGTCTGGGCGACCTCTGTGCCGCGGACAGCGAATGCGGCCTGGGACATTGCTACACCGGCGGCTCCAACACGGGCGTCTGCTCCAGCTGCAAGCTCGCCAGCGACTGCGGCCTCCAGCAGACCTGCACCTACGACGCGTCGCTCGCCTACGCCGTCTGCGAGGGCACCGGGCCGCTGGGCGCCGCCTGCCAGACCGATGACCAGTGCGTCTCCGGCGTCTACTGCAACAGCGGCATCTGCTCCGAGTGCGCCGTGAACGCCGACTGCACCGACGGCGGCCTCTGCGTCGACGACCGCGCCAGCTCTGGCCTCTTCATCTGCGCTGGCGGCTTAGGAGAGGCCTGCACCCTCGACGCCGACTGCACCTCCACCTTCTGCTTCGACGACAACGGCCAAGGCGTCTGCTCCGAGTGCGGCCTCGCCGCCGACTGCGGTCTGCAGCTCGACTGCCTCTACCGCGGCGTCGAGGGCTACGCCCTCTGCGTCGGCACAGGGGACCTCGGCGCGGCCTGCCAGACCACCGCACAATGCGCGGCCGGCACTTTTTGTAACAGCAACCTCTGCTCCGAGTGCATGACCAGCAGCGACTGCCCGACCAACGCCGCCTGCGTCAACGACCCCACCGCCGGCGCCTTCATCTGCAAGCTCCCGCTCGGCGCGGCCTGCGCCAACTCGACCGAGTGCGCCTCCAACTACTGCTACGCTCGAGGCATGGGCTTCAGCGCCTGTTCCCTCTGTGAGACCGACGCCGACTGCACCACTGGCACCTGCACTTTCAACTGGAACGACCCCTACGCCCTCTGCGTCGGCAGCGGAAACCTAGGCGACGCTTGTACGGCCGGCGGCGACTGCGACACCGGCTTCTGCACCAACAACTTCTGCTCCGAGTGCGGCGTCGCCGCCGACTGTGGCGCAGGTGGAGCCTGTGTCGCCGACCCCGCGGGCACCTCCGGGTTGGTCTGCCTCGACGGCTACGGCACCCTCTGCCAGACCGACGCCGACTGCGGCTCTGGCTTCTGCTACGACGCCGGTTTCTACAGCATGTGCTCCGAGTGCCTCACCGACGCCGACTGTCCAGGCCAACAGTGCGCCTTCACCCTTGGTCGTTACGCCGTCTGCGTCGGCATGGCGGCGCTGGGCGAGACGTGTGTCAACGACTCGGACTGCGAGTCCGAGGTCTGCACCAATTCGGTCTGCTCCGAATGCCACTCCGATGGCGACTGCCAAGCCGACAACATCTGTGGCGACGACGGCAGCGGCTACTCCACCTGCTACGGCGGTCTGCGCTCCCCCTGCGACGATAACACCCAGTGCGTCTCGGGCTTCTGCTACACCAGCGGCAACTTCTGGGAGCAGGTCTGCTCCGAGTGCTCGAGCGACGCCGACTGCGCAAACAACAACTGCAACTTCGCCTTCGGGCGAGGCTACGCGGCCTGCCAGTAACTCCAAGCTCCGGCTGCTCGACACAAAGGACACGAGGAGCACGAAGGAGATTTCCTTCGTGTTCCTGTGGCGAGTTTGGCTCCATAGGTCCCGAAGATCCGTTTGCCCCGGCAAACCGTAGCCTCGACGATTCGACATCGCGCGCTACCCAGCACCGAGCGGTCTCGAAGCGAGACTGCTGCGGGCCTGCGCACAATCGTCCGCCAATTCCGGGAGCGAGCCATGACCCCGACCCAAATCGCCGACACCTTCTACTCCGCCTTCCAAGCCAAAGATCACGCCACCATGCGCGCCTGCTACAGCAGCGACGCGGCGTTCTCCGATCCGGTCTTCACCGACCTGCACGGCGAGAAGATCGGCGACATGTGGCAGATGCTCTGCGAGCAGGGCAGAGACCTGACGCTGACCTACGAGGTCCTGCACGCCGACGAGGACTGCGTCCGCGTGCGCTGGCTCCCCACCTACACCTTCAGCGTGACCGGTCGAAAGGTCGTCAACGACGTCGTCGCTACCCTCAAGATCGTCGACGGCAAGATCGCCAACCACGCCGACGACTTCGACCTCTGGAAATGGACCCGGATGGCCCTCGGCCTACCCGGACGTCTCCTGGGCTGGACCTCGTTCGTCCAAAACCGCATCCGCAAAGAAGCGGGCAAGGGTTTGGACAAGTTCGTCACCCGCCAAGCGGCTTGAGCCGAACCCGCGACCGAGTCGGTCCCGGGCCCGTTCATTCTTTCTCGCGGCCGAACACACACGCGCCGACGTTCGAGCGTCAGCCCTTCGAAGAGCGCTGGCACTGACTCCACAAAGGAAGAATGAACATGGGAACCCCAAAGTGGCTCGGTCCGAGCTCCGTTGCCGTTCTCCTCTTCAGCGCTGTGGCCTGCCAGAGCAAGCCCGCCCACACACGCGCGGCGCGTTGAAAACCCTCACCGCGAGCAGGTATACCTGTCCACGCTGAGAGTCTTCAGCCCCGGAGGTCATCAATGAGTCGGCTCGAAGTCGTTTGTGGTCCCATGTTCAGCGGAAAATCCGAAGAACTCATCCGCCACGTTCGCCGTACGCTCATCGCGCGCCGGCCGGTGTGGGTCTTCAAACCAGCCCTCGACGAACGCTACTCCACCGAGGCGGTGGTCAGCCACGATGGGCGTCGCGTCGAAGCGATCAGCGCCGCGACGTTGCGCGACGTCATCGAGCACCTCACCGAGGTGCACGCCTGGGAGGCCTCGCCTGGCATCATCGCCATCGACGAGCTGCAGTTCTTCGCTCCCGACGAGCTGGACCGCGAGCTCATCGACGAGGCCGAGGGCATCTTCAGCCGGCTGATTCGCTGCCAGCACCGGGTGGTGGTCAGCGGCCTCGATCTCGACTTCCGCGGCAAACCCTTTGGGGTGATGCCGGCGATCATGGCCATGGCCGAGAAGGTCAGCAAGCTGACAGCGGTTTGTCAGATGTGTGGGGAGCCAGCCACACGGTCCCAGCGTCTGATCGACGGAAAGCCTGCTCCGGTCGGGACTCCCGTGGTTTTGGTCGGAGGCGACGAGGCCTACGAAGCCCGCTGCATCGAGCATTGGCGATACGGTGATTAACCAGGCGAGCGGCTGCACTCGGCCTCGGGACCTCCTTGTTGTTCCTGGGGGCTTCGATTATCATCCCGCGGCCACAGAACGTCCATGAAGCCGTGGCGAGGTCTGCGTCTGTCTGCACACGGGCAACAAGCACCTCGACGAGTGTCTTTCTCTGCGGCCAACCGCGCGGGTTTGAGGCGCCAAGCCAAGCCCAGTGGCCGTTCAGTTCCGGCGAGCACAGACAACGATTGGGAAATCCCCTGCATGGCCTGATTGGAACGACCCAATCTCTGGTCGAAGAGCGAAACATGAGCACTCTGCGGACTCTCCAACGAACCTCGATCCTTCTCCTCCTCTTGACGTCGCTGCTGCTCTCGGGTGCAGCGTTTGCGCAAGGGGAGTACGACAAGGACCCCACGTTCAACCTCCAGCGCTGGCGCCCCGCGCCCAACCCTGCGGACTTCCTCACGGTCTACAGCCCGAACATCGACAACAACCTGCGGCTCACCGGCGGCGTCTACTTCAACTTCGCCGACAACCCATTGGTTCTGCAGACGTCGATTGGCGCGGACAAAAAGGGTGTCGTCGACTACCAGCTCTTCGCCGATGTCTACACCAGCTTGGCCCTCTTCGAATGGGTGGAGCTGGGTCTGGTCTTGCCCGTCGGTCTGGCGCAGGCCTCCGAGACCGCCGGCGCCCCTTTCAATCAGAACTTCGACACGGCCGGCCTAGGGGATCTGCGGGTGACGGCCAAAGGCCGCATCCTGAGCCAGAAAGACTTCCCCGTCGGCTTGGCCCTCGTCGCCAACCTCGCCACACCCACTGGCGACGGCACCCTGCTCTACGGCGACGACGGCTTCGGGTTCGACGTGCAGACCGCGCTGGAGTACGTCCCCTACGGAGCCATCCGCATCGCCGCCAACCTCGGCTATCGCTATCGACCCGGCAAGCTCCAGGTCGAACGCTTCACGCTCGGTGACGCCCTCATGCTGGCCGGCGCCGTGACGGTCCCGTTCTTCAGCGAGGACCTGGACCTGCTGGCCGAGATACACGGCGAGATCACGGTGGATGGCGACAACCAGGAACTGGTGAGCGAGGAACGTCCAGTAGAGGCCGAGTTTGGCTTCCGCTACCGCGTCTACAGTGGAGACAGCTTCCTCGACGACCTCGCCATCACGGGCGCGCTTGGCTTCGGCAGCACCGGTCCGGGCTCGCCGTCCACTCGAGCCATCATCGGCGTTGGGTATCAGTGGGTCTCCGGCGGTTCGTGGTCCGAGCGCTGGGGCTACGGCGGCTACCTCTCGGCCCTGGAAGAGTGTCCCGATCCCGAGATGACCCCGCGCGACCAGATCCCCGAGATTTGCCGCAAAAACGAGGTCGTCGACAGCGATGGCGACGGCGTTCCCGACGCCCAAGATTCCTGCCCCTTCAAGGGCGAGAAGGGCAAGGTCGACGCCCGCGGCTGCTCCACCGAAGACATGGATGGAGACGGCATCCTCGACGTCAACGACAAGTGCCCGGCCGTGCCCGAAGACAAAGACAACTACGAGGACAGCGACGGCTGCCCAGACCTCGACAACGACGGCGACGGCATCGCCGACCTGGCGGACAAGTGTCCCCTGCAGGCCGAGGTCATCAACGGCATCGACGACAAGGACGGATGTCCCGACGACGACCCCAACGCCTCTGTCTCTGTGGTCGGTGGCAAGGTCAAGATCAAGGAACAGGTCTTCTTTGAGACCGCCAAGGACAAGATCAAGACGGAGAGCTTCCCCATCCTCAATGACGTGGCCAAGCTGCTCATCGACAACCCGCACATCGGCAGCATCGTCATCGAAGGGCACACCGACGATCGCGGCAAGGACGACTACAACAAGGAGCTCTCGCAGAAACGTGCGGAGGCCGTCCGCACCTACCTGATCGACAGGGGCGTCGAGGACACTCGGCTGACCGCCATCGGCTACGGCGAGGAGCGGCCGATCGAGAGCAACGACACCAAGGAAGGCCAAGCGAAGAACCGTCGCGTCGAGTTCACCATCAAGGGCCTTGACAAGAAGTAACCGCCAGAGGGACGACGAGCCCGGTGGTGCCCGTCGTCCTTGCTCCCGCCGGACCGCCAACCCTTGAACCTTCTGCCCCAAAAGTGGCGCTTCGGCGCGACCGCGGGGGCGCCCCACTCGTCCCGAAATTTGCGGAGTCCTCGAGAATCGATGCGTGCCTGCGAAAAAGTCGTGCTCTTCCACACTGGCGGGGTGGTCGCAAACAGCCGCCATCTCTGCGTGGCGCTGCCCTCGAAGCGGACGTTTCACCCGCTGAGCTTCGCCTGCATCGAGCACCCTGTGCATGGCCACGTGCTCTTCGACACTGGCCTCGGCAGCCGCTCGGCCGCTTTGGTCAGCAGCGGTCCGTTTCGATTGCTCGCCCGCATTGCGCGCGCCGTCTACGCCGATCATCACCAGATGCGCCTGCAGCTAGAGAGCGTCGAAATCGAGCCCGCGACGGTCGAGCACGTGATACTGAGCCACCTGCACTTCGACCACACAGGTGGCATGCGCGACCTCCCCAACGCCACCTTCCACCTCACCCGCGCCGAGTGGGAGGGCGCCCACAAGCTGCACGGCATCAAGGGCCTCCTCAAGGGCTTCTACCTCGAGGATTTCCGAGCCGCCAACGTCCGCTTCGTCGAGTTCGAAGACAGCGTGAAGGTTTGGCCCTTCCAGTCCGGTTGTGACCTCTTTGGCGACGGCTCGATCATCCTGCTGCCCACCCGCGGCCACACCGTCGGCCACCAGAGCGCGCTGGTCCGCCTGGAGAGCGGTCGCCAGGTCTTGCTCGCCGGGGACGCCGCGCTGGTTCGTCAGAACTACACCATTCCCTCCGACGAAGGCCTGGTCGGTCGCGGGCTGCGCTGGAACCACGAAGAAGCGTGGCGCACCGTGCTGAAGCTCCGGGCGTTCTGGAAATCCCACCCAGAATCTGATGTCATCCCCACACACGATGCCCGCGTGGGCCGACTGCTCAAGCGGGGGCCGCTGACCATTCGCTGAGGACCATCATGAATACAGGCACTTGCTCCAACTCTCGAGTGGCGACAGCCTCAGCTCCTTGGCGTTCGCTGTCTCTGCTCCTCTGTTTGGGCTTTGGCCTCACGCTGGCGGCTTGCGAGCCGGACCTCGAAGAGGGGAAGGTCTGTTCCGTCGCCTCAGGCGACCCCTGTGCGCCCGGCTACGCCTGCGTGCGGGAACGCTGCACAGAGGTGCTGGCGCGCGGGCAGGAATGCAACATCGGCAACGCGAGCACTGGCGCGGTCCCTTGCGCTGAGGGGCTGGTGTGCCGCGCCGCCACGACCGGCAAAAACACCTGCCAAGCCAGCTCTACACAGGGAGGAGCTTGCCTGCAGGACAGCGACTGCGTCAGCCCCAGCGTCTGCCGCAAACGCTCGGCGAGTGCCACGGCGAGCTGCGAGGCCTTGGCGGCCTTCGGCGCGTTCTGCGAGGCCACCTCCGACTGCGAGAGCGGGCTCACCTGCGCGACGTCGTCAGTGGACGGCAGCCGCGCCTGCGAGTAAACGGGTTCGCCTCACCGAAGGCCGCTCGTTGAGCGGCTCGCCCTTCGAAATCCCTGAGGGTCGTCCGGGCGCCGGGGGAAAGCAGGCCTCAACGCGTGAAGCTGGGTTCCTCGCGGAAGTCCAAGGCGACGACGATGACGTTGTCGCCGCCCCCGCGCTTGATAGCCTCGCTGCAGAGCGCGTCGCAGAGATCGTCGCAGGCCTTGGTGCGTCGGAAGACCTCGACCATGTCGATGCGCGGGATCATGCCCCACACGCCGTCGGAGACGAGGACCAAGCGATCGCCAGGTTCGGCGGTGAAGACCTTGGCGCCCAGGGTCGACTCGAAGCCGTCGAACATCTCGGCTTGGATGATGTGTTCGGCACCGACCGAGCGCATGAGAATGTTCTTCTCATCGGCGCGTTCGGCCTGCTCCTCGGTCATTTGGCCCGCTTTGACCATCATGCCGACGAGGCTGTGATCCTCGCTGAGGAACTCGAGCTGGTTGTTGCGGAAGAGGATGGCTCTCGAGTCGCCGATGTGCGCCAGGGCGAGCTGGTTGTCGACGACGAGAACGCCAGTGAAGGTTGTGCCCATTCGCCGGCCGCCGCCGGAACGCGTGATGGTCTCTACGAGATTTCGACTGCCAGCCGCGGCGATTCGGCGACACAGCAGCGCACAGCCGTCTCTCCACTGGTCGTGGTTGAGCTCGAGGCTGAGCTGTTCATAGCAGCGAAGGGCGCCCTGGACCGCCAGCTCACTGGCGCGATCACCGTCCTCGTGCCCGCCCATGCCGTCGGCGACACAGTAGAATCCGGTGTGAGTCTGGATCGAGCGATGCAACGACTTGCGCTCGATGAAACCACCAGAGTCCTGGTTGACGATGCGCAAGGGGTTGATGCCCGTGGAGGTGCGCATGGTTGTCGAGACCCGCAACCTTGGGATGAGCTCCCGCTCGAGTTGTTGGAAGGCTTTCTCGAGCTCCTCGATGTCGAAGAAGCGTTCGGAAGGGCTCCCGAGACTGCGGGCCAGGAGCTGGAACACCATGGGGACCTGCGCGTCGACGAGCTGTGGGATGAAGAGCCCGTGAACCCTTTCGCCAGGTACGTCCTCGCCAGTCACAATGCGATGGAGCAGCGCCCCAATCGAGAAGATGTCCGCGCCTTCGTCCGCGGGCCCGAGCTCGGTGATTTCGGGAGCAGTGAAGGGGCTGGCCAGCGCGTACGGCGGCCTCTCGACGGTCTCACAGACGTTGAGGAAGTCGGTCAGGCGCACCTCGTAGCCACGATTGACCGTGACGTCGAAGCTCATGGGGCGCAAGCTGGTCAGCACGTATCCGAGGTGATGCAGTGTCCTCAGGATGGCGGCGACCTCCTGGAGAATTCGGACGTGGTCTCGCAGCTCGAGCTCGCCAGACTCCAAGAGGTTGAAATAGGGTCTGCCCCCAGGGAGCTCGGTGAGCAGATATTTGCACTCGTCGTCCTCCCAATAATCGTAGAACTTCGGGAAGCGCAGATTTTCCTCTGAGGCCTGAACCTTCTTGAGGATCTCGGCTTCGAGCTCGTAGCGCACGAACTGGGCGCCTTTGGCACCCTGCTTGAGCATTACAGGGTGTTCGAAGCCGTCCACAGCGACACGATAACGTCGCTCGAACGTCTGCACCGCGATGCAGCTCAAGATGTTGACGTTGTGGAGGTTGATGACGATTTCGGTGCCGGCTTTCAGAACCTGAGGCGGCCGATCGTGAACGAGCCACAACTCTTCGGCCCGCACCACTGGGAGCTCCCGGGTGTGTTCGTTGCTGTCCGACTTGGCCAGGACGAAGACCCCAGGTGAGGTCGTGTCGCCGGTGCTGGCTGGGAGCAACTCGAGAGGCTCGTCGTCGTAAGTTTCTGAGCTCTCGTCGGGATCGCCGAAGAAAGGGTGCTCAGGCGTCGGATCCGAGAAAGAAGGCGGCGGACCGTCGAAACGACGGACCACTGCAACCGGCGCCGTGTCGGCTAGAGCCGGGGAGTTGAAGGGCGAGACGATGGGCGCCACCAATTCGACCTCCCGGTCTTTCTCCCCTCGCTCGGTCTCTTTGCTGTCGTCAGCGGGGTGCTCGACGTCTCGGCTCATGAATTCTGCCAAAAAGCACGGGTTGGGGTCCTTCGCGGACCGTGTTCTTCTTGTTTTGAACCATAGCGAAGCGGCATCACTTGCTCCAGGCTTCACGCCTCGAACGATCTGAGCCTCTCGGCTTCGGCTATCGCCTCGGGAGGTTCTCTCTAGGCGAGCCCTCGGGGTCGAGCTTGGTCCATGGGGCCTTGAAGATGAGTCCATGCGCGTGAAAGCAAGGTCCCTCAATACCACCGGCCCAGCTCCCTTACAAGGCTGCGTCAACTCCCGATTCCACCTTGCAAAATCGGCAGCGGTCGGCACCGACAATGGGGCCCTCTCCGCGGCCAACCCTGCGGGTTTGGGAGGTGAAACTTTGTCGCCGCGCAGAGAAAAACATCGTCAGCAAAAACGTGCTCGATGGGTGAGGTCGACCTCACCCCATAGGACGCTGCATCGCACTTCAAAAACCTTCGTATGTGGCATGGCCGGGCGCGATCGACTAGATTACTCGACACAGTGCTTCGCCCCGACGACCCTGACATGCTGAAACGACACTAGGACGCACTGGATGCGCATCCCAACTTCCATCATCGACTTGCTATCTGGGCTCCCGCCAGCCACGTGGCTGGCCATTGCTGGACATTGGAAGGCGAGCGAGGGTGCGACGCTTGCCGCCTCTACTCCAGACGAGGGCAAGCTCTACGAGCTCCTCGATAACTGCGGCAGAGAGGAGCGATGGACCCTCTTCGACATTCTCGAGAGCGGGGGCTACTCGAGGTCTACCGTCTATCCCAAACGACACGACTCCTCCGGTGAACGCTTGGAGGTTGACCTCTCCACCCTGCGTGAGCGCGGGTTGGTTTTCCCCGTCGTGGTCGGCACCGCGCTGGAAACCTACCTGGTGATTCCCACCGAGTTTCGGCCCTGTCTCCAGCAGTACAGAGAGCAGCTCCTGCTGATGAAGATCGCGGCCCTGCGAGACGAGCTCGCTGCACGGTCGTTGCCCCATGAGCCCATCATTCTCCCGGAGCAGATTCAACCCAACTTGGCGCTGTCCCACTTAGTCGCCTCCAGCGACCCCGAAGGGTTCAGATACCCTCTCTCTCGGGCCCTCTCGATTCCCGAGTCCTTCCCGGTCAGCGTGAAGCGTACGCTCAAGAAAATGCTGCACGAGATCTACCTCATCTTTCTGCCCTATCTCGGACTCCTCGAGGCCGACAGGAGCTACCCGATCGAAGGGCTCGTCACACTCATGGCCGGCGTCTCTGCCCTTCTGAGTCAGTACCACAGCCGCGACCTCGAACCTGAACTCCTCGACCCAGAACAACGGCCGTTCGCCTCGGCAAACGATCAGCTCTCCATCGCGCGGCGTCCACTCTGGCGCTCGTTCATCGTGCTCTTTCTCAGTCAGTTCCTGACGCCCATCGGTGCCACGCGAACGGTCGAGGATGACCAGTTCCAGGTCTTTCCCTCCGCGTTCACCAAGCTCGATCTCGAGGTCAAGCGTTCGAAGTGGCTCGTCACCTGTCTCGAGGAGATCGGCGTCCCGATTTGAGCCGAGCGCATCATCCCTTTCTGAAGAGCACGTTCATCGCCACCTTTCCGGCAAGAAGCCGTCGTACACGAGCTCGGACGGGCCCGTCAGGCGGATTTCACCCGTCACGGCGTCCACAAACACCGTGAGCACACCCCCTGGCAATCGCACCGAAAGTTCTCGTCCGGTCCAGCCCCGATCCCTAGCGAGGACCGCGGCGACAGCGCACGCCCCTGTGCCGCAGGCCTGTGTGATGCCGCAGCCCCGCTCGTACACCGTGACTTCAACCTCCCGCTCTCCGATGAGCCGCACGAACTCTACGTTTGCACCTTCAGGGAAGAGCGGATGGACGGCGAGCGCACCCCCTGATGCCTCGGCGAAAGGGCGAGTCGGTCCTTCGACGAAGATGACCGCGTGTGGGTTCCCCATCGACACCCCATACACCACCCAGTCGGCGCCGAGCACCTCGACAGTCTCACGCGACAAGCCCTCGCCGCGCATAGGCAACTCACTGCGCTCGAAGCTCGGGCGACCCATGTCCAGGGACACCAGCCGTCTACCCGCGTCCGGGGCGGAAGGGGCAAGAGTGCATCGCTTGGGGCCGGCGTCCGTCGCCACGGAAAACTCCAAAAGCGTGGTCTCGCCGCGCAAGGCGAGGTGGTGTGCGAAACAACGCAGACCGTTCCCGCACATCTGCGGGCGGGAGCCGTCGGCGTTGTACACGACCATCCGGGCAATGACGCCAGGTTCGTCGCTGCCGAGGCGCAACAAGATGCCGTCGGCTCCCACTCCGGTGTGCCGGTCACAGAGCGCGATCACCCGCTCGCGATCGAGCTCTTCGCAGTCCCCTTCGACGATCAGGAAATCGTTCCCCAGCCCATGAAACTTTCGAAACGCAGAACGCATCAACCCCCCTTTTGCCCTAACTTCGTGCCTGGCCAGCAGGGTCTAATCATAGATCGCCGCGCCAAGAACGCCTTGGAAAACGAACGACGCCCACACCGAAGTGTGAGCGTCCTAGAGTTTGTACAGATCTTTCTCATAAATAGATAGATAGATAGGCACCGATGCTCGCTCGGAGGTGGGGTCGGGTCGAGACTTGTCAACTTCTTTTGGCAAAACGGCTCGGGCTCTAGATTTGGGGCTTGCTCGGAGTTGACGCGAAGCGCCCGCGGGGGTTTGCGGGCGGAACGGGGGAGTTGGGTGGCAACGGCTCGACCCGCCGAGAGGTGACATCGTCGCTGTCCGCTGGATTTTGGACCGAACCTGTCCGCAGCGGAGCCAAGAGCTCTGCACGAAGTTCGACCTTCTTCAAGCTCGTCACGCTCCAAACGAGATTACAACGCTCAACACCTCTCCGTGTTCGACATTCCGATCGTCGCGCGCCGCCCAGAACGTTTGCAATGGATCGCCTGCACGTGAGAATGTCCGGCGTTCCTCAGGCTTTTTTCTACACGTGGCGACCTCTCTAACAGGGTTGCCCCAACCTACACGAGGCGAACTGGCGGTCAGCAAGAAGAACATTCTCGAAGGCGAAACGGTGCTTGTTGGGCTGCAGACTTGCGATGCCAAACTCCCCGACGACCTCAAGACCTCTGTTTACGAGGCCAAGCTCAAGGAGGCGAGCGAGTCGCTCCGTCGCTTGGAAGACGCCAAGCGGGCCTATTACGAACAGACCGACATCGTCGAGCGCAACCTCGCCGACCTCAACACCTTGAGCGTTCGCGTTCGCTCGGCCGTCAAGGGCATCTACGGGGCCGACTCGGCCGAATACAAGTCGGTACCTGCGACACGAAAATCCGCTTGGCTGATGACCGGCCCGTTGACCTCGGGTCCCACGGCCACCTGCTTTTCGACCTCGACGCCATGTGTCTCGAAGAGGCGAAGGAACTTGAGTTCGAGCGGTGATCCTACACCCGCATCGTAGGCGTCACGTGGGCCGTCGGCATCCCCAAGTTGGGCGGGCAGCGACTCGGGCGCCTCCATCGCGAGCGACTCGAGGTCTGGCATGATGTGCGGCCACGACAGGTGCTCATGGTGACGTTGGTTGGGTGGCAGCGGCTTGAACTCAGGCCCGCTTTGCAACAAGCCTCCGTAGGCCGGAGCAAAAGCGTTGGAAGCTCACGGATTGGTTCCTGTCCGGGTCGAGCAGCGGCCCGACTCGCCGGGCACCATCGCGTTTCTGATAATCGGGAATGACCTTTCGCAGTGACTCGACTGGCCGAACGATTTGATCTGGGTTCTGAAACGCAGGCTTGGCCGCATGAGCACTCAACTTTGGTTGGCCGAAGGCTTGCGCGACAGCTGCCCAATCGCCCAGGATCCAGCACTCCAGCTCGGTACAGGCCACCCGTACGAGCACTGGCTCGCGTTGGCTCTCGACGACCAACTTCGTCAGCTTCGCTTTGACGTCTTTGCAGTTGCCCGAGTCCTGATCACGAAGGACGACGAACGAGGAGTTCGGGCGCCGCCAACCGCGCAGCTTCTTGACCAGCTGTTTCTCGAGGTCTTGCTTGCCTTCGAAAACAAGGAAATAAGGCGTGACCCCTTCCGGCAGGAGCTTTGGCAGGAGCCCTTCTAGAAGGTCTTTGGCTGAGGGTTCTTCGAGGAGGAAGACGAGGTTCATCGCGGGTCGGCTCCCTCGAGGAGCCCCTGCTTCCACAAATAGCCGAGCTTGTCGCCCTCATTCATATAGGCCACGATTTGCTCGTCATCCTGGGTGCGTCGCGCCTCCGTATACCCATCTCTCTTGACGAGCCAGAAGGCCTCATTCACCTCGACCGCGTTCAGAAAGTCGGGAGAGTGCGTCGAGACAAACACTTGGCCGCCTCGCGTCGCATAACTTCGAAACTCCTCCGCCAGCTCGCTGAGGAGCGCCGGATAGAGCTGATTCTCGGGCTCTTCGACGCACAGCAACGGGTGCGGCTTCGGATCGAGCAACAACACCA
>Ga0210044_10004930_pt1 | contig 18324 bp, 14 predicted proteins | sample CryGey13umfilter_2_FD_183959 | JGI IMG/M metagenome (GOLD analysis project Ga0210044, IMG submission 183959) | Groundwater microbial communities from aquifer in Utah, USA - Crystal Geyser 4/9/14 3 um filter (SPAdes) (version 2) | ecosystem: Environmental > Aquatic > Deep subsurface >... | reverse complement strand
GATCGAGGGGGCTTTTCTCGGGGTGCCTGCGATTGCAGTGAGTCTCCATTTCGGCGCGTACGAATCGGTTCGGTGGGAGGAGGCGTCCAAGCGGGCGCGGTATGCAATCGACCGGATTCTTTCGTTCGGAGCGCTCCCGCCTCATTCGATGTTCAATGTGAACATTCCGCTGACGGAGGAGGAGGCACGCGGCGACTCGACCGGGTCGGGTGCGATGCCGCCCATCAAAGTTGTGCCGATGAACCTCGCAGCCGTTCGTGACGAATATGACCGGCGTCAGAACCCCTCGGGGCAGGATTACTTCTGGATTCGGGGAGACGGGTTGGACTTCGATCATACGACAGCGGGCAGTGATGTGGAAGCGATCTTTGATCGGTCGATCACGATTACACCGCTTCAGTACGATCTTACGGACCGTGAACAATTGTCGGTTTGGCGTGGTCGTCTCGAAGGCGGGTGAAGGTGAGGCGAGAATATCTTCGAATCCACTCATCGCGTCCATTGCGGCGTGTTTCGATCGCCTGCTTACGAGGTTTTTGCGAGATTCAAATGATCGGGCCAAGATCGGCGGTAGGATTGGTTGAGCGGTTGGAGGAGGCGCACTGTGTTGGATTGAGGAGTTTGCGTGCGTCAAGCGTGGGCGGTGGTGTGGGAATGATGGTGGTGACAACGTGAATCAAAAGAAGCACTTGAATCGTCGGGAGGCGCTGGAGAGGATGGGTGTAGGTACCGCCGCCACGGCTGGCATGTTGGGTCGGCGGGGATACGTCGGGAATTCTGCAAGGCGACCGGATCACGGGCGAATTGAACGACCGAAGTCGATTATCTTTATGGTGAGTGACGGGATGAGCGCCGGGGTTCCGTCGCTTGCGGAGCCGTTCAGTCAACTGGTTCGGTCAACGGGAACGTATTACTGGGGCCTGCTACGGAGCGAATCGGTTGCGCGCGGTTTTCTTGATATGGCGTCGGCGAATTCGCTGGTGACGGATTCGGCGGCAGCGGTTTCGAGTTGGTCGACGGGGGAGCGAATCAACAATGGGAAGATTAATGTGTCGCCTGACGGTCGGAAGTTAACGCCGATCGGGCGATTGGTGCATCAAACCGGGAAGCGTGTGGGGCTCGTGACGACGACCCGGATCACGCACGCGACGCCGGCCGGGTTTGTTGCGAATGCGACGGACCGGAACCGAGAATTCGATATTTCGCCCCAGTATCTTGAGGAAGAGGTCGATGTACTTCTAGGTGGAGGTCGGCGGCAGTTCGACGGCGCGCTGCGGCCTGATGGAGTTGGTCTCATTTCGTCGTTTCGGGAAAAGGGATATTCAATTCTCGATTCGCGTGACTCGCTGATTCGGGGAGGGAATGCATCTGGTGAGCGTATGCTTGGTTTGTTCGGGTTGGATCATTTGCCGTTTTCGATTGATCGGAATGCAAATGAGGAGTTGAAGAAATCGGTGCCGACGCTTGCGGAGATGACGAGGGCGGCACTTGCATCGCTCGTTCAGCATTCGGGTGGTTTTCTGCTGCAGGTTGAAGGGGGGCGAATTGATCATGCAGCGCACAGCAATGATGCGGGGGCTTTACTGTGGGATCAACTGGCGTTTGATGATGCGATCGGGGTGGTTCTTGAGTTTCTGAAGGATCAGCCAGACACGCTGGTGGTGGTTACCACCGATCACGGGAACGCCAATCCCGGATTGAACGGCGTCGGCGCGTGGTACGCAGAGAGTACGCAGGCGTTTGAGCGCTTGGCCGATGCGAAAGCGTCGTACGGGCGATTGCGGTCGGAGATTCTGCGGAAGCGTGCGACAGCCGGGGCGGAAAGGAAAGCGACTACGAGTGTGGTTCACGAAGTGTTTGCACGGCGGTTGGGAATTGATCTAGAGGATGGGGAGGTTGCGATCATCAGTCGCATGATGGATGGTGAATTTCCGGATGAGCCGAGCCACCAACAACGGAATATAGTGGGGATTGTCGGGCAGATTTTGGGGAACTACACGGGGATCGGGTGGACGGGGGTTTCGCATACGGCTGATCTGGTGATGACGGTGGCAGCGGGAGCGGGTCGGTCGCGATTCGCCGGGCTGCAACGGAACACGGATGTTTTCAAGCATCTTGCAGAATTGCTCGGAGTGCGATCGGCGGTGACGGGGGCAGCGCATTCGTAGGAGGAATTCGGGGATAGCATCGTTTTGATGATCGAACGGCGAATACAATCGCGGTATCATGGGTGATGCTGATTCACAAGATGCAATGCGACGACGACCAGTCCGCATCGCGATGTGGTCGGGACCTCGGAATATTTCGACGGCGATGATGCGCTCGTTCGGGAATCGGGGGGATACGGCGGTCTGCGATGAGCCGTTTTACGGGCATTATTTGAAGGCAACGGGTCTTGATCATCCGGGTGCCGATGAGGTGATTGCGCATCACGAGACAGATTGGGAGAACGTTGTTGCGTTTCTGATCGGTCCGGTTCCGGACGGCAAGCGGGTGTTTTATCAGAAGCATATGACGCACCATCTTCTTTCGAAGATTGATCGGGCGTGGATGCAAAACGAGGAGTTTGTTCATGTGTTTCTCATTCGCGATCCGGCGGAGATGATGACCTCGCTTGACAAGGTGCTCCCGCGCGTGCGGCTGGAGGATACGGGTTTGCCGCAGCAGGTGGAGATTTTCGAACTGGTGCGCGGGTGGGCGGGGGATCTGCCGATTGTGATTGATTCGCGGGATGTGCTGAACGATGCGCGCGGGATGCTGGAGGCGTTATGTGGTCGGATCGGGATTGAATTCGATGAAGCGATGCTGCGTTGGCCGCCAGGCGCGCGGGAGACGGACGGGGTGTGGGGGAAGTGGTGGTATGCGAACGTGAATCGTTCGAAGGGTTTTTCGCCGTACAAGCCGAAGGATGAAGCGGTGCCGGGGGAATTGGTTTGGGATTGCGAGAGGTGTTCGGAATTATACGAGGGTTTGCACGAAGTTCGGCTGCGTATTTGAAGGGTCGCCATGCTTCAGAAATTTGATGAACGTAATCGCGATGTACAGATCAATATTAACGGAACGCTTTATCATCGCGACGAAGCGGGGATCAGTCCGTTTGATTCTGCGGTGCAGGGCGGGGATGCGGTGTGGGAGGGGTTGCGGCTGTACGGCGGGCACATTTTCAAACTGACGGAGCATCTGGATCGGCTGGTTCATTCAGCGAAAGCGCTTGCGTTTGCGGAGATTCCGACGCATGAAGCGATCGTTGACGAGATTCGCAGGACGTTAGCGGCGAATGACATGCGGGACGGGGTTCACATTCGTCTGACATTATCGCGCGGGGTGAAGATTACGTCGGGGATGGATCCGCGGTTGAATCGGAGTGGTCCGACGTTGATTGTGCTTGCGGAATTCAAGCCGCCCGTGTATGACAAGGGGGGGATTCGGCTGGCGACGAGCTCGGTGCGCCGGTTTCCGCCCGATTGTCTTGACCCGAAGATTCACAGCGCGAATCTGATCCAGTCGATTCTTGCAAAGATTGAAGCGAACGCAGCGGGGGCGGATGATGCGCTGATGCTTGATCGGCGGGGGTTTGTTGCGGAAACGAATGCGACGCATGTTTTCATCGTTGATGAAGCGGGGGTGGTCAACACTTCGACGACGAACGCCTGTCCGGAGGGAATCACGCGGGCGACGGTGGTTGAGATTTGTCAACGTGAAGAGATTCCCTGTTGCGTGCGCGACATAACACAGGCGGAAGTGTACCGGGCGGCGGAGATGTTCTGCACGGGGACGATGGGTGAACTCGCGCCGATTGTTGAGGTAGACGGGCGCACGATCGGGGATGGTGAAACCGGGCCGATGACGAAGCGATTGAGCGAGTTGTATCGGGAGATGACAGCGCGCGAAGGCGTGCGGGTTGTTGATTGATTGAATGATTGAAGAAGGAAGAATGGAGCGTTGCCGACGTGGTTGAATCACCTTCACCTTCACCATCATCGTCATCGTCATCGTTCGAACGGGTTGCGCGGGCGTATGACTTACTCGTTAATGAAGAAGCGCGGTGGAATCGGGAGCGTGCTTTTCATGAATACTGGATGAGGGAGGCGGCGAACGCGCGGGGAGGGAAACCGGTGCGATTGCTTGATCTCGGATGCGGCACGGGGTTTCACGCTCGGCACATTGCGGAACTTCCGGGAGTGGATTTCGTGGTCGGTGCTGATCCGTCGCGGGCGATGCTGAAGGTTGCGAAGAACAAGGAGGGCGGAGATCTGGTGAAGCGGTGGGTCTGCGCAAATGCGGAAGATTTTTCGGGTCTTCAAGATGAATCGTTTGATCTGGTGATACTGCTCGGTAATACGTTGTCGCTCATTCCGGAGATTCGGCCGGTGTTTGATGCGGTAGCGAGAGTGAGTCATGCGAGCGCGATCTTCATTGTTCAGATGCTTGATTATGATCAAATGCGCGATGAGGGAGGGTCGGCTCAACCTCGAATTGCGGAGCGATCGGATGATGTGGTTTCGATTCGTAAGACGCTGCGGTTGGTGGACAGGGACAATGGGGGGTCGAAGCGGTCGACCGGTTCGGCGAAGGTTGGGGAGATTGATTTCGTGATTCGTGAAGTGCAGACGCAGCGGGCGATTGGGCGCGATCATTTTGACTTGCATGAACACACGGAGGCGGAGATGCGAAAATCCGCAGCGGCAGCGGGTTGGGAGGTGGTTGGCGTGCAGTCGGATTTCCGTGTGCCGACCCAATCGGGTGAAATGACCATGTCGGTGGGAGCGGATCGAGTCTATATTCTGAGGCGGCATTGAGTCTTTGAGTGTTATGATTGGTATGGTGCTGATTGGGTGGTTGGGTTGGCGGATGAAGAAGCGTCGGCGGGTGTGTCGAGCGGCTGGAGTTCAAATTGCTTGAAAGGGCGGAATGATGCAGATCAATATCAAGTATCTCGGGCATTCAGGATTCCTCATTTACGACCGGCAGAATCGGGACCACTCGGTTGCGATCGATCCTTTTCTCACGGGGAATCCGGTCGCCAAGCAGACGGCGGCAGAGATCAAGTGTTCGTATGTTGCGATTTCGCACGGTCACGCGGATCATTTTGGCGAGGACACCCTGACGATCGCCAAAGCGAATGACGCGACGGTGGTGGCGGCATTTGAGATAACGGAATACTGCGGGTCGAAGGGAATTACGAAAGCTGAGCCGATGAATCCCGGTGGTCGCGTCGAGACGCCGTTCGGTTTCGTTGCGTTGACGCGTGCGTTTCATTCATCGTCTTACAACGGTCAATACATGGGGATGCCTTGCGGGATTATTTTGAACATTGCAGGTGTTACGATTTACCACGCGGGGGACACGGACCTGTTTTCGGACATGAAATTGATCGGCGAGATTTACAAGCCGACGATTGCAATGCTTCCGATCGGCGATCGATTCACGATGGGTCCGGAACTGGCGGCGAAGGCGGCGGAACTGGTGGCTCCGAAGTATGTGATACCGATGCACTACAACACCTGGCCGCCGATCGAGCAAGACCCGGCGAAACTGAAGCCCGCCGCGATCAGTGTGAAGGCGATGAAGCCGGGCGAGATGTGGGAATTCGGCTGAGTTTCGCTACAATGCGGGCCATGACGGAATCGAAGCCGATGAGCGGGAACATCATCATTCGGCCGGGGATTGCCGGTGACGTAGCGGCGCTCACTGAGATTTATAATTATTTTGTTGTCAATACGCACTTCACTTTTGATGTTGAGCCGTGGTCGGCTGAAGTGCGTTTGGGGGACTGGTTTTCACAGTTTGATGAACATGGTCGATATCGGCTAATGGTTGCGTTGGATGAATGCGAAGGAGAGATCATGGGGTATGCTTCGAGCGGTCGGTTCAAGAAGAAGCGCGCGTATGAAACGTCGGTTGAGGCGACGGTGTATCTCAAGCCGGGTGTTCAGGGTCGGGGGATCGGGCGACTTTTATATGAGTCGTTGTTTGCGGAATTGAAGAGTGAGGATGTGCATCGTGCGTATGCGGGAGTGGCGCAACCGAACGAGGTTTCGCTTCGATTTCATCAGCGTATGGGGTTTCACGAGGTGGGGACGTACCGGGAAGTGGGGCGGAAGTTCGGGAAATACTGGGATGTAACGTGGTTGGAGCGCGCAATCGGATCGTGACGGGTGGAGTTTGCTTGACCTGGGTAAAGTGTCCTCCAACAACCTGATATGACAACTGACATTCAATCGATTGATCTGGACTGTGGCGTGACGCTGCTCGTTGAAGCGAATCCGAGCATGCGGTCCGTTGGGTTTTCGTGGCTGCTGCCGGCGGGGAATGCGTATGACCCGGATGATCGGGTCGGGGTATCGACAGCGATTTCAGACTGGATATGGCGAGGGGCGGGCGATCTTGATACGAAGGCACTCTCCGATGCGCTTGATCGGATCGGAATTCAGCGTAATTCGTCGGTGGAGACGCACCATTTTCATTTGAGTGCGACGATGATCGGGGATCGGTTGTCGGAGGCGCTTCCTCATCTTGTTTCGCTGGTGCGACGCCCGGTGTTGGGAGATGACACCTTTGAGCCGGTGCGGGATTTGTGTCTTCAATCGCTGTCGTCGTTGCGGGACGATCCGCAGACGCGCTCGATGTTTATTTTGAAGGAGCGTCATTTCCCGGCTCCGTTCAACCGGTCGACGTTTGGAACGGTAGAGGGGTTGAAAGCACTAACGCCTGTTGAAGCGCGGGCGCACTGGAAGAAGCATGCGATTCCGGGCGGGTCGATTATCGGTATCAGCGGGAATGTCAATGCGGCTGCGGCGGCAAGTGAGTTGAATGATTTACTCGGCGACCGGGTTGGTGGAGTGGACGAGAAAAAGGAGGCGGGGGGGGCGACGCGGGGTTATTTGCATGAACCGGATGAATCCACGCAATGTCATATCTGCGTCGCGTTTGATGCGCCTTGCGAGCGGGATGCGGAGAGCATGGTGCACCGGGTGGCGACGGCGGCGCTCAGCGGGGGGATGAGTGGGCGATTGTTTACGGAGGTGCGGGAGAAACGGGCGCTTTGCTATTCGGTTTATGCGAGTTATTCCGCGGGTCGAGATCGCGGGGCGGTATTGTCGTACGTCGGGACCACGCCGGACCGGGCGCAGGAAGCGATTGATGTTTTGCTTGCGGAATTCGGAAAGATGCGCGAGGGGATTGATGAATCGGAGTTTGAGCGGGCGGTCATCGGGATGAAATCACGTTTGGTGATGCACGGGGAATCGACTTCGGCGCGGGCGGCTTCGATGGCGCGTGATCAGTATCTTGTGGGTAGGCCTCGCACGCTTTCCGAGTTGGAGTCGATCATCGACGGGATTACGGTCGGTGAAGTGAACGAATATCTGGCGGGTCATCCGTTCGGGGCGTTTACGGTGGTTTCGCTCGGTCCGAATGAATTGGTCGTACCTGGTTGACGATGCGACTTCAAGCGAAGCGTTCGTTTTCAGTTCATCACGGGGTTGGTGATGAGTTTGAATCGCGTGCTGGGTGCGTCCGCTTCGCCGGATGCTCCGGGGAGTTCGCCGAATTCAATGATGGAATTGGAGTCGGCGACGGGTCGCAACTCACACGTGTCGTTTGTGGTGTGCCACGGCGGTTTGGCTTTCGTTACATCGTCGTTGCGCTCGTTACCGTTGATGGGGAAGGGCAGGGTGGCGTTTTCGATGTACCAGTTGATTGTCAGGGACAATTGCATCGGCTTATCTATATCAAGGGCATCGGGTGAAAACGGGCCTCGCCATGGGCTCATTAAGTAAACCGAAGTCGGCTTCACTTCAGTGTTCCCCTGTTTGATCGTGACGGATTCGATTTCGTTTCGCAGGCGGACCGAAGCAATGTCGCCGGTGCGGAGAAACGGATACTGCGGATCGAGTTTCACTTCCGGGATTAAGACTCTCAGCCGACCGTCGGGATCGATGACGGCGCCGCCTGCGTTGGTTTGAAGAATGTTGGAAAAGACTTCTTTCAGCAGCGTGCCAGTCAATTCATCATTTGGCTTAAAATCCCTCAGGAGGTTGAGGGTCATACCGGTGTATTGCATTTGGCCATCCGGCGAGTTTCGATGCAGGTTGATGGCTCGTTTGCACAACAACTCCGTAAACTGTTTCAACTGATTCTCGTCAAGCGAATCATCGAGGACGCGCCTCCGAAGCACCTGCACGGGTTCGTTTCCGAAGTCGCCGGTTGCCGAGACATCGGTGCGCAGCAGATACCAGGTTGGAAGCAGTCGGTAGAGGTCCCTACTTGAGATGCCGCGCGCTGCATCGGTGACGACGGCGAGTGTGCCGAATGCAAGAAGTATGAGTCCGACGGTGATGGCAATCGGGCTTGGGCGTCTTTGATAGGGTAACACCCGGCCGGCGCGTTGCAGATTGGTTCCGCATTCGGAGCACCGGACGATTTCGTCGCCGGATTGATCAACGCGGTAACCGCACTTTCGGCAGTATTTTCCGCCGTCGTATCGCCTGCGGTACCAGCCGATATAGAAAAGGAACAGGCCGAGCCCGCCTGAGGTGAGGAAGATGAATTGCAACACATCCTGCATCGGAGAATCATCGCCCTTTCCAAACGGGGGCACGGCGAAGACGGTGGCGCCCATAGTCAGTCTAATCGGTCATCGGCTTAACTGCCACAAATAAACCCCGATTCGTCAACCCGCCCTCAATTAACTTCACGTTGAATCCGGCTTTGGCTAACGCCGCCTCGCATTCGGATCGCTCAACCAGGCCGAGATTGTGTTGTTCTTCAAAATGTTCGATTCCGGCAGGGGTTCCCTTCAGGTAGTGAAACTTGGTTCGGCTCATTCTTCCGTCGGTCTTGGAGATCGCCATTCTCGCAATCTTCAGTTCGGGCTGTGGGGTTTGTCATGTGAATGGAATGTCATGCGTTTTTGCTCTCACCCGCCAAGTGTTGCCGGTGACGATTCCATGAAGAGCGGAAGAATGAAGTGAAGGGTGAAGGCCAGGAGCAGGCCGATCGTTCCGCCGACGATTCCAAGGATGCATAATCGTTTTCCGAGTCGTTCGGGGTGTTTGCAGATGTCGCGCAGCCCGTAGATGCCGACGATGATCGCAGCGAGCGCGATTGGAAAGAAGATGAGTCCGTCGATGGGTGCGGCGACACCGAGAAGCCCGGCGACAAGCGCGAGCGGGCTGCGTGCGCGAACCCACTTGCGTGTTCGTTCAACGCGTAGATCTTTAGCGGGTTTTTCTCGGCCGAACACCATCTCCAAGCATACTCCGTAAGCGGTGATGATTGGCGGATCAAGTCAGAAGAAAACCGCCAGTCGTTCTTGCGGACTGACGGTACATTAAGGTATCGGGAATCATGAATCCGGTCGGTCGGTCAGCAGCTCCGCGAACTGATGGCGCGGGTAATCGGGTTGAGCATATGCGGGAGGAGTTTATCGGTAGCCAATTGCTCGGCCTGACGAGTGAGGGAATTGAAGATCGTCTTGAGATCGTCGATTTTGTTGATTGGCCCGTTTCGACGAACGCTCAGGAAAATACTGATTGGTTCATCGTCGAATTTCTCATCTGAAATCGGTCGGGTTGAGGTGCGGGTCTTGATTTCGAAATTGACGATCGTTTTTTCATTATCCTCTTCGAGCGTGAAGCCGATGAATGGCTGAATGTCGGAGGGCGTTTCGTTTTCGGTGTCAATTAATCCGCCTATCGCCGTGTCTGCGAGGAGCGCATCGTAGACGATTTCGTCGTGGTTGCCGTTGGCTTCGAGATCGAAGCCGAACATGAGTTCGACGTAATCGACTTCAATCGGGCTGATGGAGAGGTAACAGGGGGCGACTTCGAGGATGGTCCGGTGGAGCGAATAGGCCGATTCGAGGTTGGTCGGGTTGACGGATCCGCTTCGGATGTTGGTTCGTCGCATGGAAAGCCAGTCGTAGGCCCCGTCTACCGGAGTCGATTCGAGGGACAATTCGCCGTCGAATCGACGGAAGCGGTCCATCTGGTGACGAAATCGACGAATTCTCTCAAAGAGGTCGAGGACGGTTTCCCTTTTACCGGGGAGGTCCATTTTGAGTGCCAATCGCTGGTTTATATAAAAGTCGCTGCACAGAGCGCCGAAACTCGTAGCCATGGTTTTCCTTTCAGCCCGTACCGTACGGTGCTTTGCCGATCGGGGCGTCCCTCCATATCTCCGGATCGTCGGGCGAATCGGTTCCTTAGGCCTCAACCGAGCGATCATGTGATTCGCCTGTTCCAACCCGTCAGGGGACATTCGTCGGGATGATCCCGCCAACCACTGTGAATCTTAAACCTTGAGCGATGCCGGGGGATTCGGGCAGTCGGCCCTCGCCGGGTTCTGAAGTTTAGGCGGGCAAGGGGAAGCAAGATACGCGCGGGAGACAGGCGAAGTGCGGATTCTCGAGGTGCGCGGGTTGAACAAGTCATTGGACGAAGACGTAATTCAAGCACGATGTCATGCCGCTACTATTATCGGCCCGTCAGGATGGGAGTTCGTGGCTGATCCTCGCCATTAAATGGGTTCAGCGGCGGCAAAGGGGGCCAACGACGTGCCGAGAGCAGGAAACGGCCAGTCGCGGCCGACGGAGTAGATCATTGACTACGAATATTCGGGAATTCGATTTTTTTCTTCTGATCAAATTGGCCCTTTTTTCCTCGGTGGTGTTTCTCTCTGGGTGCTCGTCGGTGACAAGCCCGGATTTGGGCAATATTTACGATCGAGCGGCGCGGTATCACGACGCCAAACGCAACCCGGTGATTGTCATTCCGGGGGTTCTGGGATCACAGCTCGTCAGCGGTGAGGACGGGACGGTCGTCTGGGGGGCGTTCGGTGGCGGGGCAGCGAACCCTGAAAGAGCGAGCGGGGCTCGTCTGGTGGCGCTTCCCATGCGTCGAGGTACGGCGCTCAGCGAATTGACGGACGAAGTGATTACCAACGGGGCGCTAGATCGAATTGAGTTGAATTTGTTCGGGTTGCCGATTTCACTTAATGCGTATGCGCAGATTCTGGGGACGCTCGGCGCGGGCGGCTATCGTGATGAAACGCTCGGGAGCAAGGGCGCGATTGGCTACGGCGACGATCATTACACGTGCTTTCAATTCGATTACGACTGGCGTCGGGACATTGCGGAGAACGCACAGCGGTTCGGTGAATTCATCAAGGTGAAGCGCGCGTTCGTGCAGGCGCAGATTAAGGAGCGGTTCGGCGTTGAGGGCGCGGAGGTTCGGTTCGATGTGGTTGCGCATTCCATGGGTGGATTGGTTGCGCGGTATTACTTGCGTTACGGGGAGCGTGACCCGGACGAGGTTGACATCGATTCGCCGCCGCCGTGGGATGGTGCTGCGGATATAGATCATTTGATAATGGTGGGAACTCCGAACGGGGGTTCGACCAAGGCGCTTGAGCAACTGGTGGGAGGTGCGCAGTTTGCGTCGATTCTTCCGAAGTATGAGCCGGCGATTCTGGGAACGATGCCTGCGCTTTATGAGATGCTTCCCCGGAATCGTCAGCGTGCGGTGGTGGAAGAGGGGGGGAACGCCGACGCGGAGCCGATTGATTTGTATGATGTGAATGTGTGGGTTCGGAACGGATGGGGGCTTGCGAACACGGCTCAGGATCGGGTTTTGCGCCAACTCTTACCGGAAGCGTCCGACGCCGACGAACGCAGGGAGATTGCGCTTGATCACTTGGCGAAATGTCTACGTCGGGCGAAGCGATTCAATTCGCTGATGGATCGTCGGGTGGCCCCGCCGAGCGGAACGACGCTTTTTCTCATGGCAGGAGATGCTATTGATACGCAATCCAGATTGGCGATTTCAAAAGAGGATCATCACATCTACTCGATTGCGACCGCGCCCGGGGACGGGACGGTTACGCGAGCGAGCGCTCTTCTGGATGAGCGGGTGGGGCGGAGTGATGCGGAGTGGTCGCCCCAGCTTGATTCGCCGATTGCATGGAAACAGGTTACGTTTCTATTTCGTGAGCATCTCGGATTGACAGCCGACCCGATGTTCGCAGACAATGTGTTGTTCACGCTTCTGGAGTCGCCGTGAGCGAGTTCGTCGTCCAGTATTATTCGCGTCGGGTTGATGAGACGTCGAACATTCGAGCGGAGAGAGGGGCGACGATTGAGCCGTTGTCCTGTGAATGATCGCCGGGAAGAATCGCATTTGCGTCGTAGGATCGTTCACTTTTGTTGATGATGATCGTGAGAATCTGATCATTCAGGCGACGTTCATACGCCAGCACGTCGAATCGACCGGTTGGGATGGTGCGCACTATTCCCAGTTGGAGGGTTTCGTTTTCGGCGCGTCGGTTGAGCCATGATTGGTAGAAATGGCGGAGTGTTTCGTCGGCGGCGTCTTCGGGGTTCACCATCGGCGGATTGTCGGGCCAGGGCTTGGGTTTACGGCAGGAGGGGTCATCCGCGCCGAACATGCCGATTTCCTGCCCGTAGAAGATCATCGGCGCGCCGACGTAGGTTGCTTCCATGACGGCTGCGAGTCTGCTTAGGGCATGGGGCCGCACATCGGGTTTTGATTCGTTATAGGGTTCGCCCTGCTGCGGGCGGTTGCCGGTGTCGAACGCGCGGGGTGGGTTGGAGTTGAATAAGTCCGACAGCAGGCGATCCGTATCGTGACTTTCAAAGAGGTTCTGCTGCACGAGTTGCGTTTGCGGTGCATCGTTGTCGAAGATTGAACGGAGTTCTGTGTTCAAATCGTCGGCGGGCATGCGCGGCCTCATCGCCAGCCAGTCGATGACTCGTTTGGCGAACGGGTAATCCATTTGTGCATCGAACTCATCGCCTTTGAGTCGTGATACGGATTCCCAGTCGCTCCAGATTTCTGCGGTGATGTAGGCGTCGGAGTTGATGGATCGAACGTAGGCGCACCAGTCTCGCCAGAACGGATCGCCGATTTCGAGTGGGACATCGAGCCGCCAGCCGTCGATGCCGTCCGATGGATCGCCATCGCCGTTCGGGTCCATCCACCGGTTGGTGATGTCGAAGATGTGCTTCTGCACGGGGTAGACGAGGGAGCGGTCCTTTTCCTGCTTGAATTTCGGAAGCCAGCCGTTCGATCCGTCCCACGCGGTCCAGGATTTCAGATTCCCGTCTTTGTCAAATTCGCAGGTGAACCAGTCGGCGAAGGGCGAGTTGATTCCGTTCTTCACGACATCCTGAAAGGCGGGGTGGAACTTTCCGACGTGATTGAAGACGCCGTCGATGATGATGTGCATTTTTCGTTTATGAACTTCGCGTATCAATTTCAGGAACGTGATGTCGGCTTCGGTCCATTTCCAGGTGGAGGGGTCGTCATATTGCTCAGATTCGTCGGGGGTCCAGACGGCGGGGGGAACCGTGGTCTGGTTGCCGAAGTTGTCGTCGATGTGGCGGTAGTCCGACGTGTCGTATTTGTGCATGCTCTGCGCTTCAAACACGGGATTCAGATAGATCGCAGTTAGGCCCATGCTCTTGAGGTAGTCGAGTGTTTCGATGATCCCCTGCAGATCGCCGCCGTATCGTCGATCCCAGACGACGTTGTAGAATCGTCCGCCGGGTTCTCCGGTTTTGGCGCGATCCCATTGATCAGGATTTTCTCCTCCGGCGCGAACACGTCTTTGCCATGCCTCGAATTCTCCGGGGTGAAGGACATGCCATTCGGAATTCCACGGAAGTACGAATACGCCTTCGCCGTGCGGGTCGTTAGCTTGGTTGCCGTTGCGGTATCGTTCAGGAAAGATTTGATACCAGACGGCTCGCTTCGCCCAGTCGGGGGTTTCGAAATCGGGTTTGATCTGCGCGTCAAACGGGCCGAACCTGGGGGTGGGATTCTTGGTTGTTGAATCGAAATTTTCGTTGCTTGTCCGGCGATCGATCCAGTATCGAATCCAAGGCGGGTGTTGACGACCGTTGGTGGCCTCGGGCAGCCGAATTCTGGCTTTCCACTTCGCTCGCACACTGCCGTCTTCAGCGGCGACAGTATTGACTTGGGCCATCGGTATCTGCATCAGAACTTTGTCCGGATCGAACGAATCTCGCGTGTTTTTCGACATCACAAAGAGGGTCAATCGCTCATTGGGAGTCGGTTGCGATTCATACGGGTCATTTGGTTTTAGCACATCATGCGTCTCGACGGTGATGTCGACGAGTCCGAGGCCGGCGCTGATGGGTGTGAAATGGTCCGCCCGGCGGGGATCATGGAAGAAGCCGTTTTCGGGGACGGGCGTGAGATCGAGTAAACGGTACTCCTGCCCGTTGGGTACGAGATCGAACGTGCCGGGAATGGTGTGTGCGTTTCCCGTGTTTCGCGAATAGACGATGGCGAAGATTTCGCCTTTATGCGTGGGGTGAGCGAGCGTGGTTGTGGAAGCGGATCGGCCAAGGTCCTGAATTTTCGCGGCGACGACGCCGGTTCCGGGTGAGGTGAATACGGCAGCCCATTCGTCGCTGCCGTTAATGGGAACGAGGTCAATCGGCCCAACCTCGGCCCGGAAGGGAAGTACGGCAAAGACGCGGTCGTGTACGTCGATCGTGATCCTCGTCGGCTCGGACCACTCGCCTCGTGCTTTGACTCGAACGAGAATCTCAATGGAGCCGGCGCGCTGCGGAATGATGGTGCGGGCTGGTCTTCTTGATAGATTTGTCTTGGGTGTTGATTCGGTTGAGGACGAATCGATGATCTGTGCTGATTCGGGATCGGCAGCGCGCAGTTCAAATTCCTCAATGGGAGCGCCTTCGGGAACGAGCGTGTCGGAAAGGTCGAGAACGACGGGTAGGCCGATCCGAGCGGGCCCGCGCAGCGTCGCCACGGCCACGGGCTTCATTACGGTTGGTTTTCCGAATCGCCATGTTCGATGGACGGGATCGAAGAGAATCGAAACGGGGCGCGTGGTGTCGAAGTTGGTGACGATGTTTTCTCCCGGATGGGTGAGATGGTTGGTGCTTCCGGGATTTGCACCGAGGTGGCCTTTTCCCCAGTCGCCGTTTCTGACGAATTTGAATTCTTGCCGGCCGGCTGGGATCGTCGTTTGTATGAAGTATGTTCCGTCAGGGAGGGGTGAAAGTTGCATGGATGGATCGCGGGTGTTCCAGTGGTTGAAGGTGCCGGCGATTCGCCAGGTATCGTCGGCATCCTTCATCGTCATCGCCGAGGCCGAACGTATCGGCGCGAAAAGGAGGAAGGCGGTTGCTATTAGCAACCGGACGCCGATGGCGACTTGTCTGACGCGATTTCGCTGATTTTCGAATGTGAGCGGGTGATTCCGCATGAGTCGTACTCCGTTCAATACCATGAAACGATCATATTCATTTGCCCGGGCTTCTGATTAAACACCCGTCGCCCGTCTTCATTTGATCAATTTTTGTGTTTACTGCGCGTTTACCAGCGGGTGTGAGGCCGCTTTCATGGGCGAGGCTGCGTTGCATCGAATAAACTACGGGCTGACAGAGCGTAGGAACGATCGCGATTGATCGTTTGCGGTCAGCAGATGAATCATTGACGGAATGGTTCTTCGGCGTCGCCTTCGTTCACTTCTTTGTTCATTTATTCACTCGTTCAGATGATTGATTAGACATTGAAACTGTGAAACAACTCTTCATCGCTCTCATCATCATTCTTTCGCTGCTCACGCTGGTGGGGGTGCTGTACGTTCGGCCGAACCGGAACGCGGATCGAGGCATCATACAGGCCGTCTGGGAACTTTCCGATGAGCTGGCGATTGAGAAACTCGAGGATGGTTTTCGCGCTTGGTGCGATCAGGAATTCTTGAATTCAGGTGAGACGGTTGCGAGTTTTCATGATTTGTCATTATTGAAGATGAATGATCCGAAGCGCGTTGAATACGAGAATCGGTTTCGACGGTGGTACAACTCGACGCAGCCGATCTCGTTGACGGATATTCCGCGGCTCGTGTGGGCGACCGACGACAACCCGGCAAGGCAGTCGCAGATTCAACTGTTTCGCAAATGGCATCTCGAAAAATACGGCGAACTTATTGATGTTGTTACCGATCCCGCAAGTCGGGATACGCGCGAAGGATCGAGTGTTACGAAGCCGGTCATTCAATCGATCGGCGGGGCGGGGGCGGATGTGCTTGAAACCTACGGACCGAAGCAACTCGAAGCGATGGTTCGATCGGGAATTGCGCTTGAGGTAACGAAGGATGCGGCGGAATTGGGTTTTGAATATACGCGATGTTTTGATGCGGGTTGGTCGAGTTTCGTCTACGACGGAAGACAGTACGGATTCCCCGCAAACATCGGGTACGTCGTTTTGTTTTACCATAAGGATCTGGCTGCGCAGGCGGGGGTCACCATACCGTCGGGCGGGTGGACGATCGACCAACTGGTCAAGACGGCGCAGAAACTCACCGTCGAATCTTCGGATATTCCCGGGGGGAAGCGGTGGGGGATCGTCGGCATGCATCCCTGGCCGATGGCGCTCGCCGCGGGAGCGCGTTTCTTCACGCCGGACGGCACGCGTTCGATTTACAATTCACCCGAGGCGGCGCGGGCGTTTCAGGCGTATCTCGATCTCATGTACAAATACAAAGTCATGCCGACCCCGGCGGATACCGCGAGCATGGCGGCAGCGGGCGGATTCACCGGGGGCGGAAATAACGGACTGTACTTTGCTGCCAAGCTCTCCGCGATGACGATCGGCGGGCGCTGGGAATACGTAACCTATGCCGAGTCGAATTACGAACGGGTGATCAGACCGGCGCTTGAGCGTGCTTTAAGCGTAACCGATGACGTTGAATTCAAAACCACGGTCACCCGCATTATTCAATCACTTGATCGTGATCTTCTCGCCGCGCTTTCGCATGATGACTACGAACTGATCCGAAATGTTTTGACGTCGGACGATCGAAGTCGGCTCATGCAGATTGGCGTCGCGCATGTTCCGACGCCCAAGGGGGACATCAAATACACGGATGTGGGGGCGCGGGTGGCGATCGTCAACCGCAAATCGAAGCATCGCAAGTATGCGGTGCGATTTCTCCAGTTTCTCGGTTCCGAAGAATACAACGAACTCATCAATCAGACGTTTGATTCGATCTGCGGCGTCGTGGAATTCTGCACGGACGGCGACGGGATTTCCGGCTCGCCCGAACCGCTACCCGGTTTGGAGGATTTCGATTCGTCCGTGTTCGTTAAAGCGATGGACGGGGCGGAAAGCCAGCAACTCAGCCCGTTCATCGGTCCGGAGCGTCTCGGGTATCTCGCGGGTCAGGTAATGGACCAACTCACGAACAATCGATTCTCAGCCGGAGAAGCAGAGCGTCTCATACAGCAGCGAATTAACGAGCAGATACGCGCCAATCTCATTCGCGACCCTGAATTGCGCCGCAAATGGGAGGAACTGGCCGGAGAAACGTTTGATTTGCAATGGAGTCTGCGATGAGTGTCGCCGGATCCAATGCGAAACGAAGACGCGCGATGATCGCCTGGGCGTTTCTCTTGCCGAACTTCATCGGGTTCGTCATTTTCACGGCCGGCCCGGTTCTGTTCAGTTTGTATATGTCATTTACGGACTGGTCGCTGGTGCGGCACAATGAACTGACGGGTAAATTGCCGAACCTGATCGGTTTTGAGAATTTCAAGCGGATTCTGTGGGGCGATGAATCACGTTTCTTCTGGGAATCGTTTTACAATACGGTTTACCTGATGCTGGGGATTCCCATCGGAATTGCGGGTTCGCTCATCGTCGCACTTCTTCTCAACCGCCCGATCGGTCCGAAGAGGGCGTCAATGCGAATGCGCTCGGCGGTTCTGGCGATGGTGATTGGGGTTGTTGCATCCGCTTCGTCTTTTGTGATAACGAACCCCGGACCGATGCCGACCGAATCGGAAGCGGTTGCGAAATTGACAGCGCGCGGTGAAGACGCTTCGCCGGCTGCGGTCAACCGGATTCTGCAACGTCATGAAATTGATTCGCGAGTCAGTAAGTCGATCAGCGTTCTGTTTCTCATCATCGGCCTCGTCGTGGCGGCGGGTCTGGGTACGGGCGTTGTTTTTTTCCGCACGCTTTTTTATCTGCCGAGTCTGCTTGCGGGGATTGCGCTTTTCCTATTGTGGAAATCACTTTACAAGCCGACGGGAGGCGCGATTAATGAAGGTCTTGCGCCGGTGATTGCGACGGTGCAGTCATTTATTACTTCGACGCCGAGCGAGTTGTGGTACATCACCGGTTACATTACTTGGTTGCTGACGGCGGCGCTGTGTGCGTGGCTGTTGCCAGTTATCTTTCGCAAGTGGCGTGAAGGTGATTTTGGCGGAGGGGCGGTGGTCGGTTCGACGCTCGTCGTTTTCAC
>Ga0210044_10004928_pt1 | contig 18327 bp, 15 predicted proteins | sample CryGey13umfilter_2_FD_183959 | JGI IMG/M metagenome (GOLD analysis project Ga0210044, IMG submission 183959) | Groundwater microbial communities from aquifer in Utah, USA - Crystal Geyser 4/9/14 3 um filter (SPAdes) (version 2) | ecosystem: Environmental > Aquatic > Deep subsurface >... | reverse complement strand
GGCAGTGATCAGGACTGGCGGTCAAGCCCGCTGGCGTTCGACACCATCGCCGAGTTCCCCTTTGACGATGGGGACACTGGTGGCGGCGAGAACGAAATTCAGTTCCTGCGCTTTGACAACATGGCCAACGGGCACAAGCTCCTCGTAGAATACAACGGCACCACCAGCGATGAGATCACGTGGACAGGCGATGCGGCGACGAACGCGACGGCGCTGGAGGTGGCAATCGAAAGCCTGCCTGATATCACCTCCGTGGCGGTGCGGATTAACGAGGGCTCGGACGCGAACGCAGAGCTGGAGATCGAGTTTACCGGCAAGGACGGCAAGAAGCCTTGGCCGATCCTGGTGATCGACATTCTGACCGGCGACGGCACCGTGGTGCTGTCTCGAAAGCAGTTCGGCAAGAAGGACTTTGACGCGCTCTGGAGCGCCACGCGCGGTTATCCGAGCTGCGGCACCTTCTACCAGGGACGGCACTGGATGGGCGGCTTCAAGGCGCGGCCTGACGTGATCGTGGCAAGCCGGGCGGGCGCGCTGTTCGACTTCAAGGAGGATGCTGACCCGGTGGCCGCATCTCCGCTTGTGGTTGCGCCCAACATTGATGATCAGGTGACGATCCAGCACATCTACCCCGGGCGGCACCTCCAGATTTTCACCAGCTCGGCCGAGATTTATGTGCCTGACGAGCCAATCACCATCGACAACATCGCGCTCAAGGTGACGAGCCGCCACGGATCGAGCCCAGACGTGAAGCCGGTGGATGTGCAGGGCGGCACGTTGTTCGTGGATCGGACCGGCCGCGCGCTGCGCGAGTATCTGTTCACCGACACCGAGCAAAGCTATTCGGCCGAGCCCGTGACTCTCCTGGCTGGGCACCTCATGGCGTCGCCTCGATCCGTAGCGCTTCGCCGTTCGCGCGACGTGGACGAGCCGACGATCCTCCTCGTGGCCAATACCGGCAACGACCGCAACGGAAGCAAGGTGCCAGCCGCCATGTGCGTGATCGACCGCGCGCAACAGGTGACGGGCTTCGCCCGCATCAAGACCCAAGGCACACCGCTGGCGTTCGCCACTACGCAGAGCGGTGACGCCTTCGCAATGGTCGAGCGCGATTTGACCGGCGCGACGTGGCACTTCCTGGAGCAATTCGATGGTGCGTTTATGTCGGATTGCAGCATCTCGGTCGCGGGCACCGGCTCAACCATCGACATGTCGGCCTATCCCTGGCTGGAGGGCCAAGTGGTCGAGGTGCATGGCGACGGCTTGCCTCTCGGCGCGTTCACGGTCGCCTCGGGCTCCATCGACCTTGTCGCGGCGTCCTATGCCAGCGTGGCCGAGGTCGGGCTCAAGCAGGTGCCCCGGATCGTGCTGCACCCCTACAAGGGCCGTGGCGAGCTTTCCCCGACGATGCAGAACATGCGTATCTTCCGAGTGCTCCTCCAGCTCGAACGCACCGGCGCGGTGGCGATCACCGGCCATGACGGCGGGCGCGCGCGACCTGTATCGCTCCAGAATCACGACAGCGGGACGATGGACCCGACCTTGGAGGAGGTGCTGTTTACGGGACCAAAGCGCATCGGCGGGATCGGCCGCTGGCAGAAGGAGCCGACGGTGGAGATTACGCAGATCGAGCCGATGCCGTTCCTGATCCGGTCGCTAACTTACGATGTGCGCTTTTGACGGGGGAGGCCATGACGAGCAGTAAAGCCGCGGTTCTCGGCTTCAACAGAGCGGAGGGGGTGTAAATGGCAACAGTTTTCATGGCTATCGGGACGGCGATATCTAGCGCCGCTGCCTCCGTCGGCTCGATGTTCGCTGGCGCAGGCGCTGCTGCGGGGTCCGCCGCTGCTGCGGGGTCCGGCGTTGTCACGCTGTCCCAAGTGTTGAGCGCGGGCTCTGCGCTCGCGGCAATAGGGCAGGGCTTTGCCGCAAGCCGGGCGGCCAAGGATCAGGCGGCTTTCGCCACGGCGCAGGGCCTCCAAGAGCAAGCGCAGGGCGCAGCACAGGCGCGCGATCTGGCGCGGGAATATGCCGATCTGACGGGCGAGCAAAAGGTGATCCAGCTCGCTAACGGGCTCGATATCGGCGTGGGCACGCCCGTGACCGTGGCCGAAAGCACCAAGCGCCTGGCCGAGCGAAACTTGGACGTGACCAGGCAGAACGCGGACAACCGCGCCGCAATGTCCCGCCTTCGCGCGCGGGGCCTCATGTCCGAGGCGCGATCCTCGATCCTTGGGGGCTTTGGCCGCGCGGCAATGATCGGCGTCGATGCGTATCAACTGACGGGGTAAACTATGCCTTCAATCCGCCGCTATGGCCCAGCCCTTGTCACGCCCGCTGTTTCCCCTCGGCCGGAGCTTGGTCGCGGGCGCGAGCAAACCTTCGCCGCCTTCCAGGACATTCTTGGCGCGGCCAACAGCTTTATCCGCCCGGCCGTCGAACAGGTGCAGACCGCACGAGGCGAGCAAGAGGCTTTGACGGCGGTTGACGAGCGGGGTCCTCAATGGGGGCTCAGGCAGCTCCTCGCGCGCGGCACGTCCGTGACGATGGGCGCGCATGGCGACGGGCTCCAGCTTGGCCCGACGAGGATCAGGGCAGCGCTGGCGCGGGCAGGCAAGGCGCATGGCGTCGATCCGGGGGTGCTGGCCGTCATTGCCAGCCTCGAAAGCAGCCTCGATCCGGCGGCGCAGAACCCCAGCAGCTCGGCCGGTGGCCTGTTCCAGTTCCTCGACGGCACAGCCGCACAGTATGGCTTGGAAAACCGCTTCGACGTGGACCAGGCGGCAGACGCGGGCGCGCGCCTCACCCGCGACAACATGAGCGCGCTCGCAACGGCGCTGGGACGCCAGCCGACAGTGGGCGAGATTTACCTGGCCCATCAGCAGGGAGCGCAGGGCGCGATCAACCTCCTGACCGCAGGTCCACGGCTTGCCTCGGCCGTCGTCGGTCGTGATGCGGTGCGGCTGAACGGCGGCGATCCCGACACAATGTCGGCTCAGGATTTTGCAAACCTCTGGCTCAGGAAAGCCGAGGGGCGCGCCAGACGCGAGGGGATCACGGTCAATGTGCCTGGCACACCAGAGTATGAGCTAGAGACGCTGAACCGATCGACATTCGAGCCGCGCCTTCCCTTCACGGTGCGCGATGCGGCGTTCAACCGCGCTGCGGATCGCGTGATTACCGCTCGCGCCACGGCAGCGCTGGAGGAGGGGATGCGGGCCGCGATGCAGCGTGCCGACGGCGACATCGGGCACCTGCGCAAGGAAATGGATAGCGTGCGGGCGCAAGTCATGTCCGAGCTTCCCAAGGAAATGCCGGGCCTGGCGACGGAGCTGAAATCGCAGTTCGACCGGGGCCGGATGGCAGCCGAGCGCCAGGCAATAGAGCTTTCCCAGCGGCGCGTGATGGCGCGGCAGGAGCAGGCGTTGGCCCAGATCGTCAGCACGACACAATCCGAGGCCGAGCGCCTGGCGCTGACCGGCGCAACCGCTGCCGAGCTGGCCGATCACATGGCCCAAGCTACCGACACCTTGGCACAGTTCGGGCCGCGTGAGGAGTTCACGATCGCTGGCCGGACCTTCCCGGCTGATCCGACGCGCGCCGGGACCATAACGCCAGACGCTATCGCCACGAACATGGCCGAGATCGCGATGGGCGCGCGGCGGCAGATGATCGAGGCCGACTTCATGCGCTCGGCCGCGCCTGGTCAGTATGTCGAGGAGTTCCGGCAACAGGTGTTCGCGGGCAATTCCCCGTTGCCTGCGGGCGAAAGCATGGAGATGCTGCGCTCGATGGAAGGCCGGGCGCGCGCGACCGACAGCGCGCGCCGGACTGCGGCCGAGGCCGAGCGCCGTCGGCTCGAACAGGGCATGACGGACACGATCAACGGCTATGTGTCGATGAACGAGGCAGGTGTGCCGGTGGCGATCCCGCAAGAGGAGCGCGCGCGCATCTTGTCGGCGCTGGCCCCGTATCCCGATCTCCAGCGCAAGGCGCGGGTCGAGTTCCAAGTGGCCGACGCCCAGGTGGCAACACATGGCATGACGGGTCCCGAGCTGATGAGCTACGTGGAGCGGATGAGAGGCGACATGACGGACGCGGTAAAGCGTGGCGAGCTGGACCTGGGCGGGGCAGCGGTAATCGAAAGCCTTCAGGATCGGATCAAGCAGGTGCAGGACGCGGTGACGGCCGAGACGATTGGCCTGCCGCGGATCGAGCAACTGGCAATGAACGGCGCGCGGGTCGACGACGTGGACTATGGCGCACTGCGCGAACGCGCTGCGGGCAACCAGAAGGTGCTGGCGGCAATCGCCCAGGTCGAGGCGTTCCACCGCGACGCCGAAAGTCTGCAAGGCATGAGCGCCGCCCAGCGCGACGTGGTGCTGGAGGACGCGCGCGCCGCGCAGGCTGTTCTGGCCGCTCAAGGACAGCAGTATGGGGCCGAGGCCCTGATGACCGAGCGCGTGATCGGGCGCTTGGCCGAATGGTCAACGCATCGCCGCGAAATGGCCGAAAACGACCCGGCGCGTTTTGCCCGTGCGGTCGGCGTCGAGCTGCCGAGCTTGGCGGGAGCGCAGGACCTGGGGCAAGTGGGCAGCATCATCGCCCAGCGCGTCGATCTTCTGGCACCGCACACCCGGCCGGAGGGCGTGGATTATCCGGTGCCACTCACCCAAGCCGAGCTGGACGGCATCTCGGAGGTGTTCCAGAACAGCTCGCGCGGTCAGCGGGCGGCGTTCGTCGGCTCGGTGGCCGATCTGGGCGAGGATCAGGCGATGGCGATCTTCTCGCGGATCGGGCAGTCGGAGCCGGTGATCTACGCGGCCGGGGCGGTCTACACGATGGGCAACCAGCAGGCGGCGGGCGTGATCCTGCGCGGCGCGGTGGATACCCGTCTCGAGGGGGGCGGTCCGACGGAGATTGCCTCGGCGCGCGAGGATGAGCTTGGGCCGCTCTTGGAGGCTGACCTGCTCGCGCCCGAGGGCATCCGCGATCTCGACACTACGGCTTTGGCATACGCGCGCGGCCTAGCGCTGGCGGAGGGGGGCCGGGCAATCGAGGCGGGCGACTTGAAAGCGGGCTACCGCATTGCGCTGGGCGAGCAAGCCGACGGCACCGGCGGCATGGCGGAAACCCGCTACGGGGCCACGCTCCTGCCGCCCGGCTGGGACCGGCGGCGCATCAACAAGGCGATTGGCCGGATCACCGACGAGCAACTCACGCAGATCGCGCGCGGCTTGGTGGTGGATCGCGACGGCCGTCCTTTCTCGGCCGGCTCTCTGACGCACACTATCGAGGGGCTGCGACCTTCGCCTGACGATCCATACGTCTTGACGCCGGTGGATGCTTACGGCGACGTGTTCCTGACGGACGACGGCGACCGGCAAGGCATCCTGACCTTTGACCTTCGGGAGTTCGACTGATGGCGAGCCTGGTCAAGCTCCAGCCGTTTGATCTGCGCGCCACGGCAGGCGAGCGCGCCCCGACCTTTGGCGATGCGGTGTCGAGCGGCTTCACCAGCTCCCTCACGATGGGAGTGGTGGCCGAGAACCGGCGACACGCCGAGATATATGGCGGCTGGCGTCAGGTGTTCGACGGCATGATCCAAGGCTACATGGACGTGCCGCCCGATCTCGGTCGTGCCGTTACCGAGCAAGGCTTCGCCCCCGACGAGGAGACGCTGGGGAAGCTCATGGAATGGGCGCAAGAGGCATCGGTGAAATACGACTTCCAGATCACGCCGGACATGGACCCTGCGGCCGTCATGCAGCGCCGCGAGAGGGTCTACGCCCGCGATCAGAAGGTGGTCGAGCGCGCGCAAGAAGTTCTAAGCCGGGCGAGCCCGTTTTCGCGCAACGTCGGTGGACTGATCGGTGGTGTGGGTGCAGAGCTCCTGGACCCGCTCAACCTGGCCACGCTTCCGGTGGGTGCACCGGCGCGCGTTGGCCTTCTGGCCACGGCGGCGATCGAGGCGGGGATCAACGCCGCAATCGAAGCGGTTGACACGCCGAACCGCAACGCCATTGCCGAGCGGCTGGGCCAAGAGAGCAATTCCGTCTTGGAGAACGCAGTCCGGGGCGCGCTGTTCGGTGGTGCGTTCGGCGGTGCCATAAAAGGCGCTCAACTGGGCGCCCGCCCAGCCGGGCGGCTGCTCGGCAGGATCGCCCGCCCAGCCGGTCGGCTGCTCGGCAGGATCGCCCGCCCAGCCGGTCGGCTGCTCGGCAGGATCGGGCGGCTGGTCCCTAACCGCCGGGCACTGATAGACGTGGCCGAGGCATCCGGCGATCCAGAAGCCCGGATGATTGCACAGCAGGTCCGGCGCGATCTGGAGGACGAGGAGGCGGCAACCGGCGGCGGGGATGGGATGGAGGCGCGGGAACACATGGAGCGCGCCCAAAAGGCCGCACTGGCGGCGCACGAGGGTGGCGCACCGGACATGCCAGACCGGCCGATCTTCGCCAAGCCGCGCGCTTCGATCGTGAATGGCGAGATCGAGGAGGTGGACCCGCGCGATCTCTTGGTGCAAGCGGACGTGTTCCAATTCAAAAGCGAGATCGTGGGAGAGGGCGGCGTGACACCCAAGCTCCTCAACGTGACCGAGTGGCGACCCGAGCGGGCTGGGATTACCCTGGTCTACGAATACGCTGACGGATCGCGGGCTGTGGCCGATGGGCACCAGCGCACGGCGCTTGCCCGGCGGATCATGGAGCAGACCGGCGACGAGATCAGGCTGGCCGCGCGCGTGTTCCGCGAGATCGACGGTTTCACGGTCGAGGACGTGCGGGTGATAGCCGCGCTCAAGAACATTTCCGAGGCGGCGGACGGCATGACCGCCTCAATGGCAAAAGATGCGGCCCGCGTGCTGCGCGTGCGTCCAGACGCGATCGCCGATCTTCCGGCCGGTCCTGGCATCGCTCGGGCGCAAGCGCTGGCGCGGCTGTCCGACGATGCGTTCGATATGTTCATCAACCAGGTGGTTCCCGAGCGCTTTGCGGAGCTTGTGGGTAGGATGGTGGACAATCCCGCGCTGCACGGGGCAATGATGAAGCTCCTGCGGCGCGCGGGGCCAGAGACAGTCGCCCAAGCCGAAAGCATACTGACCCAAGCGCTCCAAACCCCGGTGTCGCGCGAGATCACGGCCGATCTTTTCGGCGCGCAGGAAGTTGTGGAAAGTCTCTACCTGGAGCGGGCCAAGGTGCTGGAGCGGGCCATGCGGATCATGCGCGATGATCGCAGCGTATTCCGCACACTGGACGAGCGCGCGGATCGCATCCAGGGAACCGGAGCGAACCGCCTAGACACCGCCACGAACAAGCAGATCAGGCGAAATGTGGAGCAAGCCCTGGCGGCGGTGCAGCGCGTGGCGCACCGGGCCGGGCCGATATCGGAGGCGTTGAACGATGGCGCGAAAGGCTACAAGGAAAACGGGCGGCTCCAAGACGCTGCCCAGCGAGTTGCCGATGCTGTCAGACAAGAGGTGGAGCGAAATGGCCTCGCTGGGGCAGGAGATGGCGCTTCTGGACGCAATACAGAACCTGCGCGTTCGGGCACAGCGGCACCTGATCCCCTGGAAGGATTTTCGGATCCCGTAAACGGAGACGGCGTGCGCGCCCAGATCGCCAACACCAGGATTGCGCCAGCGGCCGAGCCCAGGCTCGAGCGATTGGCAGACCGAGACCCGGCCGAGGCGGCGCAGCTCGCAGCCGGGCTCAAGGCGGCGCAAGCCCTCCGCGACGTGGACGATCTCATGGCGCGCGGGCAGCGCAACCATAGGGAGCTGACGCGAGAGATCGAGATCGCGGCCAGGGATGCGGGGGTGACGCCCATAGCCGCGCCTCTCAAGGGGCGCGAGCGCGCCGAGCAGAAGATCAGGGACAAGTATGCGGGCGATCTGAACCGCATCACGGACGTGGCGCGCGGGGGCGTCGAGGCACCGACACCGGAAGCGGCCAATCAGTTCGTGGCAATCTTGGCGCGGCGATATCGGGTTCTCGATGAAGGCTGGAACGTGGTCGAGGGTGGCTACTTCGACCGCAAACTGACCGTAGTTTTCGATGATGGCCAGCTCGGGGAGGTTCAGCTCTGGGTGCCCGGCATGCTCGAGGTGAAGAATGCGCGCGGCCACAAGCTCTATGCGATCTACCGCGACCCGTCACGACCGGAGAATGAGCGGATGCAAGCGCTTGCCGACATGGAAGCGCTCTACGGTGAGGTGATGGACAAGGTGCCGCCGCAATGGCGCTCGATCTTTGGTCAGGAAACGCCGGGCATGGAAGCGCCGAGCCGAGCCACGACGGAGATGAAGACCTCCTCGGCCACTTCGGGCGAGCCCTCATCGGCAAGAACCTCGGACGGGGATATGTCCGACCAGGTTCCGTCGGTGCCAAGCAGTAGCATGGCACCGGGTTCTGGCTCCAATGCTGGCATGGAGCGGTCTACGAGAAAAAACCGCATGGGGGATACCTCCTCTCCTGAGATAGCCAACAATGGTCGGACTGTCAATACGGAGCGGACCAGCGCCGGTGAACAGAGCCTGTTCGATGGGATCGAGCCTATCACGGAGCGCACGCGCCTGGATCAGAGAATGGCGCAGCCGCTCGGCCGAGGCGATGCACGGCCAGATGATAGCCAGATCGGCGGGCTGTTCGATCCGAACGATCCGAGCCGGTTCGACCTGTTCGACGCGGTGCCGGTGGCTCGTGGTTTTGACGAAGAGGGCAACGAGATCGCGGTGGTGAAGTCGCGCGCCGATCTCGCGGCCGAGCTGGATGCTGACGACGAGGCGGTGGCCGTCCTCGATCTCTGCGTGAAAGGGTAAGACATGGCGCTGCGAGATTGTATCAACCGGGCGGTGGCGGGCGGCGAGATGGACCGCGACCGCGCCGAGCGCATCCTTCGGGAGTATGACAGCGCTTTCGGCGAGTTCCAGCGCAGCATGGGCCACACGCAAGCCGAGATCGAGGCCGCTCGGGCGGTCCAAGGTAAGGCGCGCGCCGAGGCAGCCGAAAAGCGCCGCGTGATGCAGCTCCAGGCAGCGGCGAGCCAGCGTCAGGTGCAGCGGCTCCAGCGGTACCGCAATATCCGCGGTAACCTGGACCCGGCGCAATACCTGCAAGACGTGGTGTCGAACAGGCGCGGCGCTGGCGGCTCGACCTTGGCGGGCAAGTATGAGGCGGTGCGGCGCAGCTTCCGGCGCGACATGACGGACGCGGTGCGAGCTTTCCGCGCGAACCTGATCGGCATGCGGCGCAACCCGGAGATGCTGCGCAAGGTGGTGCGTGAGGTTTTCGAGGAGGACACCGGAGATGCGGCCGCGCGCGCGATCGCGCTATCGTGGGCCGGAGTGGCAGAGAAGGCGCGGCTTCGGTTCAATGCGGCCGGTGGCCATATGGGCAAGCGCTCCGATTGGGGGCTACCCCAGGCGCATGACACCGCCAAGGTGCGGAAAGTGAGCTATGAGGAGTGGCGCGACTTCATCATGCCGCGCCTCGATCTGGAAGCGATGGGACGCGACTTCAACAACGGCCTGGCCTTCACGAACGAGACGCTGGAGGTGCTTATGAAAGACGCCTTCGAGGCGATCCGCACCGACGGCTATTCGCGCCGCTCGCCTGCCGCCCGCTACGGCTCGGCCATGTATAACCGCCGGGCCGATCATCGCTTCTTCAAGTTCAAGAGCGCCGACGACTGGATGGGCTACTCCGAGCGCTTTGGCAGTGGGCGGGATGCGTTCCGCGTGATGATAGGCCACCTCGACAACATGGCGATGGATATCGCGATGATGGAGGAGCTGGGGCCAAACCCGCTTCACACGTTCCGGTATCTGGCCGACGCGGCGCAGCATCTCGCCAGCCGCTCGGCCGAGCCCGACGCTTTCGACCGCGCCCGGCGCAAATTGAAGGTGGCCGACGACATGATGGACCTATTCACGGGCCGCTCCAACATGCCCCAGAACGCCAAGGTCGCGCGCGGCGCATCTGCCCTGCGGAATTACCTGTCGAGCGCACACTTGGGCTCTGCGCTGTTCTCCAACGTGACGGATTTCAACAACCAGCGGATCGCGGCCGGATTTGTCGGCATGTCCAAGCTCGGCTTCATGCGGCAGCTCGCGCGCCTTGCTACGTCGCGCAACATGCGCGCCCAGGCGAACGAGGCCGGGCTGGTGTTCGAGAACGCGGTGAATATCGGCAACGCGGTGGCGCGCTACGAGTTGGAGGAGCTGCACATTGAAAGCGCCGCGCGCCTGGCCGACTTCACGATCCGCGCCTCGGGTTTGGGCTGGCTGACCGAGGTGCAGCGTCAATCCTTCGGGCTGGAGTTCATGTCGCAGGCGGCGAAATGGCGAGCGGGTTCCTGGGCCGATCTGCCGGGCCGGACGCAGCGCATGTTCAAGAGCTACGGGATCGGGGAAAACGACTGGCCGGTGATCCAGCGGGCGCGCGTGCATGAGACGGCGGGCGGGCTCCATCTTCTGCGGTCCCAGGAGATCGAGGAGGCCGGAGACGCCGGGCTTGCGGATCGTTACATGGAGGCGATCACCAGCCTGACCGAATTTGCGGTCCCGACCGCCGACATGTTCAGCCGTGCGCTGATCCTGGGTCGTACGCGGCCAGGCTCGATCTCGGGGGAGTTGCTGCGCTTCGGGCTCCAGTTCAAGAGCTTCCCGGTCACGATGCTGGTAACGCAGTTTGGCCGGATCATGGCGGAAGCCTACCAGGGACGGCTGGGTTCGGCGCTGACCTATGCGGCCGGGCTGCTGGTCGGAAACACAATCCTGGGCGCCTTGGGGCTCCAGATGAAGGAGATGTCAAAGGGGCGCGATCCGCGAGACATGACGAGCGTCAAGTTCTGGCTCGCTGCGCTTGCCCAGGGCGGCGGCGCTGGCATCTTCGGGGATTTCTTCTTCTCGGATGTGAACCGCTTTGGCGGCGGCCTCGCGGAGACACTGGCCGGTCCTGGCGTGGGGTTCGCGGATGACATGCTGCGCTTCACGGTTGGAAATGCGCGCGAGCTGGCGCTGGGAGATGAGACGCATGCGGGGGGGGAGCTGGTCGGGCTCCTGCGGCGCTACACGCCCGGCGGCTCGCTCTGGTATTTGCGCTTGGCCTACGAGCGCGAGGTGCTGGATCAGATACAGCGGATGATCGACCCGGAGGCTGAACGGTCATTCCGTCGTCGCATACAGAGCGCGCGCGAGTATGACACGCAGTATTTCGCGCCGCCCGGTTTATCTGCTATAAAGGGCCGAGGGGCGCTGCGCGCGCCTGACATAACAAACGCTTTGGGGGGCTAAGATGACTGTCTCTATTGACGACGCAAAGGTGGGGCCGGTCACGCCAGCCCTCGGTGTGACCACAATCTCCCTCGACTTCGACGGCACTGGATGGGCGGCAGAATGGCTGGAGGTTAACCAGACAGGCCACATCGCGCCACTTGTCCTGAATGTGGACTTCACGGTTTCGACGCCTGGGGCAACAAACGCTGTTCTCACTTTGACGACACCAGCCAACGGTGCGGATCAATATGTGATTTACTTGGTGACGCCGCTTGAGCGCACGTCCGACATGCAGCTTCGCGGCGAGTTCAAAAGCGAACCCTTCAATGTCGAGATGGATCGTATCTGGCAGCGCCTCCAGTATCACTGGACAATGATTGGCCGGAAGCTCGGCGTCGGCCCACTTGTTGACACGCCAAACGATTTCACCCCGACCCCAAATCGCGTCGTGGCGCTCGATGCGGAGGGGGACTTCACTGTTTCGGGGTCTACGCGGCAAGAGATTGATGCGGCGGTGGAGTTCTACCTTGGGCTGGGTGGGACCGCCAATTTCGGCAATGCAAACAGTGTCGTCTACACGCCTCCATTTGGCGCTGACGCGCTGAACCGCAGCGTTGAAAACCGGCTTTCTGAAAGACTGTCCGTTCACGATTTCGGCGCTGTTGGCGACGGCGTGGCGGACGACACAACCGCAATTCAGAACGCCGTTAACTATGCGTCGCACAATGGGCTTTACACGATCTATTTTCCACCAGGACACTATACCTACCAGCAGGTCTACCTGTTTTACGAAGCCACCCTTAATCCGGGCTTTCAGGAGGCACCGCTCCGCCATGCAAAGTTTCGTTTTGTCGGCGACGGCTCGCTTTCGGTAAGCAACGTCAGGACGTATAACCCTTTTTACGGGACGGTGTTGGAGGCGACAGAGGATGGCGTGGTCGTCTCAAGGGCGAGCTTGGGGCATGATGGCGTGGGCTATCCGGCTCGCAAATTTCAAGCCGAGCAGCTTACGTTTGTCGGGAACAAAGCGGGTCAGTATGTAATCGAGGCCGCGAGCTGCCCCTTCATGTCCTTGCACAATTGCATGATCTATCAAAGGCATGTGGGCGGTCACGGCATCTTGGCCAGATCAGCGTGGCTTTTGGACTTCGACCATTGCTACATTCTGGGTGTGCCGGGATCGACGGGCACTGGCGTTGCCGCCGGAACCAGCACTTTCGCGGGCCTCTACACAATGCGCAACTGCCTGATTGACACCTGGAAGGACGGCATAGACTGGCAAGATGGTGAGTTCACAAATGTGGCAATCGTGGACACGGCCATTCAAAGAGCAGACCGTGACAGCATTCGCGGTAGCGCCGGAGCTGTGCGGCACCTGGGCCTGTCAAATGTATATTTTGAAGGGCCGTCAAGGGAGCACGACATTAACGGCATCGGCTCGACTTTCAAGAACATTGAAATTGACCGCATGTGTGTCGTTGGGGCACACTCTAACGGCACCAGTCACCTGTCCGACAAGGTGATCCAGATCGACAGTTGCGATGGCATCTCTCTGCGCGGCTTCTACGGGTTCCGCATCATCAAGCCGGTGCTGAATGTGGATGCGCTAACCAATGCTGGGGTCACCCCGGGCGTTGTCGAACAATTCGCAGTCGCAAACGACTTCTCATACACGGGAGCCCCGGTCTTTCTTTTCTCGGGCCTGCTTCCAGAGTTCGGGCCTGGCGTGGTGTGGCCTGGCTATTCAAGTGGCTATCGAAGCGCCGTGGGTAAAATCCGGCTTTTTGATCCTGCTGTGCGATACCCGCGTCGGCTGGTGGACCGTCAGACAGGCTGTTCGTCGTTTTCACCATTTGCGCTGGGGCAAAGGACTGTTTACGTCAATCAATCTGCGGGGCTCTACCCGACCTCCCTTGCGGACGACACGGCTTTTGACGTGGCTGTCAGCGCACCGGCAGGCACCGCACTTTACATGCCGACCACCGGCCTCGTTATGGATGGCCGCCTAGTCTTTGTGAAAAGCAACCCTGCCAGTGTTGGGGACCTGGTGGTGCGAAACGCTGGAGCTTCGACCCTTGTGTGCAGGCTTAAGCCAGGGCAAGCCGCTGTCGTCTCTTACGACGGCGCTTCTGAAGAGTGGGTTGACCAACTTCACGGGATCACCAGGCAAAGCGCTGTTGCGGCGCTGCAAGACAACACCGGCGGAACCGCAGACGGAATTATCGGCGCGGTCACGGGCTCCGGCGCTGACGTGGCTATAAACAACAACTTCGCTGACCTTACAGTCAAGATCAACGCGCTGCGCCAGATGCTGCAAGACGCGGGCATCCACGGCACACTCTAACGGAGGAACGCTTTATGAAGTTGGCAATCGTAGTTGGTCACAACAGCGCCAGTCAGGGTGCTTTGCGCCAAGACACCGGAGAAAGCGAGTTCGTCTGGAACGGGCGGCTCGCGCGGCGCATCGGGCGGCTGGCGGCAGACTACAGCATCCAGGTGCGCACCTTCTTCCGCACGCCGGGAGGCGGGTATTCGACCGAGATCAAGCGTGTCTATTCCGAGGTGGACGCGTGGGGCGCTGACGCGAGCGTCGAGCTGCACTTCAACGGGGCCAGCTCGCCGGATGCAACCGGCACCGAAACTCTTGCGAGCGGCTCCGCGTCGTCCCTTCGACTGGCTGCAAGTGTCCAGCGCGAGATGGTGCTGGCGCTGGGCCTTCGGGATCGCGGCATCAAGACACGCTCGGGGGCTGATCGCGGCGGCATGTCCCTGATCTCCGGCCGCGCTCCGGCGATCCTGATCGAGCCTTTCTTCGGCAGCTCGCCGGTGGGTAATCGCGCCACGGACGAGGAAACCGAACAGGAGCGCCTAGCCGAGGCCGTTCTTCGCGGGACGGCCGAGGCTTTCAAGAGCTTGCCGCGAGCAAATCTTGCGCAGAGCCGCACGATCCAGGCGGCGGCCACGCAGCGGACGGCCCAGGCCGTCCAAGGCCAGGCAGGAGTTGCCGCCGGTGTCGCCGCTGCCGCGACCCAGGCGCGCGAGCAGATCGAGGCGCTCCCGGTCGTCGGCGGTCTGGCCGACTGGCTTCCATGGCTGGCCCTTGGCCTGATCGGCGTGGTGTTGGCGGCGACGGTGGTGCAAAGGATCATGTCCGACCGGATCGAGGAGGCGCGGGTGGACGATCACGAACGTGGTGTGCGATGATCTGGGGGTGGCTGCGCAAGCTCTGGCCGCTGATCGTGGGGGCGCTGGGCCTCATCGCCTTGGTGCTGACCGGGCGGCGCAATGGCCAACTCACGGAGCGTCTGGATCGCGCCCAGGCGCGAGACCGCGCGAAGGAAAGGATGCGGGATGCGGTGGCAAATACTCGGACTGATCGGGATGGTGTGGTTGAGCGGATGCGCGACGGGCGTTTCTGACGCCTGCCCGACGCTCTACAACTACCCGCAAGAGGTGCAGGACCAAGCGGCCGACGAGCTGGAGGCCCTGCCGGAAGGATCGGCGCTGTCGGTGATGATCGGCCACTATGGCGTCGTGAGAAACGAGATCAGAGCGTGTCGGGGGCGTTGATGGGAGACGACTTGAAGTGGGCAATCGGCATTGCGGTGACCTCGATGCTTGGTATGGGCACGATCATGGCCAGTGTTTTCTGGCGGCTTGTCGCGATGATCCGGCAGGCTGAGGACGTGGCGGACGGCACCGGAAAGGAGCTGCAAGCCGAGATTTATCACGTGCGCGAGTGCTCGGTGCAGAAGGCGGACCTTGACGGGCGCCTCTCGCGGCTATCGGATGACATGCGCGAGATGCGCTCTGAACACCGGCAGGCGACCAAGGACACCAACGCGCGGCTCGATGGGTTGCTCGCCGCGATAGCGAGCCGGAGCGATCACTGACGCAGCGTGGTCGCGCGCGCTCGATCTTCGGCCAAGATAGCATCCACCCGACTGGCGATCGCGCCGATCATGCCCTCGCCCGGCGTTCCTTTCGCACCTCGGTGCTTGCGCCATATCTTGAGCATCTGCATGACGCTCTTTCCTTGGCTGGCCAGTAGGTTGTTATACGCCACGCGGCACTCTTTGCCGCAGTAGGTGCGACCCTCGACCGTGGCACGGCCGCAAAAGTCGCAAGAGCCGCGTGTGAGCGGCATTGAGATTTTTCGCTCCATCCGAATCCGTGACATGAGAACCCCTTTCGGCTGTCAACACGGCGGGCGCAAGTCACTTGCGCCCGCCTGGTTGTCACTCGGCCAGCCAGTCGAGCGGGACTTCCTTCGCTTGCGACGGCACCGGCGGCTCATATACCGACCTCTGGGGGCCGAGGACGGCCACCCTCGCCTTGGCGCGCACCGCCTTCTGGCGGGCTCGCGCCGTGGCGTTTGCCTCGGCGTCAGGCCCTTGGAACACCTCGATGTTGTTGCGCATCGCGGTCTGGTGGAACACGATGAACACGGGCTTGGTCATGTCGATGGCCATGAAGCTACCGCCGCCGTCGTCGTCATCGTCTGGGGTCGCGCTCTGGGTCTTGTCAGCCATTTGGTTCTCCTTTGTGGCTCTGGTGGTAAATTATGGACGGCCCGCAACGCCGGCACAACAGCTCGGCGCTGATCTTGGAGCGCATCAGCCGTCATGCTCATGGGCGGCTTGCTTCAAGCTGGTGTGGTGGCCTTCGTCCATCAGCCAGCCCTTCTCCATGTTGGAGCGGCCCGTGAACCATTCCGTGTAGGCGTCCGTTCCTTTCGTCGCCGCCCTCCGTGCCTCCTGCAGCATCTCATCCCATTGCGCCACGGCGTTGGTGGCCCGCCCGGCGTTGCCGTCGTCGTCATCTCCGTCGGTCACGATGTTGAAGGCGGCGCAGAGCGTGTAGCGCTTGCCGTAGCTGGTCGCGCTGCCCGCGCCTTGGGTGGCGTTCTTCGCGCCCGTGGTGTCTACTGCCAGAGGCATGGGGCCGAACCGCTCCTCGTGCCCATCCACGTGGCTGACAATGCACGTCACGCCGACGCGCCCGCCCTCGATGCTCACGGTGTCGAAGCCGTAGGTCAGGCCCTCGGCCTCCACCAGCGGCCGCACGATCTTGTCGATCGCCTCGTAATGGGCGTAGCGGGATTGGACTTGGCCCTGCTTGTTGGTGATCTTCCCGTCTTTGCTGATGCGCGGCATCTTCGAGCGCGCCGCGTGCATCGCGCGCCGGTATGACGTCAGGTTCTGTCGGTCGATCATGCGCTCCTGCATGTCCAGCATGGCCGACATTTTGGCCGGATCAACGCTTGGATCTTTTGCCAGCTCGATCATGCCTTGATACATCGCGGACAGGTCGAACGCCGGGGTCCGGTCTGGTGTGGTGAGTTCGTTGCTCATGGGGTGTTCCTTGTATGGGGTTAGCGGGGTTCTTCGATGCTGTCGAGCCAGAAGGCGGAGAAATCATCATCCCCGATCCGGCCGATCATGTCGCGGGGGAACCAAGGCGAGCCGTCGCGACCGTAAAGCTCGGAACAATCCGCGATCTGTTGCAGGCACCGGCGCACCTCCATGTCGGCCTTGCGCCCGAGAACCGTCACGGAGCGCTTGAAGCCGTCGGTCCCGACCCCGATGCTTTGCTCGTTCACGCCGCGCGGCACGTCGAAATACATGATCTCGCGGGCGCGAATGTCGGGGATACCGGAGCGGCGCACGAACAGGAACCAGTGGTCCCAGCGCTTTGGCGCTTTCCACGCCGCCCCCAAGGGCTCGGGCACTTCCGTGGTCAGTGTGCCGTCAGGCTTGCGGAACACCAGCCCAGGCATTGCCATCAAGCCCTCCAGGTAAAACCAGCCGGTGCGATAGTATCCGTTGAACCGGAAGGCATCGACCACCGCGCGGTTGCCCGGCTTACCGGCGATTTTCATGTCCCAGGTTTTCAGATGCGTGATCCAGTTGCTGCCGAGGTAGTCGGGGCGGCACTTGCATTTGATCCCGGTGGCTTCGTCGGTCCACAGGATCGACACCTCGGCCATGCCCCCCTCGATCAAAGCCGCCAGCTCGGGGTTCATGCGGATGCGCGCCGCGTCCCGCGTGATCTCGGCCATGTGCTTGCGCGAAAGCCATGTCTTGCTTTGGTTCTCGGCCTCCCATTCTGCGCGCTCAACATGCCAGCACACGTTTAGGCTGATCTCAGCCAAGCGCTCGGCGCGTTCCAGAACAGTCTCACCCGCCTTTATCTGCGCTTGTCCAAGCTCTTTCAGCGCCGCCTTGTAGTCGGCGTCCTTCATCAGCGTGCCCGCAGGCATGTCCTCGGCGTCGATTTCTTGCACATAGCGCTGGGCAAAAGCCTCGGGCTCCAGGCGCGCGCAATGGTATGCCCGGCCGAGCTTCATCGGCTCGGTTTCGTCGCACTCCTCGCGGTCTGGGTTCATCGGGCTATTGGCCCAATATGCGGCGGGGCCTTCGATCATGTCGGTCAGGTTGCCAGAGCTGACACGCGGCGCGGCCAAATAGTCCTCGAACGACAAGTCCAGATAAATGCCGTCAGGCAGTTCGGTTTGCATTCGTGATATCCTCTTTGATGCGGCGCCTCGCTGCCATCAGCGCCTCTACGTCTCCCGACAGCAGCATGTCCACCAAGGGACCGCCACGCCTGGCCTTCCATGCGCCCCGTGCCTTGCGGCATTCGGGGCAGCAAAACTCCTGTCTGGGGTCGGTGGGCTCAAAAGCTCGGCCGCACTCATGCCATGCGCAGTTTTTCATCGCCGCGCTTCCACAAAATAGCGCAGCGCCACGATGGGCTTGCCGCTCAGGTGCGGGTGTTGGCTGGCGACTGCCCTCATGGCCGCAGCCGTGAGCCCGAACAGCGGCACGGCACCTTCTACCAGGATCGTGGCCGGGGTGGTGCCGCCTCCGTCTTGGACGTAGGCCGTCAGCTCCACGTCGGGTATCTTCCGCATGCGATCAGTCATAGTTCGGCTCCTCGGCTTCAAACTCCAGATTGTCAGCCAGCTCGCGGATCGCCGCCACCAACTCGGCGGGTAGGGTTTTCCGATCGACCATGTGGCCCAAGATCGTCACCTCCTCGATCGCGAT
>Ga0210044_10004923_pt1 | contig 18351 bp, 14 predicted proteins | sample CryGey13umfilter_2_FD_183959 | JGI IMG/M metagenome (GOLD analysis project Ga0210044, IMG submission 183959) | Groundwater microbial communities from aquifer in Utah, USA - Crystal Geyser 4/9/14 3 um filter (SPAdes) (version 2) | ecosystem: Environmental > Aquatic > Deep subsurface >... | reverse complement strand
CAAAAGTAGCGTACACATTTTCATGCGGTCCATTCAGTGAAATCTCAATCACGGATCCGGCATCCAGCACAATGGGACGGTTGGTCAGAGAGTGAGGGCAGATTGGCGTAACCGCCAGGACATCGGTGTTGGGGAAAATAATAGCGCCCCCTGCTGCCAGTGAATAAGCGGTGGACCCGGTCGGTGTGGAAACAATCAGACCGTCTGACTTGTACTCCGATGCGAAAGACCCGTCAATCGTCAACTTCAGATCCATAATCCGGGCCAGTGCCGCCTTGTTCACCACCACATCATTGAGAACAGTTTCGCTGACCACGACTTCGTCATCCTGATCCAGAATTTCTCCGTGGAGCATCAGTCGGTTATCATAGGTAAATTGGCCGGCGATGAGCTGTCCCAGGGCGTGGTCGATATTGTCCACCGGCGTTTCAGTAAGGAAGCCCAGGTGACCAAGATTGACACCGAAAATCGGCACCTCCCTCCGGCTCATCATCCGTGCCAGAGACAGCAGAGTCCCGTCTCCTCCCAGCACAATCACCAGGTCCACCGTACCCCGGAACTGTTCTTTTGAAACACGCTTGAAGCGGGTGCTGAGCTTGCTATCCAGTGCCTCTTGCGGCATGTCCTGATAGCAGAAAGCGTGATCAAGACCCCACTTGACCAAAGCCTTTTCAATCGCAAGAAAGGACTGGTTCAGCCTTTCGGAGTCCGCTTTTGGTTTGTAAACGACACCAATATTGTTGAACTCAGCCATCCATAACGACCTTTTCAATCCTGTTTTCCATGGCATCCAGTGTAGCATCGCCGGTGTCTTTTTGCAAATGTAGAACGTACTCTATGTTCCCCTTCTGGCCGGTGATGGGAGACCGGTCCAATCCGGTTGAAGTGAAACCCATCCCCGCAGCAAAATTAATCAATTCTGTCAGTACCCTGATGTGTTTATTGCGGTCCCGGATAATCCCGTTTTTTTCCACTTCATCCCGTCCCACCTCAAACTGCGGCTTGACAAGGATCACCCCGTCAAAAGGAAGGGAAGGGTCTATAATGCCGGGGAACACCGGAATCAGCTTTTTTACGGAAATGAAACTGACATCCATGCAGATAAACGAAACAGCTTCGGCCAGGTCTTCCGGTTTCAGGAACCTCGCGTTGAAGTTCTCCATCACCACCACCCTGTCATCCTGGCGCAATCTGTAATCCAGCTGGTTGGTCCCGGCGTCAATGGCAAATACCTTTTTTGCCTTTCTCTGGAGCAGGCAATCTGTAAATCCGCCAGTGGAAGAACCAAAATCGGCACATATCCGGTCTGGTATATCAATCTCAAATACATTTAATGCGTGCTGTAGTTTCAGTCCGCCCCGACCCACGAAGGGATGAAGCTTTTCTTTCAGATGCAAAATAGTGGTTTCCGGTAGCATTTCCCCCGGTTTTTCAACCCTGTGGTTGTCTGTATGAACCAGTCCGGCCATGATGCTCCGACGGGCTTCCTCCCGGGAGCGGGTCAAGCCCTGCTCCACCACCAGCAGATCCGCCCGCTTTCTTCCCGCTTTTACCATTTTCCTTCCTTGCCGTAAAGCGGCAAGGAGGAGTGCTCAGTGTTCTGCGTTCTGAAAGAAGGGAAAAGAATGGATAGAGGTAACTTTTTGACAATGAGTTGCAGTTGCATTGTGCCTTTCTTTCCGGTCAGAAAACAGAAAACAGAAAACAGAAAACAGAACACTTCTCCTATCTCAACAAACTTCTGGCAATGACCATGCGCTGAACCTCGGATGTGCCTTCGTAGATGGTCGTGACCCGGGCATCCCGGTAGAGACGCTCAATTTTGTATTCCTTGGAATAGCCGTAGCCGCCGTGAATTTGGAGCGCCTCATAGGTGCAGAAAATGGCGGCTTCAGAGGAATACAGTTTGGCGGCAGATGAGAGGCGGGTGTCGGGGGTACCGTTCCCGTCCAGCCAGCCGGCTTTCAGAATCAGCATTTCCGCTGCTTCAATTTTCGTGGCCATATCCGCCAGTTTGAATTGAATGGCCTGGTTGGCGGTCAGCGGTTTGCCGAATTGATGCCGTTCACCGGCGTACCGGACGGCCTCTGCCAGAGCGCCCCTGGCAATACCCAGTGCCTGTGCACCGATGCCGATTCGAGAGTGGTCCAGTGTCCGAAGGGCGATCTTGAGCCCCATCCCTTCTTCTCCCAGCAGATTTTCAACAGGGACTTCCAGGTCTTCGATGGTGACCATGCAGGTTTTTGATGCCCGGATTCCCATTTTGTCTTCCGGTTTGTTGACAATGAAGCCGGGGGAATCCGCGTCTACAATAAATGCGGAGAGCCCTTTTGTTCCTGCAGAGGGATCAGTGACGGCAATCAGTACAAAGTATTTGCCCACGGAAGCGTTGGTGATCCATGCCTTGGAGCCATTGAGGATATATTTGTCGCCTTTTCTGACGGCCTTGGTTTTCAGTCCGGCCGCATCGGACCCGGCACCGGGTTCTGTCAGGCAGAAACCACCGATTACTTCACCGGAGGCCAGTCTCGGGAGGAACTTCTGTTTCTGTTCTTCCGTGCCGAAGTTGTAAATGGGGGCACAGCAGACCGAGTTGTTGACACTCATGGTCACAGCAACCGAAGGGTCCTCCCTGGCCAGTTCTTCCACCGCAATGAGGTAGGAAATGACATCCGCACCGGCACCGCCGTATTGTTCCGGGATGAAAGCCCCCATTAACCCCAGCTTACCCAGTTTGGCGATTGCTTCGGCTGGGAACTCAGCGTTTTTGTCCCGTTCTGCCGCTTTGGGTGCCAGTTCGTTAATGGCAAAATCCCGGACCATTTTACGGAACAGGCCGTGCTCTTCTTCAAATTGAAAATTCATAGACTCAATACTCTTTCAGCAGCGAAGCCGCAATGACAATGCGTTGGATTTCGGAAGTACCTTCATAGATTTCAAGAATCTTGGCGTCCCTGAACAGCCGTTCCATCGGGTATTCCTTCATGTATCCGTATCCACCAAAGATCTGTACACCCTTTGTGGCGGCCTTCATCGCGGTTTCTGCTGCAAACACTTTGGCCATGCTGGTGATCTTGTTGCATCGACCACCAGTTTGTTTGCAATCAGCGCCTTTGTAGGTTAAGAGCCGGGCCGCTTCAATTTCGGTTGCCATGTCCGCAAGAAACCACTGAATGGCCTGGTTGGCGGAGATGGGTTTTCCAAACTGAACACGTTCCTTGGCATATTTCACTGATTCATCCAGCGCGGCCTGGGCCACGCCGACACCCTGAGCCGCGATGCCGATCCGGGCACCGTCAAGGGTTGCCAGGGCGATTTTGTAGCCTTGTCCCTCTTCTCCCAGCAAGTTTTCTGCTGGAACCTTCATGTCCTCAAAATACAATTCTGCCGTGCCACTGGCGTTGATGCCCAGCTTATTCTCCACTGTGCCCAGATTGTATCCTTCAAAATCCTTTTCTACGATGAAAGCTGAAATGCCCTTATGCTTCTCTTCCTTGTTGGTAACTGCGAACATGATGCAGACATCCGCGTGTGTAGCGTTGGTGATGAAAATCTTGGTGCCGTTGATGATGTAGTGGTCTCCATCCTTAACTGCGGTGGTCTTGGTAGCACCGGCATCAGAGCCGGCACCGGGTTCTGTAAGTGCGAAGCAACCCAGTTTCTTGCCCATGGCCAGGGGCTTCAGATACTTTTCCTTCTGAGCTTCGGTTCCGAATTTCATCAGCGGATCGCATACCAGTGAGTTGTTCACCGATAGAATGACACCGGTGGAAGCGCAGGCGCGGGAAATCTCTTCCATCATAATGGCATAGGATAAATAATCCATTCCGGCGCCACCCCATTCATCCGGTACAACCACACCCATGAACCCCAGGTCGGCACATTCTTTCAGGATATCCGCTGGGAACTCATGGGTACGATCCCGCTCCGCTGCTCCCGGTTTTACACGGTTATCCGCAAATTTATGTGCCATTTCCTTCATCATCTGTTGTTCTTCGGTTAATTGAAAATCCATATTTCACCTTCCTCTTTTAGAATTACTATTGGGTCAGGCTTAATTGTACCAGAAAATACACTGACGGGAAGGGTGAAGAGAGATGAGTGAAGGGTGATGATTGGGCAAAACGGGGAATTGGCGCATTGGCTATCTCTACCTTTCTTTACTTGGACTCAAACTCAGACTCAAACTTAAACTTGTCTTTCGTGAGTTTTTTCTTGACAGAAGTGTCCGGCACAGTGTAAAGTGCCTTTCATTACTTTTTGAAGGAGGTCGCCATGAAAAAAATCGTACTCAAGTCTACACGGCTGATCGAGGTTGCCTCCTGGGTTTGGCGAAGCTGACCATCGTTTTTCTCTTCCTTTAGACAATTCAGAAATTTTAACCGTCAAAACGGTTACCGATTTTTAACACAAACAAATTCTGCCATTGTGCGGATTTTTGAAGGAGAATGCTATGTCGATTTCTACACCAACTCAGGAACTTACCGGTTTTTTTGGCTCTTTTGGCGGCAGTTATGTACCGGAACCACTGGTCCCTATCCTGGCTGAACTGGCCGAAGCCTATGAAACAATTGTCCCATCCGAATCTTTTCAGCGGGACTTTGCTTATTTTCTGAAACAATATGCCGGGCGCCCGTCTCCTCTTTATTTTGCAGAACGTCTGACCTGCCACTCAGGCGGCGCGAAGATTTACCTGAAACGGGAGGATTTGAATCACACCGGTGCTCATAAAATCAACCATACCCTGGGCGAGGGTCTTCTGGCCCGTGCAATGGGGAAGAAGAAACTCATTGCCGAAACCGGTGCCGGCCAGCATGGGGTGGCGACGGCCACGGTGGCGTCGCTATTTGGTTTTGACTGTGACGTATACATGGGTGCGGTGGATGTGGAAAAGCAGGCCCCCAACGTTTTGCGGATGAAACTCCTTGGTGCCAACGTGATCCCTGTAACAGATGGCGCCGCTACCCTGAAAGAAGCTGTGGATGCGGCATTGATGGCGTTTGTGCAGGACCACGATAATGTGTTTTATGCCCTTGGCTCCGCCGTTGGCCCCCATCCCTATCCCTCCATGGTCCGGGACTTTCAGAAAATAGTGGGGATTGAAGCAAAAGAGCAGATTCTGGAGCAGGAAGGGCGGCTACCGGATTATCTCGTAGCCTGTGTCGGTGGCGGCAGCAATGCTATCGGTCTCTTTCATAACTTTCTGGGCAATGAGGAAGTGAAAATTGTTGGAGTGGAACCGTCTGGAAAGAGCCTGAAAGTGGGGGAACATGCGGCGTCACTGACATTCGGTGAAGAAGGCATCATGCACGGATTCAACTCCATCATGCTGAAAGACGAAAAGGGAGAACCCGCACCGGTGTACTCCATTGCTTCCGGTCTGGACTACCCGTCAGTGGGGCCCCAGCATGCCCATTTGAAACAGATTGGCCGGGCAACCTACGAGATGGCATCAGACCGGGAAGCACTGGACGCGTTCCAGCTCCTGTCCCGCCTCGAGGGCATCATCCCTGCCATTGAATCCGCCCACGCGGTGGCTCATGCCATGAAGCTGGCAGCGAAACTCCCTACGGATAAGGTGATTGTCGTCAACCTCTCGGGCAGGGGTGACAAAGATATGGAGAGTCTAGCCCCTTATCTGAAGTAACGCTAAAAATCTTGTGTATTCATTCCCCCCGTCGGAGTGCGGCGGGGGACTCTTTAAGAAAATTACAGGAGAATTCCATGTTTTCGATAAAAAGATTGCTGTATCTCTTTTTAGTTGCAGTTACCGTGTCGTCATTTGCCGGAACGGGTGGGGAATATGTCAACGGCGTTGAAGGAATCAAGGGCGCTTCCGTTCCCCCTCCGGGTCTGTACACCCGCAATTACATTGTATTTTATTCAGCTGACACGCTGGCGGGACCGGATGGGGGCAATCTCCCGGTGGGGTTCAATGCCGACGTGTCCGCAGTGGTGAGTCGATTGATTTTCATTACAAAATATAAATTTCTCGGGGCTGATTACGGCTTTGATATAACGGTGCCGCTGGTTCGGACATCTCTCAGCATTGACGCGATGGCGCTGGATGAAACCCGGGCCGGACTGGGTGACATCCTCATTGAACCGGTTATTTTAAGCTGGCATTTCAACCGGGCCGACATGTCTGCTGCCGTCGGAGTCTTTTTCAAAACCGGAAACTTTGCCGCCCAGCACCCGGCCTCGCCCGGGAAGGACTATACCACCAGAATGTTCACCCTCGGGGCGACCATTTATCTTGACAGTAATCGAAAGACTTCCTTTTCCATCCTCAGCCGTTATGAAACCCACGGCACTGACGGCAGCACCGGTATCTCCCCCGGGGACGACTTTCACTTTGAATTCGGTTTCGGCCACACCTTCGGGCGGTTTACAGACGTCGGAATTGCCGGGTATGCCGCATGGCAGGTCAGCGACGATTCCGGTGCAGTCACGGCCGGGGGTGTCCGGGACCGTGCTCTGGCATTGGGTCCGGAAATCAGCACAGTGCTGCCAAAAGCAGGGTTGCTGTTCTCTATCCGCATTTTGAAGGAGTTCAACGCCATTGACCGTCCGGAGGGCTGGATCGCCGTCACCACGCTGACCCATCGTTTCTGAAATGAGTAAGAGTATCCGATGCTGCGCGAGGGACGTCAGGTGACTAAAAAAAATCGGGAGAGGATATCCTCTCCCGATTTTTTTTATAACTTAACCTTAAACTTGTCTGTGCTCAACGATGCCTCAGGCGCCGGTGTAGATGTCCTGGACCAACGCCAGCAGGCACTTCCAGAACGCTTCGGTGCTTTTGATTCCCACGCGTTCCTCCGGTGAGTGGGCGCCTTCGATGGTGGGACCGAATGAAATCGTATCCAATCCGCCGCATTTTTCGCCGATGATGCCGCATTCCAGGCCGGCGTGAATTGCTTTCACTTCCGGCTCGTATCCCAATGCCTTTTCAAAGGACTTTTTCGCGATGGCCAGAAGGGGAGATTCCGGGTTGGGTGTCCAGCCGGGGTAGCCCTCGTCCTGAGTAATGTCCGCACCAAGGGTATTGGCCATAGCCCGGTGCATGTCGCCCAGCCAGTCAATGGCGGAGGCGATGGAGCTGCGATGGGAGCAGAGGAGTTGCAGGCTGCCGTGTTCACTGTGAACAGCGGCCAGGTTGGTTGAGCTTTCCACCAGGCCTTCCACCGCGGCGCTCATGTTCAACACGCCATGGGGAAGTACCATCAGGGCGGAGATAATGTCGTCGGTGGACATCAGGTCAAACATGATGTCCGGACGGTCAGTTCCGGTTACCAGGAGCTCCAGGCCGGGTTCAACAATCTTGAACTCCGCCTGCAGCGTTTTGCCCATGTCTGCCAGCATACTTTTGGCTAATGCTGCGGCGTTTCGGTTGACCAGAATGGTCGCTGTGGCTTCCCGGGGGATGGCGTTGTGTTTGTCTCCGCCGTCAATGGTTGCAATGTTGAACACAACTGACTTGCTGAGCGCATAGAGTGAACGTCCCAGCAGTTTAACGGCGTTTCCCCGTCCCTCATGAATATTCAGCCCCGAATGTCCGCCGCGAAGTCCGGAAATTTTCACTTCCAGTGCTTCCATTTCAAAATTGCTGTCTTCTTCAGACAGGGGCAGCTCAATGGTGGAATCCCGTCCACCGGCACAACCGATATAGATGGCGCCTTCCTCTTCAGAATCCAGATTCAACATGATTTTACCGGTGAGGATAGACGGATCCAGCGTGAAGGCACCGGTGAGCCCGGTTTCTTCATCAAAGGTGCAGAGCAGCTCCAGACGGCCGGTCTTGACATCTGTCTCTTCCAGCAGTGCCATGCCGGCGGTTACGCCGATCGCGTTGTCAGCGCCCAGGGTAGTCCCATCTGCGGTGACCCCGTCCCCGTCAATCATCAGTTTAAGTGGGTCCTTTGAAAAGTCATGGACTGTCCCTTTGTTCTTTTCACAGACCATGTCCACATGACCCTGGATAATAATCGTGGGTTTGTTTTCCATTCCGGGATCTGCTTTCTTGATCACAACAAGGTTTCCAGCCTTATCCCGCTTTACTTCCAGTCCTTTTCCCTTGGCGAAGGAAACAATATATTCCATCACTTTTTCTTCATGCTTGGAACATCTCGGAATCTTGGAGATTTCCTCAAAATGATACCAAAGCCGCGCTGGTTTAAGATTTTCTGTAACTCTTGACACAAAGGCCTCCTTACTCAGTCTTGTTAGTCTATTATGGAGCGTAAAAACCGAGAAATCAAGCTGGGATACTGAAAAACAGCGATTCTCCCCTCAAACCAGGGTGAAACTAGTGGTTTGCGTCTGAAAACCCGTTTTTCTCCTTGCGGAAGATTCAGGTGTGGCTTATAATCCCTTCTGGATGTGGGCGATTAGCTCAGCGGGAGAGCACTGCCTTCACACGGCAGGGGTCACTGGTTCAAACCCAGTATCGCCCACCATTTTTTTGTCTTCTCGACCCTCTGCACTGATTTTAAGACCTCAAAAACAGGAAGAATGAATCTATCTGTTTGGAGCAATATCTTTCAAAAGATTCTTCCATTTGACATTGCGAGTGGGAATCCTTAACTTTCGTCCGTAAAACAAGTCATCTCCAAGGAGAGCAAGGCGCTGGTTTATCGGGTTTCTTCGGATATATCCTCTCACAACCCGGTGTACCAGCGTGTCCGGTTTGCTGAAAGGGCAGGAGCGGATGCAGACGGCACAGTCCGTGCCAATTTTCCGCCAGAAGGTGTAGCAACTCTCCTGATCCACAGACCAGTGAACGAATCCCCTCGAAACCGGTTTTTCCCCCTGTGAGATGGCCCGGCTGGGGCAATTGTCTGCGCATTTTTTGCAGATATTGCAGAAATATTCCATGTATTCATGGCTTCCTGTCGTTTCCTGCAGATCGAAATCTACGGTTACGACAGAAAGTCTAACCGAAGGCCCATACGCCCTATGCATGAAAATGCCCATCCGTCCCACATGCCCCAATCCCGCAGCCTCTGCCAGTGGCGCGCAGATGACCTCGTAGTGACCATCCACATGGGCGGTGGCGGAAAGCCCCTGACGGTGAAGCATTTCCGCGACAATGTGGGCAACTTTTGCACTCTCCACGTAACAGTGGGAGGACTCCAGAAGCACAGCAAGAGATGGGGCATGCCGGATAAACACATCTGACATGGGAACCACAAACACAATGGCGGTACGGTGGTCGTTTTCCACTTTTTCTCCCCAGTTATGGGCTTGCCTCCCGGCAGAACTGTAGAGGTGGTGCGGCTGCAACTGTGTGACACCCACATCCATTGCCCCAAATTGAAAAGCTGCAATTCGAATTGCCTCCATCAACTTTTCCCCGTCCGGCATATCCGCGTATGGCTGAATCGATGGACGGTCACTTAATGGAGCATAACTCCTGTTCAGAATATTAAAAGCAGAATCCGCTATGGAACCCACGTACCGGTCATAAAACTTAGAACCCGGTTCCCCCAGTTCCGGCAACTTCCAGATTTCTTCGTCTATTGCTTTCTTTTCCGGGTGAAGCTGGTGATAGAGATTGCCCAGTTCCGGATGAAATTTGAGATTTGCCCTCGAAAACATGTGGTCCCGTTCATCAAATTGCTCTATGTCCGCGGTCTCCGTATTAACGGCATTTGGAAACCACGGTATCAGGGACACAACGATGAAAGCAACAAACAGCCAGAACAGGATGGGGATAAAGATATTCATAACAGATGCGTGGCGGAACCATCCTGCCGCAAACAACCCGGCAAGCAGTAAAGCCGCACCCGTCAGAGAGAGAGCAAATGCTCTGTAGGATTGTTCCCGCAGACCTGCGGCGCCCATCAACACCATAAAAATTGCCGAAATTGCCAGAAAGAAAACCACAAATTCAAACATTCCGTCCATTATAGCGAACACTCCCGAAACAGTCTACGGCGCTGCGCGCCGAGTGTTAAATTTTAAATGTTGAATTGAAGGCCGGCAGCGGGAAAAGGCGCGAATGCTCTGTTTGTACCGCACAGATCTTCATGACGCAACAAATGCACAATGCCGTTGACGGGAACAGTAAAGGAACCGGGACGGTCACCCAACGAAAGGGTTTTCTGAGCGCTTGTTGCAGGCTCAATATTCTGTTGTATTAAAAAAGGGGGAATCATAAAATGAAGTCAATGTTGACAACTGCCTTCTGTGTACTGCTAGCAATCAGTCCGGGAACCGCCTCGGCTCCTGCGAGCCAGAAGAATATCCAGCAACCTACCGCATATGTGTGTCGAGAAATGAACGGCCATCCGTTGAAACTGTATGTATTTATGGCGGAAGCGAAAAAAAACCGGCAAGCCGGTGGCAGCCATGCTCCTGTTTCATGGGGGAGGCTGGGTTGTGGGGAGTGCTGAATGGACTTTTCCGTCTGCCCGGCATTTTACCGCCCTGGGTATAGTCACAGTCGCAGTTGAATATCGACTCTCAAAGGATACTGTCACACCGATAGATGCCTTGAGTGATACCCGTGCCGCGTTTCGCTGGGTACGCGAAAATGCGAAGAAGTTGAATATTGATCCTGACCGGGTGGAGGGCTATGGTGTATCGGCAGGCGGCCATCTGGTTGCTGCGGCTACGATAAAATGCCCGAGCGATAAGCTGAATGGTACAAATTCCGCACCGGACCTGCTGTTGCTCTGGTCCCCTACTCTGGACGTGGCAAACGATGGGTGGTTCCGAAAGCTTCTACAGGGTAAAGCGAGTGCTTCAGATATTTCCCCCGCCGCACAGGCAGGGGCAGGAACACCCTCCACATGTATTGTCCAGGGGGGGAAAAGCCACGTTGGCGCCGCTTTCCGGTACTCAGAAATTTTGTGATCGAGTGACGCAGGCAGGCGCCAGGCCGGATGGGACGTTGCAATCAAAGCTCTTTTTTGCTTTAATGAACGTATCTCCTTGTGCGTATTTCTTCACTGGAGGCGTGGATGACGGTATTGAAAAGTCGGTTGAAAACAGATGCAGCAGATTTCAAGGAAAACGATGCATTTAATCGCGTACTGGCCACTGAATTGCGGGATAAAATCAACCGGGTAAAAGAGGGCGGATCTGAAAAGTCGCATCAGCGGCTGAAACAGTTGAACAAGATGGAAGCCCGGGAACGGATTGATTTTTTGCTGGACGAGGATAGCCCTTTTCTGGAGTTAAGCACGCTGGCGGGTGAAAACCTGTACGATGACGATGTCCCAGCGGGTGGCATTATTATCGGGGTGGGGCGTGTGTCAGGCAGAGAAGTCATGATTGTGGCCAATGATCCGACTGTCAAGGGAGGCTGCTACTACCCCATTACCGTGAAAAAACATCTCCGTGCCCAGGAAATTGCGATGGAGAACCGTCTGCCGTGCATTTATCTCGTGGATTCCGGTGGCGCTTTCCTGCCGAAACAGGCGGAAGTTTTCCCGGACAAGGAGCATTTCGGTCGTATTTTCTACAACCAGGCTCAGATGTCCGCAAAAGGTATTACCCAGATCAGCGTCGTGCTGGGGTATTGCACAGCCGGAGGTGCCTACATTCCCGCCATGAGTGATCAGAGCATCATCGTGAAGGGTACCGGTACGATTTTTCTCGCGGGTCCACCCCTCGTAAAAGCAGCCACCGGTGAAGACGTCACGGCCGAAGATCTGGGTGGCGCGGATGTCCACTCCCGGATCAGCGGGGTGGCGGATCATTTTGCTGAAAATGATGAACACGCAATCCAGATGGCCCGGGATGTTGTGAAATATCTGGGTCATCACCAGCGACAGCCGTTAAAACTGCAAACGCCGGAAGATCCGCTGTATCCCATAGAGGATCTGTACGGTATTGTACCGATGGATCGACGCAAGAATATAGACGCGTATGAAATCATCGCCCGTCTGGTGGATGGCAGCCGATTTTTTGAATTCAAGAAACGATACACACCAACTGTTGTGACCGGATTTGCCCATATTTTTGGTATGCCGGTGGGAATTATTGCCAACAATGGCGTTCTGTTTTCAGAAAGCGCTTTCAAAGCGACTCATTTTATTGAATTGTGCTGCACTGAGAAGATCCCCATTCTTTTCCTGCAGAATATCACCGGTTTTATTGTCGGGAAACAGTATGAACATCAGGGAATTGCCAAGGACGGAGCCAAAATGGTGATGGCGGTGAGTAACGCCAATGTCCCCAAAATCACGTTGATGATGGGCGGTTCTTTCGGTGCCGGAAACTATGGAATGTGTGGACGCGCTTACGGCCCCCGTTTTCTGTTCATGTGGCCCAACAGCCGGATTTCGGTCATGGGTGGAGAACAGGCGTCCTCGGTTCTGTTGACAGTGAAGAAAGACCAGATGGCCAGGGAGGGCAAGACGCTGACTCCTGAGCAGGAGGCGGCCATTGTTGAGCCGATTTTGAAGAAATACGATCATGAAGGAAGCCCCTACTATTCCACAGCGAGGCTCTGGGATGACGGAGTGCTGGATCCGGCCAATACACGGGATGCCCTGGCGCTGGCGCTTTCTGCTACGCTGAATGCACCTTTTGGTGAAACAGACTTCGGCGTGTTCCGCATGTAACATGAAATGAAAAACAATTTAGCTGTTCTTTCCGAGGAGGAACCATGAAAACCATTCGAATCGGCAATGCCGGCGGCTACTGGGGCGATGACCCGGACGCCTTGAAATATCAGGTCACTGCGGGCGAACTTGATTTTATTACCATTGATTATCTGGCTGAAATAACGATGTCCATCATGAATAAACAATTGAGAAAAAACCCGGATGCGGGCTATGCAAAGGATTTTCTCAATCATCTGGAACCGGTGTTTGAGACGGTCATGGAAAAGGGAATCCGAATCATCACCAACGCAGGGGGGGTCAATCCGGCGGGACTGGCCCGGGCGTTGGCGAAACTGGCGTCTGAAAAAGGATTGAGCCCGAAGATCGCCGTGGTGGACGGGGACAATATTCTGGACAAAATTGATCAATTGTCCGATGAGGGTACTGATTTCTCAAACATGGAAAATGGCTTGCCCTACAGCGAAATACAGGGCAGGGTGCTGTCGGCAAACCTCTATTTTGGGGCCAGACCGGTGGTGAGAGCACTGAAGGCCGGGGCGGACATCGTGATTACCGGACGGGTTACCGACACCGGTATTACATTGGCTACCATGATGGCTTCTTTTGACTGGGCCGAAGACGACTACGACAAACTGGCGGCGGGCATCGTGGCCGGGCACATCCTGGAATGCGGTGCCCAGAGTACCGGGGGAAATTTCACGGACTGGCGGAAAGTTCCATCCTTTGATGTCGTGGGTTATCCCATTGCCGAGGTATCAGAAGACGGCAATATTGTGATCACAAAACACGAATCCCTTGACGGGCTGGTATCGGTGGACACTGTCCGGGAACAGCTCCTTTATGAGATGGGCCGGCCGAAAAACTACATCACGCCGGACGTCATTGCAGATTTCAGTTCCATCCGGCTGGAAGCCGTCGGTGAAAACCGGGTCCGGGTTTTCGGTATCCGGGGCGCAACTCCCACCGACTTATTGAAAGTGTCCATCGCCTACGAAGATGGTTACAAGTCGGAAGGCACCATCATTATTTCCGGACCGGACGCAAGGGAAAAGGCGGAAAAATTCGCTGAAATCTTCTGGGAAAGGGTGGACACGGACTTTGAGGATCATCTGACTGAATACGTGGGGCTGAATGCCTGCCATCGCCATCTTGCTGACTTAACTGAAAGCAACGAAGTGCTGCTCCGTTTCGCGGTGCGGGACCATGACAGAGACAAATTCGAGCGGTTCCGCCGGAAACTGCCGGCACTGATTCTCAGCGGGCCGCCTGCCGTGGCGGTTACCGGCGGCGCCCCGCAGGTACGGAATGTCGTATCCTACTGGCCCGCGCTGGTACCCCAGGATATTTCCACCTGGGAACTCACAGTGTTTAAAGATGATAAGGTCACGTTTCACGAGACCGGCGGCTGGCCCGAAACCGGCGGGATGCCCGTTTCAGACACGCTCGAAGAGAGCGGTTCGGTGCCGGTGTTTTCCAGTGAAAAGCGCCCGGTACCGTTGAAAACCATCGCTCTGGGACGAAGTGGAGACAAGGGCGACATGTCCAATATCGGTGTTATCGCCCGGTCAGAAATGGCGTACCACTTCATTGGCACCTTGCTGACAGCGGACCGGGTAAAAGAAATATTCAAGGATCTTGTAAGGGGGAGAGTGGAACGTTATCCGGTTTCCAACCTCTTGTCCTGGAACTTCCTCCTCAATGAGGCACTGGGGGGCGGCGGCACTTTGAGTCTTCGGATTGACGCCCAGGGAAAAACCCTTGCACATGCCCTTATAGCCTGTGAATTTGACATCCCGGTGGATGTCCTGGCCTCGGTGGAGCAGTAGAATGTTTCAAACCATTGAGCTGAAGCAGAAGGATTCAATCTGGTTTCTGAATCTCAACCGTCCTGAAAAGCGCAACGCCATGAACGATATGATGATGGATGAAATTGTTCAGGTGTTGAGACAGGCGGAAAACGATGAACCTCGAGCACTGGTGATTTCCGGTTCCGGCAATGCGTTCTGTGCCGGGGCGGACCTCAACTGGATGCAGAAAATGAAAGACTACTCTTTAGAAGAAAACGAGGCGGACTCCGGCCGTCTGGCGACGCTCTACCGGGCGCTCAGAATGGCAAGGCCGGTGACAGTGGCCGTAGTAAATGGTCCAGCCATCGGTGGAGCGGTGGGAATTGTCGCGGCCTGCGATATTGCACTGGCGGTAAAGGAAGCGTCCTTTTCCTTCGGGGAAGTGCACCTGGGAATTATCCCGGCTGTCATCGGCCCCTACATCGTGGAAAAAACAGGGTTGTCCGCGTCCCGCTACTACATGTTGACGGGGGAGCGATTTGACGCAATCCGGGCAAAAGAAATTGGTCTGGTCCACAAAGTGTTTGACTCCGTCGAAGAACTGAAGACAGGCAGAGATAAGGTATTGGCAGAGTTGTTGAGCGGAGGGGCCACCTCCCAGCGCAAAATCAAGCACCTCATGGATCACATCGTAGCACCGCCGGCAAAAGAACTGGAAGAATTAACGGTTCGACTCATTGCGGCGGCCCGAGTTTCCGATGAAGGACAGGAAGGTATCCGGGCGTTCTTTGAGAAACGTCGCCCATCCTGGTCGGAGGACTACCATGGTGACGATTGACCGGGTGTTGATTGCCAACCGGGGGGAAATCGCCCGGCGGATTGCTACGGCCCTTTTGGAAAAGGGAATTGTTCCGGTTCTACCGATAACAGAGAAGGAATATTCGCAGGCTGTTGCCGGTTTCAAAGACTGCCGCCTTGTTAATTCCCCCAACACCATTTACCTGGACAGTGATGCGCTGGTCGCACTGGCAAAATCGGAAAACTGCCAGGCGGTGCATCCAGGCTACGGTTTTCTGGCTGAAAATGCCGGTTTCGCAGAGCTTTGTGAAGGAAGCGGCCTGATATTTATCGGCCCTCCCGCCTCTGCCATGGACCTGATGGGACACAAAGAACGGGCAAGGGAAATCGCGAAAAGTGCGAATGTGCCGCCGGTACCTGGATTTTCCATTGACGGCCAGAGTGATCTTGAAATTAAAAAGATGGCAGATAGAATCGGCTTTCCGGTGCTGGTAAAGGCCAGCATGGGGGGGGGTGGCAAAGGAATGCGCCGGGTGGATAATCCGGAAGCTCTTTTTGACGCCATCCGCATGTCAAAATCCGAGAGTGCGGCCTACTTCGGTAGTGAAGATGTATTTGTGGAAAAATACATCGTAAAACCCCGGCACATTGAAATCCAGATATTTTCTTTCACCGGTGGTCGGACCGTTTACGTGGGAGAGCGTGAATGTACTATCCAGCGCCGCCATCAAAAAATCATTGAAGAGTCCCCTTCCCCGGTCGTGGACGAAAAGCGCCGCCGGGAAATGGGAGAAGCTGCGGTTCGAATAGCCGACAGCGTCAACTATATTGGTGCCGGAACCGTTGAATTTATCGTGGATGAAAGTCTCAATTTCTATTTCCTGGAGATGAACACCAGAATCCAGGTGGAACATCCGGTAACAGAAGAAGTTTTCGGCGTGGATCTCGTGGCATGGCAGATTGAGGAAGCAATGGGAACCGTCGAAGCGATCACACAGCAGGAACTTCGAGGTGCCGGCCATGCCATAGAATTTCGTATTTACGCTGAGGACCCGGACCAGGGTTTCATGCCGTCACCGGGCAAAATTCTCCTGTACCAGGAACCGGCCGGCCCGGGCATCCGGGTGGAAAGCGCAGTGACAACCGGCAGCGAAATCTTTGCCGACTTTGATCCCATGATTGCGAAAGTGGTGGTCAGGGGACATTCCAGACAGCATGCGCTGGATCGGGCAAAGTGGGCGCTGTCAAACTTCGTCATCTTCGGTGTTACAACCAATCGAGAATTTCTCATGCGGATAGTCGAACATCCCGCTTTTCAGTCAGGGGAACTGGACACCAGTTTCATCGATCACTATCGGGCTGACCTTACCGCAAAGCAGGATGAGATTTCGAAGGAAATGCTACTTTTGGCCGCAGCCCTTCGAAAAACGAACGGAAACGGGGGAAAGCAGGCAGCCCCCGGAGACAGCCAGGACTTCTATCCGCCGGTGAATATCCGGTTACCATGATGAAAGGGGAAGGATGACATGACACGGATACTCTGGAACGGACAGGAAAATGAATTGAAAGGCCTGAAACTGGAAAATGGTGTGCTTTCCGCCGTCATCAACGGGGAAACCGTCACCCTGCCGGTTATGACAGGCCTGGATGGCCGAATTTGCAGTGCCGTGGTAAACGGAAAACCGGAAGCCGTCTTTGCGACCACGAAAGGGGAACATACCTGGCTCCAGATGGGCGGACAGGTGCAACGCTTCCAGTTCAGCAGGGGCCGGGAAGGTGCCGGCAGTGAACACAAAAGCGATGGCAGTGTGAAGTCTCCCATGCCGGGGAAAATACTGGAATTGATGGCTGGTGCCGGGGATTCTGTGGAAAAGGATCAGGTACTGATACTGATGGAATCCATGAAATTGCAGGTGGAAATCCGCAGTCCCTTTGACGGCACAGTGGCGTCATGTCCGGTCTTTGTCGGCGACATGGTGGACGGTGACAGCCTCCTGATGCATATTGCTCCACTGGAACAAGAGAGGGTTGAGGTTGAGTAGAAGCAAGGTTGAGTAAAGACGTGGAAGGGAATCGGTACGCGGATAAGAGTCAAGATAAGCAAAACGAGGACTGGCAACGGTCCCGGTGCCTGTGCTCGCTTTGCGGCACGGGTGTCATGACCTGAAAGGGAAGGAGAATCTCTTGCAAAGCATGCCCGGAACGCAAAGAAATATTACAGGGACAGTACTAAACAAATAACACCTTAACCGCGGTTGTGTGGAAAGGGGAAGGGGTGGGCGTTATGAGCGGGCGTGGGCGTTAGAACAGATGGGCTACCACAGTCTTTGCTCAATCCTTTCTTTTCCCTTTCCAGTCAGAACTCTGAACACAGGTGGCGAAGCAGCACAGAACACTTCTCTTTGGGAGATCAGTAACCGGATTTTCCGTCGGCTGATTATCCGGAAACGATTTTGATGCTGGCGCTGGCCCCGATGCGGGTGGCGCCGGCCTTGACCATTCCCAATGCGGTTTCGAAGTCATGGATACCACCGGAGGCTTTAACCCCCATCCTGCTGCCAACGGTTCTTCTCATCAGAGCAATATCGTGTTCAGTGGCACCGCCGGTTCCAAAACCGGTGGACGTTTTCACGTAGTCAGCCCCGGCATTTTTCGCGGCTGTGCAGGCGGCGGTTTTCTCCGTATCGGTGAGGTAGCAGGTCTCCAGAATGACTTTCAAAATGGCATCCGGGGCGGCTTTCCGTACTGCCCGGATATCGTCTTCCACTTCCGCAAACTTTCCGGATTTCAATGCTGAAACGTTGATCACCATGTCCACTTCTTCCGCACCCTGCTTCACCGCGTTGGCGGCTTCAAAAGCTTTGGCTTCCTTTGAAGTACAGCCAAGGGGAAATCCGATAACGGTGCAGACTTTCACGTCGGTGCCGTGGAGAATGGAGTCGGCAAGGGGCACAAAATATGGATTGATGCAGACGGACGCAAATGTGTATTGTTTGGCCTCAAGGCAGAGCTTTGTAACCTCTTCAGTTGTGGCGTTGGCTTTCAGCAAAGTGTGATCAATGAGGTGGGCCAGATTGACATCCACTTCCCCGATGCCGGGAGATGTAGAGATGCGGTCCGCTCCGATTCTTACCAGTTTGTCAATTGTTCCGGCGAGTTTCAGCACGCATTCGGTCTGACCCTCTGAC
>Ga0210044_10004921_pt1 | contig 18354 bp, 6 predicted proteins | sample CryGey13umfilter_2_FD_183959 | JGI IMG/M metagenome (GOLD analysis project Ga0210044, IMG submission 183959) | Groundwater microbial communities from aquifer in Utah, USA - Crystal Geyser 4/9/14 3 um filter (SPAdes) (version 2) | ecosystem: Environmental > Aquatic > Deep subsurface > Groundwater... | reverse complement strand
ACAGCAAACTGATCGCTAAATTTGTAATTAAGACCGCCGCCAAAAGTTAATCCCTGCTCGCTGTCTCTTAAGAACAATGATTTATATCCTGCACGGAGGAATATTATTTCATCGTAACCAACTTCGAGTCCGGAGTTAACATATTCTGTGTTGTCATTTGGATGTGTAGCATCAACTGCCGCCGTTACGCGGATATATCGAGAACGAATAACATCCATAGCAAGACCGATACGGAAAGTGAGAGGAATATCAAACTTACCGCTTTCATAACGCGCTACTACATTATTAGGACCTGTATCCGGGTCATCATTCGGATCGTAGTTGAAGAGAAGTTCACGTCCATCAAGCTGCATTTTAGAACCAAAGTTTGATACGCTTGCGCCTATTACTAAATCATTAAACGGAGTTATATAATAAGTGCCGATATCAAGTGCGAATCCATTTGCGCTTGTGTTCCAAATTGCCTCGCGAATGTACTTTGCCTGGAAACCTATCGCAAAATTTTCAGTTAACTTTTTTGCAAAACCGATCCCTATCGCAAGTGAAGATGCATCCCAAACGCGTCCATCTCCTTCGGGAAATTCAAAAGTTCGAACTTTATCTTCGGGAACTCCGAGAGAAGTTAAACTCATAAACAACACGCCGAATTCTTCAAGATTAATTGAAGCGGCGGCAAAGTCATAACTAATACTTGCAAGCCACTCGGCGTGGTTAAACGTTACCTGGGCTCCTTCTTTAGTATGTGCGATACCTGCCGGATTATAATAAACCGAGTAGATATCGTTGCTCATTGCTGTATAAGCGCCGCCCATTCCAATGGCGCGGGCGCCGGCGCCTATCTTTAAGAACTGAGCTGCGGTTGTACCAACCTTTGATGTGCTTCTATCAAGCTGCGCGTAATTCACGGCTGATAGGCACAATGCAAAAGTCATAATAGTAAAAATAAATTTTTTCATATTTCAATTTTCCTTAGTTCGATTTTTTCAAACATCCCCGGCTCAATGTTGAGCCGGGACGAATCAAAATTATTTAATAACAGCAAACCTGCCAATTTTTTCACCAACACCGGGCGCATCAACGTGATAGATATACACGCCGTAAGCAATCCGCTGCCCCTCGTTGCTTAGTAAGTCCCAGCCTGCAATACTCGAATTATCATCTTTTTCTATGGTTTGAACTAATTCTCCAAGCAGTGTGTAAATTCTAATTGTGCATTTGGGCGGAAGATTACGGAACTGAAGTTCGCGATCGCCTCTCTGTGTAACTGTGCGCCCCGGATTTTCCGAAAGACTGAAAGCCACGTAAGGGTTCGGAACTACATAAATATCATTAAGATTTTGCGTCGCAGTTCCCGCTTCAAATTTAACTTCCTTAGACTGCAGAAAGTAAACATCTCCAGCTTGAAAAGGTTTTTTAGTTTTAATAAGATAGACATCGCCATTCTGCGGATAGATCGGTGTTATACTTGAGTCAGGCAGTTTAAATTCTACCTGATAAGTAGTTGTTGCGCCGGCAGCGTTTGTCGGTCTTAAGATTATAGGCATCGTAGTTTTCCACTTCGAAAGCGTTTTGGTGCCTGTTGGAACAAATACGAAATAACTTGCCTTCACATTATCAGTCAGGTTCCAGATAGTAAACGGCGTTACTATTTTTATTGATCCGAGGTTAGTAATAGATGTGTCGCCAGGGTTTAACCACCCGCCCGTTGCGGTTGTATCAAATCCCGTCCATCTAATTTCCCAATCGGCGCGGTATCTAACTTTAGGGCTGCCGGCAGAAGGTGGAAATTTAATTGTATCAATTAGGTTAGTACCGGAATTGTTTATAATAAATTTAGATGCATCGTGATTTATTCTTAGTGAATCCATCTGAATGTAGAGTCTCATACCGTCAAATGCGGCATTACCATCCTCACCTTGTACTCTATTACTGTTAAAGACAGGGTAATAGCGATATGTAACTTTATATTTATTTCCAGCGGGCAGCGCCCCGATTTTTGCACCGCGAATTCTTCCTGCTTCATCATTTAACACATATTTTGAAGCATCAATCGGATTGCCGCCATCATCGTACAACACAAAACTTGAAGTTTGAATATTCTGCTTTGTTAATGAAACGAAGACAGTATCTTTTGAAATAAATGTTTCTTCAATCCCGGTCGAATCTAAAACGCTGTAAGTTTCTGGAGCGGAGAATGAAATTACATATTCTTTATTTCTCACTTTTAAGTCATCCAAAACTTTTACGAACACACTGCCTGTTGAGTTACCGGTAATCTGCTGCGGAATTCCTCCAACGCCCGCCTCAGCGTTTTGAATACCAACTCCAAGCGGATTCGGAGTAATTTCAACAGTGTTAACATCAAACTGAAGCTTACCTGTAATGGCATCGCTCGAAATGGAGGCTTGCGTTTCAGACGGAGGAACGCCAAACTTAATTGAACCGCCATCATAAGCAACAACGGCATAGTAATATGTAATACCGTTTAACACAGTTGAATCAATATACTCGTGCACAAGCCCGGTATTGCTGCCGAGATAAAATTTTACCGCACGCCCAAGATATTCCACAGGATGAAAGCCTGAAAGAGAATCTACAAGATCGAATTGAGCGCGTCTGCCTGTGTTTTGATCGAACAGAGGCTGCCCGAGAAATGGAACGCCATTAGCGTCGGTAATTGTGTAGACATCCGAAAATGTATAATCGCGGCTTCTATAAATTTTATAACCCTGAAAATCGAAGCCTCTTGTAAATGGATCGAAAGAATTTTCTGAACCTGCATCCCAGTATAAAGTTACTCTTCCATCGCCAGGCACTGCGGTAACAACTGGTTTTTCCGGCGGCTTAGCAAAGCGGTAATCAGATTCGAGAACGCGTGTTGAAGTTTCTGCATTTAAAACAAGGTCATCCAGGTTATCACCAAAAAGAATAGCCATCGAAAAACGCTGTGCTTCTTTTCTTTCTAAACCAAGCGGACCGGTACCGAAGTTGAAAATATTATCACCGGGATTCTGCAAATATTCCTGATTAGGATCGATAGTTTCTGAAGATAACCAATCCCACATCAACTGAACATCTTTAGGAAACGCGCTTCCGAATAACACTGTATGAAATGAGGTCAAGCCCAATTGATCAGATTCAGAAACATCTCTTTGTCCGAAGTTTGGTTCTGAACCAGCCCAGAGATAACCGGGTAATCGTTCGTCGTTAAGTGGTTCACCAACTTCGTACTTTAAATTATCATTTACATCAAGATAAAAAGCTTGTGAGGGTTTACCGTCACCTTCGCCATAATCAGGACCGGGATAATTTGGTGAAGTCGGCGGAATACCATCGATACCAATATCGTCTTTTTCAGCATCCCAATCGCCATCTTCATCGCCAGACCATCTTGGTCTTGGCTCACCATACACAGCGGTGAACTTTGCTAAATTATAAATGTTCGTATTTAACGGGTATGAAACTCCATCTATAAAATATCCGGCGCTGTTATAGGGCGATTCGTTCAGCAGACCATCATCATCATTGTCTAGTGCGTCGATACTGTTAGTTGGTGATTCAAGGAATTTCCATCCGAAATATCCTGCTCTTCTGCCGCCGTCGCCTGTCATATCTTCATCCCAGGCGTAAACCATACTTCTTGCTCTTTGGGGATACGGATCGGCAAGAACACCTGCGGGCGGTATAAAAAATGCGCGGTCATCGCTGTAGTTGTTTGCGCCGCCAACGTGAGGGTCTCCCTGCATACCAAAGTATAAAAGAGGAAGGTCTTTTTCGCTTGAGTTAGTCATGTTATAAATTAGGAAGATAATATCTTCCGCTAAAGGATTATTAAACTGAAGAATCCTCACTTCAGCATCCATACCAAGCCCTCGTTTGCTCGAATCACTCGGGAAAGGATAATAAGGGAATTCAATATTTGTATAATCGTCCATTACAAAGTAAACTTCTTCATCGGGCGCAGTAGCCTGGTCGCCAAGGAATGCAGGCCAAAGATATTTACCGACGCTTGCATTGTACCATCTTTCGGGCCACGAATCCGGCTTGCCATCTCCATTGGCATCTTGCGCATTAAGTGTTGCGATTGCAATCGAATTAGGATCGCTAAAACCGGGCTTAGGCAGCCAGCCCCATTTATCTTTTCCGTCGGGAGAATATGAACCTTGAGATGGCAATACGTAAGAATCACTTACGATATTAAGTGTATCAACCGAACCATCGTTCCTAACCGTAGTAACCTGACCTGCAGCAAGCGGTCCAAATTCATAACCGTAACCTAATCCCTGCCAAACAAGATCGCCAACGCCGCCGAGGGTGTTTGGTTTACAGATTGATCCGTAATTATAAACTACGGTCTTAACTTTATTTCCGCTTATTATAACTTCTTTAATTGCTGTTTGATCGCCGTGTGCTTTAAAGATTCTTCCGGGTCTATACAGATCGCCGAAAATGCGTTCCATGTCAGCTTGCGAAAGAGTTTTTGTGTTCCAAATTTCAGTGGGCTTTTCTTGAGCTAAAGCAGCAACTGAAAGAAGCAATGCGGCTATCAAAAAAAGAATAATTTTTTTATTCATTATAATTCCTTAATTCTTGTTTCTAATTAAACAAAATTGAAAAGCCCAAACGAATTTGTCGGGGTCTGTTAAGACGTTCCGGGCGGTTTGAGTAATAGTTTTCTATTTGATCAATACCAAATAAACCGGGATCGCCGTTCTTAATTCTGTTCTTAATTTCATTAAACTGATTTGCTTGAAGTGTCTGTTCTACGTTTGATAAAGCTCTTCCCGAACTTGGATAAACAAAAAGTTCGTTTGCAGTGTCGAATAAATTTTCAACCTGTACAAAGAAAGAATACTTCAACGAACCAAGTGCAAAATATTTTTCGAGTTTTAAATCAGCATTCCACTGCAAATTTTGGATTGACGAATTTTGCTCATATCTAATAGCAACTAAATCAGAAGGCAGCAGAGGAGTATAAGGGGAACCTGTTTGGATGTTAAATATAAGCCCGATTGCCCAATCTTCAGGTTCACTTACCGTAACCGTTCCGTTAATAACATGGCTTCTGTCAAAACTGAGAGGAACAAGAAATGTTTCAGTTTGTTTACCTGCAGCTTCGCTAAAGAATAATTCATCTGTAGAATCTGTTCTGTTACCTTCAGCAATAGAGAAAGTATAATCGAGGCTTGCTGAAAAGATGCTGCCCGGCGTTCTTCTTTTTAAGAACGAAAGAGTTATACCGCGGGTATTAGCGTAAGCAAGGTTTGTTAACAAACTATACTCACGGCCTGTATTTGTATAGATTGTTTGAGTATAAATATAGTTTGAAACATCTTTATAAAATCCTGTCAAATCAAATTTAAAATCTTCTGTTAACTGCTGCTGCAATCCCATTTCGTACTGCACAGATTTTTGAGGTTCAACATTTGGATTCCCGAATGTAGGCACTTCGCCAAAGTTGGTTACATAATTAGAAGGATTACTGTAAAGTGACGAGAGCGATCCGGTTTGATAAAAATGCCCGTAAGAGAATCTTATTACTCCTCTATCAGTAATAGGATATGAAACGCTTATTCGGGGAGAGATTGTATGTTTAATTTTAGAATCGATGTTATACACAGTGATAAATCCGGCGAGTGAATCAACAAGATTTCTTGAGATGTTGGGGTTATACTGCGATGCCGGATCGAACATTTCGTAACGAACTCCAGCGTTCAGAATTAATGTGGAAGCTAATTCTATCTTGTCCTGAAAGTATGCCGCTAATTGAGTTGGTTTCTTTCTATAATAAGTGTAAAGAGCAGGGTTATCAGAAGGCTTACGGCGTATTACTTCTAAATTGCTATCGTACAAATAATCGGAATAATTTAAATTGCCGATTGTTCCATCACTATTTTTCTTTACAATTTCAACCGAGTAGCCTTCAAATTCAAGATCGTGGAGTCGCAATTCAAAACCGGCTTTAAGTTCGTGTGAAGTAAATGCCTGGGCAACAATATCACCCTTTACGCCGATAGTTTTTGTAGTTCTAAATTGTCTATAATTATCAGTACCGCCTGAAAGGAAAAATGTATTGCCCACCGAGCGTGCGAAAACGTTGGATGGCAAATAACGCTTATCATTCACATCATCGTATAAATAATAATTAGCATTATTATAACCATAAGAACCTTTTAAGGTATAAAAAACTTTATCGCTAAGTGTGTGTGTAATATCTAATGATTGTATAAGCCCGTCGGAATAGTTAGTGCCTCTTCCGTCGGGATTATATTTCCAGGAATTGCTGTAGCTTTGAGATTGTCCTTTATCATAAACAGCTTCATATTTTAATTTAAATCTCGGGCTAATCCTAAAACTTATATTTCCTTGAAGATTCCAACTTTCGGATGGATTCATCGCAACCAATCCATTGTCTCCCGTGGGTGAGCCAATAAGACTATCGTTGTCATCGAAATATGGATTAAAATAATATGGATCTAAATTCTTTCCGTTTCTTATATCTGTACTTTTGAAATTTTCTCGAGATAGATATGAATCGGTAGGATTATATAATCTTCTACCGTAATAAGTCCCTTTAAAATTTTCATAAACACCGGACAAATAAAATCTTGTGTTGCTAATCGCCGGGATTGGTCCGCCAAGTGTTGCTTCGAGGCGGGATTTATTAAGCGGATCTAAATCTTTAATTCCGGCTTTTTCAAAAAGATTTGTACGACTTGTAAGATAATCACCTGCATAGCTTCTTAAACTAAACGAGTAATTTTCCCCGCCTTCTTTCGTTACATAATTAACAACTCCGCTAAGTGCATTACCGTACTGCGCGCTGAATGTGCCGGTAGAAACAGAAACTTCTTGAACTGCATTAACAGCAACACCGATAGCTCTCTGATTTGCATACGGATCATTAACAGAAATTCCGTTGAGCGTAAATGCAATCTCATTTCCATAACCGCCTCTAACGTGAAGCTGTCCGTCGTTGCCCTGTACTACGCCGGCTTGAAGACGGATAACATCGGAGATTTGATCAACAGGCAATTCCTTTAAGGTTTCCTGCGTAATTGCTACTGTAGGATTTGTTAAATCCTGACGGATCAATGGATTTCTTTCTCCCTGAACAATTACAGCAGGTAGATCGATAGCTCCGGTTGAAAGTACAAAATCAAGTCTTGTTGTAAAATCTACATTCACCCTAACATTTTCAACCGACACTTTTTGATAACCCACAACTGAAGCAGTAACCGTATATAGCCCCGGTTTAAGGTTGAGGATGCTATAATTACCGTCAACATCTGCTGCGGCGCCTTGATTAGTTCCTTCAACAAAAACATTTGCAAATGGGATAGTTTCGCCGGTAGATTTATCGGTAATTTGTCCGCTAATTTTCCCGGTAGTCTGAGAAAAAGTAAGCGTATTAAAAACTATTAAGGTTAAAAACGTGATCGAAAGTAAGCGAAACTTACTCATCAAAAACCTCATGTATTAATTATAAGATAAGCGACTATATTAGTCTATTAGTTACTAAAACGACATTATATTAATAAAAAATATTGATGCCAAGATTCCCTCTGAAATTTAATTGGGCAAAAATAAGAAGTTATTGTTAATGATAAAACTAATTTTAAAAAAAACTTACTTTATTTTTTTGAATAAATCTCCTTACGCAATATGATATTCAAATTTTGTCGGGGCTGCCCCAAAAGTTAAAAAAGTCATTGCGATCGAGTCTTCGAGTGAAGCAATCTTTTGTTTTTAATTCAAAATTGAAATCACTTCTACCGGCAGCCGCCAATTTGCGAGCGGTTAGTTATTAAATATTAATTTGTAAACAGATCGCTCCAACGGAGCTCAATTTCATTGGCTGTTTCATTTCTACAAACAGTTCGCCCCGATGGGGCTTGGCTTTAGTAATTATCATTTTTTCTACAAACATTTCATTATTTAGAAAATGAATAATGTTTTGTATAACGGCTGTATTCTCATATTTTATTAGCTCCGTAGGAGTTTTCTGTTTGTAGAAAGAATAAGAAAGAAAATATTCTAGCTCCGTAGGAGCGGTCTGTTCATTCAATCCATTCAAACAAATAATTTTCATTATAATCGATCTCATATTTTGTTAGGATTTCTATAGTCTTGATATGTATCCGCTAACTAATGGATTCAGAATGACGATGGTTTTGCGTATGGTGAATTAATAAAACCCGATTTTAGTTTTATCTCCGCTGAAATGTTATTTTTACAAAAACTTTTCTTAAAAATATTCTTAAAAGAAAAAAAGGAGGAAGTATGCCAACTTTGATGGTTAGCGTTTCCGGAGTTAGAGGAATCATCGGCGATGGCTTGGATCCAAATGTACTTGTAAAATATACTTCCGCGTACGCTGATTTTATTGGCGGCGGAAAAATCGTTGTCGGACGTGATGCCCGCATAACAGGTGAAATGGTTAACAATATTGTTATCGGAACATTAATGGCAAAAGGCTTCGATGTAATAGATATTGGAATATGCCCCACACCAACAGTTCTATACACTGTTAAAACATTAAGAGCAAATGGAGGAATAGCGATTTCTGCAAGCCACAATCCTAATGAGTGGAATGCCCTAAAATTGCTAAATGGCAAAGGGGAATTTATGACGCTTAAAGAAAATTTGCAGATGCTGGAAATATTAAAATCCGATAAAACAGAATTTAAAAATTGGCAACATGTGGGTAAGCTTACGCAATTCAAAGAGGGGCTTTCGCGCCACATGAATGACGTGCTGAAAATGAAATATATAGACAGGGACGCTATACGAAAAAGAAAATTTAAAGTATTAGTTGATTGCGTAAACGGCGCGGGAGTGTATTGCATCCCGCAGCTTCTGAGAGAATTTGGCTGCGAAGTAATAGAAATGAATTGTGAAAAAACCGGCATATTCCCACGACTGCCTGAACCGCTGCCTGAAAATTTAACCGAAACATTATTGGCTGTAAAAAATAATAATGCTGATCTTGGTGTAGTTGTTGATCCCGACGTTGATCGTCTTGTCCTCATCACAAATGAAGGTGAGCCGTTCGGCGAAGAGAATACGATTACTCAAGCTGTCCGTTTTGTACTTTCTAAAGAAAGAGGAAATGTCGCAGTTAATCTCTCAACCACCCGCGCTGTTGAAGATGTAGCGGCAGAAGCTGGATGTAAGGTTCTACGCTCGCCGGTGGGAGAAGCAAACGTTGTTTTGAAGATGCAGCAATCTGGCGCTGTTATTGGCGGCGAAGGCAGCGGCGGTGTTATTTTTCCTGCTCTTCATTACGGGCGGGATGCACTTGTCGGAATAGCGTTAACACTTCAGCATCTTTTGGAATTTGGCGGCACTCTGGCGGAAATGAAAAAAGTTCTTCCTCAATATTTTATTGCAAAAAAGAAAATTGAACTTGGTAATGCAAACCCGGATGATGTAATAAATGTATTAGCTGAAAGATACCGGAAAGAAAATATTAACTCCGAAGACGGACTGCGAATTGATTTTAGCGATCACTGGGTTCACTTCCGAAAATCAAATACGGAACCTATTATAAGAATAATAACAGAAGCAAAAAACAAAAATATGGCTGAGGAATTATCGAATAAATATTTTAACGAAATAAGCGATTTGGTAAAATAAAAAGGCTGCTAAACTTTCGCGCTAACTTGATTATTACTCACCTTACGAAATATGATATTCAAATTTTGTTGGGGCTGTCCTAAAAGTTGAAAAAGTCATTGCGAACGAGTCTTCGAGTGAAGCAATCTTTTGTTTTTAATTCAAAATTGAGATCACTTCATCCGGTAGCCGCCAATCTGCGTAACATGAGTTATTTATTGTTAAAATAAAGAGCATCCTATTAAAAGTGAGAGAAAAATGTTGATTGCCAAAAGAATGACCTCACTGTCATTGCGAGCGACGCAATCTCAAAACTCTACTTTGGGATTGCTTCATTCGAGGACTCATTCGCAATGACACTATAGTATTGACTTTTATCCCGCATGCGGGATTGTTTTTTATGCCAAGATATTTTTTATGTTTTTAACTTTTTACTTGCCCTGCCGCACTAGGTTTTTAGAGACGCCATAAAGATTGACTGTGAAAAACACCTGATGAAGTTTTAATCTCTACCTTTTCTTTTTTGTTTCCTCTACCTTTGCCGGCGTTAACTCAATTTCAATTTCATTTGGAATGAGTGAGTACATTGAACCTGTGAACCAGTCTGTCGCCATTCCGGGTATGAATCCATTAAGAGCATTTAACCAGTAAAGGTAAGATATTTTTCTCGTTAGTTGTGTTTCATAAACGTCGTATCCGTCAAGCTCAAATTTAACTACGTGATTAGCGCCGCGCTCAATATTTACCACTTGAGGCGAAGTACCAAACTTTTTCCCGTCAATTAAAATTTTGGCATTGGCGGGATTTGTTTTCAACTCAATACTCTGCGTTGTTGTGTTAATCACTGTTGAACATGCGCTAAACAGCATCATGCTTCCCAAAACAATTATTACGGTAATTAAGATTCTCATCGTTCAATTCCATTTTTAATTTTATTATCGGATAAAGTGGTTGGTTTATTTAGGTTCTTTAGCTTTTTACTTTTTGCAATTGCCTTTGTTTATCAAAAGAATGACTTTATCATCATTGTCCGTTAGTCCGTTAGATAACGGATTGGCTAACGGAAAGCAATCTGATGCATTTGTTGAGATTGCTTCGCTCCCAAAGCCTCACTCGCAATGACTCTTCTCTTGCGTCATTGCGAATCCCGCATGCGGGAAGTGAAGCAATCTGATGCATTTGTTGAGATTGCTTCGCTCCCAAAGCCTCACTCGCAATGACTTTTCTCTTGTGTCATTATCCGTTAGCTAACGGATCGCAATGACTCTTCTCTTGCGTCATTATCCGTTAGCCAACAAAGAATTTTAGAAATGTTCCGGGAGTTTATTTTATACTTTTTACTTGCAACTTGATGTGTTATGCTTATATTTATTCGTATATTTTCGATAGTCAGGTAGATTAATGTTTTTTAAATTACTTTATAATTAATGGTTAGATGAATTTAAAACTTGCACTTTGTGTTTGCCTCTTCTTATATCCTTTAATAGGAAATGCCCGGATTGCAAATTCGGCGAATGAAGAAAATAATCTTTTAGATTCCCCGATTGAACGCCTAATAATCTCACTATCAAAAGAAACAATCGACACTTCAAAGGTAAAAATATTAAATGAAATTGCCTGGCACTACTCCCCTTCTCAATCAGATAAAGCAATTCAGTTTGCTGATTCCGCGTTAAGTCTTGCAGAAAAACTTGGCTGGCAAAAGGGGCAGGCGGAAGCACTCTCTAATTTGGGCGATGCATACAGATTTAAAGGCGACATTAAAATTTCTCTTGAAAACTATCAAAATGCTTTAACCCTTTTTAAACAAACAAACGATAGAGTAGGAATAGCTAACACATTCGCCTCCATCGGCAATGATTATTATCTTATCTCCGATTTCCCTAAAGCTTTGGACTATTTTAACCGTTCATTAAAAATATCTGAAAAAATTAAATATAAAAGTGGGATTGCAAAAGCATACAGCTATAGGGCTATTCTACACAGCACTATAAAAGATTTTAAGAATGCAATCGAAAATTTCAATAAGGCAATAAAAATATTTACTGAACTGAAAGACAGCACTAACCTTGGCGTTCAGTTGGGTAATATTGGTTTAGCTCATTCCGATATGAAAGAGTACAAAACGGCGCTTGGTTTTTATGAGAAGGCGATAAAAATATTTAAAAAGTTAGATGACTTATACAACCTCTCTTTATTTCTTGGAAACATGGGATTAGCGTATACGGAGATTGGCAACTACTCAAAAGCTCAAGATTTTTTAGAACGATCACTAAGTTTTTCCGTTCAGATTAAGGACGAGTATGGCATTGCATATCAATATGGATTCCTTGGTAAACTTAAACTTAAAATTGCTGCAGATAAAAATCGAACAAATTCCACTATTGCGAAGAATAATAATTTAAAAGAATCAATTGATTATTTATCTAAAGCCGTAGATAAATTCAAAGCGCTTGGTGTAAAAGAGGAACAGAAATATTTTCTCTTTTCGCTTTCAGAAGCATATAAGTTAAATAATGATTTTCAAAATGCCTTAATCGCTTATTCCTCTGCACGTGTACTTCAGGATTCTATCTTCTCAGCCGATAACAAAAAAATGATAGCCGAATTGGAAATTCAAAAGGAACTTGAACTAAAAGAAAAAAGAATTGAACTTCTAAACAAAGAAAAAGACTATCAATCCAATTATACTAAATTGGCGTTAGCCCTTGCTGTGTTATTTATTATCGTTTCTCTTTTTATTTTTTATTCCTACAGAAGAAAAAGAAAGGACAACCTCCTTCTCCTCGAAAATATTCTAATAAGAGAGAAAGCAGAAGAAGAATTAAGACTCAACAAAATTGAGTTGGAGAAATATCAACAACATTTAGAATCTGTTGTTATTGAGAGGACAAAAAACTTAGAAACGGAAACTTCTCAGAGATCGAGAGCAGAAAAAGCAAGCGAAGAGAGTGAAGGAAAATATAGATTGCTTATTGAACTTGCAGTTGATGCTTTTTTCCAGGGCGACTTTGATGGTAATTTGGTTTTGGTGAACAGCAAAGCAACCGAACTTACAGGTTATCCAAAAGAAGAACTTCTCAAACTAAATATAAAAGATCTTTTTCCATCAGCCGAGCTTGAAAAAAACCCGCTTAGATACGACCTCCTGAAAACCGGCGTAATTATTAGAAGCGAAAGAAAATTGCTGAGAAAAGACGGCTCTGAAATTTTTATAGAAATGAATTCTAAAAAAATGCCCGAAGGTACTTTCCAATCTTTCTTTAGAGATATTACAGAACGCAAAAAAACGGAAGAAGCATTATTGAGATTTAATGTAAGCTGGCAGAGGCTCACTAAAGCCACTCATCAATTACATAAAGTGCTCGAACTTCCTGTTGTATTGCGGCAGCTTGTCTTTTCGGCTATTAAACTAACAGGCGCAGAAGACGGCGCTGCCGGTTTGTTGATGGATGGGAAAATGGTCTTCAAAGAGTATATTAAAAAAGGCAATGTCTTGCCGATAAATTTTAGTTTTGAAAAAGGTTATGGAGTGCCGGGTTGGGTTTGGGAAACAGGTAATTCATATTTAACTAATGATACTGAAAGTGATAGTCATGTTATTCAGGAAATTCGGCGAACTTTAGGATTCTATAATCTTTTAGATACGCCAATTATAAACGGGCAGGGTGAAATAGTTGGTTGTTTTGAACTGCACAACAAGCCCGGCGGTTTTGATGAACATGATTTAATGCTTTTGCAAAATTTGGCTGCAAGCACGTCAATTGCGATTGAAAATTCAAGGATGATTCTTCGTCAGAAACAAGCGGAAGAAAAAATAAAAATCAGCGAACAGACATACCGGGGAATTATTAACAGTATCGATGAAGCAATTTACATCCAGGATAAAGATGGGACGTTCCTTGATGTGAATAACGGCGCTGTAAGGATGTACGGATACACGAGCGAAGAGTTAATCGGGAAAAATCCTCTCTTTGTTTCCGCCGAAGGGAAAAATGATCTTGAAATGGTTGGAAAGAAAATAGCATTAGCGTTTGAAGGTAATCCGCAAGAATTTGAATTCTGGGGTAAAAGAAAAAATGGCGAAATTTTCCCGAAGAATGTTCGTCTGTATAAAGGAATGTATTTTGAAAAAGACGTTATTATTGCTGTTGCACAGGACATTACCGAGAAGAAGCAGGCAGACCAAAAACTTAAAGAAAGCGAAGAACTTTTCCGCAATCTTGTAGAGAACATAACCGATGTATTTTACATTACGGATAAGCGTGGAAAAATGAAATACTGCAGCCCTAATTTCTTTTTATTTACGGGCTTTCTGCCGCAGGAAATTTTGAACCACTCTTACGTGCGCGTTGTTGCTCCGGTGGATCAAAGAATGGTAGTTGAACATTATATTGAAGCAGAAAGAAGCGGCATATTCGACACAAGAATAGAACTAAGAGTAAAGAGAAAAGACGGCATAATTTTTTGGGCTGAGCAAAATACCCGTTTTGTTCGTGATGAAAAAGAAAATATTCTTGAATATAGGACGGTTGCACGCGATATTTCCGAACGGAAACATGCGGAGGAAGCATTAAAGAAAAGCGAGGAATGGTTCAGAAATCTTTTTGAAAAAGCAAGTGATGGAATATTTCATCTTTCGCTCCGGGGTGAGCTCTTAGCGGTAAATAAGGCGTTTGCCATGATGCATGGATACACGGTTGAGGAAATGCAGAAAATGAGCATCAATGATCTTGATACGCCGCAAACCTCAATACTATTTCCGGAACGCATGCGCAGGGTTCTGGCAGGAGAAAACTTAACATTCGAGGTCGAACATTATCATAAAAATGGTCATACATTTCAACTTGAAGTAACGGCAAGTATGATCACTGTGGGTAATGAGAAATTTGTCATAGCATTTCACCGTGATATTTCCGAACGGAAAAAAGCGGAAGAAACTATACGTGCAAGCGAAGAACGATTCAGAACCATATCTTATTTAACCTCCGATTATATCTTTTCAACAAAGATATGCAGCGATGGAAAAGTTGAGCCTGATTGGGTTATGGGCGCTTTTGAAAAAATTACCGGTTACACATTCGAAGAATATAAAGCAATTGGCGGCTGGTATGCGTTGCTTCATCCGGACGACCGCAAAAAAGATGCTGATGACTTTCAAAAACTTTTGAACAACAAAAAAGTGATTAGCGAAGTGCAAATCTATAGTAAAAATGGATCCATTATTTGGCTCAGAACTTATGCGCAGCCAATTTGGGATGAGAGTAGTGATCGGATTTCATACGTCCACGGTGCGGTACAGGACATTACCGAAAGAAAATATTCCGAGTCATTGATCAGTGAATCGGAAGAGAAATTCCGTAAAATTGCCGAGGGGACAAAAGCAATTCTTTTCAATACAAATACGCGAGGACAGATAACCTATGCCAATCGTGCAGCATGCGCTATGCTCGGTTTAGATGAAGAAAATCTCATGGGAAAATTTTATTTATCGTTTGTTCACCCGGATGATAGAAAAAAGGTTCATTCATATTTTCTTAGTCAACTTAAAAATAATGAACAAGCTCGAAGTTTAGATTTTCGGTACGTAAGCGCAACGGGTAATGTTGGCTGGCTTAGCTTTTTAGTTAATATACTTTACAAAGACGACAAAATAACCGGTCTCACCGGAGTTGCACAGGATATTTCCGAACGAAAACAATCCGAAGAAGCATTAAAAAGATCGGAATACCAGTACCGGAATCTTTTTGAAACCGCTAATGATGCAATTGTAATATTTGAACCTGATACAGAAATAATTCTCGAAGCAAATCCAAAGGCTTGCGATATTTATGGCTTTGCAAAAAATGAGCTTATTGGATTAAGCTTAAAAACTTTATCTATAAATGTCACAGCCAGCGAAAAACAAATTCAGCAGACACTAAATCATAAAAAGTATAAGAATTTCGAAACTCAACAAATCAATCGCGACGGGCGGATAATAAGTTTTCTAATTAACGCATCTTTTATTGAATTTGAAGGTAAGCCCGCTATCCTCTCAATAAATCACGATATAACCGATAGAAAAATTGCAGAGGAAAAATTGTACAGCTCCGAACTGCAATTTCGCACAGTCTGGGAAAACTCTGCCGATGGGATGAGACTTACAAATTCAGACGGCATAATATTGATGGTAAACAAAGCCTTCTGCAAACTTGTTGATATGCAAAAATCTGAACTTGAAGGGAAAGCATTTGAAGTTGTTTATAGAATTGATACAAGGGAGCATATTTCACAAAGTCACAAAAAAAGTTTTTCTCTCAGAGATTTTGAATCGTATTTTGAACGGGAATTAATACTTTGGAACGGTAAAAAATATTGGTTCGAAGTTACTAATTCCTTTATTGAAATTGAAAAACAGCCGGCAATGCTGTTGAGTATATTTAGAGACGTTACTCAGAGAAAATTAGATGAGTTTGAATTGAGAAAACTTTCGGAGGCTGTTGAACAAAGCCCGGCATCAATAGTTATTACGAATATTGATGGCAGTATACAGTATGTTAATAAATCTTTTTCGGAAATTACCGGTTATCGATTGGATGAAGTTGCCGGTAAAAATGCGAAAATTTTATCATCCGGTAATACGACAAAAGAAGAGTATCAAAATCTTTGGGAAACCATTTTAGCCGGTAAAGAATGGCGGGGTGAATTTTTAAATAAAAAGAAAAATGGCGAACTGTTCTGGGAAGATGCGATAATAAAAGCGATAAAGGATAAAGACGGAGAGATAATAAATTTTCTCGCTGTGAAAGAAGATATCACTTTAAAGAAAAAAGCTGAACAGAAAATTCAGTTATTAGCTCATTCACTCGAAAGTATAAGCGAGTGTGTTTCTATCACTGACACAGAAAATCATTTGCTTTTTGTTAATGAAGCATTCATTAAAACTTATGGTTACACAAAAGAAGAATTATTCGGACAGAACATAAGTATCGTTAGCCCTGCCGAAGGCTTGCGAGTCAATAATAAACAAATTCGTTCCAGCACATTGGCGGGGGGGTGGAGAGGCGAAGTACTAAATAGGAGGAAAGATGGCGCTATATTTCCAATTTCCTTATCTACTTCGGTTGTGAAGGACAATGATGGTAATCCAATAGCGCTTATTGGAGTTGCATCCGATATAACCGATATGAAAAAATCGAGAGAAGAATTAATTTCTGCAAAAGATAAAGCTGAAAATGCTAATAAGCTAAAAACAGAATTCCTTGCTCAAATGTCGCACGAAATTAGAAGTCCGATGAATGTAGTTTTAAGTTTTTCAAGTTTAATTAAAGATGAGTTAGCTGAAGTTCTCACACCCGAACTCGTTGACTGCTTTAAGGCGATTGATAATTCCGGCAGGAGACTCATACGAACCGTGGACTTGATCTTAAATATGTCTGAAGCACAAATGGGCACATACGAACCTACGTGGTCGAATGTGGATTTAATAGCTGATGTAATTGAAAATATACAACTCGAGTATATTAGCCTCGCAAAACGAAAAGGGTTAGAATTTAATTACAAAACAGAAGTTGAAGAAGCTGTCGTTTTGGGGGATCATAACAGTCTCAATCAAATTTTTGTGAACCTTGTTGATAACGCCATTAAATATACTAATGAAGGGAAAGTTGAAATAATTGTTGACCGTGACAACGATGACAATTTGCGTGTAAATGTAGCTGATACGGGTATTGGTATTTCCGAAGAGTTCAAGAAAAATTTATTTGAACCATTTATGCAGGAAGAGAGAGGTTATTCGAGAAGATTTGAAGGAAATGGACTGGGTTTGGCGCTGGTTAAAAAATATTGCGATATGAATAAGGCAGAAATCAGAATCGAATCTGAGAAAGGGAAAGGAAGCAGCTTTATAGTTACGTTTAATTCGGAAGTGAAAAACTGAGAATCAACAAAGTAGTGCAAATATACCGTGATGATTTATATTTTTTTTCTAAAATGGATCAAGCCCTTTGGGATTTTTTGATTGACTCTCGTCCAAACTAATCTAGTTGGATGTCTTTTACTTTTTACTTTCAACTTGTGTTTTACAGTTTTATAAATTTTAATTAAACAGATGAAAATGTTTGAATATCAAAATACAAATCGTTTTTTTGCGATGGTCACCGGTAAAATGGAGGCGCTTTGCGAAGAAGAAATTAAAGAACTCGGCGGTACAAATTGTGAACAAACTTACCGCGGTGTTTATTTTACTGCCGATAGAGAAACTCTATACCGTATAAATTACAAATCGAGATTATTGACACGTGTGCTTTCTCCCCTTGCAAGTTTTAAGTGCCATAATTCACAGGATCTGATGTCAATGGCTTCTCAGATAAAATGGGATTCCATGCTTTCGATAAATCAAACATTTGCAATTACAGCATCTTGCGCGAATAGTAAAGGCTTTACGAATTCACTCTATGCCGCTCAATGTTTAAAGGATGGCATTGCCGATTATTTTAGAGATAAGTTCGGCATTCGCCCGGATGTAAAAAAGGACAACCCGGATGTTCGTTTTAATATTCACATTGACGGCGTTGAAGCTGTAATTAGCCTTGACACTTCGGGAGAATCGCTTCATAAAAGAGGTTATAGATTGTTAAGCGGTGAAGCGCCGATGCAGGAAACTCTTGCAGCGGCACTAATCAAGATAAGCGGTTGGAACGGTGAACGCACATTGTGGGATCCGATGTGCGGATCGGGAACAATTTTATGCGA
>Ga0210044_10004920_pt1 | contig 18355 bp, 15 predicted proteins | sample CryGey13umfilter_2_FD_183959 | JGI IMG/M metagenome (GOLD analysis project Ga0210044, IMG submission 183959) | Groundwater microbial communities from aquifer in Utah, USA - Crystal Geyser 4/9/14 3 um filter (SPAdes) (version 2) | ecosystem: Environmental > Aquatic > Deep subsurface >... | reverse complement strand
AAATGCAGAGGGTTCCTTCTGATCCGACGAGAATCTTGGTAAAGTCAATCCAGCCATCTTCATATCTGTTGAGAAACGACCAGAGGTCATAACCGGATGAGTTTTTGCGCACATTTCGTCTGCGAGGGAGGATGACATCCCTGTTAGCTAATATTAGCTTCAAAACTTGAGCGAAATCAGGATTGTCTTTGAGAAATATTTTTGCTTGGCCGCTTCCGATCTCCAAAGGTTTTACATAGAGCTTTTTGCCTTGCGAAGTAATGATGCTCAAGGCGCGGGTATAATCTCGGGTAGTGCCATATCGAACCGTCCTGGCGCCCGAAGAGTTATTTCCCAGCATTCCGCCGATGCGGCAGGAATCTCCCGAAGATGGATCCGGGGGAAACATCAAACCAAACTCTGCGGCTTTAAGATTCAAATCGTCATATATTACCCCGGCAGAAACCTTTGCCAGCCTACTGGCGGAATCAATTTCCATCATCTTGTCGTAATCACAAAAATCCAAAATCACGCCATTGCCGACAGCCCCTCCCGCCAATCCGGTCCCCCCGCCTCGGGCCGTAATCGGCAATGCGAATTTGCGGCAGGCGTTCACAACCGCGGTAATATCATCCGAACGCCCCACGGTGATAACCGCGGATGGTTTTATGCTGTAAATGGAAGCATCCGAGCTATATACAGCCAAATATCTATTATCGGTTTTTATTTGGTCGGCTCTTAGAGATTTATCGGCTTCCTCTCGGAAAAATCGTATTTGGCGGTTTTCTATCATATCACTAAATTAATTGAGAGATGGCACAGATTACCAATATTATCTTTGGAATCTAGATACTATAATACTGTGCCAAATCCACCAATATGTACATATTTTAACGGCAATAAATTGTGAAAAAAATAACAAAGTTAATGGTTTTCTATTGACACCGGGAAAATAATTAACTAGATTCTAGATTATTGAGTTATTATTGAATGTATTGATTAAACTGCAAATACCCATCGCAAGGAATTAAGTAATGACAGTAATGCCCGATAGCTGGATTAGGAAGATGGCCATAGAACATAAAATGATTGAACCTTTCGCCGATCGCCAGGTGCGGGTTGGAACTATCTCTTTTGGTCTTTCTTCCTATGGCTACGATATACGAGTGTCGGATGAATATAAAGTATTTACAAATATCAATTCCACCATAGTGGATCCCAAGAATTTCGATGAGAAGTCATTCGTCAATTATCGCGGTGAATATTGCATTATCCCGCCCAATTCATTCGCGCTCGCCAGAACTGTCGAATATTTTAGGATTCCAAGGGAAGTTTTGACCATTTGCGTGGGGAAATCTACCTATGCCAGATGCGGGATAATTGTGAATGTTACGCCATTTGAACCGGAATGGGAGGGTTTTGTTACGCTTGAGATTTCGAATACTACCCCATTGCCGGCGAAAATTTATTCCGGTGAAGGCATCGCCCAAGTCATATTTTTTCGGGCAGATGAAATCTGCGAAATATCTTATGCTGATAAAGCCGGTAAATATCAAAAGCAGATTGAAATAACATATCCAAAGGTGGATTAGTGTGCTGTTTCACAAATACTAATACGGTATGGAAACCAATGCGTTTAGCAATGTCCTTCCTGCGGAAGGGAGTGTTGAAAAACCTCATTTGGTAAAGAATAATTACTTAACTGTCATTCCCACGAAAGTGGGAATTGGGCTGTTAACAAAATGGCGGACATTCTATTGAATCTGGCTATTGGAGCCAAGCCGGGATTAAATCATAGCCGAGATCCCCTCTGTAGAGGGGTGGTTTCTCAGACAAAGTCGGGGAAGACGGAGTGTGTTTGGCGCCATAAAATAACACATCCCAGCCTTCGGCCGCCCCTCTTAGCCAGAGGCTCACAAGTCCAGAGGGGAATAGGATTGGATTCGTTTGTCAACAATCTGATTCCCACGAAAGTGGGAATCCAGGTCAATCAAGGAGATAGATTCCCGATTTCGCGGGAATGACATGTAGAGGAAGACAGGCAACGGCATTTTCAACAAGCCTTTTGACGGGATGACTGGGTTCAAGAGCGCCAAGAAGCGTTCGGGACAGGAGATTAGTTTAAAGAAAGATAATTAAGCTCCGCAGAGGATGAATGAATTAGCCCAGAGATTGCGGAATTAGCTTTTTAGGGCGTATAACCAATAAATCCAAAATACTTATTTGAGTATGACGGTTAGATAGTTAGGAGGAATTTTGAAAGAAATAAGAATACATGGGCGCGGTGGTCAGGGGGCGGTGACGGCGGCGGTGCTGTTGGCTGATGCCGCTTTCAATGATGGTTTATATTCACAGGCATTCCCGTCATTCGGCTCTGAAAGGATGGGTGCGCCAGTGCAGTCATTTGTGCGGGTGGATAATGATATCATCAGGCGTCGGGATCAGGTGTACACGCCGGATTATCTGATAATTCAGGATTATACCCTGCTCAGCGCCATCAATGTCCTTTATGGCTTGAAAGAGGATGGCTTGTGCCTGATTGACTCCGAAAAAACCCCAGAGGAATTTGATTTGGATACTAAAGCGAAAGTAGTAACTGTGCCCGCTACCCGCATAGCCCGCGAGGTCATCGGCAGGCCCATCCAGAATACAACTTTGGTCGGGGCGTTGGCTGGAGCCACCGGATTGATATCGGTGGAGGCGATTAAAAATTCCGTAAAGAATCGTTTTCCCGGCGCTATCGGGGAGAAGAATGCTGAAGCGGTACAGGTCGCTTATGATATGTTGAAAGGAGGTCGCTGATATGGCCAGACCGATTGGGACCTATTCAAAACCCGGCTCCAGTAAGGCAAACAAGACTGGAAGCTGGAGGACCGAGAAACCGGTATTTTTGCATGACAAATGCACCGACTGCCGGATATGCGTAATCGTCTGCCCGGATGGAATCATTTTCGGCGCAGACAAAATATATGACCCGGATTATGATTACTGCAAAGGATGTGGGATATGCGCCAAAGAATGTCCGGTCGATGATATTAAGATGGTTCCGGAGGTGAGGTAATGAGAAAATTCATAGAAGGATCGATGGCAGTAGCTGAAGCGGTCAAACTTTGTCGTCCCCACGTAATTTCAGCATACCCGATCACTCCCCAGACCCATATCGTGGAGCATCTATCCCAGATGGTGGCTGATGGAGAGGTGAACGCCCAATTCATAAATGTCGAAAGCGAATTTGGGGCGGCGTCAGTGGTCTTGGGAGCATCGGCGGCAGGCGGAAGAGCATTTTCCGCAACTACTTCGCAGGGTCTGTTGCTTATGGGTGAAGTCATCTTTAACATAGCGGGATTGCGCCTGCCGGTGGTTATTACTGTAGCCAATCGTTCCATTTCCGCACCTATCAATATCTGGAACGACCATTCTGATGCTATGGCCATTCGTGATGCCGGCTGGATTATGCTATTCGCCGAGGATAATCAGGAGGCGCACGATATGCATCTCCAGGCATATAAAATCGGCGAAACGCCGGAAATCAGTTTACCGGTGATGATAAATATGGATGGCTTTATTCTCACCCACGCCTTTGAAGGTGTGGATGTGATTTCGCAGGAAGAGGCAGATAGTTTCCTTCCGCCATTCAAGCCGGCCGTTCATCTTGATGTGAAAAATCCCGTGACAATGGGGGTGCTGGCAGAACCTCAATGGTATATGGAGGCCCGCTGTCGAATGCAGGAAGCCCTCTATGAGTCACGCCCCGTTATCAAACAAGCGGCGAGGGACTTTAAGGGAAAATTCGGCCGCTGGTACGGAGATGTTATCGATACCTATCGTATCGATGGCGCCGAGACTGTCTTCGTTGCGATGGGATCGTTGATTGGAACACTGAAAGATGCCGTGGATGACCTCCGCGGCAAAGGGGAGAAGGTTGGGCTACTCAAAATCAGATGCTTCCGTCCATTCCCGGGTCAGGAAATCGCCGAGGCTCTTAAAAATACCAGAAGGGTTGCCATTATGGAAAAAGCCTTTTCCCTGGGCGCTTCCGGTATCCTTGGTGATGAAATCAAGGCGGCCCTTTATGCGACACCTTATAGGCCGGAGATATCGACTTTCTTTATTGGCTTGGGTGGACGGGACATCCCCAAATCGTCGATAGTCAATGTTTACAATCAGGTCAAAGCCAAACAGCAGAATAATGTTTTCGTTGATCTCAAGACCGAATTGGTCAAATAAAACCGATAAATCAAATGGAGTGAGGATATGAGAAACTTAGAAACCAGCACCGAGAAGGCGCCAAAACCGAAGAAAGAGAAAGAGCCGGTTGTCGAATGGCTGTTGGCCGCAGGTCACCGCGCCTGTTCGGGATGCGGTGAGGCGCTCGGAGCCAAACTGGTGATGGATGCGGCCGGACCCAACACTTATGTCGCCACGGCGACCGGATGTTTGGAGGTATTTTCCACGCCGTACCCGGAATCTGCCTGGAGGATGCCTTGGATACATTCTCTATTCGAAAATTCAGCCGCAGTTGCGTCGGGAATCGAAGCATCTCTGATCGCCCAAGGACGGGACAAGGACGTTAATATCATCGCCCAGGGTGGGGACGGCGGCACTGCGGATATCGGCATAGGTTGTTTATCAGGAATGCTCGAAAGAGGGCACAATATCCTTTATGTCTGCTACGACAATGAAGCTTATATGAATACCGGAGTTCAACGGAGTGGATTGACCCCCTTCGATGCCCGAACCTCTACCAGTCCTTCCGGAAAACTCTCCTGGGGAAATAAGACAAATAAGAAAGACCTGCCGGCGATAGCCGCCGCCCATCATATCCCGTATGTGGCCACCGCCACTGTGGGTTATCCCAATGATTTGATGGCGAAGGTGAAGAAGGCGCTTTCCATCAGAGGCCCCAAATATATACAGGTGCATGTCCCTTGCCCCTTGGGGTGGATCCACCCTTCGGATATGACCATAGAAGTGGCAAAACTTGCGGTGCTCACCGGTTTGATTCCGATATATGAGATGGAGAACGGCGTGGTAACCAAAGTCCGCAAGATTGGCAAGAATAGAAGGCCGGCGGAAGAATATCTAAAGGTGCAGGGACGATTCCGTCACCTTTTCGCCAAAGGCGCCGATGCTGAGGAGGAATTAGAAAAGATCCGCCAGATCGCTGAAGCCAACATCAAGAGATTCGGGCTGGTTTAACATGACGAAGCTGTATGAGTAATAATTGCATCTTCCCAGCACCGATGCCAGGGAGTCTCCGGATCTGTCGGGATTTCCGTCTTGACCGCCGGTCAAGACGACCGATGCCTAATATCCCCGCTTATAACGCTATAGATAGTTATTTCGCTTCTGAACCCTTGCGGACCTTAACGCTTAAGATGTGATGATATCATTTATAGGAGTGTGACTGTTATGATAACGAAACAACAAGCTCTTGATTATCATTCCAAGGGCAAGCCAGGGAAGATAGAAATAAATCTCACCAAGCCCTGCACTACCCAACTCGATTTATCCCTGGCATACACGCCCGGTGTCGCTCAACCCTGTTTGGAAATTGCCAAGAATCCTGCGGATGTTTATAAATATACAGCCAGGGGAAACTTGGTGGCTGTGGTTTCTAATGGCACTGCAGTATTGGGTCTGGGCAATATCGGCGCGAGCGCGGGCAAACCGGTTATGGAAGGGAAAGGGGTCCTATTCAAAAGATTTGCCGATATTGATGTTTTTGATATTGAACTTAATACCGAAAATCCGGAAGAGATAATCAAGGCTTGTCAGTTGCTGGAGCCTACTTTCGGCGGCATAAATCTTGAGGATATCAAATCCCCGGAATGTTTCCAGATTGAGGAGACGCTCAAGAAAACCATGAAAATTCCGGTTTTCCACGATGACCAGCATGGCACTGCCATCATCTCCGCCGCCGCTTTGCTAAATGCTCTGGAACTGGTGAAAAAAGATATCAGCAAAATAAGGGTGGTCTTTTCGGGAGCGGGGGCGGCAGGTATTGCCTGTGCCAAGCTGTACTGCAAACTGGGAGTTCGCCACGAAAACCTAATGATGGTTGATTCCAAGGGCGTCATGTATGAGGGGCGTGGTGATAAATACAATAAATATAAAGAGGAATTTGTCCGCAAAACAGACGCGCGCACGCTGGGCGATGCCTTGAAAGACGCCGATGTATTCATGGGGGTCTCCATCGCCAATACTGTAACCCAGGATATGGTCAAATCTATGGCCAAAGATCCCATCATATTTGCGATGGCCAATCCGGATCCGGAGATTACTTATCCGGATGCAATCGCCGCCCGCAAGGATATCATTATGGCTACCGGCCGTTCTGACTATCCCAATCAGGTCAATAATGTCTTGGGATTCCCCTCCATATTCCGTGGAGCACTGGATGTTCATGCCACCGCCATCAACGATGAAATGAAGATAGCGGCAGTTAACGCTCTGGCGAGTCTAGCCAAGGAGCATGTCCCTGATGAAGTGGCGCGCGTTTATGGAGTGGATTATTTAAAATTCGGACGCGATTATATTATCCCCAAGCCATTTGATCCTCGGGTGTTGGTATGGGAGGCCTCGGCGGTCGCGAAAGCCGCCCTCGACACGGGAGTTGCCCAAAGAAAGATTGATATTGAGGAATACAAGCAAGAGTTAGCCAAGAGAATCGGCAAGGGGCGCATAATAATGAGCGCGCTCACCAGCAAAGCCAAGAAAAACCCCAAGCGGATTGTTTTTCCTGAAGGTAACTCCCGTCGAATCTTGCGCACCGCCGAGATAGTTGCCCTTGAAGGTATTGGCAAACCGTTGGTGCTCGGTAATCCTAATGACATTGAGAAAATCGCCAAAGAATATGGCATAAGCTTGAAATGCACTCAAATAATCGACCCGGCAGTTTCCGAGAAGCGGGAATATTATGGTAAGATGTTCTACGAAAAACGTTGTCGCCACGGTGTTACCATGGAAAAGGCGCTCTCGACTATGTTGGATCGAACTTATTTCGGGATTATGATGCTGGAAGCCGGCGATTGCGATGCAGTTTTATCCGGAGTAACCTCCGAATACCCGGTCACGATTCGCCCTGCCCTGCAAATAATATCGCTTAATGAAGGAATCACGAGGGTATCCGGATTATTTGCGATGCTGGATCGTGATAAAGTGTATATGTTCGCGGACACCACGGTGAATATCAATCCCACTGCGGAGGAATTAGCGGAGATTGCGATCTGCTCAGCCAATGTCGCTAAAGCATTTAATATCGAGCCCCGGGTCGCTATGCTCTCTTTCTCGAATTTCGGCTCTGCGCGATACCCGGATTCGGAGAAAGTTGCCAAAGCAACTGCACTCGTAAAGGAAAAAGCGCCGCATCTGTTGGTAGAAGGTGAAATGCAGGCCGATACCGCCTTGATGCCTGATTTCATCGAGCGGTATTATCCTTTCTCGCAATTAAAAGAAGAAGCAAATGTCTTTATCTTCCCGGATCTGAATGCCGGCAATATCGCTTACAAATTAGTCCAGCGTCTGGGCGGTTTTATGGCGGTCGGTCCGATATTGATGGGTTTATCCAAACCGGTCCATATCCTTCATCCAACTCTTGATGTCAATCAAATTGTCGATATGGCCGCTATCGCGGTGGTCGATGCCCAGCGCAAATAAATCAAATATCACAGGGTCAAAATCTCTTTGGTTTTGACCCTGACTCATTTTTTTGTCTTGCCCCACCCACGGGAGTGTTGAAAAAACAGAGGTGGGTCGGGGTCTTGACCCCGACCTGGACGCCAATGGTGTCCATAAATTATTCGATTGCAGGGGTCAAGTCGAAGATCCCGATTAATCGGGGACTTCTGCCTACCCACCCTCATTCCCAAACGCAAGTGCGAATACCTTTTTCAACAATCCTTAAAGGGGGAATCCATATTAATCAAGGACATAGATTCCCGCTTCCGCGGGAATGACATGTGGAGGAAGTCCGGAAACCACTTTTTCAACGCGCCCCTAAAATTGGTAATCAATTTACGCTAAATTGCTTGCATACTTCCTAATTGCTTGCATAATTTTCGGCGATGGAAATTTGCACAGACAACATTTCATTCGCCAATAAAGTTCTTTTGACCGAGCCCAGGTGGCGCCATTATGATTCCGGCGATTACCCAACAACGCTCAGGGCGTTGGTTCAAGCATTGTTTAGCTCGCACGAAATCTACGGGCAGTCCATCGATGGCAATTACTGCTGGAAATATCTCTTTATTTCAGAATTCGCCAGCAGCTCTCAATATGATCAATTGATCCATCTTTCTAGAAACCAGGTCCCGTTACCCGATGGCATTTTATGCCTGGCGGGTTCTGGAGGTGGATTTCATGGTTTAGAGAATCGCCCCTGGATTAGTTTGCCCGGTAATATCCATCTTTCAGCATTTTTATCACCGATGCGCGCTATCGCCAATTTCAATGTCGGCTTCACCACAGTGTCGGCAGTGTCGGTGATAGACACTATCGATTCTATCGGCGGTTTGGAGAATATGGCTGGCATCAAATGGGTAAATGATATTTTGATGCACGATGCCAAAGTCTGCGGGGTCATCGCGCACTCACAGACACAGGGTGATACGGTGACCGGTGTTGTCCTTGGGATTGGGTTGAATGTGTTGACCGCCCCCGACATCGAAACGACTCCTTTTGTTCCCAGGACTGGATGCCTTCGTGATTTCGCCAGCGATGATCATGTCTGCGGCCAACGGTTGGTTTTGGGCAGATTAATCCATCATCTCGACCGCAATTACCGACGGCTTCTAAGCGGCGGTTATTATGATCTTCTGAATCGCTATAGAAATCGCTCCCTCATCATCGGCAAAAAAGTAATGATCCAGCAGAATTCAACCGATGGCGGCAGAATTGAAACTGTCGAGGGCGAAGTGATTCGGATCGGCGATAATTTAGAATTATATCTCAATAATATTGACTCCCCCATCTACAAGGGGCGTCTTATCCTAAAAGGATAAGGCTTGGGGGCTTCAGACTGTTGACAAAATGGCAATGCATCGAAAATTGAATCTGAGTTTTAGCCAAGCGAGAACGGAATAGCATTTGAATCCCCTCTTTTGAGAGGGGTGGACCCCCGATGCAATCAGGGAGCCGGGGTGTGTTTTCCCATAAAAAGAACACACTCCGGCCTTCGGCCACCCTTCTCGAGGGCGTGTTGAAAAAGTGGGGGTAGGTCGGAGTCTTGACCCCGACATGGACGCCATTGGCGTCCATAAATTATTCGATTGCAGGGGTCAAGTCGAAGATCCCGATTAATCGGGGACCCCTGCCTACCCACTTTCTCTTTTTCGCCCATTAAATTGGGAGAAGGAGTCGGAGGATGAGGGAGCTTATGGGGTCACACCCTCATCCGTCCCCGCTTTGGGCGGGGCCAACTTTTCCCGACGAAGCGGGAGAAGGTAAAAATCATTTTTCGAGTTTCCTGGCTTTTTCAACAGACCCTTGGCAACCGCCCTCGAAGTCGGCTTTCAGAAATTCAGTGAATGCACGGCTCAATCGATCGGATTATTTGCCAGCCAGCTTTCGAATCCTTGTTTCCCGAATCTCTTGCGCTTGAATTCATTAAGCCAGGCATCAAGCTCAAGCTTATCTTTGGGGGTGAGCATCGGTTCTCCGCGGCACACCAGTTTTCTTATCTCATCCGATATTCCACCCGGCAAACTGGGACTATGGCTTGGCCGGCATTCTGTTCTTCTGGTCATTTTTTTACCTCTCTTTTTATCTATTTCGGTAAAAGGGCAAAAAATATTTAATGCTTCCATCGCCGCATCTTATTATATATTGGTCATTTTGAACAGGTATGTGTCTGCGCCTAAATCCGGGCCTTCAAATCGCTTGACAATCCACGGCCTCAGCCTTAGCTTTAATAGTCAAATTGGCGGATTCTGGGAAATGTTGCACAATCAGCGCCAGGGTGTAGATGGGGCCAGCACAGGTCTTGCCCATTAAAGAAGTGTGTGAATGTTCAAGGAGGAATAATATTTTCTCTGGCGTCATCATTCGCAATCTTATTAGTTGAGGATACCGGCATTGGTAATCTTATGGCTTGTTCCGACGTGTAATTACTACCCATAAAATATAATCTTGTAAGTATTCGGTTTAAATGAAGTTAGGCCAATTGGAAGCTGAAGTGAAAAGTAGAAAAGGATTCTGGATGAATATCAAATTACCTCGAAAGCTAAGACAGGCTTTGTTATCTATTAAGGATATCTTCAGATTAATTATTTACTCAGTGTTTCCCCGCCTCGAAGATATCCGGAAAAGGCGGGGTTGGAGGAGACATTATGACAGGATATTCGGCGAGGTGCAAGATGACTTCCTGACGTTTATGAATTGGGGGTATGCTCCGCTTGACAAGCAACAGGAAGTCCTTCATCTTGAGCCCGAAGATGAACCGTGGCGGTCCTCGATTCAGCTCTATCACCACTTAACCAGTCAAGTTGACCTGAGAGGTTTGAAAGTTCTTGAGGTTGGGTGCGGCCGCGGCGGCGGATGTAATTTCATTAGGCGATATTCAAAACCAAGCCAGATGATCGGTGTAGATTTAATGAAAGCTAACATTGAATTTTGTTCAAATAAATATGCTATTGATGGCCTGTCCTTTCGCCAAGCAGACGCCGAAGCGCTTCCGTTTGATGATGGTTCGATCGATGCGGTCGTCAATATCGAGTCGTCCCATTGCTATCCAGATTTAGACCGATTCTATCGAGAGGTCGCTCGCGTTCTCCGCATAGGTGGATTTTTCCTTTATGCGGATTTCGGATCGGAATGGGAAATGGCCAAGCTCAAACATATCCTGAATAATCATTACGAATTAAGTCTAATTAGGACACAAGACATCACCGCCAACGTTGTGGAAGCGCTAAGAAATTGTAGCGCCCAGAAAAAAAAGATGTTGCTTAAAGAGTTCCAAGATGATAAGCAAATACAATTCTTTTCAGACTTGGCACGTTTGGAGGGGTCTTGGGGTTTTAATAGGTTTCGTGATCGCATGGAGGTCTATTTCAGCTTTCTCCTTCAAAGGGTAAATTTAGGATGACGGACCGGCAGTGGATGTTATTCATCGATTAAGCCAGAGGCTTACAAGTTCCTTCAGTCTCTCCGATTGCCTCGGCATCGGGAGTGTTGAAAAACTCTATTTGGTAAAGGAAAGTTGCTTAATTGTCATTCCCACGAAAGTGGGAATCCATATTAATCAAAGAGATAGATTCCCGATTCCTCGGGAATGATATATGGTTAAGGTTTCCAAGCGGCTTTTTCAAAAAGCCGCATCACCCCTCCCATTTGGCGGGAGAGCAACATACCAGGGGGTCAGGGGGTGAGGGAGACAAGCAAGAGTTGCCAATGGTCCAATTCCTGAAACTCCAAACCATTTGCCGCATATAAACAATATGAAAAAATTCGCCATCAAGACCATCGGTTGCAAGCTCAACCAATATGATTCGCAATCGATAGCCGAGCCATTTCTGGCCAATGGATACGAGTGGGTTCGCTTTGAAAGCTCTGCGGATGTCTATATAATCAATTCCTGCACTGTCACCAGCGGCGCCGACTATTCCAGCCGCCAGGCTGTCTCCCGCGCCCTCAGAGCAACCAAGTCCCAAGGCTCCAACGACGCGGTCGTGGTTTTAACCGGTTGCTACGCCGAAGTTCAACAAAATGGCCTGAAAGGCCAGCTTGGCGTGGACTTATTGGTGGGCAATAAAGACAAACTTTTCATTTACGAGAAAGTCCACGATTTCTTGGAGGGCATTGAAAGATGCGATGAAGCATCATATCCTCACAATAATATCCAACAGTGGGGAAAGGCAATTACCGGAATGAAAGGGTATTCTCGGGCTTACCTCAAAATTCAAGACGGATGCAATTCATCTTGCTCGTATTGCATTGTGCCGCGCGCCCGAGGCCCAGAGATAAGCCGCCCTCCCGAAGAGATATTTGATGAAATGCGAAGGTTGGAAAGCGCCGGTTATCGGGAGGTGGTTTTGACCGGTGTTCATATCGGGCGTTATCAATTCAATGGATATCAATTCCACAATCTCATTGATGAGTTGCTGGATGGAGATGGCCCGCGAATTAGATTTTCATCAATGGAGCCGAATGAAATCAACGAAAGCCTGCTTAAAACTATTGAAGGCAAAAAACGGTTTTGCCGACACATACATCTGGCGGTGCAATCGGGATCAGATCGAATCCTGGGCCTGATGAATCGGCCGTATGATGCCAAGTCCATTCGGGAGGTTGTTTCTTTGCTCTGTGGGTCATTTCCCGGCATCACCGTTGGAGCCGATTTTATCGCCGGCTTTCCGGATGAGAGCAATCAGGATTTCAAGTTAACCGAAACTATTGCCAATGAATGCGGATTCGGATATCTTCATTGCTTTTCCTATTCCGACCGTCCCGGAACCAAAGCATCGATTATGAGTCATAAAATAGATCCCAAATTGAAATCTGCCCGCGGCCAAATCCTGAGGGATTTGAGCAACAAGCTCCTGCGCCGCCACCTTGAGAACAGCATAGGCTGTACCGGCGAAATCATCGTAGAGTCCAGAAAACATCGCCCGACCGATTTGCATACCGGCCTAAGCGACAACTATCTCAGGGCCGTTTTTTCCGGCAATTCCTTAGACGCCGGGGAAATCCTAAAGGTCAACTATCGATCTTGCGCCGGAGAAGGGAAATACCAATATTTAGTGGGCGATAGGGTCGATGAATAACGGATCATCCCAAAAGTTCTACCTGCGGACCTTCGGTTGCCAGATGAATGAATACGACTCCGAGCTTCTCACCGACCAGCTTCTCTCGGCTGGGTGGCAGAGAATCAAACACCCCGATGATGCGGATTTAATCATCTACAACACCTGCTCGGTGCGGGAAAAAGCTGAGGCGCGGGTCCTGGCGCACATTATGGAATCGGCGGCTCTCAAGCGGCAGAATCCTGATATGAAATTGGCAGTTATTGGCTGTATGGCGGAGCGGGTGGGTAAAAACCTGCTCGAATTCTGCCCGCAGGTTGATTTTATTTTGGGGCCGGACTTCGCCTTCAGACTCCCGGAATTGATAAACAACGGTTTTAAGAATGGCGCTGTTTTCATAGCTTCTGAGGAAAATGAATTCTTAATCATCACTCCCGAATCAGCTTCACCAACCGCCCCGAGAGGCATTAGCGCTTTTGTGGCTATTTCCAGAGGGTGCGAGAATTATTGCTCCTACTGCATCGTCCCCTACGTCCGGGGGCCTCTCAGAAACAGAAAAGTATCCGATATATTAAACGAAGTTCATCAACTCGCTTCAAACGGAGTTAAAGAGATTACGTTGTTGGGGCAAAATGTGAATTCGTACAGCGATGGCAATATTGATTTTGCGGATCTCCTCGCTTTGGTTAGCGAAATCGATCGAATAGTCAGGATTCGTTTCACAACCTCGCATCCCAAAGATGTCAGCGAAAAGCTATTCAGGACAATGGCAGATACGCCCCAAGTATGCGAAAACCTCCATCTCCCAATGCAATCCGGTTCCGACAGAATCTTAAAGCTGATGAACCGAGGCTACAACTTTGGGCAGTATCGGGATTCCATTGACATCGCCAGGAAGATCATCCCTGAACTGTGTCTGACGACCGATCTCATTGTCGGATTCCCAACAGAAACCGAAGATGATTTCCAGAAGACTTTGGACGCAATCACTGAAATCGAATTCGACGCCGCTTTTATGTTCCGCTATTCCAATCGTCCGGGCACGGCGGCAGAAAAAATCGAAGACTCCCTCACCGACCAGATCCGAATTGAGCGCCTAAACCGTTTGATTGACCATCAGCAGAGATTGGCTAAGAAGAATAATCAACGGCTGGTCGGGAAACAGGTGGAGGTTTTAGTAGATGGCGTGTCCAAGCGCAACAAAAGCGAGTTTAAAGGCAAAGACCGCGGGGGACGGACGGTGATTCTCCCCGATTCTTATGGAATCGCCATCGGCGATATCATAAATGTCAGGATAACTAAAGCTGATAGCTGGACTTTGTTCGGCGACAACTTATAACAAATAATGATTCAACTGCACCATGATTACATCAATGAAGAGTCCCCAATGAAGAGAAAATTGAAAATATTGATAGTTGACGATAATGAAGCGCTATTATCCACGTCGAAACTAATGTTTGCGGCGCTCGGTCACAATCCTGTGGCGGCCAATGATGCCCGGCAGGCATTGGACATTTTGTCCGAAGAAAGCAATATTGATCTGATATTCACCGACTTAGGCCTGCCTTATATCAATGGCTGGGAATTTATCAGGATGGCTCGTTCGCACGGTTTCAACAATCCGGTAATTGTCGTCTCTGGAGTTTCCAACGCCCCCAGCGAACCGATGATGGCTCAACTGAATATACACAAGAAAATCGGGAAACCGTTCAAACTCAATGACCTCAGGGAGGTTCTGGAAAGCGTGGAGAAAACCCTTGCCCCCTAAAAGCAATTCGACCGAAAAATATCCTTCCCCCAAAGATTTTAAGTTTAGCACCAAGTTTCGAGTACGGCTTTATTTCTGCGACTCCTACGGCATCATTCACCACAGCAATTATCTAAAAATTCTAGAGGATACCCGGGTCGAATATTTCCGGGGTATCGGTTGGGACTACGAAGAATTCGAATCAATGGGGAGGATGTTTTTGGTGGCCGATAGTTATTGCCGGCATCTTGGCAGCGCCCGTCGTGATGATATTATCACGGTTTATTGCCGTGTCCCAAACTACAAGCGCAGTTCCGCTCAGCTGGAATATCTGATAACCCCGGATACGGATGACAATTTAATTCTCTATGGTCTTATCACTCTGGTCTGCGTGGACTGCCAGACACGCCGCCCCCAGCGCTTGCCCGATCAACTAATCGAAAGCATCGACGAATTCGAATCGACCGGCAAGAAGCAATTGCGATTTTAATGAGGATTGGAATAGAGCTCCAGTAAACATAAACTTCAGTGAAGGTAAGTGATCTAATATTGGAAAATGATTTTCTGAAAACCCTATCGCAGAAAATTTTGATCTGCGACGGCGCCATGGGAACGCTTCTTCACGAATACGGCATTCCCTTCGACCGCTGTTTTGATGAGCTTAATTTATCTTCGCCCAAAACCGTAAGCAAAATTCACCGCGATTATATCACTGCCGGCGCGGACATCATCGAAACCAACACTTTCGGCGCCAATCGCTCCCGGCTGGCGAAATTCGGTTTTGAAAACAAGGTGCGCGAAATCAATCGCCTGGGCGCACGAATCGCCAGAGAAGCGCAGGAAGTAAGCGGTGAATTCGTCTGGATCGCCGGCTCGATCGGGCCGTTGGGGAAACCCTTGAAGCCGATCGGCCCAGTAAGACCTGAAGAGGCCCAATCCTATTTTGCCGAACAGGTCGATGCCCTTCTTGAGGGCGGCGTGGACCTTTTCATCATCGAGACTTTCTCCGATTTATCGGAACTTGGAATAGCGATTGCGGCGGTCAGAAAGGCATGCGATAAACCGATTATAGCCGAGACATCTTTCACCGAGGAGAACAAAACCTTTCTGGCTTTCACGCCGGAAGAGGTGGTTCGCACGATGAGCGATTTTAATGTTGATGTCATCGGGGCTAATTGCTCGGTCGGTCCCCAGCAATTGTTGGGCATTATCGAGATTATGTCGCACTGGACCGACAAACCGCTGGCGGCAATGCCGAATGCCGGCCTTCCGAAATATATCGATGGCCGATTTGTTTATCTATCATCGCCGGACTATTTCGCCGAACATGCCCAATCATACATAAAGCTTGGCGCTCGTATTGTTGGCGGCTGTTGCGGCACCACGCCTCTGCATATCAGGGCCATAAAGGAATTGATCGATCGTCCCGAAGAACCAAAAACAGAAAAGGCGGAGCGGCCCCGAATAGAAGTTAAGGACGATCTCTTCGCCGAAGATGACGATATCTCCTCCATCGAATCTGAACCCTCTCTATTGTCTTTCATTGGCAACAAGCAATTTCTGATCTCAACTGAAATCGATCCTCCCAAAGGCGGCAATCCTGCCAAAATTCTTAAAGGCGCTATGCTCCTCAAAGAGGCCGGGACCGATATCATGAATGTCGCCGACTCTCCGATGGCGCGGGTGCGGATGAGCGCCGTTACCGCCGCCTATCTAATCCAGAATACCACCGGAGTCGAAGTTGTTCTCCATCTGACCTGCCGCGATCGTAATCTTATGGGCCTCCAATCGGACTTGCTGGGATGCCACGCGCTTGGGATCCGCAATATCCTGGCCATCACCGGAGACCCGCCCTCCATCGGAGATTACCCCAGCGCTACCGCCGTATATGATGTTGATTCTATCGGCCTGACTTCCATCATCAAGAAGCTCAATTCCGGGTTCGATTATGCCGGCAATTCGATCGGGAAACCTACCCGTTTCAGCATCGGCATCGGCATCAATCCCAATGATAATGATTCCAATCGGGAATACGACCGTTTAATGCGGAAAATTGAAGCTGGCGCTCAGTATGCTTTTACCCAACCCCTTTATGAGCTTGATCCGTTGCTTAGCTTTTTGGACAGAATAAAAATACCTGATTTCCCGGTTTTTCTGGGCATACTTCCCTTGCAGAATTTCAAACATGCCAGTTTCCTTCATTATGAGGTCCCCGGCATCAATATCCCCGCTCCCGTCCTCAAAAGAATTCAAAATGCTCGCGACCAGGGCATTGAAGAAGGCGCCCATATTGCTTCCGAACTAATTCTGCAGGCGGCAAACCTTGTCGCTGGAGTTTATTTTATGCCATCATTTGGAAGATATGCTCAAATAGCAGGCATCATCAAAGAAATCAAGCCAAAGCTAATAGATATCAGAAAAAAGGGTAAGAATTAGGGATTTCGATCATAGACAGGTTTAGTATCTTATTTATATAATATTTTATATTTATTGCGAACGTTTTTGTTGTCGGGGGCGTAGCATTATTATTAGCTAAACTGATTAGCGTTCAAAAAGATAGGTGTTTATATGAATCACATAGAACTAATAGATTCACTGCTTGCCGGAAATAAGCCGTATCGAACACCGGTATCATTCTGGCGGCATTTTTTCCGGATGGAAACAACTGCTCATGAATTGGCTAAAGCAATGTTGGACTTTCAGACTGAATTCGGTTGGGATCTGATGAAAGTCAATCCCCGGGCTTCCTGCTTCATAGAACCATGGGAAGCAGAAATTGAATTTTCAGGCGACAATCTTATCAAACCTCGGATCATAAAATTCCCGGTGAATTCCTCATCAGATTGGGCTAAAATCATTCCGATGTCCCCCGATTCTCCCGCTTTCGCCGAACAGATACAGGCTTTGCGTCTAATCTCCAGCGGCCTAAGGCAATCGGTTTATTTCCTCCAGACCGTTTTCTCGCCGCTGTCAATTGCCGGCGATATGGTGCCTCGGGCGGAAATCCTCATCTATGATATGAAAAAATCGCCCAAGGTTATTCATCAGGTATTGGAAAATATCACCGAATCCCTGATTTATTATTGCCATGAAATACTTAAAACCGGCGCGGCGGGGATATTCTTCGCCACTACCGAATGGGCCTCCCGGGATACAATTGCTGAGGAATTATATGCAGAGTTTGGGAAACCATACGACCTGAAGGTTTTGGATGCGGCCAAAGATGCCAAATTCAATGTCCTCCATGTCTGCAAAGCCCATAATATGCTCAATCTTTTTTCGGACTATCCATTTCGAATCTTAAGTTATGCGGATACCGACCATGGCAATATGAACTTGGCAGAGGCACACCGTCAATTCCCCGACAAGATAATTTTGGCCGGTATTGATTACAAGGGCCTGCTACTGAATGGCTCTCCGGGAAATCTTATTCACGAAGCTGAAGCCAAATCCTCCCAGATTCCGCCGGAGAACTGGATTGTCGGCCCCAGTTGCGCCATCCCGCCGGAAGTCCCTATCGAGAACCTTCGGGCATTACGACGTTGGGTGGATTCGAAAATAGTATTATAATCCGATTAAATCACGCCTTGAAGCTCTTCATCAGCATTCGAATAGTGGCTTCGTAGATCAGACCTCTGTATCTTGACGGATATTCTTAAGGAATCAAGCCCCAAGTGGGCTTGACCTACTCGTCTGCGCTACCTCTGGGAATGGTAGGCCGGACATTCCTGTCCGGCACCACCATAAATCGCGGACAGAAATGTCTGCGCTACCAAAAATAATTTCCCCTCTCCCATTCATTGGGAGAGGGGTAAGAAGGGGTAAATGAAATTACTTCAACAAAGCCATCCGCTTGGTGACAGTATTTTCACCGGCGGTTAGTTTGTAG
>Ga0210044_10004919_pt1 | contig 18356 bp, 14 predicted proteins | sample CryGey13umfilter_2_FD_183959 | JGI IMG/M metagenome (GOLD analysis project Ga0210044, IMG submission 183959) | Groundwater microbial communities from aquifer in Utah, USA - Crystal Geyser 4/9/14 3 um filter (SPAdes) (version 2) | ecosystem: Environmental > Aquatic > Deep subsurface >... | reverse complement strand
GGTTATGGACGCCTTTCACCGGTCCCTCGCCTCCATTGCTCACGTCCTCGAGAAGCATGCGCCGTACTACGTTGGCTGGGTGCGGCAGGCGTACGACTTGGCTGAGGCGACGGTTGGCGCTCCGCTGTCGCCGGAAGCGGAGCAGCAGGCATTGCTGCAGCTTCAGGGACGTTGCCAGGACTAGCAGGTCAAACAGGCGCGGCATGCGCTGAGGCTCTACCGCTACTTCCTGGGTCAGCCCAACGGTCAACCCGAACCAGCCCCGGCGGCACCGGGTGAGTCCGAGGCGTGGACCGACCTCGCCGAGAAGGTCAGGCGGGTGATGCGGCTGCCGCACAAGTCGCTGGCCACCGAGAGGAGCTACCTCATGTGGTTGCGACGATTCGGCGCCTTCGCCAACGGCAGGTCGCCCCCCGCCGCGAGTGGTGAGGACGTCACGCGCTTCCTGAGCTCGCTGGCGGTCGAGGGACGAGTGTCCGCCGCCACGCAGAGCCAGGCGCTGAACGCCCTGGTGTTCGTCTTCCGGCATGGAGTCGGTCGGGAGCTCGAGGGGCTTGACTCGTCCGTGCGGGCGCAGTACCGCCGCCGTCTCCCGGCGGTCCTGACCCAGGCCGAAGTGCTCCGGCTGCTCGAACAGATGGAGGGCGCACCGAGGCTGATGGCCCAGATGATCTACGGCTGCGGCCTGCGGCTGCAGGAGTGCCTCCGGCTCCGCGTCAAGGATGTAGACCTGGAACAATGCTTGCTCACGGTGCGCGCCGGCAAGGGCGACAAGGACCGCGTCGCCATCCTGCCGGAATTGCTGGCGCCGGTGCTCATGGCGCATCTCACCTCGGTTCGGGCCGTTCACGACCGGGACCGGACGAACAACGTGCCGGGAGTCGAGCTGCCGCACGCGCTGGAACGCAAGTACCCCAACGCCGGCGCTGAATGGCCGTGGTTCTGGCTGTTCCCCGCGAAGACGCTGTCGGTGGACCCGCGTAGCCACACGGTCCGCCGCCATCACGTGTTCCCCGACAACCTCCAACGGTGGGTGAAGAAGGCGGCCGAGGCGGCGGGACTCAGCAAGCGGGTCACCGTGCACACCCTCCGGCACAGCTTCGCCACCCATCTGCTGGAGCGCGGCTACGACCTGCGCACCATCCAGGAGTTGCTCGGCCACGCCAACCTGCAGACGACGCAGATCTACACGCACGTGGCGAAGCGGAACAAGCTGGGGGTCCGAAGCCCGTTGGACGGTTTCTGATGCTGCCCGTCAGCTAGGGAGCGCCCTCTGGGCAACAAGGAAGACAGGTCCCGCCTGGCGAAATTGCTATTGGTGGACCGCGTACTCCGTGCACTGAGTACGCGGAGCGCGCCTGCGCGCCGCCGGAAAAGCGGAGCCATACACCCAACCGGAGGTGCCCGCAGTATGGTCGTGTCGCCAGCAAGCCACGTCAGCAGTTCCCACTCCCCACTGCCCGGACTGCCTGTGCCCGGGATGGTGCTCTTGTTGCTTGCGTTTTTCGCACAGCCCTCGGCAACAGCGGAACCTGCCGCCGAGCGCACCTTCGACACTGTCGCCGCAATGTGTGCGGCAGCGGGTTTGACTGCGGCCGCGCAGCTCAGGGCCAGCGGATACCGCCAGCCCGAGGATGGCGGCGGCGGCCCCTTCCGCTACGACCCGGACAGCACAATCGCCGCTGACGCCGGGTCGGTGCTCGAACTGCAGAAGATGCCCGGCCGACTGATCCGGGTGGTGGACCCCGAGGAAGACGCCTCCGCCGAATGGTTCGGCGCCTACGGCGACGGCGACAGCGCCACGCCACATGACGACCAGGACGCCCTCAACAAGTGCCTGGCTGCCTATGGGCGCGTGAAGCTGCGGGCCAAAGTCTACGGCGTGCGCGGGAAGCCGTCGGCGTGGGATCCGAAGGTGACCTACCACGCGGTGGACCTCGGGCCCTACTACCAGATTATTGGCTCCGGGCGCGAGCAGACGACCATCAAGCTGCTGGAGGGCACGAACCCCGCGGGCGGCGGGCCGGGCGACAACTACTTCATTCTGTTGAGCAACCGCGCGTTCCACGAGAGCGCGGAGCATACCGTCGTCTCCGACCTCACGCTCGACTGCAACTTCGACAGGCAGGATAAGCACACCACCATTCACGCCCTCGGCATCCGCGGCGGCGGCGCGCTGGTGGAGCGGGTGAACTTCCGCGGATACGGCACCGGGTGCCATCCGGAGACGGGCAACTCGCGTGAGTGCTTCGTCATCCATCAGACGTTGGTGTACAAGGACCGGGGTAGCTGCCGCCGGGCGGCGGTCTATCGCGATCTGGACTTCACCGGGTGCGGGCACAACGGAATGCTGGACGGCAAAGTGGGCGAGATCACGCACATTTGCCTGGGGGGCGCCGACAACTTCGAGAACAAAGGCTGGATCCTGCCCAAGGGCGCGGATCCCGACTTCGACCCGGCCAATGACGGGGAGAACGAGAACAACTGGTGGCCCTCCTACGGCGGGCTGGTGGAGAACTGCGTCATCCACGACGAAGTGTACGACTTGGCGACCCAGAAGAGCCCGCTGAACGGCATCACCTACGGCGACTGCGTCGGGCTGACCGTTCGCGGCAACCGGGTGGAGAACTTCGAGGGGTCGGCCGTGTTCACCATGAGTTGGTGGAACCGGGACACAACCATCGTGGACAACCAGTTCCTCGGCGTGACCAACGGAGTGGCGCTGAACATGGCCTCGGCCGACGCCAAACCGCTCCAATGCCCGCGTCACGAGGCCGTGTTGATCGCTCACAACAACATCGTGCTGGGCTCCCACACCCACGCGCCCTGGGGAACCTGCGGAGTGAGCTTGTTCGGTGGCGACATGCCGGCCGTGCCCCGTATGGTCGGCATTCATGTCCGCAGCGCCAACCAATGCAAGGAGACAGACACAACATGACCGAACACCGGTTGCCCGCAATCACCGTGGCACTGGCACTGCTGCTGACCGGTGGTGCGGTCTGTGCGGCGGCCGCTCCGCCCAAGCCCGGAGAGGCAAGAGTGAACCCCCTCGACGGCGCACGGGTGGTGTGGATCCCCGCGGGCACGTTCGTCGTGGGCGAGGCTGCGGCGGTCTCGCCGCAGGCAGTGGACGGCCTCTGGGTGTCTGCCACCGAAGTCACCAACGGGCAGTTCCGCAAGTTCGTAGCCGCGAACCCCGACTGGGCCCCCGACCAACGCGGCGGTCCGGAGACCGCAGAGAACTACCTCGCCCACTGGGGCGACGGGGCTTCGGCGGCCACCCCCAAAGGGGACGACTACCCGGTGGTGTTCGTCTCCGGCCACGCCGCGGCGGCGTATGCCCGCTGGGCGGCCGGCCGGTTGCCGACTCCGGTCGAGTGGGAGTACGCTGCTCGCTGTGGGCGGCAGTCGGTGTACGGCACAGCCACGGGCGCGCTCAGTAGGCGACTGGCCAACTTCGGCGGACTCGCCGACGGTACGCGCCCGGTAGGGAGCTACCCACCCAACCCCTTCGGCGTGTACGACCTGGCGGGCAACGTCTCCGAATGGTGCAGCCCGGTGGGCGGCCGGTGGGGACTGCGCGGCGGGTCGTGGACGCACCCCTACTACGGACTGCGCTCCACGGTTCACTATGGCGGGTCGCCCGGCGCGTGTGGCCCGCTGGATGGATTCCGGATCGTGCTGCCGGCCGACGCCAAGCTGACGCCGGTTCCGGCCGGCCATGAGTCCGGTCCGAAGTTGGCGCCGCCACTGGAACCGGCTGCGCTCCTCGCGGCGTCGGCGAACAAGCAGCCGGCCGATTCCCGTCGCCTTCCGCAGTCGGTGGACCTGCGGCCCCAACTGGACGCGTGGGGCCTGGGACCGCGGAGCCAGGGCGCCCGCGGCACCTGCTCCGTGTTCGTCACCGCAGCGGCGCTGGAGTTCGCAGTCTCAAAGCACTACGGTCGGGGCGTGCCCTTGAGCGTTGAGTTCCTCAACTGGGCCAGCAACAGGGCGATCGACCGCAATGCCGACGGAGGCTTCTTCCACGACTTGCTGAAGGGCTTCGACGAACACGGGATCTGCCCCGAGAGAGACCTGCCCTATGCGAAGCAGTTCGACCCGCAGTTGGAGCCCTCCGCAGAGGCCCTTGAGGCTGCCAAAGCGATACGCGCCCTCGATCCGAAGGTCCACTGGATTAACCCGTGGAAGCCGCAAGCCGGGCTGACCGACGAGCACATGCGGCAGATCAGAGCGACGCTCGCCGCGGGTTGGCCCGTTGCAGCCGGCTCCGGTCACAGCCGGCTGCTGGTTGGGTACCGAGACGACCCAGACGCCCCCGGCGGCGGCGTGTTCCTCGTGAAGGACTCGGGCGCCGGAGCCTACACCGAAGTGACGTACGAGTTCGTGCAGGTGAAAGTCGGCGACGTGTTCTGGATTGAGCCGTGGGGTCGGCAAGGGCGCCTGCCCCGAGAGCGTGACGAAGGCTATGCTCTCGGCAGTCTGGGAGACGAGGAGAGGCTGCCGTGATATGCGCTAACAAGGGCAGACGCCGTCCGCCGCTCACTCGCCGCCTCGTCGGTAGTGCCGGGATCGGGGCGAGTGCTCTCGTTCTCTGCACAACGTGTTTCGCCGAGGGCGCAGCCCCACCGGTTCCGTCCCGCGCGAGACCGGACTTGCGGATCGGCGGGGTGGTGTGCGACTACCTCGCGCATCGGATCTGGGGGAAGCGCTGGCAGCAAGTGCACCCCCTTGACGTGCTACGCGAGAATGGGTTTGACTGGGTGCGGGTTGGCGTCCTGACTCGGAGTTCGGCGTCCCTCCGTGCGACGCCGCCTGCCCAGTGGGGAGCACTCCCCTGGCGCGGTGAGTACTGGTCGTCGGTCGAGTACGCCGGCGAGATCCTGCGCGAGGCGCAGGTGCGAGGACTCCGGCTCAACCTGTTCTTCCACTTGAGCGACCAGGCGGCGCATGGGGGGCGGCAGGAAGCGCCCGCGGAATGGAAGCAGCTCGACCTCCGGCAGACGGCCGACGCTCTCCAGCAGCATGTGTACTCCACGACACGCTACTACCTCGACCACGGTCTGCACATCGAGCTGTATGACCTGGGCAACGAGATCGACTGCGGTATTCTGGGCTTCACGCCCGGGCACCGAATTGCGCTGCCACCCGGGGTCGATGTCAATCGAGACATGGACTGCATGACGCGCGAAGTCTGGAGCGTCGAGGCGCTGCTGCTGAAGAGTGCGCTCGTCGGTCTGAAGCGCGCCGACCCGGAGGCGAAGGTTGTGCTGCACGTCGCCAGCTTGGCGCGCCCCAACGGGGCGGTGTTCACGACCTCGTTCTTCCGGGCAATGGTGAATGAGGGCGTCGCGTTCGACTACGTCGGGCTGTCGCAGCCCTACCCAACTGAGGAATCCTGGCCGCTGGCCGGTCGCGATTGCCGGGACTGGTTCAGCGAACTCAGCGCTGTCATCGGGTCCCTCGCGTCCTTGGGGAAGGCCGTGATCTTCAGCGAAGCCGCGTATCCGCACAGCCCCGAGGGGATCGTCGGCGCGCCGATGACCGGCCTGCCGTTCACGCCTGCGGGTCAGGCGGAATGGGTCCGGCGTCAACTGGCTTACGCCAACAGCAATCCGCACGTGGCCGGCTTCTTCTACTTCTACCCCGAGTGGTTTGCGGGGTTGTCCGGCGAAGCGCCAACCCGGAGCCTCGAATCCATGGGGCTCTTCGCGACGGAGGCCGAGGGGCAGCCGGCCCTGCGGGAGTTTGGCCTCAGGAGCACAACACGTGACAGCTCCGAGCGTGGCGAGCCCATTCCCGTTTCCGTCACCGGACTCGAGGTTGACCGGCAGGCGGTGTTGCTGCCACTTGACGACTTGGGCATGCCTCGCCCCGTCCAGCTCTACCTCACCGAAGACGTGGAGCACTCCATGGGCGGCCCTTGGCACCCGCGCGGGCGGGAGCTTCCGCTCAAGTGGGCGGAGGCAGGCAGCCCGGGAAACCGGGGATCGGTGAGCTTCCAGGGCTGTCCGCCGGCACGCTCTGAGAGCGCCAGCGCGCGCCATACTGGAAGAGAGGTGTCACCGTGAAGCTGCTGACGCTCGAACACATGCTGCTCTTTTCGGACCAGCCGCGCCGCCTCCAGCGGTTCTACGAAGACCTGTTTGGTCACCGCGTGACTTGGGCGAGTGAGGCGGGGGACGATCCGACCTGGATTCATCTCACCGGCGGCCGCTCGTACTTGTCGATCTTCGCACGGACCCGCCGCAGGCTGCGGGCTTCCAGCACATGGGCTGGGTAGTGGACGACCTGCCGGCGTTCCGCGAGCACTTGGCGGCGCGCGGCGTCACCATTCACCGAGACCTGGTCACTCGCGAAGCCGACCACGTGTATCTCTACGACCCCGATCGCCATGAAGTCGAGCTGGTCCACTACCACGCTGGCTTCGCCTCCCCCAGCAACCCCGCTTCCCTGCTCGAACGGCTCAACCATGTCCGCTTGACGGTGGCAGACCTCGCCGCCTCGGTGGCGTTCTACACTGAGGTGCTCGGGTTTGGCGCCACCTGGCTTGAGCCGCTGGCTGCCGCAAACCGCGTTCACCTGCACTCCAGCGACTCCTACCTCTCGCTCTCGCTGGCTGCAGTCGACGACGGAGCCGACGACTCGGGACCGCCGCGCACGCCCCGGTTCCTTCACGCCGGCTGGGTCGCGCACAGCCTGCCGGCGTGCCAGCAACAGCTCGACGACCAGCAATTTCCGTGGTCAGTCGGGTCGGGCGGGTCGAGCGCGCGCCTCTACCTCCACGACTCCGATGGCGACCCCTCGGCAGGGCCGAGCATCGAGTTGTCGGCGAGCTCCTCGTCCTGAGCTTCCACTACTCGCCCGGCGCGGGTCTGGGAAGCTGGGATCGGCCCGCCTTGGTTGCTCCCTCGGGCGCGGCAGCCCTTGGTTGTCGGCGGTGCCTAGCGCGCAAGGCGTGCCGCGCAATGGCTCGGGTCTGGAGGGACTCCGCTTCCCGCCGGGAACAACCGCGGTGGTGCGGTCAGGAGTGCGACACGCCCGAATGCCGATGAAGAACTGCTTGCCCACAGTGGCCTCGTGGGCCTTGCTCTGGAGCCTGACGGCGGTGTCGGCTGCCGCGCAACCGGTGCAGCAATTGACGGCCACCGGGCACGACAGCCGGATCGACCTGCGCTGGCGGCGCGAGGCAGAGGCCGGGGGGTACAACGTCTATCGATCCGAGCGCGAGTCGGGACCGTTCGCCAAGCTGAACGCGGCGCCCCACCCGCCGCCCGTGTACAGCGACTTCCTCGGCAGGAACGACGCCACGTACTGGTACCGGGTGACCAAAGTGCAGCCGGGCGGCGACGAGTCGGAACTGTCCGGCGCGGTAGCCGCTAAGTCTCGAGCCCTGACCGACGACGAGTTGCTCACCTCGGTGCAGGAGGCGACGTTCCGGTACTTCTGGGATTGGGGGCATCCGGTGAGCGGGTTGGCGCGAGACCGGAGCACGGCGGGAGACGTGTGCACCAGCGGCGGGACCGGGTTCGGGTTGATGGCGATCATGGTGGGCGCGGAGCGCGGGTTCGTCACCCGAGAAGACGCCGCGGCTCGCGTGCTGGAGGTCGTCACGTTCCTCAAAGAGAGAGCGCCACGGTTCCACGGTGCCTGGTCGCACTGGATCAACGGGGCGACGGGCGCGGCGATTCCGTTCTCGAAGTACGACGACGGCGGGGACTTGGTCGAGACCTCCTACCTGACCCAAGGGATGCTCGCCGCTCGGCAGTACTTCAACCGCGAGAGCCAGACAGAGGAACGGATCAGGGACCTCGTCACTGAGTTGTGGCAGGGAGTAGAGTGGGACTGGTACCTCCGCTACCCCGACGGCAAGCGGCTGTTCTGGCATTGGTCGCCCAATCACGAATGGAAGCTGAATCACGCGATCGGCGGACACTTCAACGAGTGCATGATCACGTACTTGCTGGCGATCGCGTCGCCGACACACCCGATTCCGCCGTCCTGCTACTACGAGGGGTGGGTCGGCGACCCCAAGACATACGCCAACGGCAACACCTACTTCGGCGTCAAGCAGTGGGTCGGCTGGCCCCTGGGCGGGCCGTTGTTCTTCACCCAGTACTCGTTCCTGGGGTTCGATCCGCGCGGCAAGCGCGACCGGTTCTGCAACTACTTCGAGAACAACCGGAGCGTCTCGCTGATCAACCGGGCGTACTGTCGCGAGAACCCACGGAACCACAAGGGATACAGCGACTTGGTCTGGGGGCTGACCGCCAGCGACGCGCCCGGCGGCTACCAGACCCACGCCCCCGGCGACCAGGACAACGGCACCCTCTCGCCAACGGCGGCGCTGAGCGCGATGCCGTATACGCCAGCGGAGTCGCTCGCCACGCTGAAGCACCTCTACCACGCGTACGGCAACCGGCTCTGGGGCGAGTTCGGCTTCAAGGACGCCTTCAATCTCGACCGCGATTGGTTTGCAGAGAGCTACCTCGCCATCGATCAAGGCCCCACCATCTGCATGATCGAGAACTACCGGACCGGGCTATGTTGGCGCACATTCATGGCCAACGCCGAGATCGGGAAGATGCTGGCGACGGTCGGGTGGGAGAGCACGGCAGCAGGACCGCAGGCTCCTCCGCCGTAGGGCACCTGCCTCTGGCGGGAAGTAGGAGGAGCGGACGGGCTCGGCTCAAGGCGTCCGGCCTTCCATCCCTCCTGCCTTCCCCCCTTCCTCCCTCCCTCCCTTCCTCCCGTGTGGTCGGGAGTGCAGGTGTGACCGACTCGAAGGGCGAACTCGTCATACTTACATGAAGACAGAAACGCGCCCGACCCCAAGGTGAACCCACAATGAGAGCCGTCCGAATCGCCGGCGAACGACAGGCTGAGCTGATCGACCTCCCCGACCCGCAGGCGAAGGGGGAGTATGTGGTCGTCAAAGTCCACGCCACGCCCATGTGCACCGAGTACAAGGCGTACAAGGCCGGGCACGTGTGCCAGGGCATCGGTCACGAAGCCGCGGGCGAGGTCGTCGAAATCGCCCAGCCCGGCAAAGTGAAGGTGGGCGACCGCGTGGTGGTCATGCCGCAACTCCCGTGCGGGAAGTGCGCGCTGTGCTTGCAGGGCGAGTACATCCACTGCGAGCACCTCGACAACCTCACGGAGGCAACGGGCTACGAGGGCGGGGGCGGCACCTACGCGCAGTGCCTGCTGAAGCAGGACTGGCTGCTGCTGCCCATCCCGGATGACCTGTCGTACGAGCACGCCGGCATGGCCTGCTGCGGCCTGGGGCCGACGTTCGGCGCCATGCAGCTCATGCAGGTGGACGCCTTCGACACCGTGCTTGTGACGGGACTGGGCCCCGTGGGGCTGGGCGCAGTCGTGAACGCGGTGTACCGCGGCGCCCGGGTGATCGGCGTGGAAGCGCAGCCGTTCCGGGCGAACCTGGCGCAGGAGTTGGGCGCTGAGACGGTCATCGACCCGGCAGCCGAGGGCGCCCTGGAGCGGCTCCTGGAACTGACCGACGGGCTCGGCGTCGACAAAGCCGTCGACTGCTCGGGAGTCGCCCAAGCGCAACGCCTGTGTATCGACGCAACGCGCCGCAAGGGGCACGTCGCCTTTGTCGGCGAAGCCGGCGACCTGACCCTCAATGTCAGCCAGGACATGATCCGCAAAGGGCTGACCCTCCACGGCACCTGGCACTACAACTTGGGCGACAGCGCCCGGATCATGCAGGTGATTCGCGGCTGCGGCGATCTGTTAGACAAGCAGATCACCCACACCTGCCCGATGTCCAGCGTCCAGGAAGCCTTCGAGCTGCAACTGACCGGCGACTGCGGCAAGGTCGTGCTCTATCCGTGGGAGTAGCCTCGCCAGGTAGCTGCAACCAGGCCAAGTGGACCGGCCGCGCCCCCCGGGCTTGGTCTCCTCCCGCCCTCGCGTCGGCAGGGGTACCGGGGTCGCCTCCTTCCTCTCAACCGGCCGCCGAATCAGACGCATCGGTAGGATGCAGTCGCTTTTTCTCTCCAGCATTTCCGCTTTTCTCGGCTCGCGACCGTGCCTACTGGTAACACAACCGCAGAGCCGGGACCACGATTGGAGGAGGATCGACGATGAACCGAATGGTCGTTCTGCAGGCAATCCCGTTCGCCCTCTGCTTCAGCACCGCCCACGCCCAAACCCTCACCGCCGCCCTGAAGCAACTGGGCATGGAACTGGCGCAGGACATCAACTCCACGGATCCCAGAATCGCCAAGGTCGCCGTTCCCGAGTTCCTCAACGGACAGGGGCAGCTCGGCGGCGACATTGGCGGCGCCGGGCTGTTCGTCGCCGACCGCGTCCAGCAGTACCTCATCAACGCGCCCGGCAAGCGGTACGAGGTGGTCATGCGCGGCGAGCTGCTCACCCCGGTACTGAAGGAATGGCAGCTCGGCGAGAGCGGCCTGCTCAAGCCCGAGACGTGTAAGCAGATCGGCGGCGCGATCCCTGGACTCGACGGGCTCATCGTCGGCCGCGTGACCCGGTTCTACTGGCAGCTCCAGGTCACGGCCACGCTGGTGCGCATTCCCGACGCAATCGGCGTCTGCTCCCGGTCGGCGCTCCTCGCGCTCGACGCGGATACGACAGCCGCCGAGGGCGGCAGCGTCCGCGTGCGGCGCGGCGACGATGACAGCCTGCCCACCCAGGGAGACCTCGTCGAGGGGGCGAGGACCTACCTTCCGCAGAAGGACGACTTCCTTCCCTACGCCCTGGAAGTCCTGGTCGACGAAACGCCCCGGCGTGCCGTCGTGCACGACGGCACGGCCTTCGTCCCGTTGGCTCGCGGCGAGACGTACCAGCTCCGCCTCACCAACTGGACGAACGAGAAGGTAGGCGTGGCGCTGTTCGTCGATGGGCTCAACGTGATCGACCGAGCGCGCAGCTTCGCTGGCAGCCTCGACGCGTTCCAGCCCGCCGCCCAGCAGCTCCGCAACCTGCCCAGCGAAAGCTCGATGTGGGTGCTCGACCCCAAGTCACGCGCGGTCATCAAAGGGTGGCAGGTTGACGGCAAGCGCGCGGCGGAGTTCAGACTCGTAGCCCAGGAGGATTCCTCGGCCGTCCGCCAGCACTTCACGGAGCAGCTCGGTCTCATCACCGCGGTGTTCTACCCGCAGAAGGGCTCCCAGTACCAGGGCTTCGGAGGCTTGCGTGACGCCACCGGTCTCGGCAACCTCATCCCGTTCCCGGTGCGGCGGGTCGAGTTCGAGCACGAACCCGTGCCGTCGGTGATCCTGACAATACACTACGACACCCCCGAAGGGTAGAGCCACAGTGTGCGCAGGTCTGCAGGCTGTGCACAGGTCTCCTGACCGCGCACACGGTTCGCCATTCGCCTATCCGGAGCTTGATCCTGCTCGGCGGCGTGCCGCCGGCTCAATCCATGAAGTAGAGAGGTTTGCCGCGATGAGCCGAACCTATCCCCGATTCACACGGGCAGCGCTCGCCCTGTGCGTTGCCCTGGCTTCCCCGTCTTGGGTGGCTGCCCAAGATACGCTCGACGACGCGTACCGCCTCGACCAGCGGGTCTTCCAGCTCCTCCAACAAGGCAAGTACGCCCAAGCAGTCCCTCTGTCCCAGCGGGCCGTGACCATCCGCAAGCGTCTTCTTGGCGCCAGCCATCCCGATGTCGCCACCAGCCTGAACAACCTGGCGGATCTGTACCGTGCGATGGCTGCCTATGCGCAAGCCGAGCCGCTCTACCGGCAGGCGCTGGAGATCGACAGGAAGGCACTCGGCCAAGGCCACCCGGACTACGCCAGAGACCTGAACAACCTGGCGGAGCTGTACCGTGCGATGGCTCACTACGCGCAAGCCGAGCCGCTCTACCGGCAGGCGCTGGCAATCGACAGGAAGGCACTCGGCGAGGACGACCCGGACTATGCCAGAGACCTGAACAACCTAGCGACGCTGTACTGTGCGATGGGTGCCTACGCGCAAGCCGAGCCGCTCTTCCGGCAGGCGAGGGACATCGTCAGGAAGGCACACGGCGAAAGGCACCTGGACTATGCCACCAGCCTGAACAACCTGGCGGTGCTGTACTACACGATGGGCGCCTACGCGCAAGCCGAGCCGCTCTACCGGCAGGCGCTGGCGATCAACGAGAAGGTCTTGGGGAAGGAGCATCCGGGCTATGCCGGCAGCCTGTACAACTTGGCGGAGCTGTACCGTGCGATGGCTGCCTATGCGCCAGCCGAGCCGCTCTACCAGCAGGCGCTCGCGATCGACAGGAAGGCACTCGGCGAAGACCACCCAGACTATGCCAGAGACCTGAACAGCCTGGCGGTGCTGTACTGCGCCATGGGTGCCTACGCGCAAGCCGAGCCGCTCTTCCGGCAGGCGCTGGCGATCAAAGAGAAGGTGCTCGGGAAGCAGCACCCGGACTATGCCACCAACCTGAACAACCTGGCGGAGCTGTACCGTGCGATGCGCGACTACGCGCAAGCCGAGCCGCTCTACCGGCAGGCGATGGAGATCCACAGGAAGGCGCTGGGCGAAGAGCATCCGTCATATGCCATGAGCCTGAACAACCTGGCGACGCTGTACGACGACATGGGCAACTACGCGGAAGCCGAGCCGCTCTACCGGCAGGCGATGGAGATCCACAGGAAGGCGCTGGGCGAAGAGCATCCGTCATATGCCACCAGCCTGAACAACCTGGCGACGCTGTACTGTGCGATGGGTCAGTACAAGGAAGCGGAGCCGCTCTACCGGCAGGCGCTGGCGATCGACAGGAACGCACTCGGCGAAGACCACCCGGACTGTGCCAGAGACCTGAACAACTTGGCGGAGCTGTACGCCGCCACGGATCGCCCGACCGAGGCCGTCGAGTCGTTCGGCCGAGGTCTGCAAGCGGAGCAGTCCAACCTGCGGGAGGTCTTCGGCTTCTCCTCGGAAGCCGCAATGCGGGCGTACCTGTCCCGGATCGGGCGCGCCTACGAGGCTTTGGTGGGTCTCGCGGTCACTGGGGGAGAGGGCAGCGGGGTCGGCCCCACCACCGGGCTGACCTGGGTGCTCCGCCGGAAAGCGATTCTGCTGGAGGCCCTGTGCTCATTCCGCGACGCGCAGAGGGTGCTGGAGGCTGATCCCGGCGTGGCCGCGCAGGCGGTCCGCCTGCGCGGCCTGCGGAAGCAACTCCAGGACTTGGTCATGAGCCCGCCCCGTGGTTGGCAGGCGGGGCAGTTGGAGGCGCAGCGGGGGCAACTGCGCGACAAGTGCGAGCGCCTGGAGGGGGAGTTGCACCGCGCGCTGTCCGCCCACCTCGGCGAGCCGACCTATCTCGCAGCGCAGGTGGAGAGCGTCCGCAGTCAGCTCCCGCCGGAGGCGGCGCTGGTCGAGTTGGTGCGGTTCGACGCATACGACTTCAGAGCCACCGGCAAGCAGCCGAAATGGAAACCGGCGCGTTACGCGGCCTTCGTGCTGACGCCGGTTGAGAACCAGCCTCCGCGGATGGTGGATCTGGGCCTCGCGCAACCCCTTGATGCCGCGGTCTCGGCCTGGCGGGACGCGATGACCGCCGCGGTCGAAGCGTGGTCGGCCGACCCCGAGGGCTTCGGCAAGAAGCACGAAGCGGGCGAGGAAGCCAAGCTCCGCGAGGCGAGCCGCCCGCTCTACGCGAAGGTGTTTGCCCCCCTGAGGGAGGCGTTAGGCTCCGCGAGGATGATCTATCTGGCGCCTGACGGCGAGCTGAACCGCTTGCCGTTCGGGGCGTTGGTGGATGAAGACGGGAAGTACCTGGCCGAAAGCTACCGCTTCGCCTACCTCGGCAGCGGTCGCGACCTGTTGCGCGAACGGCCGGCGCCGGCGAAGGGAACGGTGGTGTTCGCCGGCCCCGACTACGACCTAAAGCCAAGCCAGCGGGAGCAGGCGACGCGCCCGCTCTTGGCGGCGCTGCAGACCACGCAGACCAGTGTCGTCCGCGGCAGCACCTCCCGTGACCTGGGCAACGCCGCGTTCGCCCCGCTGCGCGGCGCGGAAGAGGAGGCGGCAGAGGTACGAACAGTGCTCACCGACACCCCCTTCGGCCCGGTCCGGTGCTACCAGGGCGCCCAAGCCCTGGAGGAAGTCTTCAAAGCCCTCCCCGCCCCCCGGTTGCTGCACCTCGCCACCCACGGCTTCTTCCTGCCCGACCAGGAGGCCAAGCCGGATGACCGCGACGCTTTCTTCGTGCGCACCTCCATGGAGATCGGCCCCGGCGGCGCCATGACGCGGCTCAGTCACACGGAGAACCCGTTCCTCCGCTCTGGCCTTGTGTTGGCCGGAGCAAACCGGCTGAACGAAGCTAAGGCAGGAAACGACAAGGACCAGCAGACCGACGATGGCTGGGTAACAGCCGAAGAGATCTCCAGCCTGGACCTGCGCGGCACCGAGCTGGTCGTCCTCAGCGCCTGCGAGAGCGGGCTGGGCGACGTGAAGTGCGGCGAAGGCGTCTACGGCCTCCGCCGCGCCTTCCTCCAAGCCGGCGCCCAGACCCTCATCACCAGCCTTCTCAAAGTGCCCGATGTTCCCACCCGCGAGCTGATGGGCAAGTTCTACGGGTACTTGGCTCAGGGCAAAGGCAAGCTCGAATCCCTGCACCAGGCCCAGTTTGACACGATCAAGGAACGTCGCGCCGTGAACGCCTGCGCGCATCCGTTCTTCTGGGCGAGCTTCGTCTTGGTGGGGGAGGCGAGTTGAGCAGCGTAGCGCCAGAACCCGAACAGGTGAAGCGTAGCCAAGTGTGTCTGGAGGTCACCAAGCATGACAGAAGGCGAGCTGCGACAAGCCATTGCGTTTGGTCGCGAGCAAAGGGGCGTCGAGTTCAAAGGGCCGGGCAAGCGGACCGACAGGGCATTCCAGGCCAAGGTGATCAGGGCGATTCTGGGAATGGCGAACAAACCCGGGGGAGGCGTCGTGGTTATCGGAGTCGACGATGACGGCGCCGCCCTGCAGCCCACGGGTCTTTCCACAGACGAACTCTCGACATGGTCGTCGTACGACGACCTGGCCACCAGTGTGTCCACCTATGCCGACCCCTATGTTGACTTCGACATCGCCACGGTAGAAATGGACGGGAAGTCCTTCGTGGCGATTGAAGTCACCCAGTTCAAGGAACTCCCGGTCATCTGCAAGCGTGATTACCAGGCAACGCTCGGCGAAGGTGGCGCCGCGAGAAGCTGCGGCGGAGTCCGTGCGACCGGCAAGCGGGACGAGAAGATGGTACTTCGCAATGGTGCGCTCTACGTGCGTCGACGCGGCAAGAACGAAACCATCGAGGTGCCATCACACGTCGAGATGAGAGAAGTGCTCCGCCACGCCGCCGAGTTCGTGGCCAGGGATATGGTGGCGTCCCATGTACTGCTGGAAGGGCATGTGCAAGGTACTGAGCGGACAGACCAAGTGTCAGAGAAGCGCTTTGACGCTGAAGTGGAGGACCTCGTATGAGCCAGATTCTCGAGAAGATTCGGAGCCGGGGGTGGTGGACGGTCCGAATCCGTCCGCTGAACTACCAGAACGACACGCCCGCCGCACTCGCTGATCTCGAAGAGGCGGTTCGAACATCCGCGGTCGAGCTGCGCGGTTGGCCCTTCCCGCACTACGACTGCGGACCCAGGTCAATCAGAACGAGAACGGCAGACTACATCGGACAGGAGCTTGACTGGAAGCACTACGTGGAAATGTGGCGTGCATACAAGAGTGGGCAGTTCATCTCTCTCAGCGCCCTTTGGGAGGACTGGCGTGACAAGTCCACATTGTGGCCGGCGCCGCCGGGATGGGCCCCCGGCATCACTCTATCCGTAGAGAACGCGGTTCACAGACTCGCCGAGATCTTCGAGTTCGCCGCCAGATGGGCTCGGGCGATTCCAGTCGGCGACAAGATGGTCGTGGAATGCGCCATTCACGGTTTACAGAGCCGCGCTCTTCAACTCGCCCCGACTGGGCCCGGGTTCTTCTGTGAACGGAGATGCTCCGTCCCCAAATGGAAGTGGGCGCCGGAATACCCGACCGCTGAGGTGTTCTCCAGTCCTCGCGAGCACGCTATCAGCCCTGCCGTCAACCTATTCGAGCTGTTCGGCTGGGATGGTTGCGAGGACAAGGTGCGCGAGATCCAAGGCACACTGCGCACGTAGGGAGCACGGGCTGGACCCACACTCTCCCCTCGGCGCGTGATGTACTGCGGCACCCAACGGTCTCGAACCGAGCGCCGGTGCGGTTGCGGGTGCAGGCGGTTGGTACGGACGGTGTCGCGGGTTGCACCCGCGAGCGCAAATCCGGGACCCGCTGCTCCCGTTGCTCCGGACCGGGGTCGAGTACCACCGCGAGGCAACCCCGTGGGTTCCAGGCGACAATGGAGGACGCGGAGGAGGGCACCCGGACAGGTGAGCGGGCAGAAGCCGCGGAAGCAGCGCGTGGACTCCGGCACAGACCGGCTCGGCCCTCGGCCTCGTCGGCTCCGTAGTGCGCCCCGGCACGCGCTTCAGTCGAACACGTCCTCCAGCCGCTGCGCCGTCAACACGCGTTCACCCCACATCAGCAACCGATCCGCGCCTGCTTCGGCGATCCGGCGGCGGCGACGGCCGCAAAGCCCAGTGCACGCAGCCGACCGACCAAGCCGTGGCGCATCCGGTTGTTGACCTCCTCGCCGAACGTCCGCACGTACGCCCACTCGCGCGCAGGCACCCGCTTCTCTCGTCGATTCGCCGCACGTGCCACGCGAGGAATGGGGAGGCACCAGCAGATCACGGTGCGGGCCGTCGCCTCCGGTGCGGCAAGCGCGAGCGCCTCTTGCGGCGCCCAGTGGAAGCTGCCGATGACCTCCTTGAAACGGTCGAACCAGGGGTCGCCCGCGGCGGCAAGGCCGACGAAGGGCGGGTCGAAGAGCGGGCCGAGCGCGGGATCGTCGAAGGAGTTGCCCGGATCGTCGCGGTGCAACTCGCGCAAGATCGCTGCCGGGTCAGCGGTCATTCGGGAGCGTCCCCAAGCGCCTGCCGCTGTTCCCACTTCGCCGGCACGTCCGGCTCCTCCAGCATTGCCCGGCAGAGCCCGACGCCATCGCACGTGCCCTCGGCGACCAGTCGCTGCGCCGTGGCCGCTGTGCGGATGCCGCCAGTGACAATCAGCGGGCAGTGGACCTCCGGCTTGATCCGCTTCGCCTCGTCTTCGAAGAAGACCACCTCGCCCTTCTCTTCCAGTTCCTTCTCCCGGAAGGCAATCGGGATCGTCTCGCGGATGCCGCCACTCAGTTCGATAGCGTCGATGCCCAGGTCGTCGAGCATCCGGCAGATCGCGACAGCGTCGTCGGTAGTCAGCCCGTCGGGGTGGAAGTCGGACACGTTCTGCTTGACCAAGACCGGGTAATCGCTGCCGACGTTCCGGCGGATCGACTCGTAGACGGCGGCGAGGAACCGGCGCCGCTTTTCGGGCGTGCCGCCCCATTCGTCGGTGCGCCGATTCGTCAGCGGCGAGTTGAACTGGCTGACGAGGTAGCCGTGGGCCGAGTGAATCTGAATACCGTCGAAGCCCGCCTGCTTGCAGCGGCCTGCGGTGTTCCCGTAGTCTTCGATCAGCCGCTCGATGTCGGCAGGCGACAGCACCTCCGGCACGCGGTCCGCACCCTCGATCTGCACCGCTGACGGACACAGCGGCCGGATGCCAGCGTGCTCGCCGTTGACTTGCCTGCCGCCGTGGTTGAGCTGGCACACGATTGGCGTCCCGTGGGCGTGCGAGGCTGCGACCATTCGCCTGAAGGCCGGGAGGAAGTCGTCGCTGTAGAACGCGGTCATCTTGTTGGTGCAGCGCCCTTCGCGGCTGACGGCGACGTGACCGGTGATGATCAGGCCGATCCCGCCGACGGCGATCCGGTCGTACAGGGTGACCATATCCTCGGTTGGGCAGCCAACGTCGACCTCGGCTGCGCCCTCGCCCGTGGCGGAGCGCAGGAGTCGGTTCTTCATCTGGATGGAGCCGAGCTGAAGGGGAGAGAACAGGTCCATGGCTTCCTCCGAGTCCGGTGGCGTTCCCGGGATGGGGACGATTGTATACTCGCGAAGGTTAGGAATACACCAAAGCTATTGCACAAGTTCGACGCCTCTGCGTGCACAGCAGTGTGTTGGGTGCTCACCACACGCCCACGGGTGAAGTTCTGCGAACTTCCACTTCGGTGTATTCCTAACCTTCGCGAGCATAGCTTCCCTGAGAGCAGGTCGGGTAGAATGGTGGGTGACGCATGCCGCCGCGCTGGCGCGCCGCCAGCGTGCCGCCCACCGAATCGAGGAAGAGCCATGTTGACCTACAAGGCTATGTACAAGTACCTGAACGAGGGCGTCCATGGCGAGGTGCTCGAC
>Ga0210044_10004917_pt1 | contig 18359 bp, 15 predicted proteins | sample CryGey13umfilter_2_FD_183959 | JGI IMG/M metagenome (GOLD analysis project Ga0210044, IMG submission 183959) | Groundwater microbial communities from aquifer in Utah, USA - Crystal Geyser 4/9/14 3 um filter (SPAdes) (version 2) | ecosystem: Environmental > Aquatic > Deep subsurface >... | reverse complement strand
CGAGATCGACCAGGGTCGCGACGCCACCGACCCCGACGCCGGAGGCGAGGCGCCACAGCAAGGCGTGCACGCGAAGGCGAAGCGTGGAGGGGGACGGCTGCGTCATGAAGGAATGCGGAGCAAGGCGTGTGCCCGGCAGAAAGCGCTGCAATCTCGAGCACGCGCCCTGGCGGCGCGAAGCGGAGTACACAGGGTGGCGCGAAAGGGCGGATGCGCTGAACGTCGGCGTACGCGTCGCGGTCGGGTCCGCGCGAGCGCTGGCCCCCCACGGTGAGACTGGGTCCGTCCGTGGACGCGTCGCGGTCGGGTCCGCGCGAGCGCTGGCCCCCCACGGTGAGACTGGGTCCGTCTGTGGGCGCGTCGCGGTCGGGTCCGCGCGAGCGCTGGCCCCCCACGGTGAGACTGGGTTATCGGCTGTACGTCGGTGGGCGCTGGGCGCGCCAACTGGGGTAGGCTCCGGCCATGTGGCGCCGCCTGCAGCTGTCGATCCCGACGCGCATCTTCCTGAGCTTCGCGATCATTCTGACCGCGTTCGGCGCGCTCTCGATCACCAGCCTGGTCACGCACGATCGCACCGTGCGCATGCTGCGGCTCTTGCACGAAGGCTACCTGCCGCTCGCGCTGACTCTGGGCGAAGCCAAGAGCACGCAGGCGCTCTTGGTGACGCAGCTCGAGACCGTGATGCAGGCGCGCGGCGCCGAAGGCACGCGGCGCTGGGTGGACGCCTTCCGGCACGTGCGCCCCGCGAGTCAGCGTCGCTACTTTCATCGACTCGAGCGCGCCGAGCGCCTGGCCGCGGACGCGGATCGGGACGACGGACGCACGCTCGCGCGGGTGCGTCTGGCCTTGAGCAGCATCCGCGACACGCAGGTCGCCCTCGACCCTCGCTACGACGCGCTCTTCGCCGCGCTCGAGCGTGGAGACGCGCCCGAATCGGCGCGCGACTTCGACGACGTGAGGCGCATGGAGCGGGACATCTCGCGACGCTATCGCGAGGGTTGGCGCGAGCTGCAGGAGCGCATCGCCACCATCAGCGCGGACGTGGAGAATCAGGAGCGACGCTCGGCAGGCTACCTCGGCGTGCTGACCGTGCTCGCGCTCTTGTTGGGCGTGTTTGTGATCTGGAGTTCGCAGCGCCTCTTGCGACCCTTGCCCGAGCTGCAGGCGCGCGTGGAGGCCGTGGCGCGCGGCGAGCGCGAGGGGCGCATCACCAAGGTGCGCGACGACGAGCTCGGGCGCTTGACCATGGCCTTCGAGGCGATGGTCGAGGCTCTGGACGAGCGCGATCTGAAGCTGATCCAGTCGGAGCGCCTGGCCGCCATCGGGCGCATGGCCGCCCACGTCACGCACGAGGTGCGCAACCCGCTCTCGAGCATCGGCTTGAACGTGGAGATGCTGGAGGACGAGCTGCCCGAAGACGCCCAGGAGGCGCGCGCGCTGATCGCCGCCATCCACGCCGAAGTCGACAGGCTCACGGCCATCACCGAGGAGTACCTGCGCCTCGCCCGTCTGCCCGATCCACACCTCGCGCTCGAGGAGCCCGGCGAGTGGCTCGAGGCGGCCGCGGAGTTCGTGCGTCGCGAGATGGAGGCCGCGGACGTGGAACTCGAGGTGAACATCGACGAGGAGCTGCCGCAGATCGCCATGGACGAGGCGCAGCTCCGGCAAGCCTTGCTGAACCTGCTGCGCAACGCGCGCGAGTCCATGCCCGGTGGAGGTCGCGTCACGCTCTCGCTGATCGGGGTCGAGGACGGCGTGGAGATCGTGGTCGAGGACGAGGGCGAAGGCATCCCCGAGGAGGAGCGCGGCCGCATCTTCGAACTCTTCTTCACCACCAAGCAGCGAGGCACGGGCCTCGGCCTACCCCTGACCGAACAGATCGTGGTAGCTCACGGAGGTTGCATCGTGTGCGAAGCTGGGCAGCGCGGTGGCACGCGCTTCGTGATCCACCTGCCCGCCGCTCCCGGCCCGTCGGCCGAAGCGCACATCGAGACCGACCGAGGAACGCAAGATGACACGTGACGATGGACGACGGGCGGATCAAGTCCGGGCGGTGGAGTACAGCCTGCACTCCCTGCGAAATGCGGAGGGCTCGCTGATCTACCGCTCGGGCAACACGCGCGTGCTGCTCGCGGCTTCCGTCAGCGAGAAGGTGCCCGCGTGGATGCGCGAGGCGAAGCAGGGCTGGGTCACGGCCGAGTACGACATGCACCCGCGCGCGAACCCGAATCGACGCGCCAGGGATCGCGTCCGCGGATCCATCGACGGCCGCAGCCAGGAGATCCAGCGCCTGATCGGACGCTCTCTGCGGGCCGCGGTGGATCTGTCGAAGCTGGGTGAGCGCACGTTGCACGTCGACTGCGACGTGCTCGACGCCGACGGAGGCACGCGCACGGCGGCCATCACTGGCGCCTTCGTGGCCGTGGCCATCGCCCTCGACGGGCTGCGCAAGCGCGGGCTCGTGGACGCGGGCGTGCTGCGTGAGCCCGTGGCGGCCGTCAGCGTCGGCTGGCTCGAAGGTCGACCCTTGCTCGACCTCTGCTACGAGGAGGATCGCGACGCCGAGGTGGACCTGAACGTGGTCGCAAGCGCTCGCGGCGGCATCGTCGAAGTGCAAGGCACGGCCGAGGGCGCGCCCCTGCCGCGCTCCGACTTCGATGCCTTGGTCGACATGGCTCTCGCCGGGATGAAGGAACTCGTCGCCGGACAACGACGCGCCCTCGAAGAGGCCGAGGTCGATCTCGACAGGCTCTTGCCCCGGAAGGGTTGAGGTCGGCCATGCGCCTGGTCGTCGCCACCCGAAATCGAGGCAAGCTCGCGGAGTTCAGGTCGCTGCTCGGTGCGCATCGCGGGCTCGAGCTTCTCTGCCTCTCGGATCTGCCGCCGCTCCCAGAGGTCGTCGAAGACGGAGATACCTTTCTCGCCAACGCTCAGAAGAAGGCGCGCGAAGTCGCATTGGCGACGCGGCTGCCGACCTTGGCCGACGACAGCGGGCTCCTCGTCGACGCTCTGGAAGGCGCGCCGGGTGTGCACTCCGCGCGCTTTGCGGGCGAGCAGGCCAGCGACGACGAGAACAACACGCGTCTGCTCGAGCTGCTCGCGAAAGTGCCGACGGAGGATCGCCGCGCGCGCTTCCGTTGCGTCCTCGCCTTGGCCACGCCCGACGGAACGCTCGGTCCGCACACCGAGGGAGAGTGCGAGGGGCGCATCGTGCGTGAACCCCGTGGCGCGCACGGCTTCGGCTACGATCCGCTCTTCGAAGTCGAGGGCCTGGGTCGCACCATGGCCGAGCTGTCGAGCGCCGAGAAGGACGACCTCAGCCACCGCGCCGTCGCCACGCGCCGCATGAAGGACGAGCTCGATCGCTGGCTCGCGAACTACGCGTAGTCCGCCGACCTCCCTACGGCGCGTAGATGCCTGGCGCACGGCAGCTCCCATCGGTGCAGACCAGAGGCGGGTCTTCACCTCGCCTACCGTCGCCAACGCCTGGCTGCGCTCCACCCGTCATTCGGGCGACTCCCGGTTCGGGGGGAGGTTTCACTTCCCGCGCCACCGCGCGATGATGACCCCGTGCGCGTCTGCACCCGCTGCAATCTCCGCTATCAGGATGAGACCGAGCGCTGCTTCGTCGATGGGGCGCCCCTCGACGAAGTGAAGGACACGCGCCTCGGCACGGTCGTCGGCGGCCGCTACTTGATCGAGTCCGTGCTCGGAGCTGGCGGCATGGCGACCGTCTATCGGGCGCGCCATCAGCTGATGGACCGCATGCTCGCGGTGAAGATCCTGCACGACAACTTCGCCGACGACGCCAAACTCAAAGAGCGCCTGTCGCGCGAGGCCAAGTCCACGGCGTCCATCGCCCACCCCAACATCGTCGAGATCTACGACTTCGGCAGCACCGACGATGGTGTGCCCTACCTGGTGATGGAGTTGCTCGAGGGCGACCCCTTGGGCAGCTTGCTCGACCGCCGCAGCCTGACCATCGCCGAGGTCGTCGATCTCGGCATGCAGATCGCGCGTGGCCTGGCGCGCGCCCACGATCTCGGCGTGGTCCACCGAGACATCAAGCCCGAGAACATCTTCGTCTGTCACAGTGACGACGGGCACGCGGTGGTGAAACTGGTGGACTTCGGCATCGCGGTCGCGTCCACGGATCAGCGACTGACGGCCACCGGACAGCTGATCGGCAGCCCGGAGTTCATGTCGCCCGAGCGCCTGCTGCATGGAGAAGCGCCTCCATCGAGCGATCTCTACTCCCTCGGCTGCGTGCTCTACCGCATGGTCACGGGCCGGTTGCCCTTCGTCTCCAACAACCTCGCCGGCTACCTGATCGCGCACATCGAGGAGACGCCGGTCGATCCGCGCGAGCGGCGCCCGGAGTGCCCCGAGGCGCTGGCGTCGCTCATCCTGTCGCTGCTGGCCAAGAGCCCGGGGGATCGCCCCGTGGATGCCCATGACGTGGTGGCTCAGCTCGCCCGGCTGGCGTCCTCCGACGTCGCGCGGGTTCGGAAGGTCAGCACCCTGGTCCGCCGCGGGACCGGGTTCGACGAGACGACGGGCCTCGAGGGCTGGGCGGAGCGCGTTCAGGCCTTCGACGAGATGTTGCTGATGGCGTGGCCCAACGGCGACGCGCCGCTGTTGCTCGAAGAGCGCTTGGCGGAGCTGCGCGCCGGGGTGGGGCGGCTGATGGCTCTGCGCAAGCAAGCGGTGGAGACCAACGCGGCCTTCGCGACTCGCGAGGAGGAGCTGCAGTGGGATCGGGAGCGTTTGGGCAAGGCCGTGCATGGCGTCGCCGAAGAGCTCTCCCTCGCGCGCTCGGCGGAGCGTGCTTCCCTCGCTGGCGCGCCCGTGAAGGGCGCTGAGTCCGGTGTGACGGAGGCCTACGGCGACGTTCAGAGTGCGTTCCTGGACCCCACGGCAAAGCCCAGCCGGGAGACCCTCGAGGCGATCGAGAGGTTGCGGGACGAATACGCCCACTGGCTCTCGGCGCACCATCCGGGAGGAGCCGCGGACCTCGAGTTCCAGCTCGAGGCGCTTCGGGAGCAGCTGCGGCGGCGGGAGGAGGCCGTGACCCGGCAGCGGGAGCGCGTGCTCGCGCGGCTCGAGGAGAACGGCCACGAGCGCCAGCAGCTGCTCGAACGACTCGTCACCCTGGGAACGGAACTCTACGGGCGCCTGCGGCCACTGCCGATCCTCGAGGACCTCTTCGCGCGTCTCGACCAGACGGGTTGATCTTCCACTCTGTGGCGAAGGTGTCTCGCAGACAATGATCTGATAGATTGCTAGCCGTGATGACCCTCCATTCACGCCGACGCGTGCTCGTTTGCGCCTTCGCCGTCCTGGTCGCTGGCGGCCTCTGGGGCTGCAATGCGTTCGACGGTTCGCTGCTGCCGAGCGACGCGGGCCTCCCCGATACCGGCCCGGCGGACAGCGGCCCCTACGACGGCGGACCGTCGCGCCAACCGCCGCCGCGTCCGACCGTGGGCGACGGACCGGACATGTTCCCCACGCTCGACTTCTTCCTCAAGGACGTGGTCCTGAAGCAGGACGGAGACGCCTGGCGCGGCATCGGCTTCGACCTCGATCATCTCGTCTCTCAGGGGGACATGCCCGTGGTGGAGTGCGTGCCTCCGAAGCGCACGGCGCGCCCCGAGCTCGACGGCGACGAGGGCATCGACAACGCCTTCGGCCACGTGCTCTTCCCGCTCGTGAACCTGGTCGTCCCCGACATCGACATGACGGCGCGTCAGAGCGAGCAAGAGGGCCTCGGCGCCATCGCCGTACGGATTCGTGGCTACAACGGGCTGGCCGATGATCCCCGCGTCGACGTGACCGTAGCGCAGACGGTCGTGGGCACCACGGGCGGACCCGACGACACCATGCCGCCCGCCATCGACATCAACGACTTCGTCGCCTATTTGCCGGACGGATCGACGGCGCCCTTGCCTGCGTGGGATGGCAACGATTGGTTCTGGGTTCGTGAGGAGAGCTTCGCCGCAGGCGATGAGACGCGCCCGCGCATTCAGGACAACAACGCCTACGTCGCGGACCACCAGCTCGTCATGCATCTGCCCGATGGCGTCGAGATCGTGCTGCCGGGACCCATGCAGGGCGTGACCGCGGTGTTGACCAACGGCCTGGTCGTGGGTCGCATCGCCGACGACTTCACGTCCTTCGGGCCCGTGGTGGTCGGAGGGCGCTGGCCAGTGAACGCGCTGCTCGAGACAGCACAGGCGCTGGGCGTCTGCGTGGGCGACACCCAGTTCACCATCCTCACGCAGCAACTCGACACCATCGCGGACATTCGCGCCACACCGGGCACGGGTGGCGCCGACGTGCCCTGCGACGCCATCAGCATCGGTGTGACCTTCATGGGCTTTTTGGGGCGCTGGGCCGCGCTCACGCCAGGTCAGCCGCTGCCGAACCAATGCGAGCTGCGGATGATGGACGGCGGCGTGTCCGACGCGAGCACGCCGACGGACGCGGGCACGGACGCAGGCGTCGACGCGGGAGGCTAGCGGCCTTCCCCTGGTGGCGCTTTCCGGATGAGCCGCGCCGAAAAGATGCTATAGACGCTCCCTCTTCGGGGTGTGGCACAGTCTGGTAGTGCACAAGCTTTGGGAGCTTGGTGTCGTGGGTTCGAATCCCACCACCCCGACCACGGCGACTCAGGTCGCTACGAGATTCCGACGCCGCCCCCGGGCTGCGCCGGAGTCGGGCGCCCGTAGCTCAGCCGGATAGAGCAGCGGCCTTCTAAGCCGACGGTCGAAGGTTCGAATCCTTCCGGGCGCGCCCATGGAGGGTGGGAGGCGATGGCGAAGTCTTCGGGCTGCTGGCCGATGTCGCTGCTGGCGCTTCATGCGGGGTCCACGTAGCGCTTGACCCGGCTGGCGCGGGATCTGATACATGACGGCATGCCGACCTTCGATATCGCCGTGAAGCTCGACCACAACGAGGTCGAGAACGCCGTCAACCAGGCCTCCAAGGAGCTCTCGCAGCGCTACGACTTCAAGGGCACCGACTCGTCCGTGGAGCTCACGGAGGAGGGCATCATGTTGCGCGCCAACAGCGAGGGCCGCCTCGACGCCGCGCGCGACGTGCTCGAGACCAAGCTCGTGCGCCGCAAGGTCGATCTGCGATCCCTGGACAAGCAGAAGGCCCAGCCCGCCGGGGGCAAGATGTGGCGCCAGCAGATCAAGCTGGTCGAAGGCATCGGCAAGGACGAGGCCAAGGACCTGGTCAAGCGCATCAAGGACCTGAAGCTGAAGGCGCAGCCCTCGATTCAAGGGGACGTGGTGCGCGTCAGCGGCAAGAAGCGCGACGATCTGCAAGACATCATCGCCGAGCTGAAGAAGATGGAGTTCCCGCTCCCGCTCAGCTTCACGAACTTCCGCGACTGATCGCTCGCCAGGGCGACGGCATCGGCTCCACGCTCGATGTCCCTCGGGACCAGCGCGATGAGGCATCTCTCAGCCGCCGCCGAAGTGGAAGATGCGGCGGGCGCGCGTGGGGCGACCGTTGGCCGCGGCCGGGAAGCGCATGCGCTGCACGTTCTGGGCGACGCAGCGACCCATCCACTCGTCGCCCGTGCCGTTGGTCACCGCGTCCGATTGCGTGACGCGCCCGCTCGCATCGATGACGAACTGCACGGTGATGGCGCCGGCGAGGCCCCGTACGCGACGCACGCGGCGATCGAAGCAGCGTTGCATGCGCGGCATGACCTCGTTCACCACCGGCGCGAGTTGAGCCGGCGTGAGGCCAGACGCGGCAGCGCTGGGGGTTGGCGTGGGCGGTGTGGGCGGCGTGGCGGGGCGAGGGACGACGCCCGGAGCGACGGGCGCAGCTTGGAAGCCCGGAGGCAAGGGCGCGCTGTGGACGCCGGGCGGCAGGGGCGCTGTGGGCGCTGCGGGTGCGAGCGGATCGGGTGCGGCGGGTGTCGTGGGCGTGGACGGCGCGCTCGGTGCGGACGGCGCACTTGGCTCCGTCGCGGGTTCGGCGACCTCGTTGGCTGCCCCTGCCCGGTGTCCTGGCGTGCGGTGTCCGGCGGCTGGGCTGTCGTGGCTGGCGGCGGGCGCGGCGGCCTGGTCCGGGGTGGGCTCGCCACCCGGCGTCGGCGTGGCCTCGGGGATCGCGGCTCCCGAGGGCAGGGCGTTGGGATCCGCCGCCGCGCCCGTCGCAGGCGGCGCGGCGGTGGTCGGCGCCTCGGGGTCGGCGCTCGCCGTCGCGGAGGACGAGCTGTGTCCGTTCAGAACGTAGAGCACGCCCGCGACACAGATGGCGCCCAACACGAAGGCTCCGGCCAGGATCGGTACAGCCGACCGCTTCCGTGGCGTAGCGACGCCCGTCGCCAGCACCTCGCTGGGCAGGCCGTGCGCCGACATGGGGGGCATCCCGGACATGCTGGACATGCTGGACATGCTGGGCACGCCGGGCGACGCCTCGGGGAGCGCACCGATGGCCGTGCTGTCGTAGGCCATGCCGGCCGACGCAGCGACTGGCACGACGCCATGCGAGGAGGCGGCCTCGAGCGCCGCGAGCAACTCGGTCGCGCCGGCGAAGCGCTGCGCGGGATTCTGCGCCAGGCAGTGACTCACGACGGCGCAAATGGCCGGCGGCGTGGTCGGCGACACCTGCTCGAGCGGCACGGGCGACTCCGTGAACATCTTGGCCACGAGCTGGGTCAGGGTGTCTGCTTCGTAGGGCAGCCGCCCGGAGAGCGCCTCGTAGATCACGGCGCCCATGGCGTAGATGTCCGTGCGCGCGTCGATCTCGGCGCCCCGGGCCTGCTCCGGCGCGAGGTAGCTCGCGGTGCCCACGACGGCGCCCGTGGCGGTCAGCTTGTTCACGCCGCCCCGCGTGTCCTTGGCCACGCCGAAGTCGAGCAGCTTGGGCTGGAAGCCTCCGCCCGCGATGGTCGCCAGGAAGATGTTGTCCGGCTTCAGGTCGCGATGGATCAGGCCCTGTTCGTGCACCGCCGCTAGCGCAGGCAGCACGCCGCGACAGACATGCATCAGCTCCAGGAGAGGCAGGGGCCCACGGGTCTCGACACGCTCGCCCAGGCTCATGCCCTCGAGCAGCTCCATCGCTAGCCAGGGCGCGCCCTCGTGCTCGCCGGCGTCGAAGACCTGCACGATCGCGGGGTGGCTCACACGGGACGCCGCGATGCCCTCGCGCAGGAAGCGCTCCGTGGCGCCCGGGATGGCGGAGAAGCCCTCGCTCATCACTTTGATCGCGACGCGCTTCTGGAGGACGCGGTTCTCGGCGATGTAGACCGCGCCCATGCCGCCCTCCGCGAGCAGGCGCTCCACGCAGTACTTGCCGGCGACCAGCTGCCCAGGGCTCAGCGGCATGTCGGCTCCTGCGTCACGGGGACATCGGCTCGCACGCGCTGCCCAGCTTCGATCATGTGCCCATGGTTTCCGTTCTCGCGAGGCGGCGCAAGTCTCCCGAGCGGGCGCCACCTCGGCCACTGAACTTCGCGCGCGCGTCCGCGCCTGGCTGCGCTATCCTCCCGCCGTGCCTCCCAAGGAGAAGTGGATGAGCGTCGACGGGAATTCGTTCAAGACCACCATGCGCCGCTGGGTGTCCGGTGTGACCATCGTCACCTCGCACGCGAAGGACGTGGCCAGCGGCGAGGAGCGCGACGCCGGCATGACCGTCTCGGCCTTCAGCAGCGTGTCCGCGGAGCCACCGCTGGTGGTCGTTTGCCTCCATGCGTTGACGCGCACCCACGCCGCCGTCGAAGCCTCTGGCGTCTTCGCCGTCAACCTGCTCTCGAGCGAGCAGGAGGTGCTGAGCGCCCGCTTCGCCACGTCCACCGCCGAGCGCTTCGACGGCCTCACCATCCGTCGCGGGCTGACGGGTGCGGCGCTGATCGACGGCGCCATCGCCCAGCTCGAGTGCGAGCTCGTCTCCTCGCATCGCGAAGGTACCCACACGCTCTTCGTGGGCAAGGTCCTCGCCTGCAGCACCGCCCCCGGCGAGCCTCTGCTCTACGCCGCCGGAGGCTATCGACGACTGCTGCCATGACGCGCGGCTGGCTCGCTAGCGGTGCGTTCTGGTTGGCGCTGTTCGTGTTCTGTGGTTGCGGAGAGGACGTCGACACGCCCGCCGCGCGCATCCAGCTCTTCACGCGCTGCCACGTGCCCAGCGGGTCGATCCAGGCGGAGGATCGCATCGAGGGCTCCGAGCACGCCGAGACTTGGGCGCGGGTGCTGCTCCCGCGCGACAAGGTCGACGCCTACGTGCAGAGCTGCGGCTACCCCGGACCGTTGGACGAGTCCTTCCACTCCGATGCTTTCCGCGCCACGCCCCAACCCTGGTGGTGGGACGCCCAGTCGGACGTGCTCTCCAAGGGCGGCACCTTCACCGACGGCACCTTCTTCAGCGAGCTCTTGGTCGTGCCTCGCGACACCGACGTCGCCGTCTACGTGCACACGCGTTCGCAGTAGCGGAGGCGCTCCCGATCCCACGGACGTAGGTCGACGCTCCGTGGCAGCGACTACGCGGGGGTTGCCCGCTTCGCGCGCCGCACGTCCTCACGGCAGGCGTCCATCAGGCGCCTCACGACGGCGGTGGAGCGGCCGATGGGATCGGCCCACAGATCCGCGACCAGCATGCGTTCGAGCATGTGGCCTTCGGCCTCCATCGCCAGGTCGATCTCGCGATCGCGGCGCACCTCTTCGTGGCTGCGCTCCTCGGGCGGACGCGCGAGCAGCAGTACGCCGAGCGTGCGCTCCACGCGCAGCTCCTCGGGTGCGTCCTCTTCCTCGCGGCCCAGCACGTAGCCGATGTGCACGTGACGCAGGAAGACCGCGAAGGTGACGCGGTCGACCTCCTCGAGGATGTTCAGGCGGAGCTCGGGCTCGGGGTGTTCGCGCCCGGGGATGAAGGCCAGGTCGCGCGGCCACCAGCGGCGGCCATCCTTGGCCTGCACGCACAGCCCGCCCACGGGCGTGGCGCGCGCCGCGGCCGCGATCATGCAGGCCAAGAGCACGCGCTCGGGTTCCGTCTCGAGCTCGCGCATGGCGCGGTTGAGCATGTTGGCTTCGGCCGACGCCTGCTGTGTGACCAGATCCCACGCCACCGCGATGACGGCTTCGTGAGCGGGCTCCTCACCGGGTCGCGCCCAGCGCGAGGCGTCCAGGGCCGGATGGGCGTGCAATTCCAGGCTGCGCTCGAGGCGCTGCACCAGACCTTGGGGCGCATGCTGCACGCGGGCTTGGCGACCGTCGTCCGTCATCAGATGAGCACGACGATCTGATCCAGGTTCAGCCCGGCGGGGTAGGCGTAGCTGGTGTAGCTGCCGAGGCCGTACACGATCACGCCGAAGACATCCGAGGCCTCCAGGCGATGCGTGCCGCCGTCGATGGGCACGATGCCGACCTCGCGTCCACCGACGGTGCTGAAGCTCGCCGTGATCGGCGTGCCATCGAGGGTGATGGCGAGGCCCGTGGGCCGGGTGATCATCAGATAGCTCTGGCCGTTCGTGCCGGCGTTGTAGGAGGTGGGCGCCGCGAAGGTGTAGTCGGCGCGCCACTGCTCCTGGGGCACGAGGATGGTCATGGCGGGATCGCCGCGCGCCGCCGGGGGATCCGTGAGGTTCTGACCCAGCATGAACTGGCTGACCTGGATCGCGTGGCTGCCGGCGACGTGGAAGGGGCCGTTGGCCATGAACTCGACCCATTGGCGCGCGTTCAGATTCACGCTGCTCACGCCGCCTTGGGGCGGGTCCACTCCGACCACCGTGCCGTCGAAGGCCGCCACGACACGCACCAGGTTGGGCCGGGGCGTGGTGGCGTCGACCATGGGCGTCGAGACGAAGTCCGTGCCCCAGGTCTGCAGGGGCGCGAGCTGGGTCTCGAGGTGATCGCAGGCCTGGGCCGAGAAGGGGACGTAGGCGCAGACGTGTCCGCCGAAGACCTGCACCGGCTGACTGGCGTGGATACGCGTTCCCGTCAGGTCGTAGTCGCTCTCCTGGCAGGTGTCGAAGAAGTCCGTGCCGAAGGGCGGCATCGGATCCTCCACGCTGTTGTAGCCGGGACGTCCGGGCCCGCAGTCGGGCGGTGGCGCGGCGGCGACGTGCGCGACCTCGCCCTGCTGAAGCGTGAACATGATGGACCCGCCACGAGTGGTGGCGGCCCAGCGCCCGCCCGAGTCGGCGGCGACGTTGCCCGCGAGCTGCATCTCCACGATGGTCGGCTCGGGCGTGACACCCACGACGGCGATGTAGTCCGGGTATTTGATGGTGTCCGAGCTGGCGCCGATGCCGCCTCGCGTCCCCGTCGTGCGCGAGAGGGGCGCGTAGGTGGCGCCGACGTAGTCCCCGGTGAGCACGTGGGAGGGCAGCAGCAGGGTGGCGTCGTTCGTGTACGAGAAGGCGCCGCCGGCCGAGTATTCGAAGGGATTCAGCTGCGCGACGGTGACGGGAAGATCCGAGCGCAGGCGGTAGGCGCCGTTGGCCGTGACGATGCTGCTCCAGGAATTGCTCGGGATGCCGAAGGACTCGCCATCGATCCAGGGCAAGGCGAGCTCGGACAGGCCGCGCGCGGCGACGGTGGTCGTGGCGACGGAGCTGCCGCTGCGCGTGACCTCGACCTGGGCGTCGGCGTCGTTGGGGTTGGAGATGATCACGCGGTAGTCGAAGGCCGCGCGGTCGAGCTCGGCGCTGTTGGCCAAGGGCACGGGCCAGTACTCACACCCCACGTTGGAGTGGGAGGCCTCGGCGGCGCCGCATGCGTCTGCGCAATATCCGTCGCCGCCGCAGGTGGAACTCCACTCGTCGCAGTTGCGCCCAGTGATCCAGGCCAATCCACCGGGCGCGCAACGCATGGAGACGTTGCCCTCGCAGCGGCGCGTGTCGGGGCGGCAGAGCACACAACGAAGCGTGGGGTCACAGGCGTCGTCGCACAGCGTCTGCGACGCGCGCGAGCGGCCGTCGTCGCCGCACACGTAGTAGGTGTTGCCTTCGCAGCCACCTTCCCCTGGTGTGCAGCTGAAAGGCACATCCGGCCTAGCCGCATCCGTGGGCACGCCGCTGTCTGTGCCGGGACCGGCGTCGTGGCCGGGTCTGGTGCCACCGCTCGCGGAGCAGGCGACACAAAAGGGGAGCAGCAGCAAGCACGCGCGTGTGAAGTCCGACATGCCCGGAAGATAGCAGGACTCTGCGCCGAGCAGCCTACGACTCGTGCGCGGACTGGCGGTTGCTTCATGCGTGTCTATGTCTCGGCGCGAGGCAAATCACCCATGCCCTATTTGGATTGGGTCTCCGACGTCCGCACGCGTGCCGGACTTCGGACCGGCGGAGAGGCGAAGCGCGCGCTCGAAGCGACCATGACCGTGTTGGGGCGATCCATCCGTGATGTGGACGCCCGGGAAGTCGCCGATCATCTCCCGAGAGAGCTCGCATGCATCCTCGATGCGCTCGAATTCACGGAGGAGCTGACGCTCACGGTCTTCGTCGAGCGCGTGGCGCAGCGTTTGGCACTTCCGCCGGAGGTGGCCCAACCGCAGGTCGCGGCCGTCTGCGCGGTGCTCAGCGGGCGCGTGCCCTCCAGTGTGCGCTATCGCATGCCGGGCTCCTTGGCCGTGCTCTTCCAGGACCCGGACGCCGTCCCCGCGCTGAAGGGCCTGGGGGCTGAAGCCTGGGCTCACTCTCGCACGGTCAACCGCGACGACGACGACGACGAATGATCGTCAGGGCGAGCAGCCCGATCCAGAAGGCGCTCGCTGGCGTCGCCCGAGAGCCACCGACCGTGCAGCCACAGCCCGACGAGGTCGGCGCCACGCTGGCTCCTCCATCCGCGCCTGCGTCGACGTCCATGCCGCCGTCCAGCGCACCCGGTAGATCGACGCGCGTCACGCGCAGGGCGTCATGCACGACGGCGAGCCCCAGGTCGGGCGTCTCGCCGGTGGCGTCGCCTAGCTCGACCCACTGATCGCCTCCGCCCGCGAACAGGAAGTCCCCCAGGTCCTGCCAGCCGTCGACCGCGCTCTGGTCGATGGGGATGGTCTCGGAGACGCCTGCGTGGTGCACGACGTAGGTCGCCATGGTGCTGGTCGCGTAGGCCGCGGGTGTGTTCACCTCGAGGCGATAGAGCCCACTGCTGTCGAAGCTCAGCTGGAAGGTGCCCACGGCGTCCGCGCTGCCCTCGTGGGTAGGCGTCCAGAGCAGGCTGCCGCCTTCGCCCGCCGCCTCTTCGTGCCAGGCGCCCGAGCTGCCCGAGCGCTCGAAGCAGGACTCGGCCTCGTCGACGGTGCGGCCGATGGCGGGGATGGGGTCGCAGATCAAGGCGCAGTCGGCGGGGCAGCTCGTGGCGTCCTCCGAGGCGTCGCAGGTTCCGTCACCGCACACGATGGCCGGACCGCAGTCGGCGGGGCAGCTCGTGGCGTCCTCCGAGGCGTCGCAGGTTCCATCGCCGCAGACCGCGCCCACGAAACCGTAGGCGGCCAGGGCGGCGGCGTCTCCGTTGAAGAAGTCCGTGTCCACGTTGCCCGAGATGCCCGCGACGCTGCCGGTGCTCGAGTTCTGCCAGAAGTCCCAGCGCGTCCAGGGGGTCGGCATGCTCGGGCAGAGGCTCGTGTAGTTGGCGACCCAGAGCGGATACTCGGTGAAGTCGGGCGAGCCCAAGGAGCCACTCCAGAAGCCGCTGCCGCTGTAGATGATGGGCGTCGCGCCCGTGGCGGCGGCCACGTGCTCGAGCCAAGCGCGCATGTTCGCCTGCACCGTGCTCGCCGACTGACCGTCCATGGTCTCGGCGTCCAGCACGGGCGGGATGTCGCCGGGTTCGAGCGGACCCATGCGATCGAGCAAGAGCTGCGCGTCCACGATCGGATCGTTTCCGGCGCGGAAGAACTGATACACGCCGCGCTTGATGCCCACGCGCTTGGCCTCGGCCCAGTTGCGGATGAACTCGCGGTCCAGGAACGAGCCGTCGCTGGTGCGGATGATCGCGAAGTCGATGCCGTCCGCGGCTACGGCGTCCCAATCGATCGTGCCCTGCCAGTGGGAGACGTCGATGCCTCGAACCGTCGGTCCGTCGGCGCACACGCGCAGCATCGCGCGCTGCGCGCCGACTTCGCCCGGCGCGTAGCTGCCGCTCGAGGCGTCTTCGGCGCAGCCGGCCAGGAGTCCGAGGGCCAGCACGAGCAGCGAGAGGGAGCGACGGTTCAGCATGGTGCGCGCAGGATACCATGGGCCACGGTCGAACCTCACCCTGGGCGTTGGTGTCGCGGTCGGCCCGCCAGCGTGAGCGGTGCCGGACGAGGGTCCTTGGTCACCAGCGCGAGCACGAGCCCCGACAGGGGTAGGATGCAGCCCAGGTAGAGGCCGTCCGCGTACTGGCCCGTGAAGGACTTGGAGAGCGCGAGCAGGCTCGGTCCGAGCGCGCTGCCGATCACGATCGCCATCATCTGGATGCCGGCGATGGAGCCGAGGTGGAGGCGCCCGAAGAAGCGCGGCAGGGCCACGGTCGAGATGGGCCCGAAGAGGCCGCCGCTGATGCCCAGGCCGAGCGCCGTCAGCCAGAAGAAGGCGGGCTCACGCAGCCACGCGGCGCAGGCGACGCCCAGGCCCTGGCCGAGCATCATCACCAGCACCAAAGCGCGCATGGGCACGCGGTCGGCGGCCCAGCCGGCGAGGAAGCCCACCGCCGTGGAGATCACGGCGATGGGCAGGAAGAGCGCCACCACGTGCGCGCGATCGAGGCCCGCGAGCGCGCCGATGTCCACGATGTGAAAGGTGACGGCCGTGATCAACAGCGCTTGAAAGGCCAGGGCCAGGGTCACGGTCCAGAAGGGCAGGGTGCGCACGGCCTGGGCACGTGTGAGATCGGGTTCGGGCTCCGGAGACTCGCCGCTCGCTCGTCGCGCAGCCTCGGCGCCCCGCGCGTCACCGTCCATGCACAGGTCGCACTCCTCGGGGTTGTCCCTGTAGAAGAGCCAGCCCACGAGGCTCATGCCCACGCCGACGACCAGCGCCAGCGCGAGCCAGGCGCCGCGGAAGCCTGCGCGATCGATGCCCCAGGACAGCGCCAAGGGCGCGCTCGCGAAGCCGAAGGCGACGAAGAGCCCCGAGAGGCCCGCGACCAAGCCGCGCCTGCGCTCGAACCATTTGCCCAGCATGGTGCGGCTGACCATCGTCAGCATGCCCTGACCCGAGAAGCGCAGCAGCACGAAGCAGAGCACCAGCGCCGCGAAGGCCACGATCTCGGCGCCGCCCAGCGCGTGGATCAGCCGATCGACCTGGCTCATGAGCACGAGCGTGAGGCCGAGGCCGAAGGAGCAGAGCACGACCAGCGCCCGCGCTCCCCAGCGGTCGAGCAGCGTGCCGCCGAAGGGCAAGAGCAAGCCGCTGGTCAGCGTGCCCGCAAGGTAGGCGTTGGCCAGGCCGAGTCGCGTCAGCCCCGTTTCCGTGATCAGCCAGTCGGTGAAGACGCTGACGCCCATGGTCTGGCCCGGGATGCTCATGATCACGCCCAGGGTCGAGACGGCGACGATCACCCAGCCGTAGAAGAAGGGCAGTCGGGCCGGGTCGAAGGGCCGCCTGGGCGAGAAGAGCGCGCGCATGGGAGCCGGCTGATAGCCCCAAACCACGCTCGGCGCTCGCCGAGTCCGCGCTTCATGGGCAAGATGGGGCGTGCTCCAGGAAGCCAGCTTGCCGTGGCGACGCGCGCTGAAGAGCCTGCATGTGGCGCTGGCCGGGATCTGGATGGGCTCCGCGGCTTGCCTGGTGCTGATGGCCGCGCCGAACGGAGACCGCCTGGGTCTGGGCGTCGGCGGGGCGACGGCGCTCGCGACGCGGATCGACGACTGGGTGCTCGTGCCCGCGGCCACCCTGGTCCTGGTCACGGGCGTGCTCTACGGGCTGTTCACGCGCTGGGGCTTCGTGCGCTTCGATTGGGTGGTGGTGAAGTGGCTCGGCACGCTCGGCTCGGTGGCCTTCGGCGCGTTCTTCCTGGGCCCGTGGATCGAGACCATGGCTGCGCGCTCGGCGGAGCTCGGCGCGCTGGCCTACACGGACGCGAGCTTCGAAGCGGCGCGCCTGCGCGTGTTCTCCTTCGGCCTAACGCAGATCTTCGTGCTCGCGGCGCTCGTGGCGGTGTCGATCTATCGACCTTGGGGCCGCCGCTGAGAGCGCGCGTTCCGCGACGGAGGCATCGACCAACGACCCCTTCGGCGCCGCCAAGCATTTCCGTCAGGTCGCGCCCGCCCGCGCGCGCCCTCGAGTTCGCGCCGCGCTGAGCGCCTCAGCCCATGCCGTCCTGGTTGAGCGTCGGCGCGGCGGATATTCTGCGCCCACGACGGTCCCTAAGGGATCGTCGCGTCAGCGCATGCGGTCGGCGCTGGCTCGATCCGAGAGGTTCGGTCGGCCACCGGTGGAGAGATCCGTGATCGTGCAGCGTGGGCCGCGGATCGTGACGTCGGCCACGCGCCAGAACTCACGGCTCGTGCCGTTGCGCATGGAGATGGGTCCGAAGGTCTGCGTCGGCGTCGTGGTGGCGCCTCCGCAGTAGATGTTGACGGTCAGGCGGTTGGCGAAGCCACGCCAGGCGTGGATGCCGATGCGGTAGACGCCATCGTGCGGCGTCTGGATGTTGATGTTCTCCGGACCGAGGCCCGTCGTGTTGTCGATGTCGAGGCTGGCGTCGTCGTCCGGGCCCGGGTTGTACCAGTCGGGGCCGCCTCCAACGCAGTCGGAGAAGTAGCAATCCCACGGGGCCGTGAACCAGCGCGTGCCGTCGGGGTGCAAGAGATGGGTGTCCATGTCCGAGTCGTTCGTGTCCCAGAACATCTCGACGCGCAGGCCCTGCGTCGAGATCGCCGCCACGTTCGCCACGCAGCTCCCGGTCATGCCGTCGTTGTCCGTGACGGTCAGCTGCAGGCTGTAGTCGCCCGCGATGTCCGGCGTGAAGTTGGTGTTCTGGGCGTTGCCCGGGCTCGGAGGCATGGGCGCGGAGCCGGCGGGCTGACCAATGAGCTGCCAGCGCCAGCCCACGATCGTGCCATCGTCCACGGCGTCACCCGGCACCGCGACGGCGCTCAGGGGCGAGGTCTCCACGTCCGTGCAGATGGCGTCGGGATGCGTGGGGGTGCCGATCACCTGCACCGTGCAGCTCGCCGTCAATCCGTCCGAGTCCGTGGCCGTGAATTCCAAGTTGTAGTTGCCCTGCCTGTCGGGCGTGAAGCTCGTCTCGCGGCGGTTCAGCGGATCGAGCGCGGCGGTGCTCATCCCGGGCTTGGAGGTCATCTGCCAGCGCACGCGCACCACCTCCGTGTCGTCCGTGGCCTCGGCGCGCACGGTCACGGGCTGGCGTGTCGGCGCGCGGATGGGGCTGTCCGGGCAGGTCACGACCGGCGGC
>Ga0210044_10004916_pt1 | contig 18364 bp, 16 predicted proteins | sample CryGey13umfilter_2_FD_183959 | JGI IMG/M metagenome (GOLD analysis project Ga0210044, IMG submission 183959) | Groundwater microbial communities from aquifer in Utah, USA - Crystal Geyser 4/9/14 3 um filter (SPAdes) (version 2) | ecosystem: Environmental > Aquatic > Deep subsurface >... | reverse complement strand
GGGCGACGGCGGCGGGGAAGTTGATGTACCACTGCTCGCTGGTCTTGCGCTGGATGAGTTGAACCTTGGTGGGAACTCCCATGACGGGCCTCCTTTTGTGGTCTAGTCAAATAACTAGACACAAAAAATGAAGGAAAGTCGAGCGGAAAATGCTCGACTGAAGAATTTGATCAGATTTTTCTAGTCAAAGGCCAAACACGAGAAGGGCCCGGCGTCAGCCGGGCCCTTTCCATTATCCCAAGAAAGTCTGCGGGGCTCAATCGCGCCGATAGACCGCGAAGAAGTGGGGCACCGGCGGGTCCTGGTCGTCGTCGTAGGCCAGGAAGGTCTCCTCGCCCAGACCGGCCCGCGTGAAGCCATCGATCTCGTCGCGGTCCAGGGCCAAGGGAAAGGCATCGAGGTTCGCCCCGGATTCCCGGCTCCGGCAGGATACCAAAACGCACCCCTGCGGAGCCACCAGGCCGGCGATGGCCTGCAGGGCCCGCCCGCGATCATCTCCGGTGAGGATCTGGATCGTGTTGCACTCGTAGACCAGGTCGAATCCGCGCCTCCAGGTCGGCGGCAAGGCGAAAAGGTCGGCCACCTGGTAATCCACCGGGCTGTCGGGAAAACGTTCCCGGCACATGGCGATGGCCGATGCGGAGATATCGAACGCCGTCACGCGGCAGCCGTGGGCGGCCAGGGCCTCGGCATCGTCTCCCAATCCGCAACCGATGGTCACCGCCGTCGCCCCGGCCCTTTGCGGATTCTCCCGCAACCAGTCCGCCAGCAGGGGATTGGTCTTCAAGTCGGCCCAGTAGATCTCGTTGATGTCGCCGTCGGCCCGCGCGTAGAACTCCTCGAACCAACCGTTGGGATCCCCCTTGGCGGCGAAACTCCGGGCCAGCCGGATGGTCGCATCCTTGTCGAAGGTCATGCCCCATCCCCCTTGCAGCGTCGGATAGCGACCAGGGTGATGTCGTCTCCGATGGGAGCGTTGCCGCGGAAGGCGCCCAACTCTCCCCGCAGGTCGTCGAACAACAGGGCGAGGTCGGCGGTTCGCTCGCGGGCCAGGAAGCCGGCCAGGCGGTCTTCGCCGAAATCCTCGTCCGCTTCATTCTGGGTCTCGGTGATCCCATCGCTGAACATCGCGATCATGTCGCCCGGGCCCAGGGTCGTCTCGCCCGTGCCGTATTCCATGCCTTCCAGCATACCGACCGGCAGGCCGGTGGGGGCGCATTCCTCCGTGGCGCCGTCGGACCGGACCACCATGGGCGGGTTATGGCCGGCGTTGACATACACGATGTGGCCGCTCTCCGGAACCAGAAAGCCCAGAAACAGGGTCGTGAAACGGACGTGGTCCGTGCAACGGAAGATTTCGTCGTTCAGGCGCGCGACGAGTGCGGAGGGTTCCCAGCCCTCGCGCAGCATGAAGTGCGTCAGCGAAAGCACGCGGCTGACCAGCAGGGCCGCTCCCACGCCTTTTCCGGTCACGTCGCCGACCAGGAAGGCGTAGCGACCGTCTTCCAGCGTGGTGGCCTCGTAGAGGTCGCCTCCCACCTCGTAGCACGATTCCAATCGGGCCAAGACCTCGTAACCCGCCACCTCCGGCAGCTCGGCCGGCAGCATGTGTTCCAGGATGTCCACGGCCGTGGCCAACTCGGCGTCCTGGCGGTGTTTTTCCTGTTCCAGTTCGTGGTAGCGGGCGTGAGTCAGGGCCACGGCGATGATGTTTGCCAGCAGGGTGAAGGCCGCCAGCTGGTCGCGGGTAAAGACGCGGCCGGGCCGGGAATCGTCGGCATAGAGAATGCCGATGACGTCCTCGTTGTCGAACATCGGCACGGCGATGGCCGAGCGAATCCCCTGGCTGACCATGCTCCTCATGCCCCCCAGGTCCGGATGGTTGAGGGGATCGGAGGTCAGGAACGATTTCTTCTCCCGCAGGACCTGGTCGACCATGGTCGAACTGAGCACCAGGGCATCCGCACCGCGTCCCAGGACCCGGGAGGCCGTCTCCACCGGTTCGTCCCCCTCGTGTTCCCATTGCAGCACAAAGATCCGCTCGGGCTTCAACAGGGCGGTCTCCACCATATCCAGGATCGGCCCATACATTTCCCGCGGCGCCCGGGGAATGGTGAGCAGGTTGCCGGCCTCGGCCAGAACGCGGAACAGGAGGGACTGCAGATCCCTGTCCCTTTCCCGCCGGTTGCTGACCTCGTCCCAGCTGATCTCCACGCTGGGCTCGAAAGGGCGGCCGAGCATGGTCACCGGCCGGCTGAACTCGGCCGTGGCGGTTCCGTCATCCACGCGGAAACCCAGATTCGCGAATTCCACCTTGTCGCCGGGATTCAGGGTGATGGTGCCGGTGACCTTGGCCCCGTTGACGGAGGTTCCGTTGTGGCTGCCCAAGTCGCACACCTGGACCTTTCCTTCTTCAACCGTGATTTCCGCGTGGCGGCGCGACACCTGGGGTTTATCCAACCTGAGGTCGGCCTCATCGGTGCGCCCCACCAGGTACCGGCCCTCCTTGAGGGGAAAATCCAGCCCCAGACATTCCGCATGCCCCTTGAGCTTGACCTCGGTCATCGGCGATCCTCCAGCAGTTGCGGCCAGGACGTGACCAGTTGCAAGTTGGTGTTTCCGGAGGACCGCACCGAGCGTTCCAGGATGATCCGGCCGGTGCGGGATCCGACGGTGAACGGCGGATAGACCCCGAATTCCACACCCCTGGCGATTTCACGGACTTCGCCGAATTGCAGGCTGCCCTCGGCGGGGGACACCACGTCCGTCGCCATGATGAAGCCTCGGGGGTCCAGGTAGAAGATCTGGCGGCCCGCCGGTCCCCAGCTGCCGAAGCTGCCTCCACTGCGAGAGACCCGGTACCGGCCGTTTCCGTCCAGGGACTCCACGAAGACCTCCAGCTTGCCGGTCTCGAACGATGTGTAGCACAACCAGTTGCCATCCGGGGAAAATCTGCCCCCATTCTCGAAATGGTTCGCCTTCGGGTGGAGCAGGTGGAGGGAATCCGCTTCCAGGTCATACAACCCGATATGCGTCAGGCCCGCACTGTCGTCCAGGGCAATGGCCAGCGTGCGGCCGTCTCCCGACCGGGGATCGAAGGGCCTGGCCATGAGCAGCCCGTCGTCGTGGACGAACAGGATCCGGCCGCTTGCGTAGATGGCACTGTTGTTGCAGGACAGGATGTCCTTCTGCTCGGAGCCGTCCACCCGGGCATAGCGAATCACGGCGTTGGCGCCCTGGTTGCGGTCGGCGTTGCGGACGATGGCCAGGTAGAGGAATGAATCGCCCCCGGGCAACCAGCACGGGAAGCGGTGGGACCGGAACCCCTTGTCCTGGTCCAGATGCGTCAGGTCGACCGGATCGCCCCCCTCGGCGGATATCATGGAGATGGGAGAGGCATGGCTTTCAGCGAACAGGATCATGCCGTTCTCGTTCCACGAACCGCCTTTGGCGTTGCCGGCTTCACAGACCCTGAAGATGGGACCGCCGAGGATGTCCGCCCGGGCCAGCCCGTTGGACGAAAAGAAGGCCACCGTGCGGCTGTCGGGTGACCAGAAGGGGTAATGGGCTCCTTCGGTGCCCGGCAAGGCGCGGGCCTTGGGGTCATCGAGATCCCGGATGTAGAGGAGCGTGCGCCCGGCGGAATCGGAGGCCGAAAACGCGAGGTGCAGGCCGTCGGGGCTGACGGTCACCGGTCCGGGTTGCGCCGGGTTCAGGTCGAATTGCAGACCCTTGGGAAGAGCCACGGTCGCCTGCACGAGGGGCGCCATGGGAGGCTTGGGGCCGATGGCCCCGGACCAGCCCAGATACCCCACCGTGACCAGGGCCGCCGCCAGGACTACCGCCACAATCGGCCAACGACGGCTTGGGCGGCCGGATTCGAGCCCGCCGACCGCAGGCGGAAGTTTGCCGACGTCGGACAGCCCGATCACCGTCGATGTGTTGCCTTCGAGAGCCACCCGCACCTCGCCGATGTCCCGCAGGCGCCGCTTGGCATCCTTCTCCAGGCAGCGCCGGCAAATCTGGATCAGCAGGGGGTTGGCGTCGGCGGGGATCTTCTCCCACTCCGGTTCCTTGCGCAGGATGGCCGCCATGGTGTCGGTGGCGGTTTCCCCTTCGAACAGCCGATCCCCCGTGAGCATCTCGAACAGGATCACTCCGAAGGCCCAGATGTCGCTGCGCCGGTCCACGTCGTAGCCGCGAGCTTGCTCGGGGCTCATGTAGGCCGCCGTACCCAGAACCGTCCCCGCGATGGTCAGGCCCTGGGTGGCGGTGGGCATATCGGGGGCGCTGCCGGAAATCTCGCTCGCCTGGTTTCCCGCCAGGGCGCGAGCCAGTCCGAAGTCCAGGATCTTGACCAGGCCGTCGCCGTGGACCTTGATGTTGGCGGGTTTGAGATCACGGTGCACGATTCCGTTCTCGTGGGCGAACTCCAGGCCCCGCGCCAGTTGCCGCGAGATCTTCTCGATCTCACCACCGGTCAATGATCTCGCCTCGATCCGGGCGGAAAGATCATCGCCATCGGCCAGTTCCATGACCAGCACGGGGCGGCCGTCCAGCTCCTCGAGGCCGTAGATGGACGCGATGTTCTGGTGCTGGAGGGAGGCCAGGACCTTGGCCTCGCGCTCGAAGCGGGCCATGCGGTCCTGCTCGTCCCGCAACAGATCGGGAAGGACCTTCAAGGCCACCCGGCGGTCCAACCGCGTGTCTTCCGCGGCGTAGACTTCCCCCATCCCCCCCTTACCCAGCAGGGAGGTGATCCGATAGGGACCGATCCTCTTTCCGATCATGGAAAATGCCGCTTTCGTCCGGGTTCAAGAAAATGATAATCAATAGCATAGCGGATTCGTCTGGTTTTGCCATGGGGATTTCACTATTCCGGGATAACCAACTGCTACCAGTGAGATTTCTTATTTCTTGATCGCCATCAGGTCGTCCACCCGGTCATAGATCTGCCCCGTCTCGGTGATGAATTCCAGGGACATGCCTTCGTCGCCCGCCCGCAGCAGGACATAGCCGCTCTGCGAGGTGAAGACATCGGGCTGCCAGGGAGTCTCCTCGCGACTGTAATAGGGCGCGCCGGCGGTCCCGGCCGTCACGGCCCAGGTCGGATGGCCGAAGCGCGGGTTGGGCGAAGCGCGGTCCAGTTTGCCGTCGCCGTCGAGGTCGTCGCCCGGGTACATCCCCACCGGAGTCTGGTCGTCCATCCGCAGGCGATAGTACTCGTGTTCATGGCTGCCCAGAACCACGGCGACCTTGTCGTGGCGGGCCACCGCCTCCCACAGCCGGTTGCGCACCTCGATGATGCCCGGCCCGATGGGCTCGACCCGATCGGTCCCGGACGGGCGGGCGTAGGCGCGGACGTTGTTGTCTCCCTCCCACCACATGGCGTCGCTGATGTGCCCGCCGCAGGGGAACACCGGCTCCTGGGCGAACATCACGATGTAGCGGACCGTGGTGTCGGCCTGGGCGCGATCGAGCTGCTCCTCGATCCATGCGAGCTGTTCCGGCAGGATGTAGCCTTCGGGGCATCCTCCGAATTCGGGGACTTTGTCGTCCGTCGTCCACCAGTAGTTGTTGTTGAAGGCGATGACCGCCACCGGCCCGTACTGCAGGGTGTAGACGTTCTCGCTGTAGGACGGCCGCCGCAGGTCCGCCGGTTGTGGCCCGTTGGTCGGGTTGTGGAACATGCCCGCGAACACGGCCTCGCAGCTGGCGGTGGCATAGGGCCACTTGTCGAAGGTGATTCCATAGCGGGAATCGTCGTCGAAGCCGTGGAGCAGGGAGTCGTGGTTGCCCATGCCCGTGTAGATGGGATGGGTGCGCCAGAATCCGGAAATGGCCAGCTTCCAACCGGTGAGCTGGACGGCGAAATCCTCGGTGTCGGTGGTGTAGCCGTTGGCCAGGTCGCCCCCGAAGAGCAGGAACTCGGCGCCGCGATGGTGGGCGTCCTGACCCAGCCAGCCCAGCACGCGGGCGTTGGATCCCGTGCATGCGCGCTCCCCGCCACCGGTTCCCTCGCGGCTGTCCCCCACGAAAGCCAGAACGACCTCTCCCTCGCCCCTGGACGGCGCCGTCCGCAGCTCGTACCGGTTGGAGATGGTGGTGTCGCCCCGGTCGGTCACGCAGGCGACGTGGTAGAGGTAGCGGGAGTCGGGTTCCAGGCCGGTCACCCGGACCTCGTGTGCGGTGGCCGGGCCGGGGTCGGCCACGGCCACGGTCCTGCCGGCGGTGTCTTCGAGAGCCACCGCGCCTCTGCAGGGGTCGCTGGTGAGCCAGGCGATGACCAGGGACGTGGGGTCGTCGCTGGAAACCCCCGAGACGAACGGCCCCTCGGTGATGGTGTTCAGCCGCCGCAGGATGCCGTCCCGGTAGGAGAAGCTCACCAGGCCGTGATAGAAACCCAGCCGATCGATGCGATCACCGCTACCGCGCCACAGGTCCAGCCGGTAGGCGATCGTCGGCGTCATTTGCCAGCCCTGACCCTGCGGCCAGTTGTTGGCGTTGCGGAACGGATCCATCAGGTCCGTGATGCGCAGCACCCCCCGGCCCTTTTCCAGGCGACTGCTGCGCCGGAAGCGCATGTAGTCGATGTCGGCGTCGCCGGCCTCGAACGGATACGGACCGGTAGAGATGGTCCCCGACAAGGTCGTGTCCTGCAGGTCGATGACCAGACCCCGGCCGCCGTCATCCGGCCCCAGCACGTTGCCGATCTGCTCACGCGTGACCTGGTTGCGCGGATGGCCGTGTCGCGCCGGCAGATCGGGAACCCGGACGGGGAGATCCAAACGGGTTTCTTCCCCCGCAGCGGAGGTGGCGGCAGGGATCACCCCGGCCGTCACGCACAGGAACAGGACAATCCCCAAGGCGGCGGATATGCGGTGCTTCATGCCGGACTACCTCGAATCGATTTCGTGGAGCGGTGATCGCCCGCAAGGGTCAGGGCGCGGGCCGCGGGATTTTCCTGCGCACGTAAAGGGTCTTGACGACCCGAGCCACAGTCTCTCCATCCTCGTCCCGGATTTCCACCGGAAACTGCGGCAGGAACTTCTCTCCATCGGCGGTGTGCCGGCGGACGGCATCGAGATCGGCGGCGGAAATCTCCAGGACCGACGTGACCTGCCGCCGCGTGGCCTTGACGAATTCGATCTCGGCCCCCTTGTCCCACACCACATACTCCGGGCCCAGGAGTCGCATCATCATCAGCATGAGGTGGGGGTCGATCATGGCGTAGAGACTGCCGCCGAAGTGCGTGCCCACGGCGTTGCGGTTGTACCAGCGCCGGGTCAGGGAGACGCGGGACCGGCGCCAGTCGGCGCTGATGGCCTCGACCCGGATGCCCGCGCCGAGATACGGCGGGTAGATGTTGAGCAGGAATCTCAAACGTCCGGGAGTCATCTTCATGGCGGCTTGCCCTCCTCGGATCACCCCTGGAGATAGTCCTCGCGCACCGGGGAGAACACCTCGACCACGACGGTGTCGGCCAGGGCCTCCGCCCCGTGGGGCGCGCCGCCCGGCCACACCCAACTGTCGCCCGCGGAAACGACCTTTTCCTCGTCGCCCCAGAAGAACCGCAGGGCGCCCGTGACCAGGTATCCGATCTGCTCGTGCGGGTGCCGGTGCTCGGGGATGAGTGCGCCGGCGGCGAGCTTCACCTCGGTCATGTGGGTCAACTCCCCGTGGAGCAGGGTCTTGAGCAGGACCCCGTCGACCACTTCCCGATATCCATGTGGACCTGTCTTTTCGATCATGTCGACCTCCCGTCGTGATGCGGTCGGAATCTCGATCCCATGCAACCGGATCCTTCGGATTGCGTCTTACCTTCGGAAACCCAGGATGTCGAGACGAAACCCCGGGAGAATCCGTGCCCAAAGCCGAACACCTGCCCCTGGCCGGGGTAGCGATGGCCATCGCCGTTGCCGCGACCATGGACACCGCGGGCCTGACTATGTTCAGCGCCCTGCCCCTTTTGCCGTTGACCCTGATCCTGTGGAAGATGCAGGGTTTGGATCGCGGGGAAATGGGGCTTTCATGGGGACGGTTATCCGGGTACATCCCCGCCGTTGTGGCGCCGATTGTCGCGGTGTCGGGCTTGGCAATGATCCCTTACCTGGCTGGGGCGGTCCACATGGGCCAACCCGATTGGGACCATATCACACGCAACGCGATCCTGGGGAGTGTCTTCGGCATCCCGGGGACCCTGCTGACGGAGGAGAGATTCTTTCGCGGATGGCTGTGGGGGTCGCTGCGCCGGTCGGGCCGCCACCCCTTCCCCACTCTCCTGATCAGCAGCTTCCTGTTCATGCTCTGGCACATCTCGGCCGTGACCCTGGCCGGGGATTTCGCCCTGCCTCCACTTTGGATCCCGGTTTTCCTGTGCAATGCATTTCTCTTGGGCATGATCTGGGGAGCCCTGCGCCTGCGAACCGGATCGGTGGTCGCACCCGCAGTCTGCCACTCCCTGTGGAACGGATTGGTGTATCCCCTTTTCGGCTTCGGCAGTCACCAGGGCGCATTGGCGGTGGATCCCGGCTGGCTGTACGGGCCCGAGAGCGGGTTGGCCGGTCTGGTGACAAACATCCTGGTCCTGAGGATCCTGCTGGGTCGAGGCGATACTACTTCGTGGTGGGGAGCCCCTCGGACTTCCACCGCGTGATGCCGCCGAGCATGTTGGCGGCGTCCTTGAAGCCGAGCTCGCCCATGGTGCCCAGGGCGATCCCGCTGCGGTGACCGGTGCGGCAGTAGATGAGGTAGGACTTGTCCTTATCCAGCTTGGCCAGGTCCTGTTTGAAGGTCGGCGCGTAGAAGTCCAGGATCGTCGCTCCGGCAAGGTGTTCGCCGGCGAATTCCTGCGGGGTGCGGATGTCCAGCAGGACGAAATCGGGGTCGCCCTGGTCGGCCCGGATAAGGGAATCGGCCTGGGCCGGTGACACGTTGCGCAGAGACGCGCCGGCCACAGCCGCCTGTTCCTGCGACTTGTCGCCGCAACCGCCCAGAAGAACCAGGGCCGTCGTGAATCCCACCGTTCGCATACCTGCACGTTTCCATTTCTGCATGATTCCCCACACTCCATCTCGCGCCGGAGGCCGAATGATCGCACACCAGGTGCACCCAATTGAGGCCGTCGATCAGCAGATGATTACGCCTCCGGGCAAGGTGCGCCATCGGACGCCCGTCGAGACGAATCCCGAGTTGGAACAAGGCCAGACAAACAAATAGCCGTCCCCTGTGGGACGGCTATTGGTTTGGGGGTGGGGAGATGGGCCCAGAACCGAATGGCCTATCTCCCCCTACGCTTGCCCTATGGCTTTACGACGATGTTCTGGTCCAAGGAAACCTGTCCAGCCGTCGCGCCCTGGATCAACGCTCTGCCGTCGAGCCTGGCGCCGGTCAGCAACGAAATCGAGGTCCCTGCTATCAGGGTTCCCTTCATCTTGGAGTTCGTTCCGAGGGTTATCGCGCTTCCTGCCGTCCAGTAGATGTTACCGGCCTGGGCGTTTCCCTGCAGGACGACCTCGCTGGTGGATTCCGTCGTGATCGTGGTCGCGCTCCGGATGATGAAGACGGCATTGGCGTCGCCTCCGGCATCCAGATAGAGGAAACCATTCGGAGAAATCTCGATCGAGGTTCCCGACTCATAGAGACCCGGAGCCAGGGTCAGCCCGTTGAGATTGCCCGATATGGCCGCAGGCGTTCCCCGCACGGCGTCCCGTGCGTTGTCGAACGCGATTTTCGCGTCGGCTTTCGCCGCGATCAACATCGCGGGAACGGGATCTGCATCATCGGCTGCATAAATGGCATACCCGGACACCACCTGTCCGTCCCCGGCGAGCATTCCGGTTATCGCGGATCTCACGCCCGGAGTCACCCCGACGTCTCCGGTGATGGACGAAGTCGGAATGTCGGTGATCGCCGTGCTGGACAGAATCGCGAATCGCGCAGCCGTTCCGAGAGGCACCGTCAGCTGACCTGCGCTCGTACCCGTCGTGAAGGTCCACACCTTGTTGGCCAGCAGGGTATTGCCCGCCAGGTCCCTGGCCGCCGTCGTGATCGTGGCGGTGTACAGAGTGCTCGGCAGGAGATCCGGCGCCGTGAAGGTCGCCGTTGCGCCGACATAGGTCACCTCGCCGGTAACGAACGTCGACCCGTGCTGCAGGGTGAAGGCCGCGGTCCTCGTGGGATCCATCTCCTCGCTGAAGGCCGCCGTGGGATTGATGTTGATCGCAACACCCGTGGCCCCGGCCAGCGGAACCGTGGATACCACCGTGGGTCTGACCGCATCAGCGGCGGCACCCGTCGTGAAGGTCCACGAAAAGCCGGACTCCAGGTGATTGCCCGCCTCGTCCGTGACCCCGGTGGTGATCGCGGCCGTGTACACGGTGCTTGCCAGGAGATTGCTCGTCGGGTTGAAGACCGCCGATAGGCCGGCATAGGTCACCGAGCCGGCAACAGTCGTCGATCCGCGCTTCAAGGTAAAGGTCGACTGGGTAATGGTCGACGAGTCCATCGTTTCGCTGAAACGGGCGGTGAGGTTGCTGTTGAGCGCCACACCGACGGCATCATCGACGGGAATCGTGGACAGCACCGTGGGCGCGGTGGTGTCCAGGGGACCCAAGAAGGGGTCCGTGACTTCATTCCATTTTCCGCACCCGGTCATCAAACCGACCAGGAGCGCCGTTATCATAAACCCTTTGAAGAGCTTCTTCATTTTCGGTAACTCCCTACTTCACTACGATTTCAAAGAGAACTCTCATGTTGGCCTTTGCTGCTTTCGAGTAAAGGTCCTTGGGCGCCGATTCGTACTCGGCCGGGCTCGTCTCGCCGAATCCGATGGTGACGAGCTTGCCCGCCGGAATGAGACCTTCTTCAACCAGGTACGCCTTGACGGCGCTTGCCCGTCTTTCGCTCAATGCCTGGTTGTATTTCCCGGCGCCCGCAGCGGAGGTATATCCCGCAATGCGGATATCGGCTTTGGGGTTCTCCTTCAGGATCTGGGTGGTCCGCTTCAGTATTGCTTTCGCCTCAGGCGTCAGGGTCGACTTATCGAAATCAAAGTGCACGTCCTCGAACGCGAGAATGACCACTTTGGGCTCGGCCGCGAGGACTTTTACCTTCTCCACGACCTTCGGCTCCTCGGCCACAACGACCACGACTTTCTCCGGGGCCTTCTCTTTCACCACAACGATCTCTTCCTTGTCCCCGCCGCCGAACGAGAAGACGATCCCTCCGGTGGCGCTGAAATTGTTGTAGGTCTCATCGAAAACCAGGTTATCCCTCACATCGATTCGGAGTGCGAATCGCTCCGCCAACCAGTATTTTGCTCCCACGCCCAATCCGACAAAGGACATGTCCTTGTCCGATATCTTCGGCGAGTAGTGGACGGCGCCGATGCCGGCGAGGACGAAAGGGTTTAACCTGCCCTCGGGCATAAAGTGGTGCACCGCATCGATCTGATAAAAGGTAAGGTCCACATCGGTCATGGGGCTTCTGTACTGCCCTTGGGCGGCGCCAACCAGCGACGGGTCATCGACGCTGGTGTTCATGAAACCCACGGCGGCTTCGAGGGCGAAACTCCCGGTCAGGTTATAGCCAAGCCGCCCGCCATAGATAAACTCGTTCTTAAGATTCTGTTTCTCCTCGAACATACCCTTGCCCGCGAAAGGGTTGATTTCGAAGCTCCCCTTCTTAATCTCGGAACGGGCGGACAGAGGAACGAGAAGAACAAGGGCGATCAATACCGTCGTCAGTGCTCTTGCGGCCGGAACCGCTAGAAGTGTCTTTTTCATCTGAAACCTCCTTTTTTCCTTATCGATTGAATTCATGGCGCCAAACTTTCTTCGCGGGTGTTTCTTCGGTGGCGAGACCCGCCGCACGGCGCACGATCTGGAATTCGCGAACCATTCAGGCCTCCATCTTTTGGGTCGACAGAGTCATGTTGTCCCCAATTTCCATTGGCTGGTGTTGCGGGTCTGGATCCCTGATGAAAATCGTTCATCATGTCATGAGGGGAGCTTTTGCAAAGAGTGTTCCCTGTTTTAAACTATTTATTTCCAATATTTTATACAGCCTCTGCGGTTTGGTCCGTCATCAAAATGATGAGCAGTCTCTCATAATGGGGTGGGATTGATGTGCGTATTGAAGACCTGATATGGGAGACAGGGCGGGCTCCCATCGGTGGAACCCGCCCTGCATGAATCCGGCGAGAGAGGGGAGAATTGTCCCCCTACTTCATCAATTCCTTGTGCCCCTCGATCAGCTTCTCCACCACCGAGGGGTCGGCCAGCGTGCTCACGTCGCCCAGGCCGGTGTACTCGCCGGCGGCGATCTTGCGCAGGATGCGGCGCATGATCTTGCCGCTGCGGGTCTTGGGCAGACCGGGGCAGACCAGGATCCGGTCGGGCGTGGCCACCGGGCCGATGACGTGGCGGACCTGCTCCTTGAGGGCGCCCTTCAGCTCGCCGTCGGTCTCGTCGCCGTCGGGGCCGAGGATCACGTAGGCGAAGATCCCCTGGCCCTTGATCTCGTGGGGGAAGCCAACCACCGCAGCCTCGGCCACGGCCTCGTGGGCCACCAGCGCGGATTCGACCTCGGCCGTGCCCAGCCGGTGCCCCGAGACGTTGATCACGTCGTCAACGCGACCGGTGATCCAGTAATAGCCGTCCTCGTCGCGGCGGCAGCCGTCGCCGGTGAAGTAGTAGCCCGGGTACTGGGTGAAGTAGGTCTCCCCGAAGCGGCTATGGTCGCCCCACACCGTCCGCGCCTGGCCGGGCCAGGTCTGGGCGATGCACAGGTTGCCGCTCACGCCGTTGCCCTCGAGGGGTTTGCCGTCGTCGTCCATGAGCAGCGGCTTGACGCCGAAGAACGGCAACGTCGCCGACCCGGGCTTCAGCGGCGTCACGCCAGGCAGCGGCGTGATCATGATGCCGCCGGTCTCGGTCTGCCACCAGGTGTCGACGATGCAGCAGCGCTGCTTGCCCACCTTGTTCCAAAACCACTTCCAGGTCTCCGGGTTGATGGGCTCGCCCACGGTGCCCAGCACCTTCAGCGATTCGCGCGACGACTTCTCCAGCACCGCATCCCCCGCGCGCGCGATGGCGCGAATGGCCGTGGGCGCGGTGTAGAAGATGTTCACCTTCAGGTCGTCCACGATCTGCCAGTAGCGGCCGCAGTCGGGGTAGGTCGGAATCGACTCGAACATCACCGAGGTGGCCCCGTTGGCCAGCGGCCCGTAGATGATGTACGAATGCCCGGTTATCCAGCCGATGTCCGCGGCGCAGAAGTACACGTCTTTCGGCTGGTAGTTGAAGACCACCCGGTGGGTCATCGCGGCGTAGACCATGTACCCGCCGGTGGTGTGCATGACTCCCTTGGGTTTTCCCGTCGAGCCGGACGTGTAGAGGATGAACAGGGGATCCTCGGACCCCATCCACTCCACGGTGCAGGTCGAGCGCTGCTTGGCGCACTCCTCGTCGAGCCAGGAATCACGGCCGGGCTTCATGACCGTCTCGGCATCGGTGCGCCGGGCCACCAGCACCTTCTGCACCAGGTCCAGCCCGTCCACCGCGCGATCCACCGTCTCCTTCAGCTTCAGGTGCTTGCCCCCGCGCAAGCCCTCGTTCGCGGTGACCACCAGGCGGCACTCGGCGTCCAGAATGCGGTCGCGAATCGCCTCGCTGCTGAATCCGCCGAAGATGATCGAGTGGATGGCCCCGATGCGTGCGCAGGCCAGCATGGTGTAGGCCAGCTCGGGAATCATGGGCATGTAGATGGCCACCCGGTCGCCCTTGCGTACCCCGTGGGCCTTCAGCACGTTGGCCACCCGCGCCACGCTGTGCTTCAACTGCCGGTAGGTGATGTGCTCGTACTCGCCCGGCTCGTCCTTGACCCAGATCAGCGCGTCCTGGTCGGCCTTGTCACCCAGGTGCCGGTCCACGCAGTTGTAGCAGGCGTTCAGGCGCCCGCCCAGGAACCAGCTGAAATCCACGTTACCGTAGTCGTTGTCGAACACCTGCCGGAAGGGATGGAACCAGGTCAGCCCCTCGGCCTGCTTGGCCCAGAAGGTCTCCGGATCGTCCAGGGACAAGCGGTACAGGCGCTGGTACTCCTCCATGGTGCCGATGTGGCTGGTGGCGGCGACGTCGGGATTGGGTCCATAGACTTCGGAAGAGGCGTTGTCGGCCATGATGGAGTTCTCCTTCGTACGGCTGGGTGGCGCAGGCTAATAGAGGAGTAGTCTATACCATTTTGGTGGGATTCGGCAAGTTCCCCACCCAGGATCAAGAACCGGTCGACCTCGGTGCGCACGGAACGGATCCAACGATTGAGGAATAACCCCCTAAAAAACCCCGTCCACAACCGCCTTGAACCGACGCTTGAACTCGTCGCGGCTGAAGCGCGCGGCGTTGGCCCGCAAGGCGTCGGCAGAAAACCCGCCCTCGCGCTCCATGAAGGTCCGCACGGCCGCAGCCACCGCTTCGGGCGTCTGCTCGTCGAAGAACACGGCCGTCTCGTCGGTCTGGGTGTCGAGGATGCCACCGGCCCGGTAGGCGATCACCGGGGTGCCGCTGGCGTTGGCCTCCAGCGGCGTGATCCCGAAGTCCTCCTTGCCGGGAAAGATGAACGCCCGCGCTTCGGCGTACAGGGTGCGCAGTCGGTCGTCGTCCACCCGGCCGAGGAACTCCACGTTGGGCGGCGCCATGGCCCGCAGCTTGCCCAGATCGGGTCCGCTGCCGGCCATTTTCAATTTCGCGTCCAGCCCCCGGAACGCCTGCACCGCCAGATCCATGCGCTTGTAGGGCACCATCTCCGCGATGGCGAAGAAGTAGTCCCCATTCTTCCCGCTCGGGGCGAACATATCCATGTCCACCGGGGGATGGACCACCGTCGAATCGCGATGATAACACCGGTGCACGCGCTTGGCGACGAAGGACGAGTTGGCCACGAAATGATCCACGCCCATGGACGTGGAGCGGTCCCAGCGGCGCAGGTAGTGGGCCAGCGGCGTGAAGAACATCCGCTGCAGCCAGCCCATGCTTTGCCGGTACTCGTGGTACATGTCCCAGATGTAGCGCATGGGCGAGTTGATGTAGCAGATGTGCACGGCTTCGGGGTCGGCCAGCACGGCCTTGGCGGGTCCGCTCTCGCTGGAGATCACCAGGTCGTAGCCCCGCACGTCGAGCTGCTCCAGAGCCAGGGGCATCAGCGGCAGGGCCAGACGGTGGTTGCGCTTGAAGATGGAGAATCGGTTCAGGAACGAGGTCGTGACCTTGCGCCGGCGGAACACCTCCGGCAGCTTGTCCGGCTCCCAAAACAGGGTGAACAGGTCGGCGTCCGGGTACAGCTCGAGCATGTTCTCGATGACCTTCTCGCCGCCGCGGTATCCCACGAACCAGTGATGGACGATCGCCACGCGCATGAAATCCGCTTTCTGCCGGGGTGTCTCAAGCGCCGGCAATAGTGACATAGTTTGCCGGGGCGAACAAGCGCCGGAGGCCTGCCGAACCGGGCTGGACCTGTCTCAACCCGGGCCACCGTCCAGGTAGGGCCGCAACACGTCCACCGCGTGGGCATCGACCCACCAGATCCCCATCTGCCCGCAGCCGGAGGTGTTGTGCAATTCGCGCAACCCCTCTCGTGTCAACGGGTTAAATTCCACCAGCGAGTTGTCCGGCCGATCGCTCATGAAGAAAAAGGCGCTGCCATCGGGCGCCAGCCACGGCGACCATTCCTGCCGCGCCACCGAGTTCACCAAGTCCCCCATGTTGACCGGGTCGTTCCAGGTGTCGTCCGGATTGCGCGCCACCAGGTAGTAGTCCACTCCTCCGCGGGTATCGGCCATGCCGAAAACCGGCACGATGAGGAAGCGCTCGTTGGCATCGACCATGGCGTTGAACCGGGTGCGGCCGGCGTTGACCTGCTCGGGCAGGCGCTCGACTTTCTGGTATTGTCCATCCACCAGCCGGCTGCGGAAGATGGCGCTTTCGCCACCCTCGAGATCCCGGGTCAGGTACAGCGTGCCGTCGTTGGTCAGCGACGGGAAAAAGGTATCCCCTTCATTAACGGCCTCGGGCAGGGGCGTGGGCTCGCCCCAACCGTTGGCGGTGCGGTGGACCACCCAGATGTTGCTGACCTCTTCGGGGGGACCTTCACCCGTCAGAGGTCGATCGGAAACGAAGAACAGGCGGCGACCGTCGCGGGAAAAGGCCGGCTCGAAATTCTTCCACCGGGGGTTCGTGCTGAAAGAGGCGACGCGCGGAGCGCCCCATTTTCCGTCCACCCGCCGGGCCTCGGTGATCACCGCTCGGTGAAAATTCCCCACCAGCTCGCACCAGACCATCAGATCCCCGTCCGATGTCTGGGAGATATCGCGGCAGGGCAAACCCCGGTTGACCACGCCGGGCGCAAAGAGCTGCGCCTCGTCGGTCGGAGGTGCTGCTCCCAGATCCGCAGACCCCGTCTCCAGGTTGTGGCAACCCATCAGGGAGGCCCCGAGCAGCAGGATCACGAACAGGCGCATGGCATCCTCCCGTTTGTTGTACCCTATCCCTCAACGCGTCCGCAACGACTCGAACAGCCCCTTCAATTCCCCGTACCGCTCCTCGTAGTCCCGCATGCTGCGCTCGATGACCTCGTGGGCCTCGTCGCGGCCGTACACGTGGGTGATTTCGGTGTTCCGATGCCGCGCACCGGGGGCGTCCTTGTAGGTCAGGAAGTAGTGCTTGAGCCGGCCGACGAGGGTCGGCGGGCACTCGTAGATGTCCTTCATGTGTCCGTAGATGGCGTCGTCCCGCATGACGGCGATGATCTTGTCGTCGGCCTCGTTGCCGTCGATCATGCGCAGCCCCCCGATGGGCACCACCGGCAACAGGATATCCCCGTGGGTGATGGATTTCTCAGCCAACACGCAGATGTCCAGGGGGTCGCCGTCGCCCACGATATTGCTCCGCGAGGCCTGCGCCATGCAGAACTCGGCGATCTGTGGCCCGCAGTAGGTCTGGGGGATCAGCCCGTACAGGGTGGGATAGACGTTGGAGAATTTCTGCGGCCGGTCGACCTTCAGGTGCCCGCTGGGTTTGTCCAGTTCGTACTTCACCGTATCGGAGGGCACGATCTCGATGTAGGCCGTGACCTTCTCGGGAGCCTGATCCCCGATGGGCACCCCGTGCCAGGGGTGGGCGCGGAACAGGCGATGCAGCAGATTCAGATCGATATCCACGCGATAGCCTCCTGCAACGGGAATCGAAAAAGCTTCGGGGCACAGGAGGTTACCACGATTCAAGCTTGTTTTCTACGGACCACCACCGTGTTGGAGATGCGATCGTGGACGGCCTGGCGATTGGGATGCCAGATCGCCTCGAAATAGCCCAACAGCAGGGTACCCGCGCTGGCCCCGTTCCCGGCGCTGCGGCTGAAGGCGTCCCACCACGACAGTGGTTTACCGTCCAGCTTCACCGCCTCCAGACCGAACACCGCCTTGCCCGGCGTCCGTCCCTGCAACAGGCGTGACCAGAGGGTGAACCAAGCCACGAAAAACGCCCCCCAACCCAGAAAACTCCCGTAGCGGCCCAAAAGGAAATCTGACCCCAGCAGGATCTGTTCCGTGTCGACCCGGGTTGCTCCGGAGGTCAAACTCACCATCAGGTTGTTGTCCAAGGATTCCCGGCTCAATCCCTCCAGGTCCCGGGCTGCGACCAACTCCGACAGGTCGCAGTCCAGGGCCAGGGGCACGCGCTCCTCGACCAAGGTCAGGATGTCCAGCGCCAGTTTCCCGAACGCGCTGGAATCGGCGGGAGCGGCCCCGGACATCCGGGCCCGGATCCGCGGGATCAAGGTAGGGTCGCCCTCGTTGATGTTCATCAGGGTCAGGCTCGTGAAAATCGTTCCGAACACCAGGCTGAGCAGGAGCAGATCCAACAGGAAGGCGCAGGTCTGACGCCGGAAAGTCGCCAGGGGATGCCCCAACAGATGGGTGGCGATGTTCGCCGGTTCCTGGCTGACGTAGCGACCGCATTCGGGAATGCGCAGCATAGTCTCTCCGGAAGGATTGGGTGAGGGTGACGAGCAAGTTTTGAAGCCGGATTGCTCGTAATCAATACCGGAAAATTTGGGCTAAATCCACCCATCTCGGTATTTCGCACATGATTTGCTCCAGGGTTGACCTGCTTGTATATTCGGTTTCGAGGCTGGTTCAAAAAGGAAGCCGGGCTATTTGATGGTCCCGGGTCTTCGCTTCTCAAATGTCAATTTCCAGAATCATTCCCCAGGTATTTCCAGAATCATTCCCCAGTTGAAGTGGTGATATTTTCACAATCATTCCCCACTTTCAGCCCGGTATTTTCATAATCATTCCCCACCCCAGGGCCTC
>Ga0210044_10004914_pt1 | contig 18369 bp, 12 predicted proteins | sample CryGey13umfilter_2_FD_183959 | JGI IMG/M metagenome (GOLD analysis project Ga0210044, IMG submission 183959) | Groundwater microbial communities from aquifer in Utah, USA - Crystal Geyser 4/9/14 3 um filter (SPAdes) (version 2) | ecosystem: Environmental > Aquatic > Deep subsurface >... | reverse complement strand
GAAAAACCATCAAGAGTTTTATTGAGCAAATCATCTATTGCCGGTGCGCATACACTATTATTGTTTTTAATGGGAAGAACTCCGGATGCACCAATTACAAAAGAGATAAAACCAACCGCTGCTATTGCCTGGAAACGTATTGCCTATGATGAAGTAAAAAAAGCAAATAAGCCTATTGAACTTTTTGATGTAAATTTTGATGAAGCAATTCCTTTAAATGACAAACTTACTTTAAAGATTGAAAAAGATTTTAAATCAACCGGAGAAAATCTTAAATCTGTGTTTATTGATACCGGTGAGAACGGTACTTTCTCGAAAGGCGAATTCGAAACAATTACTGCACAGGGACAAATGGAATATGTAACTCCTGAGGAGATTGCTGAAGATGTGATATTTGAAATCAAAGGAGGTAACACCGGTCATGATATTATTAATGCGCTTGATAATGCAACCTTAGAACCAACATACAGAGCAGGATTTTTGCAGCACTATGCTGTTGAAAAACTTAATGAATTAGAAAAGATTAATAATGTTGACAGTGTGGCATTTGAACTATTAGGACCACCGAGACTTTCAAAATTATTGCATGAAATTAATCTGTTGAAAAAAGCCGGCGGATTTATGAAAGATATAGTTTTGATGGATGCCAAAGTTCTTCAAACCAAAATGATGGAAATTCTGAAGACAAATTCCAAACTTCGTTCTGAAATTGTTTCTATCGGAATACCGATTTTGTTGCCTGACGGGAAATCATTATTGAGAGCTTCGCTAATGAAAATACCACCAAACCGAGGGGAGAATAAATTAAAAATCACAGAAGGAAATATCAATCTTTGGGCAAAGGATGGTTGGGTTGATTTACGACTTGAAAATATATTAGCATGGCAGGAAAGATTAAAAGGTATAATGACAGAAGCAAATTCCTTACCTAAAGATGATACAAGTTCCATGCATGTGCGAACTGCAAGATATTGGAATAACTTTGAAAGGTTTGATATCGGAAAAGTTGTAAGCTGGATTTTTATTCACGAAGAACGTGGAAAGAGAATGAAATCGTAGTGGATTTTTTATCGTTGGGGCAGCATTTTTTTTGCTGCTCTGATGATTAATTCATTGAAGCAACTACTCTATAAAATTCTTGCTTTGCCGGAAGATAATCAGGCTTCAGCCTTAAGCAATCTTTGAAATAATTAGCAGCTTTAATCAAATCACATCTTTTCTCAGAAATTTTCCCCAAATAAAAATAAGGTTTATATCTTTCATCATATCTTGAAGCTTTGATTGCTTTATTGAACCATTCAACTGAATTTTGGAAATCACCAAGTTTCATAAGATAAAATCCAATATCACTATACGGATTACCTAAATCCTTATCGAGTTCAATTGCTATTTTACATTGGGCGATTGCATCCTCGTATCTGCCTTCCAATCCATAAACAAATCCTAAAAAAGTATAGGCTTCTGCCGATGGCGACAGTTGAATCGACAATTTATAATTTATAATTGCTTCACTGTTTTTACCAACAATTTGGCAATTATATGCTTTACGAAAGTATTCTTTTGCCAATTCTGCATTGTTCATAGTTATCATTAAAAGCCTTATTTGAATTTTGTTGCAAAATTAATGAATAAAAACAAAGATTAAAAGTTTTTCAACTATACAGAAAAGTCTTACTGAAAATTATTTCATTTTTATTATCTTTGAATAGATAAAGTGGGTTATTTATGCAAGATTATTTAGATAGAAGCAACTATTTCAGAGGTATTTTAATAATTGTAGCAAAAGACAGGAAAATTTCCGAAGAAGAAAGAAAGTACGTAATGGAAGTTGGTTTAAAGCTTGGTTTCGAAAAAAAATTTTGTCAATCGGCAATTGATGAAATTCTTGATAATCAATTTATAGAAATAGAACCGCCCATGTTTTTTGATAAAGATATTGCCAGAAAATTTATTCTGGATGGTTTAGGCCTGGCTTATGCCGACTCGCATTTTCATCCAAAGGAGATTGAATTTCTAAAGGAAACATCAACTAAAAATGGTTTCGACGAAGAATGGTTTATTCAAAATATCAGTCGTTTGATTGAAGGAAAATAGCATGAATGTTTTCTTTGGAAAGAGACAAATAATTTCGATAGTAGTTTTATTAATCACGATTTCATTACCGATTAAATCACAGAACAGTTTACATAAAATATTAAACGAGAATAAGGCTTACTTTGATTCATTGATCTCAAATCCCGACTATGATGTTCAGATAATCTACACACAGATTGATAGAGACATCAGTAATGCTCCGATATTTACAACTCATAAGGTAAATGTTGACAGTAAAAAATATTTTTATCCAGCAAGTACTGTCAAACTTCCCGCTTGCATTTTAGCACTTGAAAAGTTAAACAGACTAAATATTAGCGGATTAAATAAATTTACTTCGCTGAGAATTGACAGCACTTTTAACAATCAGCATTTTGTTATTTATGATACTTCATCTTCAAATAACTGCCCATCGATTGCAAATTATATTAAAAAGATTTTATTAGTCAGCGACAATGATGCATTTAATCGTCTTTATGAATTTATCGGACAGGAAGAATTCAACCAAAGTCTTTGGAATAAAAACTTCAAGAACTTAAAAATAAACAGCAGACTTGCTTTAGGATATTCTGAAAAAGATAACCGACATACAAATAAATTCACATTCTTTGATGGGAAAAACATTATTTATGAACAGCCCGCACAATATAGTCAATTAGAATTCAAATTCGATTTACTTAATCTCAAAAGAGGAATTGGTTACTATGCAGGCAACAAATTAATTACTGAACCAAAAAATTTTTCTCACACAAACTATTTTTCACTTGAAGATCAGCATGAAATGCTGAAAAGATTATTTTTCCCAAATTCATTTGTTTCTTCAAAGAGATTTGATCTTTCTATTTCTGATTATGATTTTCTTTATAAATACATGTCTATGCTGCCAAGAGAATCCGAGTTTAAAGAATATAAAAATGAAGATTATTGGGACAGTTATGTGAAGTTTTTCATGTTTGGTGATACAAAAGAACAAATTCCAAATCAAATCAGGATTTTCAATAAAGTTGGAGAAGCCTACGGATTTATTATCGATAATGCATACGTTGTTGATTTTGAAAACAGCGTTGAGTTTTTATTGAGTGCCGTAATTCATGTAAATAGGAATCAAATTTATAATGATGATAAGTACGAATATGATGAAATTGCTTTTCCTTTTATGGCAAAACTTGGGCAGGCTGTATATAATTATGAACTGAATAGAGCCCCAAAAAAGAAACCTGATTTACAAATTCTTCGGGAAATAACAAACAAAAACATTAATTAACAAAAAAGCAGAAAAATTCCAAAGACCGCAATTATTGCACCTCCAATTGAAATTACGCTCAATTTTTCTTTATAATAAAAGTGAACTAAAGGCAGCATGATAATTGGAACAGTCGCCATCAAGGTTGAAGCCACACCAACTTTGGCATTTGCAATTGCGATAAGGCTGAAAGTGATTCCTAAAAATGGACCTACAAGGGAACCAATCCCGGTGTAAATAAAAGCTTTAGTTTCTAATCGAAATATTTTAATCGGATGTCTGATTTGTTTCACAAAAACAAAAAGTGGTAAGAAGAAAATCAAAGATGAAACAATACGAACTTGAGTTGCAACAAAACCATTTATTGGACCTTCAATAAAAGCCTGTTTCGCAAAAATAATTCCAACAGCCTGTCCAACTGCTCCTAAAAATCCATAGAAAATTCCCTGAAAAGAAATGTTTGTTTTACCCTCAATTTTATTGCCTCTTTCAAGCACAACGATTGCTATTCCAAATAAAGTAATAAAGATTCCAACAACTGCCACGAAGGAAATCCTTTCATCAAGAAAAATAAAAGCCATCAAAGTTGACATGGCAGGAACAAGAGCCATTATCAGCATACTGATTCTTGCACCAATATATTGAAATGACTTGAATAAAAATCCATCACCAAAGACAAGCCCGATAAATCCACTGATAGCAAGATTCATAAATTGAGCAAAGGACATATTGATATCAAATTGCATTACTAGAATTGTAATAGTTAAATAAGCAAATGCTAAAATAAGCCGAGTCACATTGACTAAAAGTGAACCGACTTTTAAAGAAGCTTCAGTAAATACAATTGAAGTAATTGACCAAAGAACAGCGGTTATCAGTGCAGCAATTTCACCAAAATATGGCATGTGGCCTACAAAGTAAAATACATTTTATATTCAAAAGGATGCGGCATTGTACCGATTGATTTAATCTCTTCCTTTTTGGTTTTTGTCCATTGTGAAATCAATTCTTCGCTAAAAATATTTCCACGCATTAAAAATTGGTAATCATCTTCAAGTGCATCAAGAGCTTCGTCAAGATTTCGTGGTAAAAATTTAATGTGAGTAGATTTTGAATCAAAAACATTTCTATCAACAGGGCCAAATCCTTCTTTCACTGGATCGATCTTATTTACAAAGCCATCAATTCCTGCAAGCAGCATAGCAGACATGCACAAATATGGATTCGCAGTGGCATCCGGTGGACGGTATTCAAAACGTGTTTCATCCGGATTGGAAATATATTTAGGAATTCTTATTGCTGACGCACGATTCCCCTGTCCATAAGTTAAGGCAACTGGGGCTTCAAATCCCGGCACTAATCTTTTATATGAATTTGTACTGGGATTTGTAAATGCAGAAAGTGCGGGACCATGCTTCAACATACCACCAATAAAATATCGCCCAAACTCATTTACATTTCCATATTCACCTTTTTTATAAAATGCATTCTTTCCATTTTTAGTTAGGAACAAGTGAAGATGCATTCCATTGCCGGCTTGCTGATACATTGGTTTCGGCATGAATGTTATAAATAAATTCTTTTGTCTTGCCAGATTAAACAAAATATATTTTGCAGTAATTACGTTATCACCGGAAGAAACAAGATTATGAAAATAAGTTTCAATTTCCTGTTGACCTCTTTCTCCGCCTTCATGATGATGATATTTCACATCAATGTCAAAATGCTTGAAATATTTACAAGCTTCATCTCTGAAATCATCATAAATATCGAAAGGATTTGCAGCATGATATGCTCTTTTATAAAATTCCTCTGCATGTTCAACTTTATAAAATGATGTTGATGTTCTCGTATCATATTCAACATCGGAAAAAATATAAAACTCAAATTCCGGTCCCCAACAGGATTTTTCAGCCCCGGTTATATCAAACAATAATTTTTCAACTTTCTTTGCTAGGAATCGCCCATCCTGTAAAAAATTTGATCGCTTTGCATCCGTCAAATAAATGTGAGAATAAAAACTGAGTGTTTTAGTTTCTCTAAAAGGATCAATAGTTGCAGTATCCAAATCAGGAATTAAAATCATATCTGAATTTTCAACTTTAGAAAAACCATAACTCGAGCCGTCAAATCCAACACCTTCATTTATAAGTTTTTCTATTGTGTTTGAATGATAAGGAAGTGAAATATGATGAAGTCTTCCAACAAGATCGATGCACTTTAGATCGATCATTTCAATTTTATTTTTTTGAATAAAATTTTTAATACTATTAATTGTTGCTTTTGGCATGTTTTCCTCAATATAAAAAATCCTCATTGTTTGGATGAGGATTATCAAAACAGTTTAAATATTATCCTTTATAATTTATAGAAGCCAAACCCGGAAAAATTGCGGTAGTGTCCAACTCCTCTTCAATCCTGATTAACTGATTGTATTTTGCAATTCTATCAGTTCTGCTAGCGGATCCGGATTTGATCTGACCAACATTAGTTGCAACTGCAATATCAGCAATTGTTGTATCTTCTGTTTCACCCGAACGGTGGCTAATTACAGAAGTGTATCCAGCATTTTTTGCCATTTCGATTGCATCTAATGTTTCAGTTAAAGTACCAATTTGGTTTACTTTAATTAAAATTGAGTTGGCAGCTTTCATTGCAATTCCTTTTGAAAGAAATTCGGTGTTTGTTACAAATACATCATCACCTACTAATTGAATTTTGCTACCGATTTTATCTGTTAATAATTTCCATCCGTCCCAGTCAAACTCTGACATACCATCTTCCAAAGAAATGATTGGATATTGATTTACCCAACTTGTCCAGTAATCAACCATCTTTTCAGGTGACATATATTCTTTTGTGGATTTGAATAAATAATATTGTTTTTTCTCAGCATCCCACATTTCACTTGCAGCAGGATCAAGAGCAATGAAAATATCTTTCCCCGCTTTGAATCCGGCTTTTTCAATTGCTTCGAGGATTACTTCAACAGCCTCATGGTTTGATTTCAAGTTAGGAGCAAATCCACCTTCATCGCCTACGGCAGTGTTATATCCTTTTTCCTTCAATACAGATTTCAAAGCATGAAATGTTTCTGCGCCATATCTTATTGCTTCTCTAAACGAAGGAGCCCCGGCAGGCATAACCATAAATTCTTGAAAGTCAACATTATTATCTGCATGCTTTCCACCATTAAGAATGTTCATCATCGGCACGGGCAATGTTTTTGCGTTTACTCCGCCAATATATCTATAAAGAGGAAGTCCAAAAAATTCTGCAGATGCCTTTGCACAAGCTAATGAAACTCCAAGAATAGCATTTGCGCCAAGTACACTTTTATTTGGTGTTCCATCTAATTCACATAAAAAATTATCAATAGCTACTTGCTCAGTCGCATCGAAATCAATCAATTGGTCTGCAATTTTATCATTAACATTATCAACAGCATTTTGGACACCTTTACCTGAGTATCTTGAATTATCACCATCTCTTAATTCAACTGCTTCATTTTCACCGGTTGAAGCTCCACTAGGAACCGCAGCTCTTCCAAGGACTCCAGATTCAAGTAAAACATCAACTTCAATTGTCGGATTACCACGTGAATCCAAAATCTCTCTTGCAAAAACATCAACAATCATTGTCATACCTTTATTCTCCTTTGTTAAAAAAATTTTCAATGGAAAACTACTATAAAGGACATTGAAATTCAATTTTAACAAAACAGCTAAACACTTCCGCTTAATTTTCAATTATTTATTGCAATTTTAGTAGAAATATTTTTATAATTTTTCAATTAATACTATATTTAACTATTATTTTTATGGAATGATGAAACTAGAAAAAGTTGTAATAAAAACAGACGAAAAAGATTTGGAAAGAGTTCAAAAAGTTATAGACTCAATTCCACAAATGAACAAATCCATTATGATAGGTAAAATTATTTATGGAAGATTGGGCGATAATATTTTATTAAGCTTCAATACAGACTCTGCCTCCTTCCCTTTTATTTTTGAGAAACTTATTATTAATAATGTAAAAGTAATTTTAGACAGCAGCACGGAAAAATTGCGTCAAACATTGACTCAAAAAAAAGGGCCTGTTCCTTATGAAGGGTGGGATTCATTGAAAAAATTGGCGAAACCACAGGAATCAATTGAAGCAATTGCCAGCAGCGGAAATTATCAGGAACTTTTTAGAATTTGCAAAGATATTCGAAATGAGAAAAGCCGAATTGAAGAGGCACAGAATTCTATTCCGAGTGCGGTATCAATTTGCATCCAAAATATTTATCAAAACGCAAAGACACAAAAATCCCGAATAGACGATTCGGTTAACAAACTTCTTGAAATTTCATCGGATCAAAACCTAAAAAGCCCCGCTTTTATTGAACAAACAAAAGTAGCAGGTATATTAGCAATAGAACTTTGGAGTCTGGAGGAGTATAATATTTATAAGCTTATACAAATCTGTAATAATAATCAGATTCATAAATACGTTAATATATCAGCCGCAATAAAATTCAGTAAAGTTGTACTTGCAAAACCAGAGACGCATGAAAACAATCTCGAATTTGCAATTAAAAAACTTAATCTTAGGTGGTTAAATATTTGCCTTCCGATAGTAGAGCATGAAATTAATGATTCTGATAAGACTCACTTTCAAAATTTAATTTCTTACATAGAAACCCGCAGATAGTTTTTTTTGATTAGTCATTTCATCAAACTATTTTTAACAAGTTAATTTTTTACAAAAGTTTATTTCTTGCCCCCGTAGCTCAGCAGGATAGAGCAGCAGTTTCCTAAACTGTTGGTCGGAGGTTCGAATCCTCTCGGGGGTACAATATTCAGAGTCTGTTTAAATTTGTGAATATCAACTTTGTTAAACAGATTTTTCAATTTTGTTTATGAGTTACATTTTTTTAAGTTAATACAGTTGAATGCTTAATTAGTGAATTATTTCCCATCAATATTATTGGTATTTTTGATTCGTTTGATGGAAATATCTTATGATTGAACTAACAAATTTCATTTTTGAGCAGGCAGCGTGAAAAATTATTTGAGGCTTATATGAATGATTCATTATTGGAAAAATTACAATCCAACCTTTTGTTTTCAAACATCAACATCCATGATTTGGCAGATTTTCTTTCCTATAAAAAAACTCTTTTTTACAAAGAAGGAACAATTATTTTTAGCAAAGGAAGCGATTCGGATGCCATTTATCTGATTGTTAATGGAAAAGTAAATTATATTAACTATGATTTTATTGATATGGGAAATGCAACAAAAGGGAATCTGCTTTTACAGATCAATCAGTTCTTTGGCTATAAGGAAATGATTGAAAAGAGAAAGCGTACTTCAACTGCAATTGCAGTTCAAAATTCTGAATTGCTTTTACTTATCGAAAAAGATTTAGAATTCCTTATATCAAAAAGCGTTAAATTTTTAGAGAATCTGGGTTTAGATTTGTTTGAGCAGAATAAGTTGGTTGATACAGCTGCAAATTCTCAATTATCAAAAAGCACATCGGATTATAATTTCTATAGTCCAAATTCATCAAACTCTCACAAAACCAATCCATCAATTCAAACAAAAAAAGAAAAAATCGATTTCAATGAAAGTGAGATTCTCGAAATGAAACTTGCCCTGGAAAGAGAAAAATCTTTTGCTGAAGAAGCCATTAAACAAGAAATGGATGAGATAAATAAAAGAGAAGAGGAATTAAAAAAACTTGCAGAATCACTTAATAAAGAAAAAGAAGTGTCAGCTTTAAGTTTATCAAAAGAAGTGGAGGAACTCCAGAAAAAAGAGGATGAAATTAATAATCTGGAAATTAAAATTTCCACACAAAAAGAGAAAGCCAAACAAGATATTCTTAAAAAGCTTGAACTTATCAAACAAAAAGAAAGTGAGATAGAAAAAAAAGAACATGCCATTGAGCTTGAGAAAAAGGTTTTAGGCGAAGCTATGGAAAAAGCTAAGTTACTTGCTCAAAAAGAGATTGAATTAATAAAATTATCAAAAGATTTGGAAAACTCGAAGGCGAAAGTAGAAAGCATATTAAGCAAAGAGAGCGAATTGAAATTCAAAGAAGAAGAGCTTTCTAATAAATTTAAGCAGTTGGAAAAAGAAAAATCGGAAATGGATGCTCATAGAAAGGAAGAACTTGAATTAGTTGAAATGGAGTTGAAGCAGAAGTTTGCCGAACTTGAAAATGAGAAGAATAGTTTTAAGACTGCACAGGAATCACTGCGACAATTAACACAAAGAGAATTAGAGCTTACTAAGAAAGCTGAAGCATTGGAGAAAGAAAAAACATTTTCTGAAGAAATGCTTCAGAAAGAGTTCCAGCAGCTTGAGGAAAGAGAAAAATTGGTTTTGCAGAAAGAGAAAGAACTTCAAAAAAAAGAAAACTTAATATTACAAGCGAGAGAAAAGGAGAAAGAATTAGAGCTTAGGGAACTGGAGCTAAAAAGAAAATTCGAATCGCTTAATAAAGAAGAGTACGATTTTAATTCGCTATCACAAAAAGAGGAGAAATTAAAGCAAAAGGAACAGGAGTTAAAAGAAAAAGAAATTTCTCTGGAAAAAGAAAAATCCTTTGCCGAAACTGCTCTTCAGGAAGAATTACTAAATGTTGAAAAAAAAGAAAATGAGTTAAAAAGAATTGCAGAACAAGTTGAAATAGATAAGCAAAAACTTGAAAGGGAACTTCGACTAAAACTTGCGCAACTACAAGCAAGAGAATCGGAATTGATATTGAAGGAAAACTCGTTGAACAAGACAATGAGTGAATCGAAGAAAATAGCAACGGAAGAAATTACCCGACGTGAAAGAGAAATTTCTGATGAAAGAAATTCGATACGAAACCAATCTCTCGAAGCAATAAAAAAAGTCGAAGATCAATTGAATGAATTTAAAATGCGGGAATCTGTTTTATTAAAAAGGATTGAATCTTTGGAGGAAGAGCGGAAAAATATAATAGCAGACAAAAAATCTCATCAAAGAGATTCTTTCTTGCATTCAGACACAGTTAGTATTTCAGAACCATTCTATACAGGGAATCAATTTGAGACTGATATTATTAGCAAATCCACTTCACAAATTAATGCAGAACAAAAAAAGGCGATTGATCTTTCCCCTGCTTTTTCTGATGATGATATTATTTATATCTTTGATGATGGTGACAGAGTGATAAGACGAGAATTTGATAAGACTTATCAAGGATTTGATATTGGTGATATAAAAGTAGTAATTGTAAATCTCCAAAGAGGAACAACAAACTACGCGACAGAAATGCAAGCTTATTTAAATGAATTGATTAAAACCGGACACAGAAAATTTATTATTGATCTTTCATTCTGCTTATTTTTTGACTCAACATTTTTAGGCGTGTTGGTTCGTAATTTAAAAATAATTAATTACGAAGGCGGAGATCTCGGTTTGGTTTTGAATACAAAGAAAATGGCATCAACTACTTTTTTCCTTGCCGGAATGGATAGAATTTTCAAAATATTTGATAGCATCGAGCATGCACTTTCAATATTTAAGAAAAAGGACTGATTACACTTTGAATATCCTTGGAAGAATTTTTGTTAAATTCTTTAATCCTTCTATTCTGATTTTTACTTCTTTTGAGTAGATCAATTTTATTAATCCCAGAATTCCGTCGTAAACATTTTTATCGTACGGATGCCACCAAAGATTTCTTTTTACGAATGGTAAAATGTCTTTAATAATAACTTGTTGTTTCGTCATTTCTAAAAGACCTAATTCTCCATGTGACCGGCTATTTCCCGAATCCTTAAAACCACCCCATGGCGTTTCGGCTAAACCATGGCTCATTAGATGATCATTAATATTAATTGCACCGGCTTGAATTTGTTTTGCTACCTCGATTGCTTTCCGATTATTCTTTGACCATACCGATGCAGTAAGTCCTAAATGTGAATCATTTGCCAAATCAATTGCTTCCTGTATTGTATAAAATTTCATAACTCCGACTACAGGACCGAATGTTTCTTCCTTCATCAGTAACATGTCATGGTTTACATTTATTAATACCGATGCCGGCAGAGAGTTTTTACAGTTTGTACTGATCTTCGACTGAGCAAAAACTTGAGCACCTTTTTCTATTGCATCTTTAATATGCTCTTCAACAATATTTTTTTGCTTGAGTGAAGTCATTACTCCCATATCGGAAGAAAAATCTTGATTGCCATTTGCCGAAAAGTTTTCCAGTCTTTTTTTTAGAAGCAATAAAAACCTGTCGTAAACTTTTTCATGCACATAAATTCTTTCAATGCCACCGCATGATTGCCCCGCGTTGTGAAATCCGCCCCAAATGCCTCCGCTAACAGCTCTGTCTAAATCAGCATCTTGCAAAATTATCATTGCATCATTTCCGCCAAGTTCAAGGCTAATCGGAATTAAATTAGCGGCTGCTTTTTGAGCCAACATTCTCCCAACTTCAACCGAGCCTGTAAAAAATAATTTATCAATTTTGGAACCTAATAATGCGTCTCCTGCTATACTCCCAGGCAAATTAACAAAAGAAAAAATGCCCTTTGGAAATCCGGCATTCAAAATCAATTCTTCAATCTTTCTTCCAACCAGTTGAGTTTCAGTTGCACCTTTTAAAATCACTGCATTGCCAGCCATCAATCCGCAAATCACATCAAACATTGGGATTGTAAAAGGATAATTCCACGGAGAAACAATAGCAATTACTCCTTCGGGTACTCTTCTGATAAAACTCCTTTTATTAGCAAGAAAAATATTTCCTGCTTTTAACTTTTTATCTCTTAAAAATCTTTCAGCATTCTTAATATAGTAAGTAATCGCAAATGCAATCGGTAAGACTTCTGCAGACAGAGCTTCAATTTTTAATTTTCCGTTATCTTTTGAAATTATTTCAGAAATATCTTCTGCTTGATTTACAATTAAATCACGGAGTTTATAAAAATATTTGCTCCTTTCCGTTAGTCTTTTATTCCCCCAATCTTTTTGGGCTTCTCTTGCCTTTTGGACAATTTCGGTCACACTGTTTCTATCAGTTAATTCTGAATATCCGATTAATTCCTCGGTGAACGGATTAAAACATTCAGTTTGATTTTTCATAATTCCGCCGTTTTGTATTTAACAACTCATCAATGCGTAAAAATTTATAACCTTTTACTTTCATTCTTAAAATTATTTCTTCCAAATAATTATAAAATTTATCAGCTCTTTCGGGATGAGTTCCGATATGGACAAGCAAGATTTTACCATTTAACGTTTCTGTTTTTTCAATTTCAATCAACTTATCTAAAATCGAATTACTGGATCGATAAGATTTCCCCATCGAAGGAATTGAATAATCCGCATTTGTAAATGTATTTGGAGAATAATTGATTAATGTAATGCCCAATTGATTCGCCCAATTGTTTGTCTCATTATTATACCACTCAAATGGAGGAAGAAAATACTTCGCAGAATCGGGCGTGATTCCAAATTTTAAAAGTTCGGAATAATTGCCCTGCAAATCGTTTACAAAATCTTCCTTTGTGATCAATAACGAATCTCGTTTTACCCAATCGCAATATAATAAATGCTTGTTTGAATGTACCCCCAGATAGTGGGACTCATTTCTGATTTTAATTATCAAATCTTTGAACTGTTTATTTCTATAGAAATCACCCGTAAAGAAAAAACTGCCTTTAATATTTTGTTGCGTTAGCGTCTCTAATATTTTAACTCCTCCTTCTGCAAATTCATGACCCGAAAATATTAATGCAATCTCTTTTCTTGTACTATCGCCACGAACAATTGCTCCATTATCATAAGTAGATTTTTCTCTATAATTACATAGTTCACTTTCCAAAGATGATAAATAAAACGTCAAACTTGCGGTGCCATCCATTGTCGGTTCATTTGTTGAGTAATCACCATAATCGTCATGGTACACAACAAAATCATTTTGATAATTTTTATATTCATCTCCATTATATAAAGTGATTCCAATTAACTTATTAAAAATTGTTGAGTAAACTGGCCCATCAACTAAACCGCCATTGATTTTATAATTGCCTAAGTGCGTAAATGCTGAATGTGGATCAGAAGGATAATCACCATAATTTGGCAGACCAACAATCATACTTGTTCCCCAAGGATTACATCCAAATAACCAATCACGAAGCATCGCTTCCATCTCATCAAATTCATGACTTGTTGCTATTTTTTTGTACAATTGAATCTGCGTCAAAGCAGCAACAATTAAATTATTCGAACACCAGATGAAAGGAATTCCATTAAAAAAAACATTTCTCTTCCCTTTATCATAAATTCTCTGAAGTCCCTCTTTCAAATAATCCTTAAATTCTTCAAAATAATTACTTTGTTTAGAGGCAAGAATAAAATGACCAAGATTTACAAATGGATACCATTGATAATGCCTTGCTGTATCGCTTCCAATCCAAGGAGTAATTTTTTCAAGACGTGCATATTTAATCGCTTCATCCAAATAAAATATATCGTTAGTCACATCGAAAAGTTGTGAAGCCGCAAGTTCCATATCATCGCTATAATTTTCCTCTTCGTAAAAATATGGTGACCGGCAAGGAGCAGTTTGGCAAACTCCCGGATGATTTCTACCAAAATGGAATGCAGAAATTGCTTTTTGCAATAATAGAGTAGAAAAAGTAGAATCATAATCCGTGAAAAGTTTTGCTGCAAGTGCAAAAGCTGAAGCATACTTTCCGGCTGTTGATGCGATTCCATCTGTTCTGTTTTTGAATTTAAATATTCCTTGAGGTTTCCCATCACAAAAGTAAACCGGTCTTTCTGAATTTTTTCCATAGCTGATTTTATCTTTATTAGGCAATCGAAACCCAAGATGGTCACGGTCATCAGCAATCTGGTTGTACATTATGCTGTCATCAGGATTCATTTTTAAAAGCCAATCAATTCCCCACTTTGCTTCATCGAGTATATCAGGAATTCCATTCAGATTTTGTTCTCCATTTTTATCATAATTATCCTGAAATGATTTAGGGTTTTGCTCATAAGCAAACATCATTTGATAAGTGGCATTTGCAGAGGTTGTAACATATTGTAAATAATCGGAAGCATCATGCCACCCACCTTTGACATCAATATGTGAGGAATCTTTTCCCTGTGAATATATAATAAAACCATCTTGAGTGTGGCAAGAATCTTTTAGGAATGGATTATAACCGCATCTTTGCTGCCTCATATAATTTAATAAAAAGTCAGCAGAGCCATTATAAACATCATTTCCAATTTTAAAGATTGGGGATTTAATATTTTCAACCTGCAAATAATAACTACCGATTTTTTCTAATTCGGAAAAATTCAATCGGATAGAAGAAGCAAACCCTTCCCAGTTATTAAACACTTCAATCTTTGTGGAATTAAAAACGGTTTCTTTTGTCAGAGCATTTATGACTGAAAAAGATTTAATTCCAATTTTGTTTTTGCTTAACATGACTGCGATTTTTATTGATTCCTCTTTGTACCCCAACTGGTTCAACCTAATTGAAGTCTGTCCTTGAATCTCTAAAACAATAATAGAAAAAACAAAAAACACCACATTAAATTTTCTCACCATATTTCCTTGAGTTTTATTCACAAATCAGAAATAATAACATCTTAATAACTGTAATTTTTACATCTATAATATAAAAATATTAAATATTGACAAATTAATCGGGCATTATTCTTGCACAATAGAAGTGGTGAAAAATGAACATATCTCAATTAAATTATAACGAATTTTATTTTCATCTTCAGAACTTAATTTCCGATGAAGATAAATTGAATTATTTGTACAAGTTGAAATTCGAACTTCGGAAAGCTACAAATTCATTTGAGGATGCAATCCAACTCCCTTTAAGAATGTTTTTGGAGGACTGTTTCCAAATTAATGATGAATATCAAACACTCCATACTTTTTTAAAAAATGTTATTGGAAAACAGAGTTTGAATCCGAGGGATAAACGATTTCCTGGAGAAGATTTTCTTCGGCAAGAAATTAGAAAAGAGTTGGTTGAATTAACAAAACTTGAAAGTCTTGTTGATTCAGAAATAGAATTCTTAAAATCAAGCAGCGGTGAGTTTAATTTTTTCTCTACACAGATATAAATGAAACTATTGAAATTTATATTCAACCAAAAATTGATGTCAAACTGTGCCTGCCTGTCGAAGTCTGAATATGAGCAAAATTGTCATCCTTCAACAAGTTTAGGATGACAGCTGGATAATTTTTCAGAAGTCTCAAGACTTCCACTCAACTTCCTTTAACATTTCTTACCATCTTTTCAATTTGATCCCACATTTCAGTGGGTAGTGCCTGCAAAATATTGAATTGTCCTGCACCATTCAACCATTCACCGCCGTCAATCGCTACAACTTCCCCATTTATAAATGAAGAGAAATCTGAAACAAGATATGCTGCTAAGTTTGCAAGTTCCTGATGTTCACCAACACGTTGAAGCGGAACTTTCTTTTTTAAATCAAATTTATTTTGAAGATCGCCTGGCAGCAATCTTTCCCACGCTCCTTTGGTTGGAAAAAGTCCCGGTGCAATTGCATTAAAACGTATGCCATACTTCGCCCATTCAACAGCAAGCGAACGAGTGATTGCAAGAACTCCAGCTTTTGCTGCTGCAGATGGAACGACAAAAGCAGAACCCGTCCACGAATATGTTGTTACAATATTCAGCACAGTAGCACTTTGTTTTTTTTCAATCCAATGTTTTCCGAAAGCGAGTGTGCAATTGTAAGTTCCTTTCAAAACTATGTTGATGATAATATCAAATGCTTTGTTTGAAAGTCGTTCTGTTGGACTAATAAAATTTCCGGCTGCATTATTTACGAGCGCATCAACTTTACCAAATTTTTCTATTGATGCTTTTAATAAATCTTCAACTTGTTTGTAATCAGAAACATCACAAGGAAACGGAAATAATTCGTTGTTTGTTACAGTAGAAATTTCATCCGCAGTTTTTTTCAGTACATCAATTTTACGACTTGTAATTATGAGTTTAGCACCAAGTTCAGAAAAATATTTTCCCATTGCTTTACCAAGTCCGGTTCCACCGCCAGTGATTAGAATTACTTTATCTTTTAGTGAATCTTCTTTTAACATTGGTGTGTTGAAGTTTTGTTGTGACATAGTTTACCTCAAAAGACTTTTTATTATTTTTTAACAATACATCTAAATTTTGTGTTACAAGGTGTCTTAGAAGCCAGAACAGAAAATCGTCATTCTCACGAAAGTGGGAATCCATTTTTACTATAGGTAGTGGATTCCCGTTTTCACGAGAATGACTCGAAAGTTTTAGCTTATACTTAATGTCTTGAAGTTATTTTAAATACCTATACTTTCAAAAGCAATATTCATTCGCTTCGATTAATCTTTCTGCAATATTTCTTCTAAGCTTTGTTGTGTTCACAAGATCAAACTTTGTAAATCGTTTTAATCCAAGCGTTAATAATTTTAGTTCATCACCTTCTGCAAAAGATGAAATAGCGTGCTTACCATATACATTAATTCTTTCCATCGCATCACTAACATAAACTCTTGTCATATCAACATAAGGCTGCAGTTCAGTTTCACTTCTCATCGTTGCTAATTTTTGTGTGCGAAGAATCGCAGATTCCGAAGTGAAAACTTCAATCAACATATCTGTTAAATTCATAATCACTTCTTGTTCATCAGCTAACTTCTGCATAAACTTTTGAACAGCCATACCTGAAGTCATTAAAATTGCTTTCTTTGCGTTTTGAATTGCTTTCATTTCCTTAGCGAGAACTCCGGCTGGTTCTTCACCAAATTCCGGGACGCTCATCAACTCTTTTTGAATTGCCATTGCCGGACCCAATAAATTCAGTCTCCCTTTCATCGAACGTTTAACAAGCATATCAACCGTAAGCAAACGATTGATTTCATTTGTGCCTTCAAAAATTCTGTTGATTCTTGAATCGCGATAACCACGTGCAGCAGGATATTCTTCCGAGTAGCCATATCCGCCGTGTATTTGAACTGTTTCATCTACAACATAATCCAAAACTTCTGAACCGAAAACTTTTAACATTGCTGCTTCAATTGCATATTCTTCTGCGGCGCCAATCATAGCTTCGCTGTAGCTTTTTCCACTTGCCATCAATTCGTGTTCTTTATCATTTATCAAACCGCTTGTTCTCATTGTTGCAGATTCAGCAACGAAAATTCTTATAGCTTGTTCAGCTAATTTATATTTGATAGCTCCAAAACTTGCAATGGTTTTTCCAAATTGTTTTCTTTCATTTGCATATTGTGTGGCAATAGTACAAAATCTTTTTGCACCACCGGTAGTCATTGCACATAATTTGTAACGACCAACATTCAAAACGTTGAAAGCAATGTAATGACCTTTACCGATTTCTCCCAAAACATTTTCAACTGGAACTTTTACATTATCCAAAAACAAAGCCCGGGTAGAAGAACCTTTAATTCCAATTTTATTTTCTTCCTGACCACTTGTAAATCCTTGTGATTTAGTATCAATAATAAAGCAAGTAAATTTATCTCCGTCAACTTTTGCAAAAGTAATTAGTATATCTGCAAAGCCGCCATTGGTGATCCACATTTTTTGTCCATTAAGAATGTAGTACTTTCCATCATCAGAAAGTTTTGCAGTTGTTTTTGCAGAAAGTGCATCCGAGCCTGATGTTGGTTCAGTTAAGCAATAAGCTGATTTCATTTCACCACTTGCAAGCTTGGGTAGATATTTTAATTTCTGTTCAGCATTTCCGTAGTAAAGTATTGGAAGAGTTCCAATTCCTGTATGAGCCGCGAATGAAACGCCAAAAGAATAACTTGTTCCTAATTCCATTGCAAGAAAAGTATTTGTGTTAAAATCTCCACCTAGACCGCCATATTCTTCGGGAACGGAAGTTCCAAGTAATCCGAGTTCGCCGGCTTTTTCCAATAGTGAAACTGTTAAGCCGGGTTCTTGATGATCAATCGCATCGAGCTTTGGCCAGATTTCG
>Ga0210044_10004913_pt1 | contig 18372 bp, 16 predicted proteins | sample CryGey13umfilter_2_FD_183959 | JGI IMG/M metagenome (GOLD analysis project Ga0210044, IMG submission 183959) | Groundwater microbial communities from aquifer in Utah, USA - Crystal Geyser 4/9/14 3 um filter (SPAdes) (version 2) | ecosystem: Environmental > Aquatic > Deep subsurface >... | reverse complement strand
TTTAGAACAATTAATATTTTATTATGATTGGGAGATTGATATGGAAAATCATTTACTGAACCACAAAGAACTTTACCGCATGCCTTGGACTTTACCTGACAATGCAATTTCTTGGTTAGAACCCACAGCACAATGTAATTTAGCCTGCGATGGTTGTTACAGAGACAACGAAAAGAATTCGCATAAATCATTTGAAGAGGTAAAATACGAGCTAGATATTTTTGAAAAACTGAGAAATTCAGATTGCATATCTATTGCAGGCTGGATAGTTAGTCGCGGTGAAGGAATAAAAGTGGTAGGGCCCGCAGAACTTAAAAATGAAGTAATTTATTTGGTTAATGGTGTTTTGAAAAATTATTGACACAAAGAATAAACACTTATTAAATGCAAAGGTCATAAAATAGCTAAGTGTAAAATAAAAGCACGTCATCTCTGTGGTGTGTTATGGGTCTGCTCATCTATGTTGAACTCAACTTCTTATTGTCGTGATGCAGTTTTTCAAACCTTTCCTATAGGTCATATCATTTTATAACATCCTTAAAATCTGGAAACTTTACTCCTAATTTTTTTAATTCTGCTTGCACTTCGGGATTATCAATAAAATTTTTATTGTATTCTGCTACGGATTTTTTTAAGTCATCTGTTGCTTTAATTAGCGCAGGGCTCTGCAAAGACTGATGCAAACCTTTAATATAACCACCAGCAAAAAATGCTATAATAGATGCTAATGATTTAGATATCCATCCAGGTTCTTTTATGTTCTTAACAGATTCTTTTTTTTGTTCTTCTTTAACTGTCTTTTGCTTTTCTAATAATTGACTAAATTCATCTGTAAAATTCTTCAGCTTTATTTTTTCTGTTTCTTTTATATTGCTGTTTTCAACAGTATTTGAGATTTCCATCAATTTATTAAATTCGTCGGTAAACGAATCTAAATCAAATTTATTTTTCATATGCTTGTAATTTAATTGTAATTATGATTTTCATAGTCTAAATGATATCTTTATAAATATCATCCCATAATTCTTTTTCATATATTTTTATTCTCAATTCATCGTAAGCTATTGTGGGTCTTGTAGTTTTGTATTTTTCATCAAGACTTTTATTCTCATCTTTTGTAATCCTTACAATACGGTAATATTTTAATAGAATATTATAAAAATCACTGGAGGTTAAGTGAGTTTCGAAATCAAAAATATCTCTAAAAAAGGAAATCGGTGTCCAGTGTTCATACGTAATATTTCCAGCAATTTTCTTTTTTGTTTCTTTATCAAGAATGATATTGTTTAGTCCTGTAATTTTTTTCTTTATTTTGGCTTGTGCCTTAACAGATGTAAAAGGGAAATCCTTCCAGGGCCATTGCCTTATAACTTCATTGCCAACAAAAGCAAGAAATTTATCTCCATAGAGATTTTTATTCTTTTTGTAAATATTAAATAGGACTTCTAAAACTTCAGAAAGGTCTTTAAGCCTTAATTTGATATTTACTAATCTTATTTTTTCTGAAGCTAATTTTTTATCTTCTAAATCAAGTGGGGGCACAGATTTCAAATCAAGTCTTCTTGATTTCCAATTTTCTCTTATGGCTTCAGGATTTATCATTTTATAGCCTAATAATTATTTTATAAAAAGTAACCAAATAGCAGCTAGTCTTGTTCCACCAATAGCGCCATCAATAGATTTTCTTATATCACTCATACTGACTAAGTTTTTCCCACTACCATCTTTTAGGTATGAACCGCTAATTCTGCCTATCGTTCTACTTGAAGAATCCTTAATATAATCCTTATCTATTTTAGCAAGAGTTTTTCCCCCCGAATCCACAATATTCATACCTGAAACTCTGCCGACAGTTCTTCCACTTTCCTTTATATAATCGCCTGCTATTTTAATTCTTACCATAATATATTATCCTCCAATATTATTTTATTTAACTCTTTGCTCTCCATTTATAAGTACCGTCACTATCTTTTTTCCCAATAATAAATCCCGATCTTTCATATGCATATTTCAGTTTCGGAATATTGTCAATTAGTTTCGTAATGTCCTTATCTGTACCTTCTATCTTTGCACCAAAGTTTTTGCCCTTTTTATATACTTCGGCAATTATTTCATCGGGCAGTTTAGTTTGACTTGATTTACTTTTTGGGGATTGTTTTTTATTTGCTGGCTTTGTCTTTGATGGAGAACCCTTTTTATTAACTTTTGCAATTTTTTCAGTAGGTAAATCTGCTTCTGATTCTTTAAATGTAGGGAGTGTAAATTTCATCTTTCCTGTTTTTTGATTTAATTTTAAACCACCATCATCTAAAATATCAGGATTTCCCTGAATTAAATTTCCTTTTAGCTTTTGGTTACTCATTTTTAGATATATCAGGTCATTGATTTTTTGAAGTTCGGGAATTGCATGGATAAAAAGTTTTATAGTATGTTCCAAGAGGCCTTTTTGATATTCATTGATATCATCGTCAGCCATTGACACATCAAACATTAGTTTTACAATATTGTAAATATTTGAATTATCTAGTTCTTTTTTAATATAATAATTCATAATATTTTCAAGAGATTGATTGAAAAAATTTAAAGGTCTTTGATCATCAGTTCCATCTCCGTTCATAGTATCTGATACAAAATTACATAATGTTGCAACCGTCTCGTTATCATAATCTGACACATCACTTATACTATTTTTATTATCAAATTTAAACTTGGTTATATTTGATGAAATTAGATCCCATTCTTCCTCTCTAAGATTATTTATTGATTGACTTCCAATATAAATCAGAAGTACTAAAATGTCGTGAATTACTGACCACTCTGTTGTAGGTGATATCAATAATTCCTTATTTTCATCATCTATTGGTTCAGAAATTTGCTTAGTAAGATTTTCTAGTTCAGAATTTAATTCCTCAAAACCAGACTTAGCTAGATTGATAAAATTCTCAACAATGTTTGCTTCCTTATCATATATATTACCATCATCTTCATCTAATTGAAAACCACATTTTGAGAATTCGGAATTAGTATCAGTTGAAAAACCTAAAATTAAATACTCCAACAACCAAGCTTTTCTCTTACTAGCCAAATGCAATACGCCCTGTGCAGTCCTTATAAATTGTACTTCAGAACTTATTATCTTGGAGTCCGACGCCGCAATATCAAGCAAGTCTTTGATAATATTAGCTTTCATTTTATCATCATAATATTTATTTATGAATTCACTTAAATCCATTAAAGTACTAATGTAATTATCAAAATTTATCTTCTTTTTTAATTGGTTAAGAAAATCACCAATAAATTCTCTGTCTAATTCGGGTACCCATTCGTTCAATTTTGAAATAATTGTATCCATTTCAATTTTTGAAGTTTTTTTATCTGGTAAATTTGCTAGTATCAAATAAATTGTTGTCAAAGAGCGAAAAAATGTCGTTTGTGGATCTTCATCTACTTCAGCAAGTTTTTTTTCAAACGAATTGTCCACTTCATCTTTCATTTCTGAAGAGTCTTCTTCTTGTATTTTAAGACTTTCAATTTCTTCATCAGAAAGTCCTTGTTTTCTTAAGAAATCATCAGGTGTTTGTTTTGCCATATCTAACATTACTTCTTGTATATATTTGTCTACATTATCTTTGTCTGGTAAATCCCAATTTTCGGCTAAAGCTACAATTATATTTCTTTCATCATTAGCTAAATTTCCATCTGATATAGCTATGGAAATTAGATCTCTTAATATCATTATCTTGCTATCCTCATCAAGATACTTTTTTATTGTTTCTAGACTTTCTTTAATTTTTAACTGCCATCCATCTTTGGACTTAAGAGACTTAAGATATTCAAGTGTTTCTGAGATAATATTCTCTACTTCTTCCTGATTTACACCCAATTCCCATTCAGATAGTTTTTCCTTAATTGTAAGTTGTTCAACATCTAGGTATTTAGAATCACTGGCAGCTATCCATAAATATAATTTGGCCAATGCCTTTATAATTTCTCTTTTTTGTTTATTATCTCCTAAAGTGCTAGCTCCTTCATTTTCTTCATTCATATCTACTTCGTCTAATCCCCAAACTTTTATTATTGTATCAATTATCTCTTTTTCTTGATTAGAATATATTCCATCGGCATTTGAAAGTTTTTTTAGTTCTTCAATTATTTTTTTCAAATCCTTTTTATCTAATGTTTTTTTTAAATTCTGACAATGCCTTGCTAATAATGCTTCAAATTGTTCTTGATTATTCTTTAACTCTTTTAGTGCTTTATCGCAGATGCTAATAAGTGTATTTTTATCAAAAGCCTCTCCCCATTGGAATATTAATTTCGCTAAAGGTTCCCATTCCGGTTTTGTAATAGCTCCGTCTATTTTACATTGTGCCGAATATAGAAATGCAATTGAATCTAGAGTTTCAATTGTAATTGAGTTTGTTGTTTCATTCATAATAAATCTCAGGTTATTTATTTAATTATTAAAAATCTATTAAAAAAGCCCCATCCCCTTGGAGGCTAATTATACGTTTTAACTCACTCATTCTTTTTGAGAGTAATTTTTCAAAAACCTTATTAAGAACAAAAACACAAAACCAAGTGCTGACATTGCAACGTCATCCATATCAATCTTAAATTGTGGTATTGTTCCGTTTAGTACCCCTAAACCTTTTGATGCCAGCAATACTGTAAAAAACATTGCGTATCCATATAAGCCTGCCAAAACAGGTGCAGCAAAATAATTATGGAATTTTTCTTTCGTAGTAATTGATAATATTTGTTCTTTCATTGTTTCCCCTGAGGTTTTAGTTTTTGGATTATTTTACCTATCCAGCTAGTTTTATCTTTTTTATCTAGCTCAGATACGGTCTCAGATTGATACCTTTTACAATATTTACATCTTATTGCGTGGTGCTTAATTGCTTTACCGCAATAGATACACTCTTTCTCGTTTTTTAATAAAATTGACACTTTTAGTCTTTAGTATTGAGAAAATCTTAGTGGTCAATATATGCGGATTGGGTTAATGCGAGGGTTAATTAAAGGGTTAATGAATAAAATAATTCAAAATTTTTATACTATTTCGCTCAATGATTTGGGATATTGTTCGTCGTATAGTCTTTTATACTCTTCTGCAAATTGTTCGTATGTTTTCTGAATTAGAGATTGTTCACCTAATGAAGATAAAGCACTAAGTTTATACATAAGGCCTGTCTCATTTACTGGGTCAATTTTTAAAATCACATCCGCTATTGATAATAATAACTCATTATCACCTGAATCTGCCTTTTGTAAATACAAATTAGAAAGTAAAGCAATGCTTTCTGCATCAACATTCATTTTTATCTGGTCCAACCATTGAAAGCATTTCTCGGGAAGTAGCCCGCCGTGCTTAAATATTCTAATAAAAGATATTATATCTTCTCTGTTATAATTATGGGAGTTAAAATTATTCTTGAAATCCAGATAACTAATCACATCAATTTTTATTTTCTCAGTGACTGATAGACGCCAAAGTTTATCTTTGTAAACTATATTCAAACCAGTTGAGCAATTTAATATCTCACGTATATGATGTAATGATACACCCCTTATATTTTTTGCACTAACAATAGAATTATCCGGCCATAATAAGTTAGTCATTTCTTCTGTTGATATACCATTACTACGATGATGCTGTGGAGGTAATAATGTATAAACAGATACAAGTAGAAAAAGCTCGCAAAGTTTTGGGGTTAATTTTTTACTAATGTCTTCTTTGTCAGATGATAATATCATAAAATTACCGAACAAACGTACATCAAAAAGATTATGATTATTATAAAATAATTTAATATTTAGCCCTTTAGGTTCACTCACATTTACCGCAGATCGTTTATGATATTTCCTTCTGAATAACCATGTCATTATCAGCTACAGAACTACAATAGATGATATTATAATTATAAATGCATTACTGATTTCAGGACTGCTGAATTTTTTAATTCTGCTTTGCTGAATATTTAGTGCGTCATCATAACTTAATGGAGGATAATCAAGACTATATATCATTGCATAAGTCTTTTCTCTTTCTTTGTTAAGAAGTATGGCAATAAATCTCTTCTCTTTTTTATCATAAGCAAGCATTGCATTAGATCCGGCAGGTAAATATTCGGATACTTCTTTAATAATTGTGTCAGTAATAGATATAAAGTATAGTTTGGATTTCAAACTTTGAGTTTCTGTGAAGAGGCTATCATAAGACAATGAATAAAGAACATTTATTGAAGTATCAAGTATCATTTCGCTGAAGTTACTAAAAGTATTGATTTTTGTATTCTCTCCAGCCCATAGTTTTTTAAAACTATGATTTCTTAAATCAAGCCTGAATAAATCTTTCTGTTCATTGAACCCCATTGATTGTTTTCCGCTTTTATTACCAAACCCGCTGAATACATATATTTCCCAGGGTTCTTTTCCGTAACCAATTGCAGCTCCGGATCTAGGAGTGATAACATCTCCACTTTTTTTGACCTCATACCAGGTTTTATCTGTAAAATCATATTTCCTCAGATTATTTTTAGCAGAATAAAATCCATACCCTCCCAATGTTAATACATCTCCATTTAAGGGATCAACAAATGCAGTATGATAGTAAAAGTTTTGATGTGTATCTTTTTCTGAATTTATTTTTGACCACTTTTTGGATTCTGAATCGAATACCGATATTTCTCCTTCACCTCCCCGGTAATAAGACATCAATTTATTATTTACCTGATTAAATAATATTTTATCAGCCTTTTCAGGATGATTGTTTGCATAATTTATTCTCTTATTTTTTTTATCACTTAAAGAATATTCCCATAAGTACTTTTGGGTAACGAAGTATAATATCTCCTTTGAACTATCGTAAGCCACTGCAGGTTTTTCATTAAATTCTATGCTATCCAAAGCTTTCCAATATATATTTTCATTGCTTTTCCACTGACCATATTGTTGTATTGCTTTTTCTCCATTAATAGTATCTAGAGCAATATTTCCTTCTATCTCATCTAACGGCCAAAAGTACTTATCCCTGTCATCCAGTGAGACTTTAATATTTTTTATCAGCATATCAGGTAGATTTAGTCCTATAGGAAATAAATTTTCCGGCATTAAATAGCCGTACCTGATATTTAATGCATTAAAATTAGGTGTTGGTATTTTCTGCAAAATGATAGTTGAATTGTTAATTAAAAGTTTTACTGTACCATCAACGGCGGTAATTTGAATAGAAATTTTCGCCCAATTTGGGTAAATCATTCCCCCGATATTATAATTATTTAGTGTGTATAAGGAATCTCCATTTATAGATAGAATCAAAACTGATTTGCTTACCTTTTCGTGTTGTGAGTAAAGCAGGGCAATATAAAAATCATCAGAATTAAATATATAGGTAATTAAACCGAAATGACTAGTATCCCATATAGAGCAATCAAATTGTAAGGTAAAATTCTGGTCAAAGGATATAGGATTATTGGGGGTTAGATTTAGTGAAGTATTATTAGTTCCGGTTATGTTTATTTTATTGAAAAATTTCAGTCCACCTTGTTGTTCGGTCTGTGCAATAGCTGTCCCTGCAGGGAGTAGTAAAATAAGTAAAACCAGATGAGCTTTGATAAAAGGAAATCTCAATTAGTCCCCAATCAGTAAGTTGAGTCAAAAATAATTTACCGTAATTTAATAATTATTGCTTACAATAATAGATTATTTATTGCTTTTATCCAACCATTAAAAGAAATTGCCTCAATTGCATTTGCTGAATCTGCCTCAAATAACTCGTGAATTGTGCGAAGCGTGATTTTATACATTGCCTCATCAAACATCTTTGTTTGTTGTGATTCGGGTATGAAAGACTCTTTGAGCTCTTTTTTTGAAGCGATATACTTAACTTTTATAATTTTTAGTGAATCATTATAAGAAATACCAACCACTCCTGCCATTTCGATTTTCTTATACCCAAGATTGAGCATATCTTGTTCGCAATCACTTTGAATGTTATCGGCTTGAATTACACCAGCAAGACCATACCCGTAAGAAGCACATCTTTTTACATCACCATTGGAATTAACGAACAACTGACTTTTAGAAGTACAACCTATATTGAATAGAAAGAGAGTAGAGAAAATGATTAGAGAGCATTTTTTAAATAACATATAAACCCCACATATTTTTTTATAGACAATATCAATTATTTTGTTATGTATTGATATTATATTTTTCCTTAATCTTATCTAAATATTCCTCAATTGCCCGTCTAACAAATTCTGACATATTCATATCAATTTTTTTGATGACTTTTTTAACATCCTTTAGTTGAAATTCACTTAAATATAAATTTACTCTTTTCATACAGCTAATATACACAATATATATGTAATATCAAATTTTTAGCTTTTCTAATATGATCTTTAGATTAGCTAATTTAGCTAATATTTTTACAAATGCTTGAACAAAATAAACACCATTATATCTTTACGATAATCTTTTTTACCACTATAGATTTTTGAATTAAGTTGGGAGATTACACATAATTTAAAAATATAGATTGGAAGATATCCCCATTTTACAATCCTACCACTTGAAGCATCAAATAAAACAGTAAAAATTTTTTTAATGATATAATCCACTTTTGAAGTGTCTGAATAATTTACTGGCTCTTTAATATAATAAGTTTTTTTAATTATTTTCTTTTCTGCCTTAACAGGATTGGGTGTATCTCTTGGCCACATTTCTTTAAGCATTAACCAGGTACGCTTAGAAGCAATAAATCCAAACTTTGAACGGTAAACAGAATCTTCTACTAAATCATAGTCTCCTTTTTTTTCTGGTTTACCATTGACTAAATAAGTATATGAAGTATAAGGTATTGAGTCAATCTTTGTTTTTGTTCGAATTAATAATGTATGGAGAGTATCTTCTTTTGAATCATCGTATAACCAAGTTACATACAATAAAGAGCCATAATCTTTTATAACAGGTTTTGTATAATTTGATTCGATTATTTCAGAGTAGCCCCTACTAATTGTATTTGGTTTACCTAAAATTGTTTCAACTTCTTCATAAGTCATACCAACTTTAAGTGCATTTTTTTATTTTCTTGGTTGTTGCAAGAAAACAGAATGAACGAGAATAGAATTGCAAATAAAAATTTCATTTTAATCCCTCGTAATAAAATGATTTATTTAAATTAAGAAATTATAAGTAATAAAAAAACATCTACACCTAAATAAAAATATTTTGTGATATTTACACTTTTAGATTGCATTAATAAATCAATTATTCTAATTTGGTTATAGATATTTGGGGTACTACTTTTCTACCTTGTGCTATACTATTAAGTACCAACATAACGAAAAATAATAAATATTAATTACGAGGTGTATATGAGAGGCAACTTATTATTATTTCTATTATTAATTTCCATTACTATTTTGGGGCAAGATAAATCAAACGATAAAAAATATTTTGAAAATTTATTGATTGAGGAATATGAAAAGTATGAAGCTCAGCTCGATTCCGTTGCATTAGAAAGTCATTTTGCAGAAGATGGAATTCAGAGATGTTATATAATATATTTAGATGGTATTAAATGTGTTAATCCAGACCATTATAAAAGTGGAAAAGTCTATTATATAAAACCCAAACCATCAATAGAAGGATTTATTGAATTTATTAAAAAGAAAGTAAAAAATAAAAACTCTATTTAAGAATTATATAACTTAACTTTTTTACATTCCAAAACTTCCTTATTTTTTACCATTTTGAAACTCTTCATTATTTCATTAATTTTACCCCGCATCCTTAGCTCAGTTGGCAGAGCATCTGACTCTTAATCAGCAGGTCGGGGGTTCGAATCCCCCAGGATGCACTAAAATAATTATAAAAAAGGGGGCTATAAAAACCTGATATGTAATAATCTTTTATATTGTATTTTTCCCTAATTTTAATTATTTAGAACAATTAATATTTTATTATGATTGGGAGATTGATATGGAAAATCATTTACTGAACCACAAAGAACTTTATCGCCTGCCTTGGACTTTACCTGACAATGCAATTTCTTGGTTAGAACCCACAGCACAATGTAATTTAGCTTGTGACGGATGTTACCGTGATAACACAAAAAATTCTCATAAATCCTTTGAAGAAGTAAAACACGAGCTAGATATTTTTGAAAAACTTAGAAATTCAGATTGCATATCTATTGCAGGCGGTGATCCGCTTCTGTATCCCAACATAATTGAATTAGTAAAAGAAATAAAATCAAGAGGAATAAAACCCATTATTAATACAAATGGTTTGGCTTTAACCAAAGAATTTTTAATTGATCTTAAGAATGCAGGTGTTTTTGGATTTACTTTTCACGTTGACAGCAAGCAAGGAAGACCCGGTAAATGGAAAGGAAAAAATGAAATTGAATTAAATGAACTTCGTCTTCATTATGCAAAAATGGTTGCAGATGTTGGTGGTATGAGCTGCTCTTTTAATTCAACGGTTTATGAAGATACACTAGAATATGTCCCTCAATTAGTTGAATGGGCTGAAAAACATATAGATATAGTGCACACAATGGTTTTTATAATGTTCAGGCATGTGGTACCTCAAATGAAATTTGATTGGTTTGCTGGAGGTCAAAAAGTTGACTGGCAAAATATAAAATACCATTCAGACACAGAAAGAAAAATTGATATAAAAGCTCAGGATGTATTGGATGAAATTAGAAAAATATATCCTGAATTTACTCCTTCTGCATATTTGAACGGCACCGATCAGCCAGACTCATTTAAATGGTTATTAACAGAAAGAGTTGGAACAAAGAAAAAAATTATGGGTTATTTAGGTCCAAAGTATATAGAATTTGTAATGTCTTCATTTCATTTTTTCAAAGGAACATATTTATCATATGCCTCTCCTAAATTATCAAAAATGGGTAAATCAATTTTTCTAATAGCACCTTTTGATAAAGCCACAAGAAGAACAGCCAAAAAATATTTACTTAGTTGTTTAAAAAATCCATTAAATATTTTTAGAAGACTTCATTTGCAAACAATAATGTTTATACAACCGGTTGATTTCGGAATAGACGGCGAACAAAATATGTGTGACGGATGTCCCGATATTACTGTATGGAATGACAAACTAGTTTGGTCTTGCAGACTTGAAGAACAAAAACAGTTCGGCACATTTTTAAAATCAGTTCCTCAGAAATAAATTATATCTTAAATAATTTTGATCTCTGATGTGATTCTGATTCTTTATCCAAAGAAATACCGGATTTAACATTTTTACCTTTGAATGGTCCGGGTAACTCTTTATTTTTTGCAATTGCCTGTTCTATTTTTAATTTCTCTTTTATACTTTGATATCTTTGGACAACATCCTGATATTTAGAGATATCTTCATGAAGTTTTTTCTTTGTCTTAATTAATTTTGAAATACTAGATCTTAATTCTTCGTGTTCTAATTTTAAACCGCTAACATTAGATTGTATCTCCAGCATCTCATTCATTGATTCGTTAATTTTTTCTTTAAAGGTATCAAGTTGTTCGTCATATAGTTTTATATCTTTTTCTAAATCTTTTCTCCTTTCCTCTGAGCGGTTATAGCTTGATACCATCACATCCACAAGGTTTTGTAGATCTTTATCAATATTATTTTTGTTATTAACAAGAAGTTGAACCTCACTTTTTAACATCTCTTTTTGTTTTATCTGTTTGTCATATTCTCTTGAGTTTATATTGATCTCATTAGACATATAATCTTTTTTCTCCGTCAAAGTCTTGATATGTTTTTCTAAGGAATCTACTTCCACCTGACGTAAATTTAAGACCCTTTCACTTTCTTCTAATGAAGCAATCTTCTCATATAATTCCTGATCTTTAGTTTCAATTTCTTGTTCTTTGGCCAGAACTATCTTTTCAAGTAAATTTCTCTTCTTATTTATTTTATTTAATTCAGAATTATATTTTTGGAACATATTTGTAAAACGATTTTCAAGGGCAAGATTACCTTTCTCTATTTCGCCTCTTCTTGTTTCCAATAAAGCACACAATTCTTTTAATTTTTCAACTTTTGTGTCAAATCCTCTAATTGTATTATTTTGTTCTATTATATCTGCCTCTAATTTTTCTTTCTCAGTTTTTATACTGTCAATTTCATCTTTTATTTTTTCTAATTTCTGTTCGTGTAAATGTATTTCTGTATTAATAGAGGAAAGTTTCTTTGCCTTTATCTCCAAAGATTGCTCAATTTCATATAATCTTTTTTCACTTTGATTTGTTTTTTCATCCAGCGTAGCAAACTTTTCTTGAGCTTGGGTAATCTTTTTGTTCTGATCTTTTATCTGTTTTTCTAAATTTAATGACTCTACCTCAAGAGAACCCTTTACCTCTCTTTTATTTTTTACATCAGTATTTATTTCTTCAATTATTTCGCTGAGTTCATTTTTCTTAGTTTCCAGATCATTTTGTGCTTTTAATAATTCTTCTTCTTTATTTTCTAGTTGTTCAATTTTTTGTTTGTTTTTATTTATTTCTATTTCATATTTTTCTTCTTCTTCTTTTAGCTTAGCTCTTTTTTCTTCAAGTTTTGTTTCAATTTCATTTTGCTCAGTATTAAGTCTTTCTTGTTTATTTTCCAGATCATTTATTTCTAAATTCTTTAGTTCTATTACCTTATTTAACTTTTCTTCAGCTTCCTTAAAGTTTACCAATCTATTTTTTAAGTTTGATATAAAAGATTCAATTTCATCAGCGGTTTTGGCTTCTTTAATATTTGTAATATCATCGTCAAAATTTATATCACTTTCACCTAAAATTTCAGAAACATCTTTAAGGTTACTATCATAAGAGCTAACGGTATCTTTTAATTCCAATTTCTTTTTATCAAGTTCAAGAATTAATTTATTCATTTGATCAACATCACTTTCAGATCTTTTATGCTTTAGCTTTAACTCCTCTATTTCATTCATTAATTTATTTTTTGATTTATTAGTATCAGCAATTTCCTTTTTAAGATTAATTAATGTTTTTTTGAGAAGTTCAGCCTGATTCTCCTTCTCATACATAAAATGGAACTTAGTTTTTAATTCTTGATTTTCAGTTCTTAATTTTTCCAGTTCTTTTGAGTTGAATAAACCCATTTCTTTCTCCGGTAGAAATTACTTTTACTTAAATTTGATAAATCTTTTTATGAAATTTATTGAAATTACACATTACTAATAATATATTCAATTTGATTTTTAATAACAAAAAATAAAATTATACTATATGAAGATAGCAATAGTCGGCGGTTCAGGATTAATCGGTAGAACTTTAGCAGAAGAACTAAAAAAAAGAGGTGATTATTTACTATTAGTTTCACGAAATTCTGAAAATTCTAAAACTAAGCTCCCTTTTTATAACGAGTATTTTACTTGGAATTATAACTCAGCTGAGTTATTACAAAAGAAAATAAATTCATTTGATGTTGTTATAAATCTAGCCGGTGCACCAATCGGCAGTAAAAGGTGGACAAAGAAATATCAAAAAGAAATTAGAAATAGCCGTGTAGTTGTAACCGAATTAATATCTAAAGCTATATGTGATTGCAAAGAAAAGCCAAAGCTATTTATTTCTTCTTCAGCAATTGGCTACTACGGAAATGTTAAAAATGATGTGCTGGATGAGAATTCAAAAGCAGGAAGTGACTTTCTGGCAAAAATATGTGCGGAATGGGAAAATGCATCTAAAATAGTTGAGAAAGAAAATATAAAGCTTGCTGTTATAAGAACGGGAGTTGTTTTAGCAAATGAAGGTGGTGCTTTAAAGAAAATGCTGCTGCCTTTTAAACTTTTTGTGGGTGGTCCATTAGGAAGTGGTAAACAATGGTTCCCTTGGATACATATTAAAGATGAAATAAAATCTATACTCTTTATCATTGATAATAAAGATATTACCGGACCGGTAAATCTTGTAGCACCAAATCAAATTACAATGAATGAGTTTGCTAAAGCATTAGGAAAAGTTTTAAATAGACCTTCTATTTTTAAAGTACCTACATTTTTATTAAGGATTGTAGTTGGTAAAGCCGCAGAAAATATTGTAGCAAGTCAAAAAGCAAAACCGGCTAAATTATTAAATAATGGTTTTATGTTTAATTTTAAAACTATTGAAGATACTTTAAATGATCTTTTAAAATAAAAAAGGCTCATTAAAAATGAGCCTTAGCTTTATAATTAGGTTTTTTTAATACCTGTAATAATCAGGTTTGAATGGTCCTTCAACCTTAACACCAATATAATCTGCTTGATCTTTTGAAAGTTCGTCTAATTCAACACCAATTTTATCAAGATGAAGTCTTGCAACTTTTTCATCCAGATATTTTGGCAGCATATAAACTTTATTTTCATATTTATCAGCATTATTCCAAAGTTCAATCTGTGCAAGAGTCTGATTTGTAAATGAATTAGACATCACAAATGAAGGATGACCTGTTGCACAGCCAAGGTTAACTAATCTTCCCTCAGCAAGAATAATAATTTCTTTACCGTCAATATTGTACATATCAACCTGAGGTTTGATTTGAACTTTTGTTTTTCCATAATTGCTATTCAACCAAGCCATATCAATTTCATTATCAAAGTGACCAATGTTACATACAATAGCTTTATCTCTCAATAGCCTGAATGCTTTTTCTGTAATTATGTCTTTATTTCCTGTGCTTGTTACAACAATATTAGCCCTGTGAATACAATTTATTAATTTTTTAACTTCATATCCATCCATAGCTGCCTGTAAAGCACAAATTGGATCGATCTCTGTAATTATAACTCTAACGCCTGCACTTCTTAATGATTGAGCTGAACCTTTGCCAACATCTCCGTATCCACAAACTACTGCAACTTTACCGGCCATCATTAAATCAGTAGCTCTTCTAAGAGCATCAACTAATGATTCTCTGCATCCGTATTTATTATCAAATTTTGATTTTGTAACTGAATCATTAACATTAATTGCAGGTATCGGTAATGTTCCCTTAGTCATTCTTTCATACAACCTATGAACGCCGGTTGTTGTTTCTTCAGAAATTCCTTTTATGTTTTTTACTAATTCAGGATATTTATCCAAAACCATATTTGTAAGATCTCCACCATCATCAAGAATCATGTTTAATGGTTTTTTATCATCACCGAAAAAGAGTGTTTGTTCAATACACCAATCAAACTCTTCGGCATTCATTCCCTTCCAAGCATAAACAGAAACACCTGCAGCAGCAATAGCAGCAGCGGCGTGATCTTGTGTAGAAAATATATTACATGATGACCAGGTAACTTCTGCACCTAATTCAATCAAAGTTTCAATTAAAACTGCTGTTTGAATTGTCATATGTAAACAACCTGCAATACGTGCACCTTTAAGAGGTTTTGATTGGCCATATTCTTCTCTTAATGACATTAAACCAGGCATTTCTGCTTCTGCAAGTTTAATCTCTTTTCTTCCCCATTCTGCAAGTGAGATATCTTTAACTTTATACTTTAAAGTCTTAACATCATTATTCATAACTTCACTCATATTATTCCTTTTATTTTTTCTTAATATACTTTTTAAATTTGGGTACAAGATCCAATTTTTCCCAGGAGAATTCTTTTCTTCCAAAATGACCATAAGAAGAAGTAGCTTGATAAATTGGAGCTCTTAATTTTAATCTGTTAATTATTCCTTTTGGTGTAAGATCCACTTCTTTCATTATCATTTTTGATATTTTACTATCCGGTATTACTCCTGTTCCTTTTGTATCAACAAAAACAGATACAGGTTCAGCAACACCAATTGCGTAAGCTAATTGAACCATGCATTCTTTAGCAAGCTTTGCAGCTACAACATTTTTAGCTATGTGACGTGCAGCATATGTTGCACTTCTGTCAACCTTGGATGGATCTTTACCTGAAAAAGCACCGCCGCCGTGAGGAGCCCATCCTCCATATGTATCAACAATAATTTTTCTACCGGTTAAACCGCTGTCACCGTGAGGTCCGCCAATTTCAAATCTGCCGGTTGGATTTACAAAATATTTAGTGTTTTTATCAATGTATCTTGCAGGTATAATTTTTTTAATTACATTTTTTATAACATCTTTTTTAATAGTTGATTGTCTTACATTTCCATCGTGCTGTGTTGATATAACAACAGCATCAACTCTTAAAGGTTTGTTATTTTCATCGTACTCTATTGTAACTTGTGATTTTGAATCCGGTCTTAGGTAAGGCATCAAACCGTTATTTCTTTTTCTTATATCAGCAAGTTTTTTAACTAATTTATGAGCATACATAATAGGCATTGGCATTAATTCCGGAGTCTGGTCACATGCATATCCAAACATAATTCCCTGATCCCCTGCACCGCCGGTATCAACACCCATAGCAATATCTGGTGATTGAGAGTGGATAGCATTTAATACTGAACAAGATTCAGAATCAAATTTATATTCTGCTTTTGTATAACCGATTTTTTTAACTGTATTGCGTACAATTTCCTGTATATCAATATATGCATCAGTAGTAATTTCACCACCAACAAGAACCATTCCTGTAGTTACAAAAGTTTCGCAAGCAACTCTTGCTTTGTTATCAATTTTATAAATTGCATCTAGAACTCCGTCAGATATAGCATCGCAAACTTTATCAGGATGTCCTTCTGAAACGGATTCTGAAGTAAAAAAGTATGACATGTTTTTCCTCTAAAAAATGAATCATAAATTTAATGAATTTCTATCTCAGTTGAATCTCCAGTGTTAAGTTTTTTATAACTTCCTTTTATTATTGTATTATTACCAATAATTGACTCATTCAACAAAGAAGTTATAATCTCTGATTTTTCTCCAATAATGGAATCTTTAATTATTGAATCAAATATTTTACATCCTTTGCTAATAGTTGCATACGGACCAATTACAGAATTTTTTATATCTGCATCTTCAGCAATGAAAACCGGGTTATTAATTACAACATTGCTGAATTTTTTATTAGTGGATTTATTATCCAACAAAATTCTATTAGTTTCAAGTAAAGTTTCTTGTTTACCACAATCGTACCAGCCTTCAACAGAAAAAGTACTTATCCTTTCATTTTTTTCAAGCATCATCTGTAATGCATCAGTAAGTTGTAACTCTCCATTGGTTCTAACATCATTTTTTACCATCTCTTTCAAACAATCAGCCAATACTTTTGCATTTGATATATAGTAAAGCCCTACAATTGCTAAGTTAGAAATTTTATCTTTTGGTTTTTCAACAAGCTTTTCAACCTTTCCATTTTTAACAATTGCTACTCCAAATCTGCTGGGGTCTGCAACTTCTTTAACACCAATCATTGAAGAATTATTGTTAAAAACTTTTTTTAAATCTACATCAAAGATTGTGTCCCCAAGAATTATAAAAATATCTTTATCATCAAAAGTAGGTATTGCTGTGTAAATTGCGTGTCCCAATCCCCCAAGTTCTTTTTGAATTACAAATTCGCTTTTAATTTGAGGGTATTCTTTCTTTACATACTTTTTAATTTGATCACCTAGGTGACCAATAACGAATGTAGCTTTAGAAATATCTTCAGATATTAATTTATCTAAAATGTGTGCTAATATGGGTTTACCACCAACATTCAATAAAACTTTAGGTATAGTATAAGTATGTGGTTTTAATCTGCTTCCTATTCCAGCAACAGGTATAATTGCTCTCATAATTGATTATTTTGTTTGAGTATAAATTTAAAATTACTTAATCTTGTTTTTATTAACAAATTAAAACGGACAGTTTCTATATGAAGATAAATAATAGAATTACAACGATATTTAGAATAAAACATCCAATAATACAAGCCGGTATGGTTTGGGTTTCAGGTTGGAAATTAGCATCTGCTGTTTCTAATAATGGTGGATTAGGACTTATCGGTTCTGGTTCAATGAAACCTGAATTATTAGAAGAACATATATTAAAATGTAAAAATGCAACAGATAGATCTTTTGGTGTAAACATACCTTTAATGAGAAAAGATGCTGAAGATCTGGTTAATGTTTGTATTTCAAATAATATAAAAGTAGTTTTTACTTCTGCCGGAAATCCAAAAACATTTATACAAAAATTAAAAGATAATAATATTATTGTTGTGCATGTTGTGCCCTCTGTAAAATTTGCATTGAAGGCAGAACTAGCCGGTTGTGACGCAGTAGTTGCAGAAGGCGTAGAAGCAGGTGGACACAATGGAATTGATGAAACAACTACATTGTGTTTAATACCTCAGGTAGTTGATGCAGTTAAGATACCTGTTATTGCTGCAGGGGGCATTGCTGACGGGAGAGGTATTTTAGCAGCTTTATCTTTAGGTGCTGAAGGTGT
>Ga0210044_10004911_pt1 | contig 18375 bp, 17 predicted proteins | sample CryGey13umfilter_2_FD_183959 | JGI IMG/M metagenome (GOLD analysis project Ga0210044, IMG submission 183959) | Groundwater microbial communities from aquifer in Utah, USA - Crystal Geyser 4/9/14 3 um filter (SPAdes) (version 2) | ecosystem: Environmental > Aquatic > Deep subsurface >... | reverse complement strand
CGTCAAAAATGAGAAGATCGATTTCGTTTAGTTCGATGAGTTGTTTTATTTCTTCGGCTTTCCCTTTCCCAACGTAAAAGACTTTATCCGGGCTGCTTCTTTCCTGCACAACTTTTAAAATTGTTTCTGCACCCGCGGTAGAGGCTAATTCATCAAGTTCATCAAGATGTTCGTCAACTATTTCTCTAGTTAATTCTCTTGTTTTTAACGCGACAAGTATCGCACGTTCGGTTGTTTCTTTGGTTAATTCTATCATAATGCCAATAAATAAAAACTCGTTTTAAAATAGTACTGCCGTTTATCAGTTAGTTGACCGGTTTTTTTTTAATATTCTAATTTCATTACGTTTCGTTCAATTTGTTAATTAACATACATAATTCATCCGTTAGCTAACGGACAAAATTGCAGTTTGCTGCAGTATGATTTATGATTAGTATTTCGGACAAACACCCGTTATAATTCATGCACTAAATCTGCGCTAAATCTTTCTTTGCGCTTCTTGCAACAAGCATTTCAACTGCAGCAAGTATTAGAGCAATTAATAAAAAGATTTTCCACAATTCTGTGCCGAAACGCGCTTGCATTATTGTGGCGGAAACATCCCCGTCTTTATTTATTTCAACGAATGAACCTTTGAAAGATATTTTTTTTAAATACTCACGGAAGTCATTCATACTTAAATATTCGGTTATCGATTCGCCGGGGATTGTGTTAACGGAAACCAAATCAATTAATTCTGTACCATTGTAAAATTGATAAATCCCTGCAGATGTTGTTTTATTATACCTTATATAATCACCTGCACTGTTTTCAATATTTATTATTTCTTCCCTTTTATCGGGATGAACAACCTTTAACTGCGGCACGCTTTTTCCTTTTAAGTTTAAAAGTATTTCATCACCTGCAAAATATTTTTGTCCGCTTTGTTCCGCCGCAGATAGATAAAATACTGACTTAGTAAAAAATGGAACAAAAATACTCTTCAACGGAAAAGTACTCCATGATAAAACCGGGGCGGCGCCAACAACAACAACTTTACCTGCTTCTAATTTGTATTCACATAAAAAGGCGCTGCCGTCTGCAAGTTTAATAATGCTGCGCCCTGCCGCGCTGCTCAACTTATAATGATGGTAAATCTCCGGCGATTCAATTTGTTTTTTTTCATCCTTCAAAAAAATATTTTGAAACAACGGATGACCGAAATCCACTTCGCCGAAACGAACCAAATAATCGCCCTTAACTTTACCCGCTTCACCGATTGCTGAAGCAATTCCAATGGATTTAATAAAATCATTAAAAGAACTTAATTCAGTTTCGCTTCCCGGCATCAAAATTAATCCGCCTCCGTTATTAACGTAAGATTTTATTCTGCTGCTATTCTGAAGATTAGCGGCGCCAATTAAAACTACTACACGATACCTGCTCAAGTCAACCGAATTTATCTCGCTTATATTTTTAACCGCAGCTTTAATTGTCTGCCCGTTATTTGACAAGGTTAATGCAGTGTAAACAAATTTTGCTTCACTAATATTTGATTCAAAAATAATAAGAGGAATCTCTTCAGGAATGTACAAACTTGTGTAACGAATATTATCATTCAGAATATCGTCATCTTCAATACCAACAAAAACATCAACAAAACCGTAATGATTAACCGGCGTGTCCATAGTTATAATTTGTGTTTGTCCGGATTGAAGATTAACACTCTGCTGCGCGCTCCGCTCGCCGTTAATGAAAAGCGATATCACTGCATTATTAGCATCTCTACCAGAGTGGTTTGTAATCAATGCCGAAAAATTAACGCTCTTGTTTTTTTCAAAAATCTGCGTGTTAATATTTAGTTCATCTATGCTGATATTAAAAACATCTTTACCGGAATAATCAAATGCGTAAAGTTTTATCCTTTCATTTAGCGCCTGACTTAAATTGCTTAACTCTTCATCGTCTGCAAGATTTCCTTTTTGAAAATCAGAAAAAAGATAAATCTCTTTATTAAAATTATTTGAAGTTGAAATTACTTCGGCGGCTTTAACAATCGCCGCATTTAATTTTCCGCTTTTATCGGAAATTTGTAAATCGTCAATTTGTTTTCTAAAGTCAACAAGATTGGAAGACAGATTAATCTCATCACTTCCGGCAGATGAAACTTTTATGATTGCCATATCATCACCTTCCTGAAGGTTGTTTAGCAAATCTTTTATTGCCGATTTTGCCTGGTTAAAATAAGAACCTTTAGTGTCTATTACAGACATACTAAACGTATCATCAATAATAAAGACAGCCGTAGTTTTTGCCGCAGAGGATGTGCCGCCGATTGCTATCCCCTTAAGCGCCGGGCGCGCAAAACCGAGAATTATAAATATGATTATAAAAACGCGAAGAAAAAGGAGCAGCCACTGTTTTAGTTTTATTTTTCTAATCTTATTTTTTTGAAGTTCTTTTAAAAAAGTTAAAGTGCTAAACTCGATACGTTGAAGTTTGCGGAGATTAAGTAAATGAATAAGCACCGGAATAGATGCAGCAAGCAGCCCCAGTAAAACTGCAGGATTAAGGAACATCATTTTAAGTAAGTTCCTTTTCTAATTGCATGTTAAAATATTTTTTTTCCGCCTTCAATTTTTGTCGTGCTCTTTTTTTAATGGATTAAAATCGTAATTATAAATTGTCTCTTTTTCCGGTATTGAATACATTCGAACGTTATCAAACCAGACTCTGCCTTTACCAAACAAGACGCAATTAATATCTATTGATAAAAAATTTTCTTCCACATTGCCGGGTAAATAAGTTTTTAACCATGCAGTCTGCTCAACCCAATCGCTCGTTCCTTTTACAGATGTTGAATATCCTGAAATAAGTAAAGAATCTTTATTATACAATTTCATTTCGAGTCTCGCCGAGTCTGCATCTTCAACTTTAACAAAACCAAAAAGTGTGTAACGTTTATCAACCTCAATACCATTTACTTTTTGAAAAATAATAAGTTTGTCGCTCTCATGTTCGGCGCTTATTGAATAGCTGTATTCGCCGTGCCTTTTAATAATATCATCAAAACCAGTTCCGATTAATCCGGGATATCGCAACTGCCAGTTGTCCTCAGCAAATTCATGTTCGAATGAAGAATTCTTTATAAGATTTCTAACCCGTTCTATCGTATCAAATCCGGGTTCTTTAATTTCCTCTTTAGATTTTTTATCGAACACACCGAAGAGCAAAATAATTGCCGCAACAAGCGCAACCGCCACTAAAATAATCCAGAAATAGTTTCTTGTTTTTGTCATACATAAAAGTAAATAAACGTTAGAAAGTTAGTTATTAAGTTCATCAAATTAAAGGAAAACTATGGGCAGTTTACCCGGAACTTGTCAATAAAAATGTGTACTGAAATCCAAGGTATTCAAATTGATCAAGTGAAACGAAGGTCTCTTCTTCCGGGAATAACGGCATTTGTTTTGTTTTCCCGGTAATCAATTTTGAGGCATTATCCAGTTGTATTCTAAGTTCACCCTGGTTATGGGCAGAGCCAATATGTTTTTCAATAACTCGTTTTCGATTTATGTATCTAATTACTTGAACTGCAATATTATTTGAGCCGGTTTTAACTTTGCGAATATGGTATTTCATAGCGCGGCAAGCCGTCCGTTAACTAACGGATTAAAAGTTAAAAACATAAAAAATATCTTGACATAAAAAATCCGTTGGCTAACGGATACATGACAATACTATAAATAAAAAAGGCGGGGTAAGCCGTTAGTGCGACAATTTACTGTTTTTACTTGCGTAACTTATTAAAAGATATGGACTTAATTTTATAAAAAATCATACGGACAAGTCAGGAAGATTAGCGCCAAATGCACCACAGGACCTACGGCTGCCGGTTTAGACTGTGTTATAAGTATATATATTTATATACTCAAACCAAACAACGTTTATAAAATTATATCTCAAGTTGAAAGTGGCTGAGTTAAAATTTTAGTTTATTATTGAAGATATGAAAGAGCATCGGTAAAAAAGCTATTGTAAAAAACGCCGAAAATGTTAACCCGCCAAAAACAGAGTAGCTCAGACTTTTCCAAAAGCTGTTTTCGCCGAATAAAATAATCGGCAGAAGCGCCGCAAGAGTAGTCAACGTTGTAGTTATAATCGGTCTCACCCTAAGAAAGCTTAGTTTGATTATTTCTTCAATGGATCCCTGTATAATATTTTTCGAGAGATAATCGACAAGAACAATTGAATTATTTACGGAGATACCTATCAGTAAGAGCAAACCGGCATATGCGCCTCTATCTAAATTTAACTCTTCAAAATAAAAAAGAAATATCACACCGATTATCGCAAAGGGAATTGCAGTAATAATTAAAAACGGTTTTTTAAATGACTCAAAAAGACTCGCGGTAATCATAAAAATTAAAATCGCCGAAAATATTAATATATTCCAAACCTCAAGCTCTTCTTCTTGATTCATAAAGAAAAAATAATTGTCTGTTTTAATTTCATAACCTTCCGGAGCAGAGACTTGTTTTATTGAGGCGTTTATAAATTCTCTTCCATATTGGTAGGGACCTTTATAATCAAACGTTATATAGCGTACGTATTGCCTATTTTCCCTATTAATTGAGGTCAAGACCTTACTTTGTGAAAAATTTATCAAATCTTTTATTTTAACACTTTCTTCACTGCTGTTTTTAACCTCCATCTCCTCGATTTCATTAAGCTGAATCTCTTTATAATTAGTGTATTTTATGTTATAAGGAACCTCATCATTGCCAATTCTAAATTTATTATAGGATATATTCCCTCTTGAACTTTGAGCAATCCGGGCAAAGATCTCACCAGGCTTAATATTATACATTGCAAGATTTTCTCTTTTAATCTTACCGATTACTTCATACGAATCCTTGCTGAAACCATAACGGGAAGACCTGTCGATATCAACATTATCAATACGCGGGTTTACTGTAATAACTTCTCTAAACTCTTCTGCAATTTCCTTAACCTTCTTATAATTAAAGCCATAAACCGCCACATTAAATGATGATGATGAATAACCGCCGCTGCTGAAACCCGGTCCATACCCGAACACAGAAACATTCAACCCGCCAAGCTGCACAGCAAAGGCAGTTAGATAATTTTTCAATAAATAAGGGAAAACTCCTCCGCTTTGTTCTTTTGAAAATTCAACATTGATGTATGAGTTTTCTTCATTTATAATATTGGCAGTTACAATTCCTATTTTATTTTTATAAGCCAAAATTTCTTTTTCAAAGCTCTTTGTTAGATTGTTTATTCTTTCAATCTTATTCCCGTTGGGGAGTTCCAGTCTAACTATAATATAATCTGCTGTCCCGTAAGAGAATACTTCGCCTTTGGGAATATAATTGAAAAAGAGATTTAATGAACCTCCCAGAGCATAGTTGAAATATTTTTTGTTCTCCTGATAAAAATCGGAATCAAAAATAGAATTATATACTTTTCCCAGAACAGGCGCGTCAATATGCGCGGGTAAAAGCCATACCGGAAAACCGATAAGTAAAATTAAAAATGCAATGCTTAGTTTTTTCCGCTTTACTATTTGCCGTGTTGCAGATAGATATATTTTTTGCAGCAGAGATATGTTTTTTCCCTTTTGCCGGGACAAATGTTTATATCCGAATTTATAAAAAAACAGCGGTACAACAGTAAACGAAACAAATAATGATGCGCCGATTGAAAATACAATTGCAAGTGCAAATTGTTCAAAATATAGCTTTAACTCGCCGGTAAGAAATAAAAGCGGGATAAAAACCGCTACGGTAGTCAGAGTCGATGCAAATACCGGGAACCATATATCCTTTAAATAAATAGCAAGGCGCATTACTCCCCTGCCTGAATAATGCCGGTCTAAATAATCAATTACAACGATTGAATTATCGACCATTAGACCGAATCCGAGCACAAGTGAAGCGAGGGTGATAATGTTCAATGATAAATTGAACAAGTAAAACAAAAGAAGTGAAGCTAATATGGAAAAAGCAATTGAAGCGGTTATAATTAAAGAATAATTCAATCTTTTAAATATTATCAAAAGAAGGAGAAGTATCATTACTAAAGAATACCCGGCGCTTGAAAATAACTCGCCTAATTCATTTCTGATATCTTCGCTTTTATCGACTTCTTTTCTTAACTGAAAATCAGCAGGAAAGCTTTTAGACAGTTCATTCAATTTTGCAAAAACTTTATCGGCAGTCTCAACTGTGTTTGCCCCCGGCTCTTTACTTATTCTTAGGAAGACCGCTTCCTCGCCGTTTATCCGGTAATAGCTTGTCCTTTCGCTGAAGTCGTCTATTATTTTACCGATATCCTTTAAACGTATTACCGTACCGTCTTTAAGATATTTAATCGGCTGATAATTCAGAAAAGCTGCAGCATCAATTTTATTATTGACGAGCACGGATATTCTTCCACTTTTCCTCTCAATATTTCCCGCAGCAAGAATTTCCTCAGCCCCGTCAATTGCAGACGATATTTCCTGATTTGAAATGTTAAAAACTTTGGTTTTATCATAATCGATTGTAATTGTAATTTCTCTTTCATTCCCGCCGCTTACTTCAACATCAGAGACACCTTTTATTGCCATTAAAGGCGCAACTAAATTTTCTTTCGCAAATTTTCTTATTTCATTTGAGCTTAAATTTGCCGCCAGTGTATATGTTAAAAATCCTTGCAGCTCCATGAAATCTTTCGGTATGTAGGGAGAAATTCTTGGTCTCGATATGCCGTAAGGGAGCTCTGTTTTTAATGCCCCGAGCTTTTCATTAATCTCGATGCGGGCAAAATCCATATCGGTAGAAGGATGAAACTCAAGATTTATATTGCAGCGCCCTTCATACGAAGTTGAAGATATTTTTTTTACTCCTTTAACGGTAGAAAGAGCGGCTTCCATTGGAGAGGTCAAAAAGGCTTCTACAGCTTCAGAAGATACTCCACCCCATGAAGCGGAAATTGAGAGGCGCGGATATTCGACATTAGGTGAAACTTCGAGAGTTATATTAAATAAGGCAGCTATTCCTAGAACAAGAATAACAAGAAATATCATTCCCGAAGTAACCGGACGGGAAAGAAATATGTGAAAGAATTTTTTCAAAGATAATTAATTCACAATTTTTATTTTCGCATCATGAGCAAGATTATAATGCCCATTAACTATTACGGAATCACCGGCTTCAACGCCTTTTAATATTTCTATATATTCTTCATTTTGATTACCGATATCCACATAATGCCATTTAGCAAGATCACCGTCGGTTACAAAAACCAAATCTCTTTTATCGCGTACAAGTAAAGCATCTTTCGGTATTAATAATTTATCCTTTAAAATTTGGTTTTCAATCAAAACATTGGCGAACATACCTGGCTTTACTCTCGAATCATTATTCGGAACTAATATTGTAACCCTGCATGTTTTTGTTTCAGAATCTATAAGAGGATTTATATATAGTACTCTTCCCTTAAATATTGCACCGGGAAGGGAGTTCAATTTTACAACCACCTCGCTTTTGTTTTTAATATTTGCAATTTCGCTTTCAATTACTCCGACTTCAATTTTATACTTATCAATGTCGAGCAGCTTAAAAATTTTTTCGCCTGCATTTATTCTTTGTCTTTCAACTAAATTAAAGTCGGCTACAACTCCTGAAAAAGGCGCCCTAATCTCGGTATAAGCAAGATTAAGCTTTGCTTTATTCATAGCATTGATTGCATTTGTTAATCCGCTTTTGTTCAGTATTACTTCATCTCTTTTAGCGCCGGTAAAAATTAGGGCAAGATCGAGCTCCTCTTTTTTGCTTAAATAACTATTTTTATTTATTTCGCCGAGAGAAAATTTTTCATCGAGCTGTTTTATGAGTTCACTTATCGAATCAGCTTTTACCTGAGACATACCCGACGGGATTTCCTTGCTTAAAAAACCATATTCAATTTTAGCGTTGGTAAGGTTAACTTCCGATTCGCTTAAGGAAATTTTCTGTTCGCTGTCATCAAGCTTTATAAGAAGATCGCCTTTATTAACTTTTTTCCCTTCATATATAAAAACATTGTCAACAAATCCGGAAATATTAGAGACGAGGTCTAATTCTCTGCCGGCTTTTACAAGCCCGTTGCCGGATATTGAAAGAATTAAATTCCCTCTCTTAACTATATCCGTTCTAACATTAAATATTACTTCATTCAGTTTACCGTAATTTATCCGGGAGTCATCAACTGCGGTTTCTTCATTACCGGAGGCAGGAAGAAATGCATAGACAATAACAACCACGGCAATTAGTAGAAGAAGAACGAAAGCCGTTTTTTTACTTATTTTTATTGCAGCCACACGAGCCCCGCTGTTTTTATTTTTTTAATTTTCATATACTAAAACAACTATGTCAGCGAATTAATGGAATCGTCTTTTTATTACTGCATGACTTCTTTTTGAATGAATTGCAGCAATAATAATTATTTCTCTTTCTTTTACCATATAAATTATTTTATAAGGAAATCTTTTGAGTAGATGTTTTTTTGTCCCTTTATATTCTGATTTATAAATATTCGGATCTCTTTCTATAAATCTTATTCCGGCATCTATTTGCAGAAGGAAATCAAATCCCAAACCTAACCTTTTATCTTCATACCAAGTAAATGCTTCTTCTATATCATTTTCAGCTTCCGGTCTTATAGTGATTTTATATTTCATCCCTTTACTTTTTTCACTATTCTATTATAAACTTCCTCCCAGGAAGATCCTAAATCAGGATCTCGATAATAAGATTCAAGTCTCTCATCTATTATTTTCTTTTCTTCTTCGGTTACTTCTATCGCTTCGGTTTTACTTGCTATCGTATCCCAAATCTCTTCTACAAGCTGGATTCTTTCGGGTATTGATAAAGCAAGTGCATCTGCTGCTGTAATATACTTGGTTCGGCTCGTGTTTGATTTAGTCTTATTCGCCATTATTTAACTCCGATTTCTTACTCATTTATTTATTTTTACAAATATAATAATTCCTCTCCTTCATTTGAATGAAGGGAAAAATACATCATCCATACGAATCCTTCGCATAGTTGAGCGTCGGCACTTAATTTAAAATTCAATTGTCTTCAATGTCCTTTCATGTCTGTGTTATATTCTTTTTAGAAAATTTTTCTATAAAAGTTTAAAGAACAATAATTATAACTACTTTGTAACGCAGACTAAACCGGCAGCCGCCGGTCTGTGCTACAATTTTTTCCTGGAGTATTTCTCCATATATGTGTACAGTACCGGAATAATAATTAAAGTAAGAAAAGTCGAAGAAAGAAGCCCTCCAGCAATAGCAATAGATAAACCTACTCTTAACTGGGTTGCAGCCCCGATTCCAATCATCATCGGCATTAACCCAAATACAACCGTAAAGGTATTCATTACTATTGGTCTGAACCTTTCTTTACCTGCGGCAAGAATTGCTTCTTTAATCGGCAATCCTTCTTTTCTTTTTCTAATAATAAACTCTACCTTAACCACCGCGTCATTATCTGCAATGCCTACAAGTATTATCAAACCCATAACTGAAATAATGCTTAAGCTCTCCCCTGCCAGGTATAGAATTAAAATGCTTCCTATTAAGCCGAGCGGAACTGAAAATATTATTATAAACGGAAACAGGAATGATTCGAACTCCGAAGCAAGAACCATATACATTAACAATACGGATATAATTAGTGCAATATAAAGAAGATTAAAAGAAGAAGTAATTTCTTCATTTACCCCGCTGACAGAAACACTTTCGCCCGGATATTTTTGCAGCCCTGCAATCGTCTTCTCTATTTCATTTGTCACTTCCTCAATGCCTGATGAAGTTAACGAAGCATACAAGTATACAACACGCGACTGATCTTCTCTCCAAATCTCGTTATAGCTTTCTGTTAATTTATAATCAATCAGATTTTGTATCGGGATACGCTGCTTGTTAAATACAACATCATTGGATATTATTTTATCAATACTGTTTCTTTCATCCTCAAAAGAGCGAATGTTGATAGCTACTTTCCTATCAAAGTCTGAAAAATAAGCGGCTTCGTTTCCTTTAACTAAATTTATGATTTGCTGAGAGACGTTTTCCACCGGAATGCCGTAAGCAATACATTTTTCCCTGTCGATAATAATCCGGTACTCGGGATCGCCTTTTTCTATGCCAATTCTCAAATCGTTTAATCCTGTAATATTCTTTTTATTGATAACGCTGACAAGTGTCTCACCTCTTTCAAAAGCTAAATCAATATCTTTATTTTTTATCTTAATAACAATATCATTTTTCGAAGGGTTTATAATTTGTGTAAAAGTGCTTTCAACCTGCTTAAATGAAAAACTAATTCCTTTAACGGCATTAAAAATTTTTCTTAACTCATCCTGCACAGCAAAATAATTTTCATAAGAATCAATTTTAACCACTATGTTTGTTTTATCTATTGAAATTTGATCCCTGTTTAAGAAATCGAATTCATTTACTCTTCCTATATTTGCAATTACATAACGGACATTTTTCACATTCAATATTGCTTTTTCAACTTCCGAAGTGACTGCCGCATTTCCTTCAAGAGATGTTCCTTTCGGAAAAGTAATTTCTACTATAAACTCATCCCCGGGCGTTTCGGGAATAAACTCCTTTTTCATATCAAGCAGGGCAAAAATTGTTAATACAAATAAAAACAGAGTAAACATTATAACTTTCACACGGTTATTTAGCGACCATAAAAGGAGCTTGTCGTATTTCTCGATCACTTTTTCCATTTGTTTATCAACACGCGCAAAGAATCTCTTAAATACTTTATTGAACAATCTACCCGTTTGAGAAATTAAATAGTTGACCGCGAAAAGCAGCAGCTTAATTAAAGCGGTAAATGGAAGTATTATATAAGAGATAATTTTTCTAAGCTTCCCGTTTTCACTGTTTATCCTAAACTGCAGATACTTCTGTTCCATCTGGTTAATATCTTTAACAATTTTAATTTTATCGCGGGAAGCGAGCATTGGTATTAATGTAATCGCTGTAATTATAGAAGCGCTTAAAGAAAAAGCAACTGCGTATGATTGATCTTTAAAAAGCTCGCCGGTTATTCCTCTAATAAAAATCAAGGGAAGAAAAACGGCAAGAGTTGTTAAGGTCGCCGCAACAACAGGCATCACTACTTCATTTGAGCCGAGCAAAGAAGCCGAGCGGTTATTATGCCCCATCTCTTTGTGGCGTATAATATTTTCGATTACAACTATCGCATTATCGAGCAGCATGCCTATACCGACGGCAATACCGCCGAGAGAAATAATGTTAAAATTTATTTTAAACAAATACATTAAAAGAATAGTAAGAACAAGCGAAGAAGGGATGGTAATACCGATGATTAAAATATTACGGATATTGCCGAGGAAGAAAAATAAAACCAGGAAAGCCAGTATGCCGCCGTAAAGAATTTCCTGCTTAACATTTTGTATTGCATTTATAATGAACCCGGATTGATCCGAAACTATTGCAAGGTTGAATTCCTTGTATTCTTTCTGCATTACTTTAACAGCTTCTTTAACACGGTTAGAAATATCAACAGTATTTGACTGCGGCTCCTTGTTAATTAAAATCCCGATTGTTTCCGCGCCGTTGTAACGTGTAAGCCCCTGTCTTTCTTTAAAACTTTCTCTTACGTTTGCTATATCATCAAGCAGTATTGCGCTGCCGTCTTTATTTTTACGAATTACTGTTTTACGAATCTCATCCGTGTTTTGGTATTCTCCCAGAGTTCTAAACGAGTAACGGAATAAGCCCTTCATTATTGAACCGGCAGGAAGATTAACATTAGAAGATTTAAGAGCAGCTGCTATATCATCAAAAGAGATATTATAAGCTTCAAGAGTATTAGGATTAACCTCAATAAGAATTTCCCGTTCAAGTCCGCCTGTAATTATTGCCTGCGCAACGCCGTCAATTTGTTCTAATCTTCTTTTAAATATGACGCGTGCGGCTTCTTTCAAATTAATTAATCGTTTTATATCAGCAGCATCGGCGCTGTAACTAACAAATTGCACATTCCCCTCATCTCCTTTATATGAAAGTATAAGTGAGATGATGGGGGTAGAAGAAGGATCCACCCGAAGAATTGTCGGGCGCCCTGCATCTCTCGGCAGCATAAAGCTTACATTGTCGAGTTTTTCTCTTAAAGAAAGAAGCGCATAATCCATATTGGTTCCCCAGACAAAATCTATCGCAAGTACGGAAATACCTTCTTTGGAAACAGAGCTTATTTTCTTCACCCCCGTAACTGTTCCCGCCGCAGACTCTAACGGTTCCGTTACAAGCTTTTCTATTTCTTCGGGAGTTGCATTGGCATAAGTTGTTTGAACGATGAGATGGGGGATATTGATATTGGGCAGCAAATCCACACCAATGCGGCTGAAAGCAAAAATGCCGAGCAGCGCGATGCCGATGTAAAACATTGTAACAGTAACAGGGCGTTTTATGGATGTGGATGGGAGTGACATTTATTTAATTATTTTATCCGCTTCTATTTATGATTCTTATAAAACACCTTTATATCATTAGATATAACCGAACATACTATTGATTAAAAATACGTTTAAAGGAATTCTTATCAAAATTATTATTTAATTTCGGGTAAAAGCGGATAGATAATAATAATAACAATATTAAAATATTTCGAACTATAGATAATCCCTCCGATCCATATGGAACTAATTCTCCAAAACAACCATATTTAAGAATCGCTATACCCCTAATAGGAAAAGATAAAATTGAAAGACTAAAAAGAATAATTAATGCTATTAAAATGTTTACACTTATGTTTAATAATTTTTTATATAATAACATAAATGATAGAACAATTTCAACAATACCCAATAAATAGACAAAAATGTTCATTTCGTTCGGGAGGTAAATTGAATTATTAAAAAGATATTTTATATAAGTTTCTGCTTCTTTTGGAGATAAGATTTTACTCACCCCTGAAACCAAAAAGATTGCTGCAATCAATATTTTAACTATATAATACATTAAAAGATTATTTTAATCTTTTTTATTTTTGGATATCCGGTTAAATCTTTAAAATAGAAATTATCATTTTTGTCTTTCCACTCAACATAGATAGGGATATCCGTGGGCATATCTGTTCTCAATTTTTCTTTATACATAAAATAGTGCTTCATAAATGAACCATTTTTATTGAACAAATCAAACCCGAATTCTCTGTACCCCCCATGCTTTATTAAAGTAAAATTAATAATATTACCATTGTTTAGAATGAATAACCCTCTACTCTCATTCATTAAAACCGCAGCGTAACTATTTCCGCTGTTATATCCTTTAAAAGACCAGGGTGGATCCGAGTGATCATACTTTTTTATATTTGGATTAATATCAAGATATGGATTTTTACTTTCTAAAAAACCTTTAATTTTATACTTTAATTTCCACTGCTTGTTTAAGATACTTTTATAGTAATAAATGTTTCCATCATAAAGAAACGGGGAATATAGGATGTCATTATTTTTTAAAACCGCTATTTTCCCTCTGAAAATTATTACCGCTGCTGAATCGACATAAGGATTGTCATGAATAACTACGGCATCTTTACCGAATGAGTTTACTTTCTGGGTGAAGCTGCTATTGTAAATATGAAATATTTCAGGTTCGTTTTCCATTTTGTAACCTAAAATGTAATCTCCTGAATTTAACTGCAAAATTTTACGCGGCCAAAGCATTTCCTGTGGATTCATTTTTATTGCATTTAAATATTTCCCGTCGGTAGAAAAAAAAGATATTCTATATAAAAATTGATCTGCAATAATTAGAGTATCCCCATTATTAATAGAAAAAACTGTTATATCCTGAAATTCTCCGGGACCTTTTCCCCGCCTTCCGAAACTGAAAAGATAACTTCCATTTTTATCAAATTTTCTAATGGTTTTATCTACTAATTCAGATATGTAAATAGCTCCTTTACTATCAGTAACAATAAAATCAGGTCTAGCAAATAGTAATTCTTTTCTTGAAGATAACTCTTCTCCAATTACTAATTCTTCATTAAATTTTATATATTCTTGAGCATAGATATTAAATGTAAAAGCATTTAATGCTAAGTAAAATAAAATTATGAAACTATTTACCGGCGTGATAATTATCTTATCACGCCTAAATAATAAGATATTTATTGACATTCTGTACAACAAGAACGACCACCTAAATAGCATTGACCTCCGCCCGTTTCACAATATGACCATCCACTTCCACCTGTCTGCTCAATACAATCATTATTTGATCCACAAAAATAACAAAGGGCAGGGGGTTTAGCATAACTTAAACTCACAATAAATGTGAATAAAAGAGAAACCATTAAAGAAACCATTGCTAGTTTACGCATAATATAGACTCCTTATAATTTAGAGATTTTTAAATTAATTGCTTTTTTTATTGAAGCAATCTTTTGATTTTCATCAGTAAGAATTCTTGGTAACGCCTTTTGATAATAAATGAGAAAATTTTTAGTGTCATAAAAAATTAGTTTATTAAAATTTGTATTGAAATAGGAAAATTCTGTTAAATTAAATTTACTTAAACTGTAGGAAGGTATATTAAAGTTTGATAGTATAGCTAATCTTTTTGCAGCAAGAAATTCTGTACTGAGAATTATAACAATTTGGTCAATTTCAACATTAAATAAATCCTTTTGTTTTATTAGATTTATATACTCCTTAATTTCATCTATGCAGATAGGACAAACATCTGAAGAGATTATATAGATTGCAAAATATTCTCCATAATTATGCAACTCAAGACTATCCAAAGGTTTTAACTCATGAAATAGATTTAAAAAATTTATATTTTTGGGTTTTTCATCCTCCAGTGTAACAACAATTTTTTGTTGTTTAAATAAATTATAGGAATAAACAATCATACCTAAGCTTAGAATGATAACTGATAAATAAATAGTATTTAATGCTCTTATTTTCATTTGCATAATAAGTTTTTTCAAACCATAAATAAAATATTTTAACTTTCTTAAAATGTAAATCCCCCAAAGGGGTATTTTTAGTAACCCTTTGGGGTATTTTTTACAAATTCAATCGCATAGCCATATAATTCAATAGAACCACTCAATTTTAATTTGGAAATAATATTTCTTTTATGGCTTTTTACTGTTTCCGTACTAATAAACAGATCTTCAGCTATCATCTGGTTTTTCATACCCTGTGCTATGAAGCTTAGTATTTCTTGTTCCCTTGAACTCAATTGATTAATGTTTTGTTTTATATTTTCTGAAGTGAAATTAGAAATTCTTTTTAAGATATCGCTGCTTATATATTTCTCCCCTGACAGCACTTTATCCATAACGGTAGTTAATTAATAGCTGGAGACAGCCGATGAAATAATTCCATCAAAGCATGTTATTAAACCGGTTGGTGATAAATGCTGAATATTCCCATCAACTATGCCAATTATTTGTAGAGATGAAAATTGATTTTTTAATTGGAAAGAATTAAGAACTGCGTCCCGCTCCGATAATTCAATTATAACCGCATCAGGCATATTTAAATTAATTAAAACTAATGTATCATCAATATTTTTACATTCACCCGTTATAGAATATTTATGTACGGATGATAGCAGCGCTTTAATCCCCTCTTTAAACAAATCGTTTGAATATAGAACCACTATTTTTTTTCTTACCGCCATCGCCCAATCCTTCCTCTATTAAACACTGTAAAATTTTAATATTAATTTTTTCAGTCTTGACAAACTAAATACCGGGATGAGAATTTGAATATTCCCTCTAATATTTTGTCAAATACCGCTCTGCTTCTTAATCATTTATTCATGGAAATAAAATAAAATTTGAAAATGAGAAAAGCAAGAAGAAATTTACGATTCGAATTGAGCGATAATTGAATTAATTCCAATGCGGCTGTGGAACATCCCTTTGGGAAAAGCAAAAATGCAGGGCAGTGCAACGCCGATCCCGCCTGTCTGTCATCAGTAATGTATGCGGGATTGAAATGGTAACAGGGCGTTTTATGGATATGGATGGGAGTGACATTCAATTCTTAATTCCATACTCGTTGATTATATCTCTATAGGTAACTAACCTTATATTGTTTTTCTCTATTCCGCTCTTGAATTGAGAAGAAAGTAAAGCATCCAACTCAGCTTGACGAGGAAGCGTAGTGCTATTAAAATCTGCCCTATTCATATCCTTCATTTGTAAACTCTTGAGGCTATATAGTATTGATATGTATCCGTTAACCAACGGATTGTTTTTTATGTCAAGATATTTTTTGTGTTTTTCACTTTTAACTTTATACTTTCCACTTTGAACTTGCGGCTTGTCGCGCTATGTTTATCAATCTTCAATTTAAAAATTTACTTAAAATTCTTCTTATTTCTTTTCCTTGCATCGGAAATTCTTTGTACTCAATTACTTTTTGGTCTTTATCTATAATAGCAACTGAGGTTTTATTAATGCCGGTTTGTTCAAAAAAATTATCTTTATCTACCATAATTGGAAATACAATATCATTTTCTTTACGCCAATCTTTAACTAACCATGAATAATATTCCTCAGTTCCCTTTCTTTTTCTTATCATGATCAGTACATTTTTTCTCTCCTTTACTTTTAATTCACTATTCAAGGATCTGCAAATAGCAGCAACCCCTTCCGAGCAGGAAGAACAACCAAAATCGGTAAAATCGACAAACAGTAATACCTTTTTAGATTCTGAGTTGCCAGTATTAAAATAAGATTTTGAAAAAGAAGAAATTATATTGGAATTGATTTGTTTAGCATTATCCTTTTGCAAAGCGCTTAGCACTCTTATGACGGTAATTATCAGAGCACCAAAAATGATTAATACCAATATTATAGTTTTGCTTTTTGGGGTTAGACTCACTTTAGTCCTTTATTACTTTTAATTCGTAGATACCTATAACTCTGTTCCCGGGTTCATCACTCTCATAAACGTAAAGTTTTCCTTCATTGTCTACTGTAATAAGCACCCCGTCTAATTTTATATCTGAAGATATGTAATTTCCATCTGTGTCATATACCTTTAAATAATTTATTCTATCAGGTAAGCTTCCTGTATCAAAAAATTTATCTGTTAAATCAACAAATAGGTGAAGTATATAACCTTTTGGTGATGAAAAAAGCGCACTGCTTGTTGAATATTTTTTAGCAATTCTATCAATCTGGGAATATGGTTGGTTTGCAATAAGATTTTCATTAATAACCTTAAATTTACCTTTGACCCCAAAAACTTTAACAAAATTTCCTGAAGAATCATATTTGTAAATACTGTATGTTGGTTTTTGAGAATAATATATAAATCCTTTACTGTCGACAGTCATTGTAGCGGTTGATATGTATATTCTTAATTTACTATATATATCATCCATAAAACCAAAAACTTTTTTAATTATTAATGTTGAATCCAGAATTGCAATTGATTTTGATTTATTTTGCTGCAAATCCCTAATATATTTAACCTCTATTATAGAAACATAAATTTGACCTGCATAACTTTCTGTTATACTTGCATTTTCGTAATACAATCCTTGTGTTTTACTACGTGGATCATAGAAAGGTTTTTCTGATTTAATAAATCTTCCTGTAGTGTCAAAAACAGACCATCTGAGATTGCCCATATCTGAAATATATATCCGACCATTCATTATTTCGAAGTTTCCTATTTCATTTACTTCACCAGGTCCCTCACCTTTTTCAAACTTGAACTTCTTCACTATATTTCCATTAATGTCAATAAAAAATAAGGCGGGGTTAAACATATCAGCCAAAACAAGTTTTCCTTCTCTAAACTTAACATTTCTAAACCTACCTATAAATGCTGTAGAATCTTCTTGGATAACAAACTGTCCAATTTTTTTTAATTCTGCTTTTTTACCTTTAATTGTATTTTCATATACATCGTTCTTAGAGTTTTTGTTTTCACCACATGAACTAAAAAGCAGTGCAATTAAAAAAATGCTTAGATATTTTTTATTCATATATCACCGGTATATTTTATTAAGGATAAAAAGAGCGGACTGCTCCGCTCTTTATAGATTTTTTGTTTTAGTGAATTATACGTCATCCATGCAGTTCAATGCTGGAGTCATACAATACTTAACCTCCGGTTCCCAATGCCTATGGTATAGCGTAGGCTCTTTTGCATACGCACTCGGTGTAAACAAAGACAACTTTAGCCCAAACAAATCAATGTCTCCATAACTGTTTGGGTTTGTTGTTATCTGCAGATTTACAAACATCAGCAGAGTGAATAAAGCAATTCCAGCTATTTTGGCTGCTTTAGAGCGGTGTTTCTTTATGAAAA
>Ga0210044_10004910_pt1 | contig 18382 bp, 20 predicted proteins | sample CryGey13umfilter_2_FD_183959 | JGI IMG/M metagenome (GOLD analysis project Ga0210044, IMG submission 183959) | Groundwater microbial communities from aquifer in Utah, USA - Crystal Geyser 4/9/14 3 um filter (SPAdes) (version 2) | ecosystem: Environmental > Aquatic > Deep subsurface >... | reverse complement strand
CAAACCAGCTCAAGTTGGCTGCAAAGTGCAAGAATTTTTATTAAGGATAAAAAATTCTATGTATGAAAAATATAGTCGCTACGCTTATTATTTTACACAACATTAAGTCACTTTTTCACGCTTGCCAACTCATTTCTCGCGAAAACACCAAACCCATCACGCGTCTTTGCGAGCCGAGGCGAAGCAATCCAGCACGACCTAAAGAATGCGGTCAATGACTCATGATTTTTATAAATTAAAACTTACTCTGTCTCCGCCTTTATCTTCTCTGTCTGCACACCAATAAATGTCGAAATTAATTGCAATAATGCAGCTACAGCAGATGCTGACAAAAAGATAGCCAAATAATAAACCCATGAGGTAATGAGATAAAAAAATGTCACCATAGCCGCCATCCACATTCCTAAGCACCAAGGACAGGAGAACAAATCGGCGATAGTGCGTCTTGGACCTGTGGTTGGCTTTTCCAAAACATAACCATTTTCTGCCTTCCTCAAATCATAAAATTGGTCCCGGAACCACTTTGTGATTTGGTCATACATAAATAATCGCGTCAGGCGAAAGGTTGATAGCGTAATCAGTGTAAAATCAACCCAGGTTAACTCACTAAACGGTATCCTGGTTTCTGTGTCTAAGATAATTGTTCCCATGACAATCAGCACGAGGAAAAACATACCAAAAACAAAATTCCAAAAATATTGATCAGTAATCCTAATCATACTTATATATGTGCACCAAAACCAACAATCAGGATAAATATCAATGTCCCAGCTATCACAGCTGCAAAATTAAACAGAAATTTATAGAACGTCTGATTAAACATTACTTGTAGTATAGCGCATTTTTGAATCAGATAAATAGTATTATCAGTATGGAATCTTACACTCCAGAAAACAGTGGGCCCTGCGATTCAAAGAATAGATACGCTCACGACCCCGCTCTACCACCTGGACAGCATTAAGAGATTTTAGAATATTTAGGTGATGGGTGATGGTTGGTTGGCTAAGTCCCAGATTCTTGGTTAAAACTCCCACGGTCTCACCTTGGCTGGCCTTTCCCAATAGGCAAATCAGCTTGTAACGACTTCTAACACCCACAGCTTTGAAACAATCAGGACACAATTCATCCTCGTCCATACCACTTTTATCAACCCAAACGGGCACTTTATAGCTCTTTTTCACTGGACTTTTTTTCATTGTATTTTCTATTTTACTATCCACCGTCTTATTTACATTACATTGATGACTGTCTATGTATAATAGGGTACATCCTAAAGATGTAACTCTCCACAATATTACCCATAATAGCATGCACGGTTTAACCGCCAAATTGTTTTAATAACCTATGAATATGAAAAAACAAAGTCAAGAGTCGCCAATCTATATTGTAAAGCGCGATGGTTCTATTAAAGAGTTTCAAATTTCCAAAGTAATTCGTGCCGTTGAAAAGGCCATGCGGGCTACTGGTGAAACAGAAAAGAATGCCCCGGAAAAAATTGCTAAATCCATCTTGACTGCTTTGATAGCAGAAACAAAAAAATCTGTCAACTTTAAGCCAACCGTGGAAGGAGTCCAAGACTTAGTAGAAAAAGAATTGATGCAAGGTGGCTATCTAGAAACAGCAAAAAGCTACATTCTCTATCGTGAACAACACGCTCATATTCGGCGCATGGTTAGCACCGAGTCGATTGACTTAGTTGACCGCTATCTTGACCGAGCCGACTGGATGATCAAAGAAAATAGCAACATGGGTTATTCTTTACAGGGACTAAATAACTATATAGCTTCAGAAATCAGCAAGACTTATTGGCTTGATAAAATTTATCCAGCCGAAGTGCGCGATGCTCATACTGGTGGAGATTTTCATATTCATGATCTCAACCTGCTATCTGTCTACTGTGTCGGCTGGGATTTGTACGACTTGATGAAGCGCGGTTTTGGCGGCGTGAGCGGGAAGCTGCATAGCGCCCCACCCAAGCACTTTAGATCAGCCCTTGGTCAAGTTGTAAATTTCTTTTACACCCTCCAAGGTGAGGCGGCTGGAGCGCAGGCCTTCTCAAATTTTGACACTTTACTTGCACCACTGATATGGCACGACCATCTTTCTTTTGAAGAGGTTAAACAAGCTCTCCAAGAATTTGTTTTTAATGTAAATGTGCCAACCAGGGTTGGTTTTCAAACTCCGTTTACCAATATCACCATGGATTTGACCGTCCCTGAATTCTACAAAAAACAACGGGTGATTCGTGGTGGAGTTAAAACTGACGAAACTTATGGTGAATTTCAACGAGAAATGGACATGCTTAATCGCGCCTTCCTCGAAGTCATGTCTGAAGGCGACGCCACTGGCAGAGTCTTTACCTTCCCTATCCCCACCTATAACATCACCAAAGATTTTGATTGGGATAATCCGCGGGTGACCATGCTGTGGGAGGCATCCGCTAAATATGGCATTCCTTATTTTTCCAACTTTATTAACTCAGACATGAGTCCTGATGATGCTCGTTCCATGTGTTGTCGTTTACGGATTGATAACCGCGAATTACAAAAACGAGGCGGTGGACTTTTTGGTGCCAACCCTCTAACTGGTTCCATCGGGGTGGTGACCATAAATTTACCTCGTATTGGTCTGACCGCTAAAACAAAAAAACAATTCCTTGCTCAACTAAATAATCTAATGGATATTGCCAAAGAAAGTTTGGAAATAAAACGAAAAGTTCTAGAAGGAATGACCGAGAAAAATCTCTACCCTTACACCAAACATTACCTGTCTTCAGTCAAAGAAGCATACGGTGCCTATTGGACAAATCATTTTTCCACGATTGGCTTGGTGGGAATGAACGAAGCCTTACAAAATTTACTCGGGGTTGATATTGGTGATGAGCAGGGACGAAAGTTTGCTGAGGAAGTCTTAGAGCATATGCGCGCTCGATTGTCTGATTATCAAGAAGAGACTGGCAACAACTACAACCTAGAAGCCACACCGGCCGAAGGGACGTCATATCGCTTGGCACTTCTTGATCAGAAAAAATATGATAATGCCATTTTTGCCAATGGGCGAGGCAAACAAGACATTGACCCATTCTATACCAACTCCACTCATCTACCAGTAAATTACACTGATGATATTTTTGAAATTCTTGAACTTCAAGACGAACTACAAACCAAATATACCGGTGGCACTGTCATTCACTTTTTCATCGGTGAAAGAATTAATGATTCAGAAATAGTAAAAAAGTTAGTTAAGAAAATCTGTAGTACTTACCGCCTTCCTTACTTTACCATTACCCCCACCTTTAGTATTTGTGAAACCCATGGGTACATTGCTGGTGAGGCCTTTACTTGTCCTAAATGTCAGGCTGCTTGTGAGGTCTACACCAGAATTGTCGGCTACTTACGTCCAGTGGAACAATGGAATAAAGGCAAGAAAGCTGAATATGATATTCGCCAGACAGTTCCGAAAGGTCATTTGGCCATCACGGCAGACGCTAAAACACCATGCGTATAGGCGGATTACAGCGATGCTCATTAATTGATTTCCCTGGACAGGTCGCAGCTATTATTTTTACCATCGGGTGTAATTTTCGCTGTCCCTACTGCCACAATCCAGAGTTGGTGGATGAGACGGCCGACGAAATACCAGCCGCAGAAGTCTTTGCTTTTTTACGCACTCGCATCGGCAAACTTGATGGTGTCACTATCACTGGTGGCGAACCAACCATGCACAATGATTTGATTACTTTTATTAAGGAAATCAAGGAAATGGGATTCAAAGTAAAACTGGATAGTAATGGTACCAATCCAGCCATTCTAAAGGAAATAGAGGACGAAGGACTGGTCGATTATCTGGCTATGGACATCAAAGCCCCCTTTTCAGATTATGCCAGTGGTATTGGCCGGCCGGTTGATGTCAATAAAATTAAAGAAAGCGTGCGGTTGATTATGACTGGCTCTATTCCTTACGAATTTAGAACAACAGTTGTTAAAGCCCTATTGAGTCCAGAAGACATTATTAATATTGGAAAGGATATTAAAGGCGCTAAAAAATATTATTTGCAAAAATTTGTTTCAACCAAAATCTTAAACCCTGGTTTTATTAAAAAGACTACCTACACTGATGAAGAGTTTAAAGTAATTCAGGCCAGTCTTGGTGAGTATGTAAAGGAGTGCGGGATACGATAATTATATGAATGATAAGATACTAAAAACTATTTATCTTGATCACGCGGCCACCACCCCGCTCTCCCCTATTGTGCATGAAGCCATGTTAGAAATTGAAGCCAAAATCTACGGCAACCCATCTTCTATGCACCGCGAGGGCAGGAAAGCGTTTGATATTTTGGAGCGAGCAAGAGCGGACGTGGCTTCCTCTATCGGAGCCAATCCAAAAGAAATTATTTTTACCGGTTCTGGTACCGAATCAGATAATTTGGCCATCATCGGTGTGGCCCATGCTTATAAAAAATTTGGACGGCATATTATTGTTTCAACTATTGAACATAAGGCGGTATTGGCGGCGACACATCGTTTGGAATCGGAGGGATTTAAAGTCACTTACCTGCCTGTATCCAATGATGGGCTGGTGAGTGTTGATGAATGTATGGCCGCCGTTAGGCCAGATACGATTTTGATTTCTATCATGTACGCCAACAATGAAATCGGTACCATCGAGCCGATAGCTCGGTTAGCGACAGCTATCAAAAAACTTCGTGAAGAAAAAACCACTCCCCTTTTCCATACGGACGCTTGTCAAGCGGTTGGGATGTTGCCAGTAGATGTGACTACACTCGGGGTAGATTTAATGACAATTAACAGCTCCAAGATTTACGGCCCTAAGGGAATTGGTTTATTATATCTGAAAAGTGGTGTGTACCTAGAACCGTTAATTGTCGGCGGTGACCAAGAATCTGGCAGACGAGCTGGTACTGAAAATGTTGCTTTGACTCACGGCTTTGCTTTAGCTCTCCAAAATGCTGTTGCTAATCAAAAAGAAAATCAGTTAAAACTGATTACTTTGCGTGATTATTTTATCAAAGGATTAATTTCCGTTTGTCCGGATATTATTATCAATGGTCACCGTAAACAACGTTTACCGAACAATATCCATATATCAGTTCCTTATATAGAAGGTGAATCATTGGTTCTAATGTTAGATAAATTTGGTGTTTGTTGTTCAACTGGTTCGGCTTGTTCGGCGATTGACCTCACCCCATCACATGTCTTGCGCGCCATCGGTATCAAAGACGAATTAATTCATGGTAGTTTACGTTTTAGTTTGGGTAATTCAAACACTAAAGAGGAAATTGATTACACTGTTGCTAGTATAAAAAAATGCATTGCTACTCTACGCAGTATTACCGCCATGCCACATATGTGGCAAAAAAATACTCTATGAAAAAAATAGCCCCAGCGTCAGATATTAATAGTTGCGACCAGGGTGGTTCTTGGCTATATAGCGATATTGTTAAAGATCATTTCTTTCACCCCCGCAATATTTTGATTGATGAAAAAGATTACGAATCGGATGGTATCGGTATAGTTGGTAGTCCGGCCTGTGGGGATGTGATGGTGGTCTGGATTAGAGTAGACAGAGACACGCAAACTATCAGTGAGTGCAAGTGGCGCACTTTTGGCTGTGCCTCGGCCATCGCCTCCACTTCGATGATGTCAATTATGGCTACCGAGAATGGTGGGATGAATCTCAAACAAGCCAAACGACTAACCCCCGAAGCCATCATTGATAGACTAGGTGGTTTACCAGACCGCAAATACCATTGCTCCGTTCTTGGACACTTGGCTTTGCGTGAGGCAATTGCCGATTATGAAGCAAACCAACTTGAGAAAGTGAATTCGACTAAAAAAACCTCATTATGAAAGACTCAGAATACACCTGGACTATAGCCGACAAACGGGAGGAAACACCGAATGTCTATACGTTTTCGCTCACGATGGATACCCCTCGCCCGAACTTTATCGCTGGCCAATACCTAACCATTAAGCTCCCCGGCTACAACCCAGTAGAGGGTAAAGCATACAGTATTTCGAGCGCTCCGCATGAAAAGCATGTCACACTTTCTGTTAAAAAAATTGGTAATTTTTCGGCTGAAATTCTAGCCAAAGAAATCGGCGACACCATCATCACCGCTGCTCCTTATGGTTTCTTTTATCCAGAAGAAGACGATGTGGACACTCTAGTTTTTCTCGCTGGCGGTATCGGCATTACTCCCTGCATCAGTATTATTGATCAACTGAGCAGTGATAAAGACAATCGCTTGCTTCACCTTTTTTATTCAAACCAAACTGTGGTTGATATTGTTTTCCATGACCGTTTGTTGGAGTTGGCTAACCAAAACAAAAACTTTGCTTATCATTCATATATTACAAGACAAGAACAAGTTCCGGCACCACACCACCAAGGGCGGATAAACGTATCTGATGTATTAGAAAAAATACCACAGGAAAAACCCGCAACATTTTTCATCTGTGGCGGAATGCATTTCACTGGTGATTTATGGAAAGCTTTACGGGCGAGTGAAGTTAAAGCAGAAAATATCTACACCGAAGGATTTTTTTAATCATAAAATCAACACCATCGCGAGTCGCAACGAAGCAATCCGCGTTTTTGTTGTCCGTCTTTGCGAACCGCAGTGAAGCAATCCACGTCGTCCGTCACGTCCGTCTTGCGAGCCCGCCTTTAGCTGCGAGCGAGGCACGGCAGGAAGCAATCCACACCATCACCGTGCATCAAGTTAGAACTACGTTTATAACATTACCCTAGGACCGGCCTAGGAAATTAAGTGATTTCATTCCCAATATACACATCAATTGCTATCTAGAAAATAAAATTATCTCCGACCGGGCCTTCGCCCTCGCCACCATAAGAAAATGCAAAACAGAAGGGTGATTATCCAAAAGATAACGGTTAAAATAATAATAGTCTCCCGGGCAAAAATAGGCAGGGGGCTACCTTCACCGTGGAGATTGGCATACACAATAGCAAACGAGGCGATTATTCCCCACGAAAATATCCAATTTAACCATTGTTTGAAGTAATGGAAAGGTAAAAAGAGAAAAAAGATGAAGAAAGTCAGCAAGGATAGTGAGGCGTAGTAGAGGGGATCAAGAATTTTGTCCATTAGATAATAGCTACAACCACCATCCACACAGTTTATTTGCCAATAAAATCCAACTAATAAAAAAATAATAAAGATAAACAATATCAAGTACAAGCGTATTAATAAATTTCTATTTAGTAATTTTTTCATATAAAATCAACAAACGTTTCAACTCAACTAATAAGTTATACAACTTCCAAAGATACTGCATCTCTTCCCCGCCATCCGCCAGACTAATCTGGGCCCCCGCCACTTGGGGAGTGGGAGTAGTTAATCGAGTAATTGAACCTCCACTATGGCTTGATGAAGAATTCTCTACTTCTTCTATGGGCAATTGAGGATTAAGCTCAATAACTTCGTTGGTTTCTGCATCAACCTGCCTGTCCACTTCCCCGTCACCGTTCTCATCTACCAACACATCAGACAGGGTAGAATTCACCAGAGTCATGGTCATAATAGTACTGGTGCTGACCGCATCTATCAAGACCGACTGGACACTTGTTTGTGAGGACTCGTCAGTAAAAGTATCTAACTCTAGGGTCACCGCCCCCAGCCCTGTACCTTTTAAGGTCACTTGGTAGTCATCGTCTTTGGGTAAGAGAATATAAGTTGTTTCACCGAAATAATATATGTACGAATCTGGTATCTCTTCTACTTTTTTTATAAAATCACCTTCAAACTCCACTTTTATTTGCCGACCCTTGTCATCGGTGATGGTGGCCATAACTGGCGAATGGACACCCATCATTACATAAGTGGTTGACAAGGACGGCACAACTTTAGTGATAAAAGGAGTGGTGTTGGTAGCCGAAAGCAAGATATTTGAAAGCAGTAGCTGAATAGGCTCAGCCTCGGTGAAATTGTAATGTTTTTTTAAGCTGTAAGTATTTTTGTAAGTATTTAAATTAAAATAATAACTCTCCTTATCACCTCGGTACCCTACGGCCGAGGTGGTCATCACCGTCTCATCCCCCAAGAGAGACACCTGCGGGACTGGTTTGTAGCGTAGAGTTGGCGGGCATTCAACATTGATCAATGAGGTGCAGTCACGCTTCATATAGGCGCGATAGGCAAAACTATGAATAGTTGGTAAACCAATTCCCGCCACCTCTGTCACCTTTACGGCTGCCGGAGCGCGCCAGGATTGTAATACATTAGTATGTAAATTTGCAACTTCTTCTAAGATAGTTTTGTTACCGACGGCTGGCTCATAAACACTCTCTGATGCCACTCTGTCATCTCTCTGACTGGTAATGAAATCATACAGGGTATCAACATCGGTAATTTTCTGACCATAGGCCTCAACAAATGCCTTAGTGGAGTAATCATCCCCAAACACTATCACCGGCTTGCCTGGTGTATCTTCAAAGTATTCTTTGGTTGGAAGAAGTGCATAGGCACCGGGCAAATTTTGCATCACTGCACGAGCCGTGTCGGCCTTGAGAATTAATCCACCTAAAATAGACTGACCATAACCATGGAGCAGTGACCCAATGGCCTTGGGTGTACCGGTTTGGGGTGAGGCGAGAAATACCACCTGATCTATCAAATCCTCCTTACCAAGTTTCTCCAGCTCCGTCATGATTACCTTCGCCAATAATCCGCCGTTGGAATGTCCAACCAGTGACACTTTACCCGAGTCAGAAGCTTGGGCCATTGATTCAACCAAATCAAGAACGTACTTGCGTTCTGTCTCGTACTGAGCCCCTTCTGTCACAATATCCTCTACATCATAACGCCAATCATAAGCAAATGACTCCCAATCGGCAATTTTTTCTTCGGCCACCAAATTATCAAAATAGCCACTAATGCCAGCGTACACTGACCCAAGCCCGAAGACAGAACCAACAATGTCCTTGGTGTATATATCACCCACACTCCGACCAGCTGAGGTCATAGCTAGCTGTCTGACATCATTATTATTATTCGGAACCCACAACTCATCCTCAATACCAAGGATATTTTTGGTATACAGCCGACTGGCCTGAATCCCAGGCAAAAACAAAACACTAGATGCGCCGGTGGGTGGGGCGGGTTCTGCAATCAATGTAAAAGTGATGGTGAAAGTATTAGGTTCGTCGGATTGAGCGTGGACGGTAGGTATCAAAGAAGCAAATAATTTTTGGTACCAATTAAGTTTAGAAACAGCGAGGATATTTTCACTTGATACTAGAGTGTAGCTACCAGGTAATAGTGGTGGCAACACAGGGTGATTGTAAATATAATCGTCAAAACTGTAGAGCAAATCCTGTTGTTCGCCTTCCGGAAAGTAATTCCAAGGATCATTACTTAATATAGCAACAATATATGGTTCAATATCAACTCCTTGACCAAAAAATTCCGTAGCTAAACGACGAAAATCAGCTTCGGTTGGTTCAATTTCACCTGTGTTTACATATTGATAATCATTGCCATCATGCTTAAAAAGAGTATGGGTAACATTCATCATAGGGGTTTGAGGGAACCCAAGAATTTCATAATTTACCGTACCCGCCTCCGGAATAGTCATCTGACCATTATCGGCCACATTCATTCCTTCAACCGTAAAAGAATAGGGAGAAACAGCGCCGATCGTTTCATTAAATGGATCGGCACAATCAACTACAGGAGTATTAATTAAAGCGTTTGAGTGATTAAACCAACCTGTCCACCCATCTGGGGCAATAATGTCACCACAAGGGAGTACTGCCTGAGTATTTGTCGGCACAACCACCACCAAAACAGCGAGAAACAGGGCCTGATACCAAGAGATTTTTATATCTCTAAACATGGCTTTTATGATAGCATCAGGATCAATGATATGTGGATGACCTGTTGAAAAAGTTGTGGACAAATGGTGGATGAAGTCCGACATTCATACTTGTACACAAGTATGAATGTCGGACTTCATCCACCAAGGTTCTTTTTATCATCCTTCTAAATTAGTTGGAAGTCAGTACGGGAGTCAGACGCTGAAGTAGCTGGTATAAACCCATCCTATGGGAAATACTAATCCCAGCATCGATAATCGCCAAACCATGATCGATCATTTCTGGTGATATACACAACATACACGAGGTCAGCAGTGTTGATATCACTTTCTTGATGCTTCTCAAGCCATTCATATATTGGCTGATCCATTATTAATGACGGCCAATCTTCCGCGAAGGCCACGCGTACAGCAAAAACTTCACTGTATCCAAACAACGTCACTTTAACCTGTTCATATATTTGCGCCAGTTCTTCTTTAGGTAGCGTCGTCTCACGTATTTCCCCCACATAGAAATAGCACCCGCTATTCCCACTTTCGTATATGGTTCCCAAATAGGAGTACCGCTCGATGAAAGAGGATTCGACTGGATGATCTATTGACAAAAAACGACTTTCCATATGCCGTAATATGCCGTTATGCCATGGTATCGTGCCCGACAAAAACACTGACAGTACAATAGTTATCACGACAATAATGCCAAACATACTAAAAAATATTCCTTTGTATAAATTCTTATTCATTCTAGTAAAGCCACTTGTTAGCAAGCAGATAAAACTCATCAGCGATTTGCGTACCGCGATCATTTGGACCAGGATGTGCATAGGGAGCGACATATGATCTATGATATAGGGTGCCAAGTATCTCTGGCATATTAGATGTATCAATATACTTCGACCATTCCTTGATTAATCCTCGAATACGAGCTGCCGCGAAGCAGATGTTGTGTTTTGGTTGTATCACATACTCATATAAATGTTCTCGGTCAGCTTTTCGTAAATTACCAGAAAATGGTAGTTCAGTATCATCCGGGTTCGGATTGTACAATTCATTTTTTATCAAACCATTTGCAGTTTCTAATTTTACTTGAGTCACACCGACAGACACATTTCTACCAAGTAGTTTTAGTAGATATTTATCTTGTATCTCTTCAAATTGACTCATTCTCACAGTTTCGTCAATTATGATTGCCCCAAGTAGATATGGATCAATATCAAATTCTTTTGCAGTTTGAATAATAATTGCAGAATGTAGCTTAATCACATCCCTTACAACAGACACAAAAGCCTTATCTCCCTCAGTAGTTTCTAAAAAAGGTTTGCCTGATTCTATAATTGAGGATATGTGTTGCGCAGTGTGCAAACTAATAGCGTCAGTGCTTTTGAAATGTCTTGTATGATTAACGAAAGACATAATGTCAGAAGCTGTGACCGAGAGAGTATTTAGATTGTCATTTTCAAATTTGTTTGGAACTCCACGCAGATATTCTCCATACTTACCCTTAATCACAAAAAGATTATCGAGAGAATTTGTCTTCGCCTTATCGATTGCTTCTTCTAGAGATAGCGTTTTTAGCGAGTCAGTAAGAAACACCAAATTTTTGCCGCCAGGGTTTGTGATAACTAGGGTAATTTTCATCCTTATATCTTATACCCCTGCCCAATTTTTCCAAAATAATAATATTTGATATTCAAGACGCTTGACTGGAAGGGTTACTATTGTCGAAATCCCCATTCTCTCACATCATTTATTCTTGACGATATTCATACTTACCACTTGCGCACAAGTATGAATGTCGGACTTCATTCACCGAAATGTTTAGTGAGGTTGAGTTCTATACATTCAATGGAAAGCTGTTTGAAGACGGGCTCTGATTTGGGATAACCGAGATCACGAAGAACCTGTTTAGAAATAATCGGTGAGGTGCCTGGGTAAGTATCAATACAACTTAGCAGACTAGAGAATTTGTATTCCTTTACCCATCGCCAAGCATCGTCAAAATTTTCCAGCGCTCCTGAGAGACCGTCTTCTGAATATAGCTCCAGAGTATTTTTTGAAACTATATAAGGGATAAGATGTTCTAAATGAAGTTCATTAGTTACTACCACTGGTTTATACTTACCCTGAAATACAGTGCCTTGATTATTGTATTTAACATTAAAACCATTAGTGATACTGGAACATAATCTTTGCATAAATTTCCCGACACCGCCTTCCCTCTTTTCATGGAGTAGAATATGGAAATGATTAGGCATAGCTACCCAAGACACAATATCAACTAATGGTTTACGCTCTGGCCAGTGTGGAGGGCGTTCAAAAAGCTGTAAGGTTTTCTCTGCTTTATTTAAATTTGTATCCTGGAACTCGTCATTACAGAGATAAAGTAGGCGAACAAACCGCCAATAATCACTTTCCTCGCGAAAAATAATGTTTCCAAAAGCACCTCGCTTGATGCAATGAACTAAATCTCCGACATTAAATGAGGTAAACCGTGTCATATATAAAAACTATCATATGTGAATGAAGTCCGACTATCATACTTATACACAAGGCAGGTATGATAGTCGGACTTCATTCACACATTGATTGGGATGTATTAGTATTGTTACATTACTAAATAGTGATCAACCCCCATAAATCTTGCCATTTCGGAGATTTAATTGGAATCACAATCCTTTCCTTCTCCGTAATAATAGTTTTACCATCAGTGATATTGACCTTATTGAAACTGATTATTACATGACCTTTATAATAATCTACTTCTATGTCGGGCTGTCCATCAATTTTATACACACGTCCAAACCAATCCTGCAAAACAGTATCGTAAGTCAAACTCTCATTATTGTAGACATACGAAAGCACTCCACTGTATGAAGCTCCGGTATCTGTATTGCGAACTCTAAATCCTTGGCATGCTGTGCCACAATATAAATAATAAAAGATGTAACTATCTTCAAATTCAAGGTCAGAAGAAGTTTTTCTCTCTGAAGTAATACTATACTGAGCAGTATCAGTAAAATTAATGAGACTGATGTCATCGAGATGTAAAAACAAAAAAACTAACACCAGTAACACACCAAACAAACCTCCCAAAAAAATAATCTTACGGAAGATCATAAAAAAGAAACTTATCTATTTTTATAAGAAAATACTCTGGTTTTGCCCAACTAGGTAAAGAAATACTATCATCAAAGAAATGATCTGCCCCTCCAGTAGGATCAGAAACTTTATTATTAAGAATATCGCCAGCAATTTTATAACAATTTTCCCAAGCTTTTATCTCGATTGCATTCTCACTAAAATAAGGGTTCTTGACCATTTCATAGTTTCCATTATTGTCACCTCCTTCGGAAAAGGAACTATACTGACTAGGGTTTAAAATTACTTTATGGTAAGTACCACCATATCGATTTGGATTTGGGAATTCAACTCTATTACGAACAGACCATCCTACAGCAATCCGTGCTCTATCTGACATGGTACCTTCTCGAGCTTCGCCAAATATTGCCCTCGCTAATATCATCTGCTTGGTATCGTCATTAAAATCACCAGTCCACTCTGGATTATCAACAGTAGGGATCCTTTTTATAATTATGTCGTCTGTAATCTGCACAACTAGCTTTAAGTCAAATTTTGCTGTTTTTTTCCAGAAAAATAACTTCCTTTCCATAACCTCAACACGAATCATATACTCGGATAAAGTTTTTGAAGTATCAATATGTAATCGCTGGAAAACTGAACCTTGTTCGCTAAATAAATCATCACGTTCAATTACAGTAATTCCGAGTGGAACTTCGTACTCGTCCAGATCAGTTTCATCATCTAACATCACTTTATCTATAGTTGTTGTCTGATCTGGTAAAACATTTTTCTTGATTTCAAAATCGATGTCTGGATTAGAAGAAGTGATTTTAATGGTGATATCTCGACCAATATGCAAGCCGGAGTGATTGATACTTTGTAAATTTAAGGTGATTCTCTTCATTGTCGTATGATAACATCATCACATATCACCCCCAGAAATGTAGTGTGAATAAGGTAGTCGGACTTCATTCACCGAAAGATGAAATTTCTGAGCGAAACCTGTGCTCACGAAACGTGCTTATGTAGCAATGCGGAAATAAATGTTTGATATGGTAACCCTTCGCGAGCAGCTGCCGCTTTGATTTTTATAAGGTTTCTTTCTGATAGTCGTATGGTGATCATCTTATTTTTTGCAATAGTGTTCTTGGCTGCCTCGACGAATTCCTGCTTTCGTTCTGGTGTCAGCGAAGCTGATTTATAACCACTACGCACTAGCGCATCGTGTTCCGCCTGTTCTTCTTTATTTAAATTAAAAATTGGTTTTATTATTTTCATAGTATGTATATTTATTTTTGTGATAAATACTTTTTGGTTGCTTCATGTGATGGATAGGCGGTCTTTAGGAAAAATTTGGTGTTATCTTCTACAAACGGAACTTCATACACATAGTCATCAATGATGATAATGAATACTTTTTGATGTTTGTATGGTAAATGATTTTCTATAACATCGAGCAACCTTTCTCCTATAATACACTCGACACATAATTCAAAAGAAATACCGCGATTGGCTATAAGCCACTCATTTTTTTCTTCGCTCCAATCAAAGTACTTCATTATTAATATGATATACATTGTATATCAAGATGTCAAGCATTTTTATAAAGGTGCCGCTTTAGGCCTCTAAACCTAATATAAGCAAATGAAGTCCGACTATCATACCTGCTTTGTGCATAAGTATGATAGTCGGACTTCATTCACCTATAACAAACTAGATACTACTGATGGTCGTCTATATGGAAAACTTTTAGTGTTATGTTGTCTAAATAGGCAAAAGCACGGTATTTTTTATTGATACGAAAATACCATATGTCATCGGTGGTGGGCTTGCGTTTTCTAAGTTGCGCCCCAGAGACATGTCCAGCTAAAATATGGTTTTTGACTTTCTTATATCTATCTACTAAATCCCGAGCTTGCAAATACTTTACCACTTCTTTAGTTTCTAGAATTTGCTGGATCATAAATTCATAAAATCCGCATCGTCTATTTTTTGAGCCTCCTCCAACTTATTCTTTGCAACTAATGAAAGAGTATTTTTATCAACATTAACTAAATCAACTGGAGCAACAAAGGTTACTTCTCGTTTATCAACAAAATCACGCAGTTGGCGCTGAATCACAGTAGTGAGTGGCAGACCCATAGCTGCCGCAGTCTTCTTAGCGTTGTCTCTTAAATCTTTAGGTAGTTTAATAGTCAATGTAGTATTCATACTAGTATACTAATTCTAGTATGAATATATGTCAATATCATTGAGGTGGTTATGCATAGGCCTTTCCTATGTAATTTCTTTAATATATAAGAACTAACACGGGTGAATGAAGTCCGACTATCATACCTGCCTTGTGCATAAGTATGATAGTCGGACTTCATTCACCCAATTTTTGGGGGGATTTGTTTTGGGGAAGGGTTGGGGGATTTTAGGGGACAACAAAAAACCGCCCGGGGGCGGTTTTTTGTTGTTACAGATTACTCTGCTTACATTGGCTCTAGTTTAGTTGAACTAAGCTAGAAACTTTACTTTGTTAAACCTATGCAGGGTTAACAAGTGAAGCTGTTCCTGACTGTGTTGCGTCAAGAAGGCGGGTGTAAGTGAATGAGTAAGTTGAACGAGTGGTGTCTGAAGTTGCAGCTGTTCCGAATTGGATAGCTTCAGCTTTAACACCAGCTAGAACAGCTGTTGAAGTAACAGTTGCTTGAGTAACGATAGACTCGACAGTGATGGTCATAGACTCACCTTCATCAAGTGTGTAGTATTCGTCATTAGCACCACTGTTAGTTACATCGTTTGTACCAGCGTTAATTGTGTAAGTTGTAGTTGAAGCGGTTGTTGAAGCGCTTGTACCAGAACCGTAGACAGCTGTCTTAAAGAAGCGCTTAGCTTCAGTGGTCTCATTGTCACCGTTGAGGTACAAAGTACCACCACGTGCAGTGATTTTAAGTTGTGTCTTTGCTAGAGCTGATTCAGCTGCAGCAGTACCATTGTCAATAGGTGAGATGGTAGTTGACAACACTTCAACTTCGGGAGCAATTGTGTAGAACAATTGAGCATCACCAGAAGCAGAACCAGTCTTGTCGCCATCAGCTAAGTCGTTTCCTTCTGAATCGACAGCGTCAAAGTCGGTGTCATCAGTCTCAGTCTCACCAAAGACAGCAGCAAGAGTAGCACCCTCGCCGAAACCGCCGTCAGTATCATTAACATCAACCTTAATAACAATCGCAACCTTATCACCGGCACTAATTGTCCAGTCTAGGTTGTCGAAGACAATTTCGCGGGTTGTTGCAGTAGTTGTAGAAACTGACTCAGAACCGATGAGTTCACCGTCAGCCCAGATTTCAGCAGTATTGATGATCTCACCAACACCAGCACCAACTGAGGTGAAGTTAATTGGAAGTCCATCAATAACAATATCTGAATCTCCTTCTGCTTCAAGGTTGAATGAGAACAATTCAACGCCGTCAGTGTCGTTTGTATCATCTACAACGATCACATGAGCATCGTTGATGCTATCATCACCAGAAGTAATCTTCAATTCAAGGTCAGCCGCAGTAGCAAAACTCTCAAATGAGAATGTGCGTCCAGCAGCATCATTGATAACTCCTGTAGAGGTGTCAGTTACTGAAGCGCCCTGAGCATCACGGAAGCGTACACTTTCGAACTCAAGAGTCCAAGTGTCAGTAGCATCAGTAGAGTCAAGGTTTGAAATACCTGAGACTTTTACTACAAGGTCTCCGATCTCGCCTGCACGGATGATACCACCAGCGTCAAGTGATACGGTTTTGTCGTAATTGTTGCTCTTGGTAAATTCATCAGCATCAACACGAGCAACCTCTTCACCATCTACCCATACAGATACCTCCTCAGCATACTTATCAAAGTTGCTGCCGGCAGTACCCTTAGAGAAGTTTAGGTTAACAGCTGTAAGCTCGATGTCAGATCCAGAGTCGGCCTCAATTTCAAGACCAGCTACTTCTGCATCCTCTACGGCCTCACCCACTTCCTCGTTAGAAAGCTTAGAGATGTAGTTAACATCGTTGATAGATCCAGCACCTCCCTCTAGTTCACCGATTGGTGTTGGGGTTGGAGTTCCTGGGTCTACTGGGTCAATAACTGGAGCAGTTACGCAAACTGAGTTTGCCTTAGCACGAGTTGATGGACCAAAGTATGTACTTGGGTTCACCATTCCTAGTGGGGTAAGGATTTCAGCTCGGTACATAACCTGAAACTTTGCAACTGCGGCACCGGTAAGGGCTCCGTAGTATTCGGTTTCAGCTCCAACTGATCCGGCGCCGGAAACTGATACGCGAGTATCGGCATTTGCGTTGAGGAACTGTTGTAGCTTCATAACATCAGCGCCAGTTGCGCCCATGTTTAGGTCGCGTGTCCATGTGTATGGACAAACTCCTGAAGCAGAAGTACCACCCTGTCCAACTTGTGCTTGGAGAGTAGCGATTTGTGCCATCAGGTCATTAATCTGTGTCTGCAATTCCTCGGCTGTTTGTGCCTTTGCGGCTGGAGCAAACAGAGAGATCATCATTGCAGCTGCAACAAAAGCAACAAATGCTTTGGCTGCAAAATCTTTTGCAATAGTCATAATTATAATTTTATGCGTAGGATTAATACGCGTTATACCCCATTAGCGGGGCCTTCTTCTAATACTGATAATATGAATTAATTCATATTCGCCAAGGTCTCCCCTGACGTAATATCACTAACTCTCTTATATATGTGTATTAATCATCTATAAGGGAGGTTAGCTGTTATGTAGGTCTGAATGTCTGATAGGCAGTCAAAATAAGGGAAAAGGACAGCGGTAATTTGAAACTATTTAATATGTAGATAAAAGTACTAACTAATAAAAGTCAGTCGTCTTTAATCAGTTTGTCAAAGAACATAGAACGCTTAGTTTGTTGGCTTTTTTCACTTTGGGTGGCGCAGAGCCAATTTAGGAAAAAAGCGCCTAAGCGCATACCAAAGAGTATAACAACTTTTTGGCAAATTGCACGCTTTTTAGGTGTGGAAAGCATCTAAAAAGGGTGATAATTGCTGACGGTAAATACCGCCAAAAACTTGTGCAATTACTAATGAAGACGATTATGTATGGTTGGTCTTACGTTAGAAGAAAATTAGGAAATGAAATTGCGACTAATGCAAGGGGTTGGATAGAGATGAAATATGGCTCAAAACGTGGATTGCCACGCTTTCCCTTAACAGGGACTGTACACCTTGTCGCTCTTTTTACAAAAGAGCAGGCAAGGTCTTGCGAAAGTCCACTGGACTTTCGCACTCGCAAGACGGACGATGATGGACAGAGAGACCTGATTTATTAAAGGGACAGAATGGAAGTTTAATAGACAAACAGGCGCTTACTGTCTAATAGGCAATGAGTGCTTGTTTGTCCTTAACTAAATATATTACCTTGAAATTGAGTATTTAGA
>Ga0210044_10004909_pt1 | contig 18384 bp, 16 predicted proteins | sample CryGey13umfilter_2_FD_183959 | JGI IMG/M metagenome (GOLD analysis project Ga0210044, IMG submission 183959) | Groundwater microbial communities from aquifer in Utah, USA - Crystal Geyser 4/9/14 3 um filter (SPAdes) (version 2) | ecosystem: Environmental > Aquatic > Deep subsurface >... | reverse complement strand
ACCCGCGGTCGACCTGCCCAGCATCGTGATCGATGACGGGGTGTTCGGGCCCGAGGTCCCGTTGGCCGCGATCCACGACGACGACGACGACGATCCGCTTCTGCCCGTGTCACGTTCGCCCGCGAAGAGGCTGGGCATCTTGGCCCTGGTCGCGGTGGTCGCCATCATCGCGGTGAGCGCGTCCATGCTGGGCGGTGAGCCCACGGCGGCGGAGCACATGGCCCAGGCCGCCAGCGTAGCCGCCCCGCCCAGCACGCAGCCCGCCGCGCCCGCCGTGACTGCTGCGGCCGCCGAGCCGGCCGCCGCGGACACCCAGGGCGCCGAGCCTCCCGAGCCCGTGGCTGCAGCAGTCGCCGAGCCCGCAGCCGACACGGAGCCGACTGAAGTCGCGGCGGCCGAGCCCGTCGCGGAGCCCGCCGAACCTCCGCCGCCACCGCAGGTGCATGTGACCTTGCGGGCGGCACCCGCGGGTGCGCAGCTGACGCTCGACGGCGCGCCGATCTCCAATCCCTATCAGGCCGACGTGCCGCTCGATCACCAGCAGCACCGCGTGGTGGCCTCCCTCGGCGGCTATCGCGAGACGACCCGCAGCCTCGGCTTCGACCGGGACCAGAGCGAGACCTTCGCGCTCACGGCCGTGCCCGCTCCCCCTCCAGTCACGATGGCCACGACCATGGCCACGACCATGGCGTCGTCGATGACCCGCCATGTGGCCGCGACGCGACACACGAGCTCCATGAGCAGCATGCGCTCTGGCGGCATGCGCGCGAGCCATCACGGCGCGGGCTTCACCAGCGCCAACCCCTACTGATCCGCGCATCGGCGTCGGGCTACCGCCCTCAGCGAACGCGAGCCAGAGGACAGCAAGGATGCGTTGACGCTCGTCGCGGGCCGCCCTACCCTGCGCCGCCATGGCGGGCCTGACATATCGTGGTGCGGGAGTGGACATCGACGCTGGCGAACGGCTGGTCGATCGGATCAAACCACTCGCCGCGCGCACGCACACGTCGCTGGTGATCGGCGCCGTCGGCGGTTTCGCGGGCCTGTGTGGCTTGCCCCCGGGGATGAAGGATCCCGTGCTGGTGTCCGGCACGGACGGCGTGGGCACCAAGCTCAAGCTCGCCTTCCGCTCCGGCGTGCATGACACCATCGGCATCGATCTCGTCGCCATGTGCGTGAACGACATCATCACCTGCGGCGCCACGCCGCTCTTCTTCCTCGACTACTTCGCCACCGGCGCCCTCGACGTGGACGCGGGCGAGGCCGTGATTCGCGGGGTCGCGCGCGGCTGTGAGCTCGCGGGCTGCGCGCTGTTGGGTGGTGAGACGGCGGAAATGCCGGGCCTCTACCAGCCAGGCGAGTACGACCTCGCGGGCTTCGCCGTGGGCGCCGTCGAGCGCGCACGCATCCTCGATGGCAGCCGAGCGGCCGCGGGAGATGTGCTGATCGGCGTCGGCTCCAGCGGTCTGCACTCGAACGGCTACTCCCTGGCGCAAGCCGCGCTCTTCGAGCGAGCCGGCTACGACCTCGACACCAAGCTCGAGTCGCTGGACCGTCCCCTGGGCGCTGCCTTGCTGGAGCCCACACGCATCTACGCTCGCGCGGCCTCCGCCATGCTCGCCGCTGGCGACGTGCACGCTCTGTCGCACATCACGGGCGGCGGCCTGCCGGGCAACCTCCCGCGCGTGCTGCCCGACGGAGTCGTCGCGCGCCTCGATCGCTCGACCTGGCCGCGCTCGCCCCTCTTCGACGAGATCGCACGCGTCGGCGAGGTCGCCGAGGCCGAAATGTTCCGCACCTTCAACATGGGGCTCGGCCTGCTCGCCGCGGTGCGCCGAGAGGACGCCGAGGCGGTGCGGCAAGCCGCAGAAGCCGCCGGCGAACGCGCCTTCGTCGTGGGTGAGCTGCGGGCCGGCGAGGGCCCCGCGCGGGTCGATCTGCCATGACCGCGCCCACCGCCGCACGCAGGAGTCCGCGCGTCGCGCTGCTGGCCTCTGGTGTCGGCAGCACAGTGCGCGCGTTGGCCGACGCCGTCGTCGCGGGACGCTGCGACGTGCACTTCGTCGGGCTCGTCACCGACCGCCCCGAGGCCCCGGTGGTCGCGTTGGCGGACGAGCTCGGGATCGAGGTCGTGGCGCTGCCCTTGAAGAAGGGCGGAGATCGCGCGGCCTGGGATCGTGCCGTGGCCGACGCGCTCGACCGGCTCGATTGTGACGTCTTCGTCCTGGCGGGCTTCATGCGCATCCTCGGGCCCGCCGTCGTCGAGCGCTTCGGCGGCCGCATGCTCAACGTCCATCCCTCCTTGCTGCCCGCGTTTCCCGGCAAGGACGCGCCAGCGCAGGCCTTGGCGGCTGGCGTGACCCTCAGCGGCTGCACCGTCCATCGGGTGGACTCGGGCGTGGACAGCGGACCCATCCTGGGACAGGTCGCGGTGCCCATCGTCGAAGGCGACGACGCCGCGCGCCTCCACGCACGCATCCAGGCGGCCGAGCGCGTGCTCTATCCTCGCGTCGTGCACGCCTTTGCCCACGGGCAACTCGGCGCCGAGTCGGCGGCCCTGACCCTCGACTCGGGTGTGCCGGCGCTGCTCGCCACGGTCTCCATGAGAACGTGAACCGGGGCTACTACGACGTCATCTGCGTGGGCATGCAGTTGCCGTGTCTGCTGGCCGGCGCGCTGCTGTCGAAGCGTGGCTTCCGCGTGCTCGTGCTGGGCCAGGACACCCCGACGCCGACCTACGAGATGGACGGCCGGACGCTGCCGCGCTCCGCCTTCGCCTGCCTCGGCGCCCAATCCCCCATCGTTCGCCAGGCCTTCTCCGAGCTCTCCCTGTCTCCGCTGCTGCGGCGCCGGACCCAGCCCCAGGTCGGCGCGCCCCAGATCGTGATGCCGGGACACCGCTTCTCCCTGGTGGCCGATCCGGAGGAGCTCGCGCTGGAGATGCGTCGGGAATTCCCCGCCGTGAGCCGGCCCATCGCGGACTTCCATCGCGATCTGTCCAACTCCATGCGCTTGCTCGACGAGCTCGTGCAGAAGCCCATGAGCTGGCCCGCGACCACCTTGCTCGAGCGCCGCGCTGTCGCCCGCTCGGCCGTGGCGCATCGCTTCGGCCCCGACGGAGACGGCTTCGATCCCCTGGCCGCGCTGGCCGATGGGCATCCCTTTCGTCACGCGGTGGCGGGCCCGGCGGCGATCGCCTCGCACCTCAGCCCTGCCAGCATGCCCGCCCTCGCCCGCATGCGCCTCTACTCCCACTGGCTCGCGGGACCTCCCGAGATCGAGGGCGGCCTGCCCTGGCTGGTCGAGTCGCTGCTCGAACGCGTGCGGGGCGCCGGGGGCGAAGTGCGACCCAAGGAGCGCGTCGCGAGCGTGCTGTCACGTCGGGGCGTGGTGACGGGCGTCGAGCTCGCGGGCACGGGCGACACGCTGGGCACCCGCTTCGTGCTCGCAGGCCAAGACGTAGCGCGCATCGTCACGCGGCTCGCCGACCGACCGCGCTTCGAGCGACTCTTCGAACGCCTGGGCGAGCCTCGCGCGCGCCTCTTCCGCTACACCTTGAACCTCGTGCTGAGGGCCGAGGGCGTGCCAGAGGGCATGGGCCGACACGTGCTGGCCATCGCCGACGCGAGCGCTAGCCTCGATGGCGAGAACCTGCTCCACCTCGAGACCTCGAGCGCCGACGCCGAGGGTCGCCGCGTGCTCACGGTCGAAGCGCTGCTGCCGCGACGACGCGTCGAGGAGGAGACCGGCTACCTCGAGGGCACGCGCGAACGCGTGCGCGAGCGCTTGTCGCCGCTCCTGCCCTTCCTCGACCGCCACCTGCTACGCGTGGACTCGCCCCACGACGGACGCCCGATGCAGGACGTGGAGCACGATCTGGACATCGCGCCCGCGGAGCCCTGGCTGCGCGGACCCCATACCATGCCGGCGATGCATGACTTCCCCGTGCGCGGAACGCTCGGGCTGACCGCCGTGCCCGTGCGCACGCCCCTCGCGCGTCTGCTCCTGGTCGGCCATCAGTGCGTGCCCGCGCTCGGCCTCGAGGGTGACGTGCTGACCGCCGTCGCCGCCGCCCGCCTTGTGCGCAAGACGGATCGGCAGAAGGAGTGGATGCGTCGAGGCCTGTGGACGAAAGTGGAGATCTAAAATCCAGGTCGCTTCTGCTACGCTGGCTCGATGCAGCAAGACCAACCACCTCGCATAAGTCTCCGCCAACTCCTCCGCGTGATGATCGAGCGTGGCGCTTCCGACCTTCACATCACCACGGGCTCGCCGCCCCAGCTGCGCATCGACGGCGGCCTCGTGCCACTGCGCACGCCGCCCCTCGGCCCGGTGGAGAGCAAGCACCTCTGCTACGAGGTGATGAGCGAGGAGCAGAAGGTCAGCTTCGAGAAGAGCAACGAGCTCGACTTCTCCTTCGGCGTGAAGGGCCTGAGCCGCTTCCGCGCCAACGTCTTCATGCAGCGCAGCGCGGTCGCCGGCGCCTTCCGCGCCATCCCCTTCAAGATTCGCGCCTTGGGCGAGCTGGGCTTGCCGCCCGTGCTGGAGGATCTCACCGAGCTACCGCGCGGCCTGGTGCTGATCACGGGCCCGACGGGCTCGGGCAAGACCACCACCCTCGCGGCCATGATCGACCGCATCAACAGCACGCGCCGCGAGCACATCCTGACGGTCGAAGACCCGATCGAGTACCTGCACCCGAACAAACTCTGCCTGGTGAACCAGCGCGAAATCGGCACGGACACGACGAGCTTCAAGGGCGCGCTGAGATACGTCCTGCGCCAGGATCCGGACGTCGTGCTGGTGGGCGAGATGCGTGACCTCGAGACCATCGAGGCCGCCATGACCATCTCCGAGACGGGCCACCTGGTCTTCGCCACGCTGCACACGAACAGCGCCGTGCAGTCGATCAACCGCGTGATCGACGTCTTCCCGCCGCATCAGCAGCCGCAGATCAGAGCGCAGCTCTCGTTCGTGCTGCAGGCGGTGGTGACCCAGATGCTCTTGCCGCGTCCGGACGGCCCGGGACGCGTCCTGGCCTCCGAGGTCATGATCCCGAACTACGCGATTCGAAATCTGATCCGCGAAGCCAAGGTTCACCAGATCTACGGCATCATGCAGACAGGCCAGGGCGAGTCGGGCATGCGCACGATGAATCAATCTCTCTACGAGCTGTACCAGAACGGTCTGTTGGGTCGCGAAGAGGCGCTCGGACGCTCCACCGAGCCCGGTGAGCTGGCCGGCATGATGGAGCATGGCGGACCGGTGGGCGCGGCCGCGGGCCAGCGTCGCAAACCGCGATGAGGGCGCGAGGGACGGTGCTTGACGGGCAGAGATCGACGAATGATGCGCCGGGCAAAACGCGCGGACGTGCCTCACTTGACCCCGCCGGTACAAATTGGTCATGATTTCTTGGTCCTAGGCGTTTCTGACATGCTCACGCATTTACAAGGGAGGTCCCTCTGCGCGTTGCTTTGCGCGCTCGTGCTCGGATCCGCCCTGTGGTCGGCGCCGCTGCGAGCGCAGACCGCGCAGGAGCGCTCCTCCGCGGCGGAGGCGTACGATCGCGGCACGTCGGCCTATCTCGCCCAGGATTTCGGCGCTGCGGCGCGCTGGTTCGAGACCGCGCACCGACTCGCCCCGGCGCCGTCAGCGCTGATTCAGGCGATTCGCGCGCACCAACGCGCCGGCCACGGCCTGCGCGCGGCCACGCTCGCCCTGAGGCTCCAGCGGCTCTATCCGGACGATGCCTCGGCCCAAGAGGCGGCGGCGCCCGTGCTCGAGGCGGCGGCGGGTCGCTACGTCCGGGTCGAGGTCCAGTGCCAGGACTGTCACGTCGACCTCGACGGCACCCTGCTCGAGACCCCGGCCTTCTTCCTCGATCCCGGGGAGGATCACGCGGTGGTCGCGCACTTCACCACCGGCGATCAGCACCAGACCTTGCGCGGCGCCGCGGGCGACGTGCTGACCCCGGAGTTCGAAGCGCCGGCTGCGAGCGCCCAAGCGAACCCGCCCATTGTCGGCCCTGATGGCTCGGCGAGCCCGACGATGGACGCTCCGTCCGACGGGGGAGGCCTGCCCAAGGGCGTCTTCCTCACCTCCCTGGTCCTGACCGCGGGCGCCGGGGCCACGCTCATCTGGTCGGGGCTCGACACCAACCACGACGCCAGCGCCTTCGAAGCCAGCATCACCGCCGGTGATTTCGACACGGCGCGCGTTCAGTACGCGCACGGACAGGACGAAGAGCGGCGCACCAACCTCTTGATTGGCGTCACGGCGGGGTTGGGCCTGACCACTGCCCTGCTGGCCGCGTTCACCGATTGGGGGGGCTCGAGTGAGGAGCAAGCACCGGCGGACGACGCACGGGGCGCGAGCCTGACTGGGGCCACGCTCGCACCGCTCCCCGGAGGCGGCGCCGTGGGCGTCGCGGGGCGCTTCTGATGGCTTCCCCGGCCGGCGGCGCGGCGGGCCAAGCAGCGATGGATCGCAACCTCGCGGGCAAGCGTCTGGGCCGCTACGAGGTGCTCACGCAGATCGCCTCGGGCGGCATGGCAGGCGTCTACGCCGGCCGCGCGGTCGGCGTCGCGGGCTTCGAGCGCCTCGTGGCCATCAAGGTGCTGCATCCCCATCTCGCCTACGAGGAGGAGTTCATCTCCATGTTCCTCGACGAGGCGCGGCTCGCGGCGCGCATCCGCCACCCGAACGTGGTGGCCACCCTCGACATCAGCGACTCCGACGGCGACGGCTACTTCATCGTCATGGAGTACATCGAGGGCGACCACTTCGGCGGCCTGCTGAGCAAGGCGGCGCGCGGCGGCGAGCGGCTGCCGACCCCGGTCGTGGTGCGCGTGGTGATCGACGCGCTCGCGGGCCTGAGCGCGGCCCACCACCTGACGGACGAGACGGGAGCGCCCCTCGATCTGGTGCACCGGGACGTCTCTCCCCACAACGTGATGGTGGGCAAGGACGGCATCTCGCGGCTCACGGACTTCGGCGTGGCCAAGGCTCAGGTGCGCCTCTCCTCGACGCGCGCCGGACAGTTCAAGGGCAAGCTCTCCTACATGGCGCCGGAGCAGGCCTCGACGGGCGTCGCGGATCAACGCTCGGACCTCTTCTCCATGGGCATCATCCTCTGGGAGGGTCTGACCGGACGCCGCTTGTTCCGAGCCGAGAACAACGCCGCCACGCTCAACAAGATCCTGAGGGAGCGGGTCCCGATGCCCTCGGAGCTCTACCCCGAGCTCGCGCCCTTCGACGCGGTGCTGACGAAGGCGCTCGCGCGCGACCCGAACGAGCGCCTGCAGACCGCGGATGACCTGATCGAGGCGCTCGAAGCCGTGGCCCGGGAGACGGGCGGCGTGGCGTCGACCCGCAGCGTGGCCAAGCAGGTCCTGCGCTGGGACGGCGACAAGCTCGAGGCGGAGGCGACTCGCCTGCGCGAGGCCATGGACGCGCTCGGCCACACCGACCTGAACGAAGCGCAGATGCCCATGCCGCGTGAAGGCTCCGTGTCGCGTGTCTCGGGGCCGCGCCCGAGCCCAGCCGGACCCGAGGAGCCCACCGTGGCCGCGCGGCCGGACAACATCGCCGCACCATCGAAGCCACGGCGCACGCGCGGAGTCGTGTTGGCCGTGTTGCTGCTGCTGGCCGCGGCCGGCGCGTTCGTCGTCTTCTGGCCGTCGTCGCAGCCGGATGCACCGCCCGTCGCCGCCAACCCAGCCAGTGATGTGACCGCCGCCCAGGCCACCACGCCCGCCACCACGCCGGCGCAAACCGGTGCGGACACGATGGCGGCGGCAGCAGGCGAGACGACGCCCCCGTCCGCGAACCCTCCGGCCAGCGCCGACACCGCCGTGACGCCGGAGAACGTGAGCGACGCGCCGGGCAGCCCGGACGAAGCGGGCCGCCACCCCACACGCCATCGGCACCCCCGCGCGGCGCACGATGATTCACAGGCCACGGCGCCTGCCACGCAGCCGGCGATGCCGCCGCCCGCCATGAACGACGCCCAGGACGACTTGCTGGCGAACCCCTATCGCCGCTGAACCTCCGATCCCCCGCCGCGAGAGTCCGTGTGCGGGGACTCGCCTGCAGTCTTGGCGCGTCCGCCCGCAAGGGACGTTTTTGACCTACGCGAAGCCGATGGGCTACGATCCCAGCCTCGACCCGGGTCGACGGAGGATCCATGGCTGAGTGGGTTTGGGAAGCACGGTCTCGTACCGGTGAGGTACGCAAGGGAATCATGGAGGCCGACTCACCGGACCTCGTGAATTCCCGCCTCAAGGCCCAGCAGCTCAGCCCGGTCAAGGTCAAGAAGAAGCCCAAGGAGTTCAACCTCTCCTTCGGTTCCCCCGTCTCCGAGAAGGAGCTGGTGGTCTTCATCCGCCAGTTCGCCACCATGATCGACGCGGGTCTGCCGCTGGTGCAGTGCCTCGAGATTCTCTCGAGCCAGGGCGACAACAAGGCCTTCAACGGCGTCCTCAAAGAGATCAAGGCCTACGTCGAGCAGGGCGGAACCTTCTCCGACGCGCTGAAGAAGCACCCCAAGATCTTCGACAGCTTGTTCGTGAACCTGGTCGCCGCGGGCGAGATGGGCGGCATCCTCGACACCATCCTCAACCGCCTGGCCATCTACATCGAGAAGCGCGTCCAGCTGAAGCGCCAGGTGCGTTCGGCCATGGTCTACCCCTCCGCGGTCTTGGGCGTGGCGGTCGCGATCATCTTCGTGATGATGACCTGGGTCATCCCCTCGTTCCGCGAGATGTTCGCGGAATTCGGCGGCGAGGACCAGCTCCCCGGCCTGACCCAGACCGTCATCGCCATGTCCGAGGGCTTCGTCAGCAACGTCCACTGGATCTTGCTGAGCATGTTCGGCGCCATCGCGGGCTTCACCTACAGCCGCAAGACCAACGGCGGACGCCACTTCTGGGACAAGCTCCTGCTCACCGTGCCGATCCTCGGGCCGGTGATGCGCAAGATCGCGGTCGCGCGCTTCACGCGCACTCTGGGCACCCTGCTGGGGTCCGGCGTCCCGATCCTCGACGCCCTCAACATCGTCGGCAAGGCCGCCGGCAACGTGATCGTCGAAGACGCGATCCTGAAGACGTCGGAAAAGATCCGCGAGGGTCGCACGATGGCCGAGCCGCTGATGGAGACAGGCGTCTTCCCGTCCATGGTCGTGCAGATGATCGGCGTCGGCGAACAGACCGGCGCCATGGACACCATGTTGAACAAGGTGGCCGACTTCTACGAGGACGAGGTCGACGTCGCCGTCGGCGCGCTCACTTCCTTGCTCGAGCCCATCATGATGGTCGTGATTGGCGGCATCGTCGGCGTCATCCTGATCTCGATGTACCTGCCCATCTTCGACATCGCGGGCAAAGTCCGGGCGGATTGACCCCGGCCGAGCTGGTCTCGAGGGGCGCGAGCCCCCGCGTGGCGCTTATCAGCCACGCCAGCCTGAGGCGCCGCATGATCTGGCTGATGGGAGGGCGACTCTTCGTCGCCAGCCTGCTGCTCGGCGGCGTGCTCTACGCCACCTGGGATCCCGTCACCGGCTTCGGCGGCTTCACGACCTCCTACCTGCTGTCGCTGATCGGCGGGACCTTCCTGATCAGCGTCCTGTTCGGCGTCTGGGCCAGCTCCGAGCGCCGCCCCGATCTGCTGGTGGCGGTCCAGATCGGCTGGGACCTGGTCCTGGCCACCGGGCTCATCTACTTCACGGGCGGAGCCGGCAGCGCGTTCTCCGCGCTGTACGAGATCATCATCCTGGTGGCTGCGCTCACCCTCGGCCCGCGCGCCATGCTGGCCGCAACCACAGGCGCGCTCGTGCTCTACACAGGCGTCGGCGTCTCGCTCTCGACGGGCTGGCTGCCACCGCCGCCGGATCAGCTCCCGGGCCTGTACATCCTCGCGACCACGGATCTCGGCTTCGCTCTGCTGTCGAACGTGCTCGGGCTGCTGCTGGTCGCCGGCCTGGCCGGTGGACTCGCGGAGCGCCTGCGACGCGCCGGTGGGGAGCTGCAGCGCGCCCAGGCCAGCGCCGCGCACTACGCCCAGCTGGCCGATGACATCGTGCGCTCCCTCAGCTCGGGGCTCGCGACGACCGACGCGGACGGAGCGATTCGAACGTTGAACCCGGCGGGCGAAGAGATGCTGGGGGCGAAGCTCGCGAGCTGGGAAGGTCGGCCAGCGACCGACTTCTTGCCCGTCCCGAACGGGACCGTCGCCGCCGCGCTGCCCGACCACGGAGAAGGCGACGGACGCCGCCTCGACGGTTCGACCTTTCCCCTCGGCTTCACCGCCTCTCCCCTGCGGGGACCGGATGGCTCACCGACCGGCACGCTGGTCAGCTTCCGCGACCTGACCGACATCCGAGAGCTCCAGGCGCGCGCGGAGCGGGCTCGGCGCCTGGCCTTCCTCGGACAGATCGCGGCAGGCGTCGCCCACGAGGTGCGCAATCCGCTCAGCTCCATCTCGGGCTCGGTCCAGATGGTGAAGGACGCGCCAGGCCTGGCAGCGGAAGATCGGCGCTTGATGGCGATCGTGCTGCGCGAAGTCGAGCGCCTCGACCACCTCGTGCGCGCCATGCTGACCGCCGGGAAGCCGCGCTCCTTGAGGCAGGAAGAGGTCGACCTCAACGCGCTGGTGCGCGAGATCAGCACCGTGGCCGCCAAGGGACGCGCCGAGGCGCGAGGCATCCGCATCGAGCTGTCGCTGTCCGACGACACCGCGCTCTGCTGGGGTGACGACGACGCGATCCGGCAGGTCTTCTGGAACCTCCTGGACAACGCCATCACCGCGTCCACGGACGAAGGCTGCGTGGAGATCGCCGTCAGTCACGAGGGCGACGACGTCTGTCTGCAGGTCCAGAACGGCGGCGACGGCATCGCGCCCGCGGCCCGCGACAGCCTGTTCGACTTCTTCTCCAGCGGCCACGCCCACGGCATCGGCATCGGCATGGCCCTGGTGCGCCAAATCGTCGACCGCCTCGGGGGCAAGGTCGAGCTCGCGGACGCCCAGCCGAACGGGGCCACCGTGCGCGTGCTCTTGCCGGGCGTGGCGTCGCACCCGCCGCAGGACGGCGACTCGCAGGACGCCTCCGGCTAGCACTCGAGCGCTTCTACCACGACGTCGTACACGCGCGAGTCGAAGAGCAGCTCGTTGTGTCCGAGATCCTCGAAGTGGATCACCTGCGCCTGATCGACGGCGCCCGCGCTGCTCGGAGGCGTGACCATCTTGTCGCGACCGGCCACCACGGCGGTGTGGGGAATCGACTCACCCCCACGGGTGACGGACGTCCCGAGCTCCAGAATCGCATCGCTGTCGGGCCGCAGGGCTGTGGCGAGCACGCCAGGCACGTAGAGCACGCTGCGCGTCCCGGCGTGGGGCGTGGCCAACGTGATCAGGCGCTCGACGCTGCGCGCGCCCGGGGAGAGCTGGATGTAGCGGCGGCACAAAAGTCCACCGAGGGAGTGCCCCACGAGCGCGAGGCGACTGGACTTGGGCACGCGCTCCTCGATGGTGCGCGCGAAGCGCTCGGTGATGACGTCGAGGCTCGAGAGCGGGCCGTAGTTGAAGTCGAGCGTCTCCCACGTGGTGCGCCGCGTGACCTCCTCACGCATGGGATCGAAGACCGGACCCGCCGCCATGAAGCCGTGGACGAAGACGGCCACGCGTGGGCCCATGGGGCGCTGCGCGGTTCGGCGCAGATTCTTGGCGATGAGCCACCCTTGCTGAACCACCGCCTTGGCCTCGCGGCGGAAGAGCGATTCGGGCAGCCCCTCACGCATAGCGCGGCACCCAGCCCTCCGCCTGATACCAGCGCAGCACGTACTCGAAGGCCTTGGCCCAGTCCGTGTGGCGCGGGCGGAAGCCCTGCGCGGCGAGGGCGCTCGCGTCCACTTCGAGCGGCTCGTACAGCAGCGTCATGGCCTCGCGATCCATGCGCGGCCTCAGCGCTGCCTTGATGGCGTGGCGCCGCGTGACGAGTCCCCAGGACAGGAGCGCCGCGCGGTCGGCGACCTGGTAGGGCCCCGGCGCCAACAGCAGGCGCGAGATCCAGCGCATGGGCTTCGCGGGCATCGTCAGGCGCCCGAGGGTGGGCAGGTCGTAGGCGCGAAAGGTCTCCGTGAGTCGATCGCCAAGGGTCCAGGCGTCGCCATCCGAGACGTTGAAGGTGCGGCCGGCGGCCTCGTCGCGCTCGAGCACGAAGAGCGCGGCCCGGGCCACGTCCTCTGCGTGCGCCATGGTCGCCAGGGGCCCTCCGCTCAGGCCCGGCAGGCGTGGCATGGTCAGGCGCAGGATCGGTCCGACGGCGAGCAGACTGGCAGCGAAGTGTCGACCGCGGCGACCGTAGATGGGCGCCGGGCGCAGGATGGTCACGGGCAGCGACTCGCTGGCCGAGAGCAGCCCACGCTCCGCGGCGAGCTTGGACTGACCGTAGGGGCCGCGAGGGACGAGCTCCGTGCTCTCCGGCAGGGGACCTGCGGCGCTGCGGTAGAGCGTGGCCGTGGAGAGATGCACCATGCGACGCGCACCGGCCTTGGCCGCCGCGCGATAGAGCGCGAGGGTGGCGTCGGTGTTCACCTGGAAGAGCTCCTGCGCCGTGGCGTCCGCATCCATCTGCGCCGCCGTGTGGATGACGAAGTCCACGCCCTTCACCAGCTCGTCGGCGACTCCGGGCACGCGCAGATCCGCGGGGCGCACCTCCCCGCGGACGGGGACGCTCATGCCGCGGGCGATCCGGTCGCTCGCGAACACGCGATAGCCCTGCGCCTCGGCCAGCGAGACCACGTAGCGGCCGACCGTGCCCAGAGCGCCGGTGACGAGGAGTGTCGAACGAGGCTTCATGACAGCCACTCCGTGAGCAAGCGCCCCGGCTCGGGCGCGCGCATCAGCGCCTCGCCCACGAGCACCGCGTCCGCCCGACTCTCGCGAGCCAGCGCGAGCTCTTGATTGCCACGCACGCCACTCATCAAGACCCCGATCCTATCCGAGGGCAAGGCCTCGAGGAAGTCCGCAGCCTGCTGAAGATCGACGCGAAAGCTCGCCAGATCCCGGGCGTTCACGCCGAGCACGCGGGCCGGCGTCGCCAGCGCACGGTCGATCTCGGCGCCGTCCGCCGCCTCCACCACGGGCTCGAGGCCCAGCTCGAGGCTGCGGCGCACCAGCGCGTCGAGCTCCGCGTCGGAGAGCGCGCGCACCAGCAAGAGCACCATGCGCGCGCCCACGCTGCGCGCGAGCTCGAGTTGAGCCTCTTCCAGCACGAAACCTTTGTAGAGCACGGGACTCGAGCATGCCCGAGAGACCCGGCGCACCGCCAAATTGCTGCCGCCGAAGCCGGGGGCGTCGGCGAGCATGCTCACCGCCACCGCGCCCGCTCGCTCGTAGCCGCGCGCGATGCGCACCGCCTCACCGGCGGACCACGGCCGTATCTCCCCCGCGCTTGGGCTCCTGAACTTGATCTCGGCGATGATGCGCGGCGCCGCGCCCGGAGGTCGGCGCAAGGCGGCCAGCAAGCTCTCGCGGGAGAGCCTCGATCCTTCGGGCACGGCCGACGCGATGAAGCCATGGCCTCGGCGTCGCTCGTTCTGCCGACGCGTGCGCGTCAAGATCTCCGAGAGATAGTCGCGGGCGCCCGCTCGCTGCACGCTCACGAAGCCTGACTCCGCGCGATCCAGGCATCGAGGCGGCGCGTAGCCTCCCCCGAGTCGATGGCGACCCTCGCCAGCTCCGTGGCCTCGTGCAGGTCCGACGCGCGGCCCGCGATCACCAGCGCGGCCGCCGCGTTCATCAGCACGGCCGTGCGCCTTCCACCCGGCTCGCCGGCGTACACGGCGCGGATGATCTCGGCGTTCTCGGCCGCGTCGCCTCCGCGCAGCTCCTCGGCCGAGGCCGGCGCGAGCCCGAAGTCCTCGGGCGTGACCTCGGTCAGGGAGACGCTGTCCGCTTCGACCCTCGCGACGCGCGTGCTGCCCAGGGGCGAGATCTCGTCGAGCCCGCCGGCTCCGTGGACCACCCAGGCGCGCGCGCATCCGAGCAGGCGCAACACCTCGGCCACGATCTCGACGCGGTCCTCGGCATAGACGCCGACCAGCTGATGCGTCGCCCCCGCGGGGTTCGCCAGGGGTCCGAGCAGATTGAAGAAGGTGCGCAGCGACAGCTCGCGCCGGACAGGCGCCGCGTGACGAAGGGCGAGGTGATGCGCGGGCGCGAAGAGGAAGCCGATGCCCACGTCCTCGACGCAGGCGCGCACCTGCGCGGGCGAGAGATCGATGCGCACGCCCAGGGCCTCGAGAACGTCGGCGCTGCCCGCACGCGAGGAGACCGCCCGGTTGCCATGCTTCGCGACGCGGACTCCCGCCGCCGCCACGACCACGGCGGTGGCGGTCGAGATGTTGAAGGTGCCCAGGCCATCGCCTCCGGTGCCGCAGGTGTCGAGCAGCACGCCCTCGCCCACCAGCTCCACGCGAGCGGCGTGGGCACGCAACACGCGGGCGGCGGCGGCGAGCTCCCCTGCGGACTCGCCGCGCATGCGCAGCGCGACCGAGAGCGCCGCGAGCTGCACGGGGCTGGCGTCACCCGAGAGGATGCGCTCCATCGCGTCCTCCATGCCCGCGTCCGAGAGCGTCTCGCCCTCGACGACTCGGCGCAGCGCGTCGCTCAGCACGCGGCGCCCTGGATCTCGGGCCGCTCGAGCTGGCGAGTCAGCGTGTCGAGCCAGCACGCGAGCAGGTCGTGGCCGTGCTCGGTCAGGAACGACTCCGGATGAAACTGCACACCCTCCAGCGGCAGCGTGCGATGACGCAGCGCCATGATCTCACCCTCAGGGGTGCGCGCGCTGATCTCGAGGCAATCCGGCAGCGTGCTCTCCTCCACGATCAGCGAGTGGTAGCGCGTGGCGGTGAAGGGGTCGGGCAGGCCCCGAAAGACCCCGCGCCCGTCGTGATGAATCTCCGAGGTGCGGCCGTGCATCAGCCGCGACGCCCTCACCACCTTGCCGCCAAAGGCCTCCGCCAGCGCCTGGTGACCGAGGCAGACGCCGAGCATGGGCAGCGTGGCTCCCAGCTCGCGGATGACGTCGAGCGTGATGCCCGCGCTCGGAGGCGCGCCCGGCCCCGGTCCCAGCAAGACGCCCGCAGGCTCGAGCGCCGCGAGCCCCGCCACGTCGATGGCGTCGTTGCGCACGACGCGCACCTCCGCGCCCAACTCAGCCAAGTACTGCACCAGGTTGAAGGTGAAGGAGTCGTAGTTGTCGATCACGACGACCATCGTCCCCGACGTACCCGCCGCCGCGTCCACGGTCAACGGCCTGCGGCCGCCGGCGCGGGCAGGTCGTGCGCGGGAGTCTCGACCTCCTTGTCGTGTCCGGCGCGCCGCGCGAGGGGTCGCAGTTCCTCGAGGCGGACCAGGTAGGCGCCAAGGGCCGCGTCCGCGCGACGCTGAGCGTCGAGCGCCATCACCAGATCCATGTCTTCGAGCACACCGCGCTCGAGCACGTCGGCGTAGCCCTCCAATGCGGCCCGGCGCGCGTCGTAGAGCGTCTCGCCTTCCTGACGCAGCGTGATGCCCTGGGAGGTGTGCACCTGCGTGTCGTGGATGCGCCCGACCTGCCGCGCGGCGGCGGGGATCGCTGCGCTGTGTAGCAGACGCGCCGCGTTCACGGGTTTGCCGTCCTCGACCTCCCCGTCCACGTCCGCGAGCGCGCTGGGGCAGGTGTCCGCAGCCACGGCCCGTTGCAGCGCGGCTACGTCATCCGTGACCGTCGGCGCGGGCGCTTGCTCGGATCCGGAGCAGGCGAGCAAGAGCCCGGCGGCGAGCGAGGCGCAGGCCCACCTCAAGAGGCGGCTCCACGGGGCGGCCACCCACGCTCGCGCAAGAACTTCTCGAGCCGGAGGTTGACCAGCTCCGGGTACTCGACCGCCACGTAGTGGGTGCCGCCCGGGACCACCATCATCTCCGCGCCGTGGACGGCGTCCGCCATCTCGCGCATGGCCCGCCGAGGCGTGAACCTGTCGCGCTCACCCGCCACGACCAGCGTGGGGACGTCGACCTCGGACAAGAAGGGCCGCGCGTCGTACTCACCGAGCCGCTCGAGGATGCGCAGGTAGACCTGCATGTCGAGGTCGGCGAAGGAGGCCGCGAGCTCTCCGAAGATGCTCTCGTCGAGCGTCCCCGCGGCCAGGCCCAGGCGCTTGGCCCACTGCACGGTCTCGGGCATGCGCACGATGCGCCGGGTCAGCGCCTCGGTGATGCCGGGCACGAAGGAGAGCGTGCGCAAGGCGCGAGGCAAGAACTCGCCCAGCTCGGGCCGCTCGAGGATGCCGGGGAAGAGCCCCCCGGCGACGCCATTCACGAGCACCAGCCCGGCCACACGCTCGGGCGCCTGCCGGAAGACCTCGAGCGCCACCGCCACGCCCATGGACCATCCCGCCAGGACCGCACGCTCCTGCTCGGCCGCGTCGAGCACGGCCAGGGCGTCACGCGCGTGATCCTCGACGCTGAGCGCGTCCGCGTCCGAGGGCGCCGCGGAGGCGTACAGCCCGCGGTAGTCCCAGGAGTGGAAGCTGTAGCGATCGCACAGATAGTCGATCTGATGGACCCACGCCTTGTAGCTCCCGCCCAGCCCGTTGCAGAGCAGGATCGGCGGGCCCTCCCCCACTCGATGACGGGCCAAGACGGTCCCGTCGAAAGACGAGAACCGACGCTCCTCGACGTCTCCATCACGCATGGGCGGGAGCCTAGCAGTCGACGCCACGGCTGCCGAGCCGAAGGCGTCGGGCCTTGCGGGTCCAGGAGATCCGCATCCGAGCGTTCCTGCCGCTTGACACCCCAGAGTGGGCCCGGATAACGTGCAGGCCACTTCGATTTACCCCCACCATCGGGGGGCGGACATCGAAGCCGATCTACACGCGAGCCGATCTGGTGCACCCCAACTAGGTGCAGCGAGTTGCCGGCTCGGGGGGCCGATAGGAAACTCCAAGACATGCCCGACGAGCCCAACAAACCCCGCAAGATCAAGGACCTCAAGGCTCGACTGGGCCGCACGATTACCCCCGGTACGGCGGGTGCCGCGCCCGGCGCCGCCGTACCTCCGCCGAACCTGGGCGGTCCGGTGGCTCGCCCGCGGGGCATCGTCGCGCCTCCATCGATGCGAGGGCCCGGATCGAACGCGCCCTCGAGTCCCGGCGGAATCGTCGCGCCTCCCTTCGCACAGCCCGCGGCGCCCTCGCAGCCGGCCGATCCCTTCGGGGCACCGGCGCCGGCCGCGCCGACCGCGGCCCAGCAGGTGCACCTCGTCATCGACGAGACGGTGAGCGTCTCAGACGAAGAGGCAGGTCGCAAGAAGCGCGGTCGCGTCCCGATCATCTTGGGCATGGGCGCCATTCTCGGCCTCATCGTGGGCTTTGGCGTCGGCAGCACCGCCAACTCCCGCACGACCTACAAGCTCGCCGCCGAGGACGGTCAGGCGATCTACCACTCCGTGCACGAAGCCAGCGACAAGGTGAACCAGGCCAAGACCCTGCTCGACCGCGCCGTGGCGGCGATGGCGGCCGGACCGGGCAAGACACCTCACGTGGACTACGAGGCGATCACAGCGCTGCGCGCGATCGAGAAGCCCTTCACGGCCGGCATGTTCAACCGCCGCCGCTACAGCGCCTTCAACCCGAACACCGTCGACCAGCTCTTCGACTACTACAACAACGTCGGCCTGCTCTGGGACGGCTTCGAGCAGCTCGCCGCGCGCGTGGGCGGCGAGGCCAGGCACCAGGAGCTCGACCGCTCGGCTGCCGCGCTCGGCTCGATGTCCACCGCCCCGACCGGGTGCATCCCCCAATCCAACGAGGGCATGTTCAGCTGCGCGTTGGTCTTCGTGCAGCCTCCCGAACTGCAGGAAGGTCAGCCGCCGCCCACCACGGCCCAGGTCCGCAGCTCGCGTGTGAGCCGGCACATGATCGAGAAGACCATCTACACGGGCCAGGATCTGAACGACAACCCGAGCCAGTACGTGATCCTGAACGATGGCGTGCACTCGCAGGCAGTTCTCGGCGAGCCGGCCACGGCGTTCCTTCAGCTCAACCAGGAGCTCATGCGCCTGAAGGTGATGATGGACCACACGTCGGAGACGCAGGGTCAGCTCGAGCAGGGCCTGGGCGACATCGCGCGCCTGGCCCAGTAGACGGAGTGCCGCTCCCGGTTCCTCGCTGGAAGCCTCTCGACGGCTCTCTCGATGTGGGCCGCGAGCCCTGTCAGATGTGTCCCGCGCTTCCCGAGCCCGCGAGGCTCAGTGTCCGCCGGGAAATAAACTGGCCTTCCTGCGCCGATCCATCCCCGCTCGCTGCGTTGCTCGTCGCTCACATACCCCCGGTATGCTCGCTCCTC
>Ga0210044_10004908_pt1 | contig 18388 bp, 12 predicted proteins | sample CryGey13umfilter_2_FD_183959 | JGI IMG/M metagenome (GOLD analysis project Ga0210044, IMG submission 183959) | Groundwater microbial communities from aquifer in Utah, USA - Crystal Geyser 4/9/14 3 um filter (SPAdes) (version 2) | ecosystem: Environmental > Aquatic > Deep subsurface >... | reverse complement strand
AGAGATTCTGCGATGAGTCTGGCCTCATGTTCACCACAGAGAACACAGAGAGCACAGAGAGCTTCTCCTCACTCCTCTGTGCTCTCTGTGTTCTCTGTGGTGAGCTTGAACCTTTGAATCGCACCTCGATTCCACAAGAAATGGCGCGTAGCCAACCTGACGAGCCCGGCGATTTTCATGGCAGGCCGTTTGCTCTGGGCCGCGGCGGCAATTCGCGGCTGCGGGCCGGCGAGCCGCCGGCGCTCCCGGTCGTGGTTCTTGGTTTTGCGGCTTTGTCCTTGGGGGCGTTGCTATCAACGGGGCGGGCCAGCGAGCCGCCGGCGCTCCTGTAATCGTTGACGAGCAAGCCACAACCGACCACGATCGAGCGGATAGTCTTTCATCGGTAAGCTCTATGACTCTCTCGCGCCAATCTGAAGACGAGTTCCTCGAAGGGGTCGAGTTCTCTGAGAGGTTCTTCATGGCAAAGTCCGAGGTTCACAAGGCACTTCTCGCGTTGGTGAGCGCACTCGAACGGAGTCAGATTCCGTACGCTATCATCGGTGCCATGGCGCTGAACGAATATGGATACCGTCGAGTGACCGATGATGTGGACGTTCTGCTGACGCCACGAGGGCTGGCTGCCTTCAAGGAAGCGAATTTGGGGCGAGGATACATAGAGAAATTTCCAGGAAGCAAGGGCATGAACGACACGGTAAACGGGGTCGGCATCGATGTCCTTCTCACGGGCGAATTTCCAGGTGACGGCAAGCCCAAACCCATTTGTTTTCCGGACCCGAGCACCAGCTCAGTCAGCGGGAAACGGGTCGCTTTGTTAGAATTGCCTCGACTCGTGGAGCTCAAGCTCGCCTCGGGTATGACCGCACCCCATCGCTTGCGCGATCTCGCCGATGTGATTGAGCTGATCAGCATTTTGGGGCTGGATGAACGGTTTGCGAGCGAACTTGACCCGTATGTACGTGAACGGTTCTTGGAGTTGGTGCGGGCGACTCAGTCTGGGCCAATGGGGCCGGAGGAGCGCTGAGGCCCGCCGAGGAAACGAGCCGCGGCGTCGTCCGCTCGTGGCTCTTGGCGAGCGCCCAGTTAGGGCGCAGACCGAACTGGTCGCAGCCCCACGTTGTCTTGCCTTTCGAGCAATTCGCCGCCGCCACGGGCCGCCAAACGGCAGCTGCTCGCATACGAGGACCAGGAACAGCCGCGCCGCACGCGGTACATATTGGGCGCGTCCCCAAGTGGATCGGTCGCGGCCCCCAGCGGATAGGCTCCCTTCCAGTCCCAGGTCCACTCCGTCACGTTGCCGAGCATGTCGTAGAGCCCCCATCTGTTTGGGGCTTTCAGGCCTACGGGGTGGGTGCCGCAGTTCTCGGCCGGAAACTGTTTCCCCTCCCACCGCGAACACGACCCATCTCCACCGACATAACTCACCACGCTGTTCCCTCCGTACCAATCGATGGCGTCCAATTCGGGCCCCTATGGGATCGGGTTGGGAGACCAGGCGGACGTCTTTTCGAAAGCTCACGGCACAACAGGGCGTTGTCGAGACCCCGACAGGCCAGAGCGGGTGGCTCGCGCAGAGGCGCAGAGCCGCTGAGGGTGCGGACAGGTTGGGGGGGCTTGGCAGTAAGGGCAGGCCCCCGTGCCTGCCCCTCTATGGCCGAGCTTTGCCCGCCGGTGGAAAGTCGTCGAACAAGCGCCCATCATGTGGCCCCTGAACTCGTATTGGACGGATTAAGGCTTCACGAATGTCGACAGACCAGACCATCCTCGAGCGGCTCAACGACCCTGAAGCGGTCAGCAGTGGGGACTACCAAGGTGGATCGAGCAGATTTCGCTCGCTTCCCGGAACAGGGGTGGCTCGAAGCGAGCCACCCCGCGTCCCTGCGCCCGCGATCAGCCTGTCTTGGAGTGCTCACGGCGCCACGCTCGACAATGGCACTGGCCCCCTGAGGCTCGACGAGTCCGTGACGCTTCAGCCCTCGCGCTCGTCGGAGGAGGTGCGGCGTTGGTGGCAGCTCAGCAAGCACACCGTGTACTGGTTCCACGTTCAGGTGCGTCGGACCAACGGACCCCCTGTAGCGCTGTGTGCGAAGGTCGAGGACCCGAGACCGTTGCGCGGGCTGCCGCACCTCGAGACCGTGGGAAGCGAGGTCCCGCTGGAACCTCTGCTGCAGACACTCGCCGCCGGGCTGGGGAATGGTGCGGCGCTGACCCACCTCCCGCTGGATGGCGAGTTCACGAGTGCGCTCACCGCCGACGCGCCCAGACATCGGCCGCCGGGACGCCTGCGCACGTTGCACGTCGGCCTCGTCGTCGCTTTCCTCGGCGCCATTGAGGCTGCGGTGTTGAGCTACTCCGCGGCGATGACCACCCTTGACCAGTATGAGTGGCCAGCGCAGCAATGCACCGTCGTGGAAACGCATATCGAGACTAGCGGCAACCGTGAAGAGTTTCGTGTTGATTTCTTACTCAGCTGGGATGCCCATGTGCCGGTTGGGTGGACCGAGGGCCCTCGCTTTGACAAAGGTTCGAAGGCCGGGGCTTACATCAAAGAGTCGCGACAGCCCGGAACGAAGCTCACCTGCTATGTAGACCTCGAAGCAAAAGAGCCGCCGCTGCTCACTCGCCCGCCGACGATGCGAGCGCTCATCTATCTGCTCGCCATCTTTTTCATCATTGGGTTAGCGGTGCCCCTGGTGGTCCTGCAACTCCGGCTCACCGGCGCGCGCAGGGCCGAGCGCCGAGCGGGTTTACCGCTGGCCTGTTCGTTGGTTCGAGGGTCTACAACGACAAAGCTCACCTATTCGCGTGAGGGGACGACCGGATCCTCTGTCGCGAGCTGGGTTCTTTACTCCGGTGTCTCAACCTTCAGCTTTCTGTTTGAGGCGCGGGCACTCGAGGCCACGCCGTCCGCAGCAGCAATTTTCATGTTCGCCACGGCCTTGATTGTGCTTGTCCTCGGCAAGAAGATCCTTCAAAATTCCCTCTCCACCCATGAGTTGACACTCGGACCCAGCGAGCTGACTTGGCGCTGCACGGCGTTCGGTCAGACGCAGAGGCGGCAGCTCCCACGGGATGCGATTACGCACATCGAGTGTCAGACGAAGAAACGCGGAGAGAGCGACGCCCGGCCTCTCGCCCATCTCCGTGTTCAAGGTCTGCAGCTCATGAAGGACTACCCGACCGCCTCAGCGTGGTGGCTCGCTGAGCAAGTGGGCGAGTGGGCGGAGGTCAAGGTGACGAAGACGATGATAATCGAGACGATCGGCGGGAGTGTTCGCGCTCATGGGTGACCTCGGTGTTTGGAGGCGGCCTCTGGCTGTGTGGAGCGAGAGGCACGCCTGCTTTGGTTTTGATTTGCGCAAGGTCGCAAAGTGAGAAGTGGTTTTTCAAGTGGTGCTGGATGGACGTTTTTTGGTGGTCTCCAGCCCGCGGCGCGCAGCTGGGCGTCGATCAAGAGGCGGTTGTCGGACTCGTCCAGCTGGAAGGTGTTCGCGGCCTGCTCGACTCGCCCTGCGTCACCTCGGTGGTCTTGATGAAGAAGTCGTGGGTGAGGGTCACCGCGACCCTGTGCTCGTCGAACCTGGTCGTTCCTTGGACCTCCTCTTCGTCGTCCCACGACCCCATCGGGAAAGTGCCGGCGGGGATTCTCGTGTAGCCGTCGACCACGAGCTTGGTGGGCGCCTCGATTGCACGGGGTGCCGTCACCACGGGCGCGCTTTTGCAGGCCAGGCCTGGGGTTAATTAAGGCCATGACGAAAGCCAAGATGACGAGCAGGCGACAAAATGGGCTCATGAAGACCTATGGGGTCGGGTTGGGAGACCAGGCGGACGTCTTTCGAAAGCTCACGGCACAACGATCACCAAAGGCCGCAAGTTCCGCTCCGCCCACTCGAGTGCCTCCGTCTCGTCCCCCGTCACCCAGAACCGCCACGTCGCCCCGTCCTGCGGCGGCAGCGTCTCGTCCCGGAACTCGACCACGCCGTTGCGCCCCTCCCCTGCCGGCCAGCCGGCGGCCAGGTGCACGGCACGGTGGTCTTGCACGAGAAACACCGAGCCCAAGTCGATGAGCCCGTCCGGGAGCGGGCTCCAGGCGGCGTCTTCGTAAGCCTTCGACGAGAAAACGAAATCGGCCTCGGTGTAGCGCACCAGCTCCTTCCCCAGCGCCGGCCGATAGGCCATGAGCCCCGCCGTGCGCGGCACCTGGATGGCGATGGCCGAATGGTCCTCGTAGCAGTCGGGCGCCTCGTGCCGAGTCAAACAGTCGTCGAAGCTCGCCTGCGCGCCGTCGACCGCCGGCCAGTCGACCTGCAACAAGGTCCGCGTCTGCCCCTCGACCACGACCTGAAACCACTCGACCTGCACGTCCCTGCCCCCATCCTCGACGACCTCGACGGTGAATTCTGGGGCGCTGGGTTCTTGCTCGCCGACCGCCGGAAGCGAGTCCAGCGCCACGACGTCACCTGAGCGCACGTCGAGCTGCAGCGCCGCCGCGTTCGACTCGAAGAGCTCTCGCAGCAACTCGCGCCGGGCCAGCTGCGCCGCCGCACGGCAATGACGCAAACCGTACTCGATCTCGGCAAACCAAGGATTGACGCCACGCGCATCGGACACCTCGCCCAACAGCAGCTCTCGCCAAGCGTGGTCGAGGGCGGCGAGTCGGGTGGCGTTGGCGGTGTGGGGCGGGCGATCGACCAGGGTTTGCAAGGCCAGGACTTGGTCTCGGGCCTCGAAGCAGGTGGTCAGCACCTGGTTGTCGCGCTCTTGGCGGGCCCAGATGTCCCCTCCCCCACCGAGCCAACGCAGGGGCCCGCGCGTGGTGCCCGGCTGCCAGGTGCCGTCGACGAAGGGCGGCATGATGGCCGGCGTCGCCCCAGTGGCCTTGACGGCGTCGAGGTAGTCGGAAACACGTCCGACACGGAAGCCGCGCTCCTCGGCGCACTGCAGCTCGAACTCGTAGTTCTGCACGGCGCTGTCGCTGGTGACGAAGAGCTTGCCGGCGTAGGGGTTCAGGTTGTTCGTCGCGAGCAGCTCGCCGTCGTCGAAGAAGTTCCACTCCAGGTCGACCGTCTCCCCAAACAGCGAGCGGGGCAGCACGACGTCGAGCCCGGAGACCTGGAAGTAGGGCTGGTTTTGGAGGTCGGCCTGGTAGAACCCCTGGAGATTGCGGGCCATGATCATGACCGCGTCCGGCCGGACCTCTTTCAGCCAGGCGGCAAAGCCCTCGCCGAACTGTCCTTCTTGGGTAAAGACGACGGGCGAGAGCACGAGCCCGGCGGCGTCAAAGCTGGCCTTGGTGCGGCGCCAACTCTCGTCCATGTCTTCGCGCCCGAAAGCCAAGAAGAACTGGTCGCTCCAGTGGATCGAGGCCAGCTCGAGCTGTCCTGTGGCGTTGAGAGCCCGCATACGGGCCAGGACGTCGGGCTGGCGCTCTCGAATGATGTCGACCATGAGGCCCTGCATCTCGAGGGTCAGGGCCATGGAGGGGTTGCGCTCGAGGACGCCGAGCAGCGGCGCCATGCTCTCGACGATGATGCGGTCCTCGGCCTCGGTCTCGCTGATGTCGGTCTGGTCGGTGAAGCCCGGGAAACCGAGGCCGTAGCGGGCAAAACCTTCGAGCCCGCCGGCCACGTATTGAACGTTGAAGTGGAAGACCGACAGGCTCCAGCGTCCGGCTGCGGGCGTCGTTCCACCGGGCCCGTGCGGGCATTCGGGCGGGATGGGGGGCTCGTCTATTGTGGCGTCCTGATCGGGCTCTGTGCCTTGGTCGTTGGTCTCCGCGGCGTCGAGGTCGAGCTCTGTGTCGAGGTCGACGAGCGCGTCCACGTCGAGCACTTCGGCGAGGTCGGGGCTGGCGGTGTCAGAGTCGACGGGGCTGAGAGAGTCGCAGGCTGCCGCGAGCACGATCGTCGAAGCCCAGAGTGCGAGCCCCAAAAGCAAGGGGTTCACGCAGAGGCGCTGAGGCGCAGAGGACGCGGGCTTGGGGTCCTGGGGGCTGGTATTTGGTCTTCGAGTCTCGGCAAGCGCTGAGGGTTTGGAAAAAGCGCGCATTGGGTCTCTTGGTCAGGGGCGAGGCCAGCCGGGCTCGGCGCGCAGGGCCTCGGAGAGGGCGAGTTTGTCGGCCTCGTCGAGCCAGCTCGAGGCGACGGCGTTTTGGATGAGGGCGGCGATGTCGCTCAGCTCGAAGCCGAAGGTCTGGCTGAGCGCGCGGTATTCGGCGGCCAGCGAGGTGTGGAACATGGCTGGGTCGTCGGTGTTGACGCTGGTCACGACGCTGGCGGCGAGGAGCTCGCGCAGGGGGTGGGCGTCGAGGTTCGGGATGGCGCCGGTGCGCAGGTTGGAGATCACACAGGCCTCGACGGCGACGCCGCGGGCGGCGAGGACCTCGAAGAGCTCGGGGTCTTCGGCGATGCGGGTGGCGTGACCGAGGCGGTCGACCTCGAGGGCGTTCAGTGCGCCCCAGATGGACGCCGCGCCCGCGGCTTCGCCGGCGTGTGCGGAGGTGCGCAGGCCGAGCTGTCGCGCGCGGTGGTAGACCTCGGCGTAGGGCTCCGGTGGGTAGCGGTGCTCGGAGCCACCCAGGGTGATGCCGACGACGCCGCGGTCGAGGACCTCGGCGAGGGCGGAGAGGGTCTTGCCGCTGCGGTTGGGGCCCATGTCGCGGACGAGGTCGGCGACGAGCTGGATGCGCACGCCCTGGACCTCGTCGAGGCCGCTGCGAACGGCCTCGGTGATGGCTTGAATGGAGACGCCGGTGCGGTAGAAATCGCTGGGGGAGAAGATGACCTCGGCGTAGCGGATGCGCTGTCGGGCGAAGTCGCGGGCGACGGCGGCTGCGATGAGGCGGAAGTCGTCGGCTTCGCGGATGAACTGGTTTTTCCAGACCCAGGTGTCGATGAAGTGGGGGAAGTCGCGGTAGGCGAACTTGGCTTCGAGCTCGGCGAGGGTCTGCGGGGCGGCGAGGCCGTTCGTCCCGCGGTATTTTTCGACGAGCTGCCAGAGGGTCGGCAGGGGAATGGAACCCTCGAGGTGGACGTGCAGCTCGACCTTGGGGAGTCGGTCGAAGGCGTCTTCAGTGGGGAGCGTCATGGGTTCGAGGGGGTGGCGGGCGCGGACGCGGCGGCGGGCGCGTTGGTCGCCGAGTCGAGCTCATGGGTCATCCGAGAGGCCTATTGTGTGGGGTCGCCGCGCGCGACCAGGAGGGAATCTACCCAGGAACAAGGTCGGAGGGCAACCGTAGGGGCAGGCCTGTGCCTGCGCCATCTGGTGGGCAGGCCTGTGCCTGCCCCTCGCTGGTGCGCAGGCCTGTGCCTGCCCCTGGTGTGCGCTCTCAGAACGCGAACGAGGCGTCGACGCCACTTACGAACCCGCCAGTGACGGCCTCCGTGCGTGCGGCGTAGCCGCCGCGCAGCCCCAGCGTCAGCGCCTCGTTGACCTCGAAGCCGACGTCGAGGATGAGACGTGTGGAGAGGGCGCTCTCGACGTCGTAGCTGCTGCCGTCGGGCGTGCTGACGGCGTAGCTCAGCGTCGGACGTTCGGTGGCCTCGATGGTGAAGGCCATGGGGAAGCGGGGCACGGTGTCCCAAGCGAAGGTGAGAAAGCCGCGGGCGCCGATGGTGCTCATCCAGTCGAAGCCCAAGGCCAGGTGAGTGGCCCAATGCGGACCGATGCGGACCTCGCCGCCAACCCCAGCCGCGAAGCCGTCTTGGGTCGCGCCGAGGTGCAGCCGTGCGGCGGCGGAGAAGAGACGATGGAGCTCGAACTCGACCTCACCGAAGCCAGAGTTCATGCCGGGAGCGTCGCTGGTGTTGTCGATCTTGTAGCCGTCGACCTCGGGGATGCTGCCCCGCATGATGTTGACGCCGAAACGAATGGCGTAGAGTGCTCCAAGGGTGCGGTAGGTGTAGTCCACCGACGTGGACCAGAACCAATCGGTGAAGCTGTCGACCTTCAGTTCGCCTTCGTTGAGAACCACGGAAGACGGGGAGATGGAGACTCCGAAGAAGCTGACTTCGCCATCCACGTGAAACTCTGAGCGCTTGCCGTGATGTCTGGCGAGGCGGTCGTTGAGGCGGGTCTCTGGAGTCTCGCCTTGTACGACGACCGGATAGGGGAAGGCTTCGTCGGCGAAGTTCGAAGTGCGCACCCCGTCGCGGTTCTTCGAGGCGATGAAGTATTCGATCCCGGGTGGCTGGAGCAGCTCGCCTTCGACCTGGGCGAGATAGACCTCACCCTCTTGACGCCGAAGGGCGATCTGACAGAAGGGGTGCGGACTCTGGTCGAGAGTGTACCCTGCGGCCTTACAACGCTGATCGAAGTTGCGTCGCCGAAAGGGAGTCTCGTCCACAGGGCGTAAAGCGACCCACGCTTCCTCGAGGGTCCAGTCACCGTTGATGACGACCTTGAGCGGGGCGGCTGCGCCCGCGACGAGAGCGTTGGGCGGGATATGGAAAATGGTCAGGCGGGTGCTGAGCTGCGTTTCGTCGAGCAGGGGCTCGGCGAGCGCGACACTTGACGATGCGAGGATGGCCAGAAGGCAGAGCGGCGCGAGGGTCGAAAGCTTCCAAACGGTTTGTTTTGTTTTCATTGTTTCCTCACCACGTGAGCACGGCTGCGGTGCCCAGCGACAGGCCCCAATGGTTGATGGTTCGGGCGTTCCAGCCGGTGGTCACCGAGACGGACAAGAGCTCTCCGAAGCGGTAGCCGATGCCAGCGTTGAGGCTCACGCCGATGTCTTCGCCGACCGGCAGGTTGGTGGCGACGACGGCGGCGGTGATGGGGATGCGTTCGATTTCGTTGAGGACGAGCTCGATCCAGCCCTCGTTGCCGACGCTCTCCATGGCCGTGATGCCGGCGTTGAGGTGGGTTCCTTCGTCGTCGCCGATGCGCAGGATGGCGCCGCCACCGACGGTGGTCTGGCCGCGGTCCTGGTCGTCGAGGTGGCCGTTGCCCAGGGAGAGGCGCAGCCCAAGTCCGACGTACTCGTGGAGCTCGAGCTCGACCTCGCCGCTGCCGTAGTTGATGCTGCGGGTGATGGTGTCCCCCGTGTCCTCGAGGGTCTTCACGGTGCCGCCCGTGCCCTCGAAGACGCCGACGCCGATGGTGAACTTGTGCAGGCTTTTGAAGTCGACGAGGTAGGCGACGTCGGCCTCGAAGCGCAGGTAGGCGTCTTTGGCGGCGGACGAGAGCCAGAAATCGACCACCTCGAAGGCGACAGAGGCTTGGGTCCTGTTGGTCTCGTCGACGACGTCGAGCTTGGGCTCTGTGACCGTGACCACCAACGGTTGGCTGAACCGTCCCGCGACCGCCTGGGCAACCCCGTCCATGCGTACGACTTCGGCGATGAGCTCGACTGAGCCTGCTTGCTTCCACTCTTGGTCGATCTGGAGCTGCCAGTTGAAGTCTCCCTCGCGGCTCATTGGGAGGGTGGTGAAGGCTGGCTCTCCAGTGTGGCGAATGAGGAGGCGGACCTGGGCGACGCGTTCGGTCTGGAGTACGGAGACGTTGACGGTGAAGGGTTCGTTGACGCCGAGGGCGCTCGGCCCGCTGAAGCGCGCCGTCAGCTCGGGAGAGGGTTCCTCCGTCTCGACGATGTTAGGTTGGCGTTCGGCTTCGTTCTGCGCCTGCAACCAATCGATCTCGCTGTATACCGCTGAGGTGTACGGGCTGTAGGGGTTATTGCTGAGGTAGCTCCTCCAAGCCAAGATTCTTTCGTCGTAGGTTTTGCCCAGAGTCTCAGCGAAAGCAGTTTCGAGCTCTCCGGTTGCCGGGTCGGTCTCTTCGCATTCCTGGGGGTTGAGAAGGGGAGCCTCCTCATCGACTTTGGCGGGGACAAAGCTGGACACGTCGAAGACGACGAAGTCGCCAAGGGCGGGCGCGCGCTCGAGACCATTGAACGCGGTGGCGATGGAGAGCAGCTCGCCGACTTGGGAGAGCGTGACGGTGCCGATGGGGAAGCGGTCGACAATGACCTTTCCGGTTCCTGGGTGTTTGACTTCGACACGCCGGAAGAGCTCGACGACCGCATGGTCGGCGAGGCCGTCGGTGCGGCCGAGGTCAATGATGACCTCCGACGCTTGAACCTGAACAACGACGCCCTCGACGGCGGACGCCAGCCCAGGCGAGAGGCCGACGAAGGCGATAAGCATCATGGATGCAATGAGCTTCAACGGTGTGGTCATACTTTATCCTGAGGTTGGGGGAAGCAGTGAGGGACCTGGCGCGCAGGGGTGCACCTCCGCCTTGAAACAGTGGACGGTGTGGTGTTGGCTGCGCGCTTGCCCCAGAAAGTGCGAAGGAATTTGCGCGGTTTGCCTTCAAGGGGGCCCTGTTTGGAGCCCTGCAGCGAGTGTTGGGGTCGGACATCGCAAGGACCGAGCCAACCTCGGTGTTGCCGAGACCTCCTATTCGAACCCCCTGCAGCGTGTATCGGGGTCGGACATCGCAAGGACCGAGCCAACCTCGGTGTTGCCCCCGTGCCTACGCGCGAGCGCCGGCTGTTTCGGTTCGCGTCGGGGTCTGCTAGTAGAGGGGTGTCCGTTGCGCATGACCTGCGGAGGAGGCTCAGATTGAGCGACGACCTGCCCCCAGATGACCCAAAAACGCACGACCCGAGCGAAGGCGAGGCCTCGCAGCTCGGCGAGCAAGAAAACGAAGACGATGGACTCGACGACGACGACGGTGATGAAGACGACGAGAACGTTCAGGACGTCGCGCTGGGGATCGGTGGAGAGTTCCTGAGTTTGCTGATGAGCACGTTGATGGAGAAAGTGCGGGGCTCTTTGTCCAACGTGAAGGTGAGCCTGGAGAGCGATGGGCTGTTGGACCAGCTGCTCTCGAACGTGGTGGTCGACGTCGATCCGGCGTTGCAGACCCAATCCTCGCCTGAGCCCGAGCGCTCGGACCCCTCGCAGCCTGGACGCAACAACGTCATCGACCTCGCCGCCGAGCGGAACCGACGGCGCGGCTTCAACCGCATCGTTGATCTCCGCGAGATGTTGAAGAGCCAGCTGGCGGACTTCGTTCGTTCCCACGAGGAGATCGAGGTGTCGGTAGAGGACGGCGTCAGGACGATCAACCTCGACTCCGCATTCCTCTCGAAGTATGGCGCCGAGTTGGCTCCGACGCTGCTCACAGGGGTGATTCAGACGATCAGGGGTGGAGAGGTCGAAGAGAAGGAACCGCAAGAACAAGACGAACCCGCTGCCCCCCTCGCGGTGACCTTCGACCTTGGAAGCCTTCTCTTTTCGCTGTTCTCCGCTCGAAAATCAGAGGGCGCACCAATACCAACTGTGGAGAGCACTCCACATCTGAGACCGGTTCCAGACCCTGAGGACTGATTCTCGTGGGGGGGGCCCGCATAGAATTGCCGAGCGGACGGCCGATGTTGGCAGCGCAAGCGACTGAAATGGATTCGAATCGAACTTGTTGAATGGCTGGAATCTCTTGACGGTGAGTGACGCTCACTGAGCGGCTCTGCGTGGTTGGGCGCGAGAGAGACTCGCAAGAAAGAGCCAATGGAGGTCCACGTTGGGCCGAACAAAGAAACGTGCATGGCGGCACAGCCTCTACGCACGCGCGACACTGTTCCTGATCTTGGGGGCGGGGGCCGTGTTGGGGGCCGCCTTTGTGCTGTCCTCGCTGATGGTCGACGACTCCGTGGGACGTCTGCTCGGCGAGCGCATGGGGCTGGCCCGAACTGCTGGGGTTTTCCTGGAAGATCGCATTCACAACGATCTCAAGAACCTCGAGACGCGGGTGGCCCCCGTGATGCGGGCGGGACGGACCGACACCTGGAACGAAGAGCTGACCCTGGCGCTGCTCGACGAGTATGGGACGACCCTCTTCTCCGAGGGGGTGTTCGTGCTCGATCGCACCAAGCAGATGACGGTCGACGTCCCCAGCGTCCGTGAGGACTTGGAGGAGGCCCATGTCGATCTGGAGCGCTTGGCGAGCGAGGCCGAGGTGAGTAGAGGCATGGTAAGCACGCCCCTGGTCGAGTTGGGGCATCGCAAAGTGCTGGTGATGGTCATGCCAGTCGGCGGCCAGAATGAACGGCCCGTCGACGGCTACATCGGCGGCTTGTTGCAGCCGGCGGCCATGAACATCTTGGCGCCCCTGAGCCGAGCCCGGGCAGACACCGGCGTCGAGCTCGATCTGGTGGACCGCAAAGGCGTCGTCGTTGCTTCCACGGCCCAACATGGGCTCTTTCGTTACAGCGACCACAACCGCGTGCTCGCCGAGGCCATCGACGAGGGTGCGGAGATCGAGGGACAGTGCCACAGCTGCCATGAACAGGCCGGCGGCGAGATCGAGGAGCCCCAGGCCGACATCTTGGCCTTCTCGCCCTTGCCCAGCATGGGCCTCGGCCTGGCGGTTCACCAACCGGAGAGCGAGGCCCTCGCCCCCGCTTTCGCGCTGCGCAAGCAGCTCTTCGTCGTGGGCCTGGCCTTCGTCGCGCTCTTTCTCTTGTTCGCCGGGCTCTCGGTGCGGGCCGTGGTGCGGCCGGTCACGCGGCTGACCGAGGCCGTCCGAGAGGACAAAGACGACGTCCGCCCCTTGGTGTTGCCCTCCACCAGCCACGACGAGGTCGGGGAGCTCGCCACCGCGCTGCTCCTTTGGCGCCAACGCATGCTGCTCTCGATGCGCAGCGCTGAGCGCTCGAGAGAAGCCCTGGACGTCGAGACCGAGAACACCCGTCGGCACCTCGAGGCCCTCGAAGACATCGTCGTGCAATCGAGCGCCGGTGGGGACATGCAGGCCATCGTCGAACACGGCCTCGAGGAGACCTTGTCGCTGCTCGGGTTGCCCGAGGGGATTCTTCAGATCCGCTACCGCGAGCGCGTCTTCACCTCCACGCAGGAGATCACAGAGAGCCAAGTCACGTGCTTGCTCGAGGTCTGTCGTCACGTCTTCGAGGCGCCCGCTGGCGCCGACCAGGGTCCTACGAACGAGTATCGCATGAAGGTCCTCGAACTCTCCAAGCTCACCCTGCCCTGTTGCCTCGGAACGACCGGGGTGTTCACGGCCGCGGTCTTGCGAGGTTCGCCCGACTTCTCTCTCATCGCCGTGGTTGGCGACAAGAACGGCAAGACGCCCGCCGAGGAACGCTGGCTGCGGTCCCTGCTGCAGCACATTACGATGTGGGCGACGAACCGACTGCGCCGCGAGCTCGACCAAGAGCGGCAGGAACAAAATCGCCAATACCTGCATCGTGTGCTGAAAGCGCAAGAAGCCGAGCGCCGCCGCGTCGCTCGAGAGCTGCACGACACCGTGGCGCAGGACCTAGCCGCGTTGCGTCTCGAGGTCGAGAGGTTGGGCAACCACGCCGAGTCCGCCCACCTCAAGGCGGAGCTTGCGACCCTCGAAGGGCGGGTTCAGGAGAACCTGAGGCTCGTGCGCAACATCCTCCTCGACCTGCGGCTCTCGGTCTTGGAGAGCATGGGGTTCTTGCCAACTTTGCAGTGGCACCTCGAAAGAGTCGAGCGAGAGCAGGGCGTTCGCGGTACTCTGGAGATCGACGGCGACGAACGCGAGCTCGACTACGAGACCGCGATCACCCTCTTCCGCATCTTTCAGGAGTCCGTCCTCAACGCCGTTCAGCACGGCAAAGCCGAACACATCATGGTGAGCGTCTTGTTTGGGGAGTCCGAGATCAAGCTGGTCGTCGAAGACGATGGGTGCGGCTTCGACCCGAACGCTTACGGCGACGGCCCTGTTGTGGCCGAGCACGGTCTCGGCCTGCTCGGCCTCAAGGAACGGGCGCGGCTGCTCGGGGGCCTAGCGACGATCTCGTCGAGTCCAGGGGAAGGCACGACGGTGACCGTCACAGCCCCGCTCCATCGAGATGCCTCTTCGATCGGAAACACAATGGGGGAGTCATGAACAACGGGATTCGCACCGTGATCGCCGACGATCACGTGGTCCTCAGGGTCGGCCTCAAAGCGTTTCTCGAGGAGCAGACCGACCCAGGCATCCACGTCGTCGGCGACAGTTCTACTGGCGAGGGCGCCATCGAGCTCGTGCAATCGAAACACGCGGATTTGCTCTTGCTCGACCTCTCCATGCCAGGGCTCGGTGGCATCGGCACGACGTTGGAGCTGCGGCGACTCGGGAGCACGGTGCGCATCCTCATCCTCACGCAGTACGCCGAGGCCGTTTACGCCCGGCGTGCGCTTGAGGCCGGCGCCAACGGCTACATGCTCAAGACCGCCCGCGGCGAGGAGCTGCTGGCCGCCATTCGCGCGGTCATCGGTGGAGGCACCTACATCGACCCGGCGGTCGCTGGCCTCCTCATGGCGCCGTCGCTCAGCGGTGGTCCCACTCCCAACTCCGAACGAGAGGTCTACGCCAGCCTCACGCCGCGCGAACGACAGGTGCTGACCTTGGTCGCCGAGGGTTTTTCGAACAAGGAAATCGCCGAGGCCTTAGATGTCGCGGTCAAGACCGCCATGGCCCACCGCGCCAACATGATGGACAAAATCGGCATTCACAATCGCTCCAAACTGGTCCAGTTCGCCATTCGAATGGGGCTTGTCACCATGGACGAGAAGCCGAGCTCCTGACCTCGGCCCTAAGCTTTGGGATCGACGTGCCTATTGGCCGTTCAGCGCGCGTCGGACGGCCTCGCGCAACGTGTCGATGGGCTGCGCGCCAACGAAGCGCTCGCCGTTGATGAACACGACGGGCACACCCTTGACCTCGAGGGAGGCCCCAATCGCCAGGTCTCCGGCAATGGCGGTGCGGGCTGCGTCGCTAGCCATGTCCGTCCGCCATTGGTTGAGGTCGAGCCCAGTATCGGCTGCTGTGGCCAAATAGAGGGCGTTGCCCAGGGACGACTGGTTGGCGAAGAGCCGAATCGCGACCTCCATGGCCTTGCCTTGTTGTCCCGCGGCCCACACCGCCTGAGCCGCAGGCATCGCCTGGGCGTGGAACCCCAGCGGGTTGTGGTAGAGCGCGACGGCGATTGGGCTGCCAAACTCCATGCGCAGTTGCCAAATGCTGTCGTCGAGCCTCTGGCAGAAGGGGCACTGGAAGTCGGTGAAGACGGCGAGCATCACTGGGGCGTCTGGGTCTCCGGCGATGGTGTGGTCTCTGGCGTCGAGCGTGACACGCGAGTCTGTTTGTGTGGCCACCCTGTCGGCGTTTGGCGAGTTCTGGCCACGCGGGGCGGCCGGCGCAGTCGACTGAGCAGGAACCTCCTCGTCTGTGCCGATGCTCAAGCCGTTGAAGACTGCACCCGCCACAACCGAGGCGCCAACGATCAGGCCTAGGACAATGGTCCAGCGGGCTGAGGGAATGGCCGACTTGCTCTTCGCCGGTTTTGCCGTGGCAGCCGCTCGCTCACGTTCTGCTTCTGCGGCAATTCGCCGCGCTCTGGTACGCTCGGCGGCCTTGGCGACTTTCTCGGCGCGCTCGGTGGCCTCTTTGGCCAGCTGCTCGCGGGCTAGCCTTCGAACGCTCGCCTCGCGCTCGCCGCGTGCCTGTTTGTCGTGCGCTTCACTGCGCTTGTGATTGCGCTCGGCTTCGAGGGAGCTCTCCTGTTGGACCCTCTGCGCGGCGACTCTGCGCCGCTGGAGCGCATCTGCGCGAGCGCCGACGACACAGACGAAACGAGTGCGAGCCGCAGCCAGCTCGGCCGGCGGCACAGCCAACTCGTCCGGCGGCGTGGCCAGGGCTCGACGAACCTCGGCGACGTTGCGGAAGCGGTCCTCGACGATGGGCTCGATGAGCTTGCGCAGGACGTACTTGAAGGCGTCGCTGACGTTCACCATGGGCTCGAACTGCAGCCGCATGCGCTCGACCGGGAAGTCGGTCACGTCGCGCTGGCTCAGCACGGTGATCAGCGTCATGCCCAGCCCGAAGAGGTCCGACGCCGGCTCGGCCCGCCCGCCGAGCTGCTCCATGGGGACGAAGCCAGCGGTCCCCACCATGGTGCCGTCCGCGACCGAGCGGTCGATTCCCGTCCCCCGCGCCGTGTCGAAGTCGATCAACACCGGCTTGCCGTCGGGCCGCAGGATGATGTTGGAGGGCTTGATGTCGCGATGGATGATGGGCGGCGAGAAGTGGTGCAGGTACTCGAGGATGTCGAGCATGCTCTCGAGCAAGGTGCGAGCGGACTCCTCGTCGAAGCGCAGGCCATCGGCGACGGCGTTGGGGAGGTTCGTCCCCTCGACGAGCTCCTGGACCAAGGCGACGCAGGGGACGCCGCGCAGGTCGGTGTCGATCCGGTCGAAGACCTTTGGCACCCCCGGATGCTCTAGACCGCGCAGGATGTCGAACTGGCGGTTGAACTGCTCCAACGCTTTCCAGTCGTCGAGCTGCTGGATGTTGAGCAGTTTCAGCGCGTGTCGTTTCCCAGTGCGGACATCCTCGACCTCGAAAACACGGGAGCTGCCGCCCGCGCCGAGGATTCGCCGGGCGAGGTAGCGCGCGACGAGACCGATCGCGGCGCCGCAGCGGGGACACGTGGCGTGGGGATTCGCTTCGCTGCTCGGGGTGCGACAGCTGAAGCAGAGAACCAATTCGGGTCTGGGCATCGTGGGCTCGTGAACGGGTGGAGCCGGGAGTGTAGCGACAGCCAAGCTGAAAAACCAAGAGAATGCCCGACAACGGCCCTGCATCGCCCTCTACGTTGAGGGTGGCGGAGACTCGGGGTCTTGTCGGTCGGCGTCCGGCGCGGGCGTTCGTTCCCGGTGTCGGTCGTTGGACTCGCAAGCCCCAAAGCGGCTCCTTGTCTACGACTCAAGCCATGCGCGGGGTCACTGACCTCGGCGGCGAGCCCAGACGAGGCCGACTGCCAGGACGAGAAACCACGTCGCCCGAAGCCTTTGCCCCTTCGCGACCCCGCGTTCGGATCGCAAGACTCCACCGCACGAAAGTGAAGCGCGGAGGTTTGGACCAAAGCAGTCGCTCTACGTTGCACACTGGAACCAACCAGGCCAAACTCTCCTGACTCCCTCGAAAAGCCAGTGCTCGCCGCGACCGGCGAGCGTCTCACTTCGCAGGTTAGAACGATGCCTGACAAACGCGACCTCATCCTCGGCGTCCTCAGCGAGAAGCTGGGAATGGCTACGCCACGGCAGCTGGCCCACATCACCGCCACAAACGACGGCTCGATGGGCGACACGCTTGCGCAAGAGGCGAACTGGACCCAAGCCCGCCGCACTCTGATGGAGGGCTTGGTGGACGCAGCGCTGGGCGCGCATGGCGGCGATGTGGACGAGACGTTGGAGGCGTTCGGCGGTGAGGGTTCGCTGCTGCGTTCGTTCGGGGGCGCGCTGACGATGACCGCTGACGGGGACGTGCACGAGATCGCCATCGAAGAGGCCGACGAGGACCTGACCGCCGTGACGCCCGAGCCGCTGGGCCGCTATCGCAGCGGGGCTCACGGCACGGCGAGCGTCGAAGAGAGCGAGGAGCTCGGCCGCTGCGGGATCGGCCGCGTCGTCATCGCCTACGACTCGCATCTGGGACGCGAGGTGGCGCTCAAGGAGCTGCTCCCGGGTCGCGACGTGAGCAACACCCTCGACACCTTGTCGAGCCACACGATTCGTTTCCTCAGGGAGGCGCGGGTCACCGGCCAGCTCGAGCATCCGAACATCGTCCCGGTCTACGAGTTGGGACGACGCCCCGACGGCACGCTCTACTACACGATGAAGGTGGTGCGTGGACGCACGATGCGCGAGGTGCTCGACGGCAGCCAGGGGCTGCGCGACCGGCTCAAGTTGCTGCCGCACTTCGTCAGTCTCTGCCAGGCCCTGGCCTACGCCCACAGCCGAGGCGTGGTCCATCGAGACATCAAGCCGTCGAACGTCATGCTCGGAGAGTTCGGCGAGACCGTGCTCCTCGACTGGGGGCTGGCGAAGGTCAAGGGCGCCCGCGACCTCGGGGAGCGCGAGCTGGAGCGCAACGTCGAGCTGCTCAAGGACTCTTCGCCGAGCCAGACGGGCGCAGGCGAGATGTTGGGGACGCCTCTCTACATGAGCCCTGAGCAGGCCACCGGAAAGATCGAGCAGATCGACGCGCGGTCCGACGTCTGGAGCCTGGGCGCGATGTTCTACGAGATCCTCACGGGGGCCTCGCCCTTCGACGACGAGTCGCTGGTGCGCGTCGTTTACAACGTCATCCAAGCGAAGCCGACCGACATCAGCGAGCGCTGCCCCGAGGCGCCGCCTGAGTTGGCGGCGATCTGCCGACGTGCTTTGAGGAAAGAGCGCAACGACCGCTACAGCGACGCCAAAGCCATGGCGGACGAGGTCGAGGCCTACCTGACAGGAGACCGAGTCTCCTCCTACGAGTACAGCACTCGGGAGCTCATCTCTCGGTTCGCGAAGAAGCACCGCTCGGCGCTCGCGATCATTGGCGCGGCGAGCGTGCTCTTGGTGGTCAT
>Ga0210044_10004907_pt1 | contig 18388 bp, 12 predicted proteins | sample CryGey13umfilter_2_FD_183959 | JGI IMG/M metagenome (GOLD analysis project Ga0210044, IMG submission 183959) | Groundwater microbial communities from aquifer in Utah, USA - Crystal Geyser 4/9/14 3 um filter (SPAdes) (version 2) | ecosystem: Environmental > Aquatic > Deep subsurface >... | reverse complement strand
TTGCCCCCGATAAACCTCCCACCATACGCCAGGCCGTATTTATGGTTGCAGGCATGGGTGGCCACATGGGGAGAAAAGCTGACGGCTTCCCTGGCACCCAGACCATCTGGCGAGGCCTGGTAAGGTTGTACGGGGCAACTGAGATGTACGCTATCCTTACTAAGCAATTTTATCCTTCTCCTATGCAATCCGGCCCCTGACCCCCCTGTGTCTAGTGTGTAGAAAGACCAGCTCGACGGGGGAGGGAGGGGTGGGGGTGATTTTCATGCTTCGTTGTGCCCCTTTCCGGGCATGCCCGTTAGTAAAAAGTTCATACTCTATAAATCTATATAAACATTTTTCCCTCCCCGTATCCCGCCAAATAGGGGGCTTAGGGCCAGGGGGGGGATGGGTAGTTAATTGTATTTACCAATTATCGCAACGCTACAAACATTCATGTATGGCACGCCCCCCAGGTTATGGGTTAGTCCGAAGCGGGGATTATCTATCTGTCTTTCTCCGGCCCTTCCGTGCAGTTGAAGATACATCTCATAGAGCATGCGCAGCCCCGATGCCCCGATGGGATGTCCGAAACACTTGAGCCCCCCGTCCACCTGGCAGGGAACCCCGCCACCCCTCAGATCATAAAAGCCGTCCAGGGCATCTCTCCAGGCCTTTCCACGCTCCGATATGTAGAGGTCTTCATAGGTCACAAGCTCTGTGATCGAGAAGCAGTCGTGGACCTCCATCATGCTTATCTCTTTTCTGGGGTCCTTGATGCCTGCCTCCTCGTAGGCCTTTTTGGAGCAGGCTGCCGTGGTTATGAAATGATCCCCGTCCCACTTGTCGTATCCCATCTCAGTGCCGTTACTGAGGGCAAGCTGCAGGGCCTTTACCGTCACAAAATCCTTCTTCCCCATGGCCTTTGCCTTCTCAACAGTAGTGACAATGGCGCATGCTGATCCGTCACTCACCCCACAGCAGTCAAAAAGCCCCAGGGGATGGGCGATGATAGGGGCCGCCATGATCTGATCAATCCCCACGGCCTTTCTCAGATGGGCCTTTGGATTCATGGCGCCGTTTGCGTGGCTCTTTGCCGATACATGCGCAAGGGCCCGCTTGAGATCCTCATCCGAAACCCCGTACTTGGCGGCGTATGCGCTTGCAAGAAGCGCAAATGCCCCCGGTGCTGTTATATTGGGCCACCAGAGCCAGCTTAAGGAACCCCACCCCGAACCGGGATTGGGAAGTCCTCCGTAACCGGTGTCTTTAAGCTTTTCCACCCCCTGGGCAAGGGCTATGTCATAGGCCCCGGATGCAACCGCATATACCGCGCCCCTGAATGCCTCAGTGCCGCTCGCGCAGAAATTCTCAGTCCTTGTGACCGGGATAAGCGGAAGCCTCAGGGTGGTTGAAAGTGGTAGCGCGCTTTTCCCGACATTTATCTCTTCAATACAGGTTCCAAGCCATGCCGCCTGGATCTCCTTCTTTTCAATTCCAGCATCCTGGAGGCACTCGGTAAAGGCCTCAACCATAAGTTCCTCGGCACCCATATCCCAGCGCTCGCCGAAACGGCTGCAGCCCATTCCGATGATCGCCACCTTGTCTCTGATACCTGTGGCCATGCTCGCACCTCCTTTAAAACTTAAAGAGCTTTTCTATAAGCTGTGATTTCATGATATCGCCTTCAACCCTGAGCTTTCCGCCCGTAAAGGCAGCCATGGCATTGAGTTCGCCTTTGATGAGTTTGACAAAATCCTCATCCTTCATCTTTATGGTCGTCGTTGGCGATTTATGTGCGCCTTCTTCTACCTTGCAGGCCCCTTCCTTGATCGAAGCAAACCATGATCCGCCTGCCGTGCCTGATATGACGAACTGAAACACCACATCAACCCCGGCCGCCTTCTCCGCTCTGAATGCCTTTGGAAGACCCTCGAATATCTTTGTTACCGTAAGTTCTCCTCCTTCCGCCTTCGGAGCTTCCTGGCTTCCGGAGCCGGCCTCAAATAGGGGCGCAAAGGACTCCGTCGCGTTTGAATACTCGACGGCCCCGTCAATGGAGTTGACGGCATCCCAGTTCTTCAGGATATCCTCCGGGCTCGGAGCTGCATCACCCTTACCCAGGGCTGCGCCCTTGCCTGTAACTACGGCCGCGCGGTTGAAATAACCCATGCCTGCATTAACGATCATCCCGTTTTCTTTACAGGCCTCCGATGCCATATAGAGGACTATCGGGGCGACAAACTCAGGCTTGAGCTTGGCGAAGATTTCAGGCGGTAGTATGTCCTCCGTTAGCCTTGTCCCCGCTATAGGGGCCACGGTGTTTGCCTTGATATTGTGCCTCTCCCCTTCCAGCTTCACCGTATTCATGAACCCTATGAGCCCCATTTTGGCGGCAGAATAGTTCGCCTGACCAAAGTTTCCATAGAGCCCCGCAGCCGATGTCGTAAAGATGATCCTTCCGTATCTTCCCTCCCTCATCTTCTCAAAAGCGGGTCTTGTCACATTGTAAGCGCCTTTAAGATGCACATCCATCAACGCATTCCAGGTCTCAGGCTCCATTTTGGCAAGGGTCTTATCTCTCAAAATCCCTGCGTTATTTATCAGTATGTCGCATCTTCCAAAGGCCTTGATCGCCGTTTGAACTATCCCCTCCCCTCCTTCGGAGGTGGCAACGGAGTTGTAGTCGGCAACAGCCTCACCTCCTGTCTTCTTTATCTCCTCCACCACCGCGTCCGCCGCCATCGTGGAGCCGCCTCTCCCCTCTCTGGAGCCTCCCAGATCGTTTACCACCACCTTTGCCCCTCTTTTTGCAAGCTCAAGGGCGTAGGCCTTTCCCAGTCCTGCTCCAGCACCGGTAACTATCGCAACACGGCCGTCAAAACGGATGGATTCCTTATCCGCTTTCTTTGGCGCAGTACCGGGAATAGGAACCGCCTTCCAGAAATAGCCGGTAAAACCCCTTTCCTTATCAATGTAGCGTCTTCTGAAAACCAGCCTTGCCTTCTGGCCCACCTTTACCTCGGAGAGTTCGCAGTCCGTAAAATCGGCCATGAAGCGGCCGCCTCCGTCAAACTGAATCATTCCGTATATGGCTGGCGGATCAACCGACACTGCCAAAAGATCCCCTGTAAAGCTCTTTACTGAGGCGCCCAGTTCCGAAAACTCGTAGTCTTCCTGTGTGTGAATTGCCCCGCAGTCGGGATTGACGCAGATATCCATCTTTGGAAACTGCGGGGTTCCGCAGGCCGTGCATCTTCCGCCCACAAGCCCCGTGATCATCTTCCTCTTGCGCCACAAAACCGTCATGGCCGTCTGGGTCGGGGCCTCGGCCCTTATGCCCATCTCCGTTTCGATAAGGCCTCTGAACTTGAGAAACTTGGCGTAGTTGTCCGTTACAAGCTTCTTTTCAAGGGAGCCATTTACACCCCTTCGAGAAGCGATTCCGGAGATACTGTCAGTAGCCCTGAAATAAAGGGCGTCGCAGCCCTGCCCAAAGCCCGCAAGAAGAATCCTGTCGCCAGGCTTTGCCTCCTCAAGTGCCTTGACCAGCATCACCAGGGGATGAGCCGCCCCTGTTTCTCCGCATACCTCATGGAGGTTATCAGCTACCTTTTCAGGTCCAGCCCCGAGCTTTTTGGCTATGGCGCGATGCTCGGCCTTGAAAAAGCAGGGGAAAACCAGTTTATCTACATCGTCCATGGAGATGGAAAGTTTGCTCAAAAGTCCATTCACCGCCTGCGGGATGATCTTGGAATATCCCTCATCCCTCACCCACCTTTCCTCCCACATGTAGTCATAGATCTTCTGGGCTCCCCGGTAGTGATCAACAAAGTCGCAGGCGATGCTGTATGATCCCAGATATTCCGCAGCCACATCCGTGTCCCCCACAAGAACGGAGGCTGCGCCGTCTCCGAACCACATCTCATAGAAGTAAGCGGATTTGGCCTCGCGCTTATCCGATGCAGTGACAAGGACGTTACGTCTATCCCCGCTTTTCACTGTCTCAAAGGCCGTAACCAGGGCACTTGTCCCTGCCCTGAGTGAAGTTGTGAAATCCTCCGCCATTATCTCATCCTTGAGGTTGAGGGCGGTCTTGACAAGCCCTGCACACGAGCGATCCGCAAAGGGAAGAGTGGTGGAACACAGATACATTCCGTCAATCCGTGAGCGGTCGCACCCCTTTATGCAGTCTCTCGATGCCTCAACGGCCATCGTGATTGTGTCCTCATCCCAGTTGCAGAAGGATCTTTCGCCCTGGGCCACCATAATAATGGCGGGCGCAAACCATCCCATGTTCTGCACAATGCTCATACGGTTGAGCCTTAAACGCGGGATGTAGCCCCCGTAAGAAACTATTCCGATCATGTCTTTCCTCCTTATGCCGCGGCTAAAACTGATGGTTTCGTAAAAAGTCCATCAAAACTTAAAGAGCTTTTCAACTAGCTGCGATTTCATGAGATCACCTTCAATCTTGAGCTTTCCTCCTGTATAGGCGGCCATGGCCTTCAACTCCCCCTTGATGAGCTTTACAAAGTCCTCATCCTTCATCTTAATGGTGGTGGTTGGAGACTGGTGTTTGCCTTCCGCAACGTTGCACGTCCCATCTTTTACGGTAACATTCCACGAGCCTCCCGTAGGTCCGGAGATCTCAAACTGAAATACCACGCTGACTCCAGCGGCCTTGTCCGCCTGAAAAGCGTCAGGGATACGTTCGAATATCCGCTTAACGCTCAAATCCTGGGTAGCTCCCTCTGCCTTGGCCTGCTCTTTCGGGTTGAAGGCTTCAAGCATTGGGCCGAAGGCCTCTGTGGCGCTTCCGAACTCCTTAGCCCCATCAAGGGATTTGATCTTTCCCATTGCCGCCGCAACCGCCTCGGGTGTTGTGATCTCGCCACCGTCTCCAAGAACAGCTCCGTCTCCCGTCACAATGGCAATTCTATTGAAATATCCCATTCCCGCGTTGTAGATCCGGCCTGTGACCGGGCATTGCTCGCTTGCAAGAAAGAGCACCATCGGGGCGACAAACTCAGGTTTGAGCTTGGAAAATATCTCGGGAGGCAGTATGTCCTCAGTCAGCCTCGTGCCTGCTATCGGGGCCACGGTGTTTACCTTGATATTGTGCCTCTCACCTTCAAGCTTTACCGTGTTCATAAATCCTATAAGCCCCATCTTGGCGGCAGAATAGTTCGCCTGCCCGAAATTGCCATAGAGCCCCGCTGCCGATGTCGTAAATATGATCCTTCCGTATCTTCCCTCCCTCATCTTCTCAAAGGCGGGTCTTGTCACATTGTAAGCGCCTTTAAGATGCACATCCATCACCGCATTCCAGGTCTCAGGCTCCATTTTGGCAAGGGTCTTATCTCTCAAAATCCCTGCGTTATTTATCAGTATGTCGCATCTTCCAAAGGCCTTGATTGCCGTTTGAACTATCCCCTCCCCTCCTTCAGGAGTTGCTACAGAGTTGTAGTCGGCCACGGCCTCCCCTCCAGCCTTCTTTATCTCCTCCACAACCGCGTCCGCCGCCATCGTGGAGCCGCCTCTCCCGTCTCTGGAGCCTCCAAGATCATTTACCACCACCTTTGCGCCTCTTTTTGCAAGCTCAAGGGCGTAGGCCTTTCCCAGTCCTGCTCCAGCACCGGTAACTATCGCAACACGGCCGTCAAAACGGATCCCCTTCGGCTTGCTTCGGGCCTCCAATTCCGCCCGGCTGATCCACTCCACTATGCCCCTGTCAATGATCACATCCCTGGTTTGATCGTTGACCGTTCGGAAAAAGGCCTTGCCTTCCTCCACCTTCCATATCTGTGTGGTTATTGGCACACCGGGATAGAGCACCTTTGAAAATCTCACCCTGAAACGGCTCATACGTTCGGGTTCTCCCGGAAAGAGGTGCTTTATTACCGCCCTGCAAGCATAGCCGTGGGTGCAAAGCCCGTGCATTATGGGCTTTTCAAAGCCGCTTGCCCTGGCAAAATCGGGGTCCACGTGAAGAGCGAAGATGTCTCCTGAGAGCCTGTAGATAAGCGGCTGATCAGGTGCCGGGGAGGCATGTTCTTCGAAATCAGGCGCCCTATCCGGAATCTCCACCGATTCGCTCGGCCCGGGCTCCCCTCCGAATCCTCCGTCCTTGCGGCAGAAGATAGTAAATATGTTGGTGAACAGCTTCTTTCCGTTGCTGTGGAATGTTTCAGCCTCAGCTACCACAAGGGCGCCTTTTCCCTGCCCCTTGTCATACATGTGGGTGATTGCTCCCTCAGTAGTGATCGTCCCCTCCGTGGGAATGGGATTGTGAAAGATGATGTCCTGCTCGCCGTGGAGTATGCCTGATAGATCAGCATCAGAGCTGATCCCCACCTGAGCGAGAAAGTCAAAGACGCTTGCTATGGAAAAACTCGGGATGACCTTGAGAGACCCTTCATAGCAATATTCGAGTTCATCAAAACCCGCGCCCACTCCAAGCGAGTACAAGACCACATCCTTCCAGGTGTAGTCACGCCTGATCGGCCCTATCTTCTTGCCGACCGCATCCAGGTTAAGAGCCATTGCTTCTCCTCCTTGACTTATTCTTGTTTATAAAAACAGGGAACTTTCCTGCGTCATCAATGAATTAAATTTACCTCTCCCCCTCGCCTTCATTCCCTCCCCCTCGACGGGGGAGGGCGGGGTGGGGGTGATTTTCATCTTTCGTTGTGCCCCTTTCAGGGCATGACCGTTTATATGAAAATGCCCCTTCTCTTTACCGTCGAGACGTCGGGATGCGCCGGCAGTATTCCCTCCCCCTTGACGGGGGAGGGCGGGGTGGGGGTGATTTTCATGTTTCGTTGTGCCCTATCCGGGCATGGCGGTTAGTTAAAAAAACAAGGTCTCCTATCCCGGTGCCGTGGCAGCCTCATCCGGCTGGGCTCCGAGCCCGCAAGGCTGCCTTCCCCGCAAAGGCCGGGACAAGAATAAATTTGAGCGTCTCCCTTACACGTACGACATATTCCTTCTTCTCCAGACCAAGCATTGGCCTGAAAAAGCCCTCTCCAGAAATGAAATTGTGGATGGTGTTCATTATGGCAAGCACCTGCATCCTTGCACTTGTTGAGATTCTGCTCTTGTCTTCAGATAGATTCATGGAACGGGCAACGTCTGAGATCAGCTCAGGGACATGTATATCGTGGCCGGTCGGGTGCCTTGTCTTGGTAAAGTAGCGGAAGAGAATGAGGTTGGAAATCTCGGGGTTATCGAAGAGATAATCAGTCATCATGTCAATGGATATCTCCATGCGCTCGGAAAGAGGCCTTCCGTGTATGACCTTCTCAACCTCGGAGAGCTTTAATTTCAGGTCCTCGTAGATGTCTCTTATGACCGCCTCGTAGAGATCGCCTTTTTCTCCCCAGTGGTAATAGAGGGTTGATATATCTATCTCCACGTCTTTGGCGATCATGCGGGTGGTGGTGCCGTGAAAACCGTATTGGCCGAAGAGCCTTCGGGCGGCCTTAAGTATCCTGGCCTTCATGGAATCAGGGGCCATGCGGGCCTTTTCAAGAGGTGTAGCCATCAGGACTCCATCGCTCGTTTCCATCAAATGATGGAGAAGAATACCGCAGAATGGCACCGCTTGTCAAGGCATTTGGACACTAGATAGTGTCCATCCGGAAATGAGATAGTTTCGTCGAGTTCAAGGCGGGCGATAATTTTAACCACAGGAATACATGGACGTATTTTGAGGATTAAAATTTGAGCCCAACGCCGAAATCGGTGAAAATAGCCATTTCCTGATGGACACTAGATAATTAACCAAAGATTATAGGTATCTTCTCAATAAATCGGAGGGACTGTTTCCCGGGGAATATTGTAGGTTTACCCCAAATTATTGTGATGTTACGATTCCAGATATAAGCGTATTGTCTTTTCCTTCGAACATCTCATATGCCACTGTGTTCAAATCCTCCATGAAGAGGTGCTCATCAGGTTTGGGCTCTATCCATTTAATGGATGCCAGCTCTTCCCTTGGAAAAGATTTCAACAGGTCATAGATGAGAAGCATATCAAGCCCTGCCTCTTTGGAGGAGGCTTCGCGGAAGATTTCGGCCCAGTTAAATCGCCTTATCTTTGCCAATGTCCATAAATCAGCTACATCTTTGGCCTCTACCCTATACAAGGCAGAAACTTTGTTGGATAGAATATTACGCCAACTGTCCACATGGCCAATGGTTTCATCCCATTCGATATCGCCATAGTGGGGCGCGACATCATTAACAAAATCAATCTTCAGCGTGACCATCTCCTTTTCAGAAGTCTGACGTGAAATAAATATCTGGGCATAGTCGTCAAACCGCAGAACCCTGTCCGTAAGGATGGAGAAGGAACCGTGTCTGCTTTCCACTTCCAGTTCTGAGTAGAACGTTTCAATAAGTTTCGAAAAATCCGGGTCCCTGTTGACAAACAGGTCAAGGTCATCTGAGTACCGGACAGAGCTATAGTGCCTGCTTATTGCGGTACCACCTGTTAGATAGAAGGGAACGTTTATACGCCTCGCGATGGCAAGTATCCCATCCTGCAAAGGGTAAAGGCGTTCCTTGTAAAATTTTCCGTATTCGGTCATAGCGCTTTCTTTGCTCGGGGAATCGAAGCTTAGCGATCCGCTCCTCAGTCAAAAGCTGCGTCAAAAGTTCTTTCCCGACAAGCCCCAACACGTCGTGCCAGGGAAGCCTCTCCAATACCCTCAGGAGGATTTTGTCTTGATTGAAGGGCCCCTCCTTTTCCCGCAACCCCAGCAATACCTCCAGGAGCCGATCACCCTTGACATCATAGTCCCAGGCGATGGATTTAAGAACCTCTTCCTTTTCAGCAGCAGTCATCATTATTAGAGCACCGGTGAAAAAAATCAGGGCTTGCATCAAAGCAACTTTCGTAATTTACTGCCACAGTTGAGGAAACAAGTCAATGACCTATAGCGTAAGGCGGTATTACATTTTGAACCCGTTTCAATAAGATCACTAATTCAGAAGAATAAACAAAAGTGTCAACATGCTATTGATATACTTATTTCCCTTGACACAGGCGGCCCCTCTGATAGGAATGTGGCCTTAATTGGGATAAAAAACCTGATAGAAGGAGACCCTTTATGTTTCAGACCCAACTTACACGAAAACTGGGCATAGAATACCCTATCGTGGGCGGGACCATGATGTGGATAAGCGATCCGGAATTTGTGGCCGCAATATCCAACGCGGGCGGGCTTGGCATCCTTGCCTCCGCCATGTATCAGACCAAAGAGGATTTTGCAAAGGCAGTGGACAGGCTCTTTGAGCTTACAAAGAAACCCTTTGCGGTAAACCTCAACCTCTTTCCCATGATGAGGCCCATAGACAACAGCGAGTACCTGGATGTGCTTGTCTCAAGAGGGGTCAAGATCGTTGAGACCTCAGGCCATTCAGCCCCCGAGGATCTTGTTGGCCGCTTCAAGCAGGCCGGCATGACCTGGATTCATAAGTGCGTGGGCGTGCGCTATGCCCTCAAGGTCCAGAGCATGGGAGCCGACATGGTTACGGTTGTGGGATATGAAAACGGAGGAGCTACCGGCACCCTCGATATAGGGACGCTGGTGCTGGTTCCGCGGGTGGTTGAAAGCCTCTCCATACCGGTCATAGGGGGCGGAGGGGTCACGGACGGGAGGAGTTTCCTCGCCCTTCTGGCGCTGGGGGCACAGGGCGTGATAATCGGAACAAGGCTCCTTACCACAAAGGAGGCCCCGATCCATGAAAACCTCAAGCAGGCCCTGGTCAACGCATCGGAACTAGACACCATGCTCATTATGCGTACAATTGGAGCGACGCACAGAGTCTGGGCCAACGCCGCGGCAAAAAAATGCGCAGAGCTTGAGCAGCAGAAGGCTGAGCTTCATGATATCCTGCAGGTGGTATCGGGTGAAAAGGCAAAAATTCTATATACAAAGGGGGAGCTTGACGCGGGGATCGTCTCATGCGGTCAGGGAGTGGGACTAGCCCACGACATCCCGACCTTGAAAGAGCTTTTTGACAGGATAATCTCTGAGGCAGCAGGGATTGCGCGAAGGATAGCCGATTCAACTAACCCCCATGCCTGAATGGGGCACAACGAAGGATGAAAATCACCCCCACCCCTCCCTCCCCCGTCGAGGGGGAGGGAATACTGCCGGCGCATCCCGGCGTCTCGACGGTAAAGAGAAGGGGCATTTTCATATAAACAGCCATACTTGAATAGGGCACAACGAAGCATGAAAATCACCCCCACCTCTCCCTCCCCCGTCGAGGGGGAGGGAATAATGCCGACATATCCCGACGCCTCGAAGGTAAAAGGGGAGGGGTAAAGGGAAGGGACATTTTCATATAAAAGTGAGGAGGAATTGCCATGAAAGAAGATACACCTTTCAAGGTTGAAAAAAGAGATCATATCGCCTGGGTTACACTCAACAGGCCTGAAAAAAGAAACACAATGGATTACGCCTTCTTTGAAGGAATAGACAAGATATTCAAGGAGCTGGGCATAGATCGGGATGTGCGCGTCATAGTTATCAAGGCCGAGGGAAAGAGCTTTACCGCAGGTCTTGATCTTGTTTCCATGGGCTCCATGCTACAGGGCGAAGGAGTGGGTTTTCGGGAGGACCTCAGAAAAGAGATACTCAGCTTCCAGGAGTGCCTCAACACCCTTGAGAGATGCCCAAAGCCTATAATCGCGGCCGTGCATGGCCACTGCATCGGAGGGGGAATTGATCTATTGTGCGTCTGCGACATAAGGATGGCAAGCCGCGAAGCCGTCTTTTCGGTTCGCGAGACAAGGGTTGCAATTGTAGCTGATCTCGGCACCCTTCAGAGGCTTCCGACCATCATAGGGCAGGGCTGGTTCAGGGACCTTGCCCTCACGGGAAGAGATTTTACAGCGGAGGAGGCACTCAAGATGGGATTTATAACCAGATTGGCCGACAGCAGGGACGCGCTGCTTTCACAGGCTGCCGGCCTGGCCGAGGAGATCGCGGCCCTGCCTCCCACAACGGTTCAGGGCGTAAAGGATGTGATTAATTACAGCAGGGATAACGGCATCCATGCGGGTCTTTCCTATGTGGCCCAGAAAAACGCGGCCATGCTCCCCTCGAAGGATCTTATGGAGGCATTCACGGCCTTTATGGAGAAAAGAAAACCGGTATTTACAGGAGAATAGAGCTTGCTTACCTTGATCGAGATTGTCTCTTGATTCAGGGCAGGGCCTCCATCATATCGCTTAGCTCGGTCACAGGCCGCTTGCAGGAATAACCGCTGCAGATATAGGCCGTGGGCTTTCCCTCTATGGCATTATATCCGCGGACAAACTCAATAACCGCATCAATAGCGGGGCTTTCTTCATCCGAGGGCCTAAAGACCAGAACCCTGTTCGGGATGAACCTCTTTCTTACGGATTTAAGCATATCAATTGTCCCAGGATCGTCCTTCTTTCCAACTATAACTATCTCATGGGAGGGCCCAAGGGCGAAATTTAGCCCGCAGAGAAACTGCGTGTATCCTGAGGGCACCTGCGCAACCTGTCCTGAAAAGGTTTTTATAATGCCTGCTGCTCCATCCTCGTATTCCGCTTTTCCCGTAAGCCTTGAAAGTCTGAGCATGTTCATCAGTGCTACAGAGTTCCCCGCAGGTGTCGCTCCATCATAGATCTCCTTCTTCCTCAAAATCAGATCCCTTGCGTCATCGGGAGCGAAATAAAAACCTTTACCCGACTGATCCTCGAAATGCCTTAACATGTCCTGCGACAGCTCAAGCGCGGCCGCAAGATATCGAGGGTCAAATCCTGCTTCGTACAGCTCCAGGAGCCCCCACTGCAGGAAGGCGTAATCATCCAGATTGGCATCAATATCAGCATCCCCGTCACGAAAGCGATGAAGAAGCCTTCCGTCTTTTCTTTTCATTTTCTTGAGCAGGAAATCCGCGGCCTCCCTTGCAGCCTTACCGCAGGCCTCATCGCCCAGCACCTGTGCCCCTAGCGCCAGGGCCGCTATCATCAGTCCGTTCCAGTCTGTCAGGACCTTGTCGTCCTTGTGAGGATGTACCCTCTTTTCGCGGATAGCAAAGAGCCTTTCCCTGATAACCTCCATCCGCCGGACAATATCCCCCATGCCAGGCTCTCCGGCATTATACGAGACCGGTTTGGAAAGATGCAGGATATTGGCCCCCTTATCCGTTCCGGTAGCCTCATCGGTGAAATTACCCTCCTCTTTGCAGTTAAAGACCTTCATTGCAAGCCGGGCCTCCTCACCTGAGAGGGCATCCATTATCTCCGCGGCCTTCCATACATAGAACTTCCCCTCAACACCTTCGCTGTCGGCGTCTTCAGCAGAGAAAAACCCCCCCTCAGGAGACCTCATGTCCCTAAGGACATAGGTAAATATCTCCCTTGCCGTATCCGCGTAGAAGTCGTCTTTTGTCGCCTGATATGCCTCGATATATACGATTGCGAGCAACGCCTGATCGTAGAGCATCTTTTCAAAGTGGGGAACAAGCCACCTCTTGTCTGTTGAGTACCTGTGAAAACCGTATCCCAGATGATCGAAGATTCCCCCCTGCCGCATCTCCTTCAGGGTCTTCTCAACCATCATAAGCGCCTGGGACGTGCCGGTCCTCTTCCAGTACCTGAGAAGAAAGTTCAAATTGTGGGGAGTAGGGAATTTGGGTGAGTCTCCAAATCCGCCCCAGCTCGCGTCGAATCGGCCTCGCAGTTCATTGTAGGCCGCGTCAAGAACAGCACCGTCAAGGGTCTGCGCCTTCTCTGCCTTTTCAAGGCCCAAGAGTGCCTGCATGATACCCGCTACGTTCTTTAGGACATCCTCTCTCCTTTCCCTCCACACCTGGCTGATCCTTGGAACAAGGTCCATCATGCCCATCCGGCCGTAACGATTGTCCTTGGGAATATAGGTAGCGGCAAAGAAGGGTTCCTTCTCAGGAGTCATGATGATGGTCAGGGGCCAGCCTCCGCTTCCTGTCATCATGTTGCAAACGGTCATGTAGATATGGTCAAGGTCGGGCCTTTCCTCTCGGTCAACCTTAATGGACACAAAGGCCTCATTCATCAGGGCTGCCACCTCCGGATCTTCAAAGGACTCCTTTTCCATTACATGACACCAGTGGCATGTGGAATAACCTATGGATAGAAAGATTGGCTTATCCTCGGCTCTTGCCTTTTCAAAGGCGTCATCACGCCAGGCATACCAGTCAACGGGATTATGCGCATGCTGAAGCAGATACGGGCTCTTTTCGTTTATCAGTCTGTTTGACTTGCCTTCAGCCTTCTGATTGTCTAAATTGTTGCTCATAACTATCCCTTTCAGCACATTATTTTTGACAGATTTCAGGGAAAAGGATAATCACTTATCATCAAGATACAACTTGTGAATCGCCGCTCTAAGGTATATTTGTATGTATTGTTGAGCCCGGGATATCGGAGAGCATGACACAGGATTGCGGCGCAGATCTGGTTTTGCACAATGATAATATTTTTTATGGAGATACGCTCATTCCGGAGTGTGACGACATCAAGTCTTTCACACCTGGATTCCGGATCGCGTCAGGAATGACTTAGGGCATTTTAATCCTTCTTTGTGCCCCAAAAGGGCATGAGGGTTAGAGACAGGAGGAAGCATGATAACCGTTCTATCTGAGCTGAAAAAGGAAAGAGATATGGTTGACTCCATTGATTGGGAGATGACGCCTGAGAACGCCGTAAGGGTCTATCTGGAATGGGGCAATATATATGCGAGAGGAGACAGATCGGTAGTTCGCTCCAAAGATGATAACACGGTCTATTTCGTCGTCAACTGCTGGAGCAGGCCTTTTTACATCTACCTTCTCAAGAGGAATTCCCAGGAGGCCATCGAGCTTGCCAGGTTTGATCTGCCTGAGAGATTTGAAAAGCCGGTGTGCGCCCTAAAGGGCGTTTACCCCCTTGATGATGACCTAAAGGCCTGGCTCAAAAAAGAGCTGGATGTCGCTTAGGAGGCGCTCAAGAAATCAAGACCACGCTTCAACGACAGATGATGAAGGGTGGCGAGTCAGACTAACTTTCTATGAAGCCATCAGGATTCAGGGCCTACAGGAAGAAATGACGTATCAACAAGGTGTCTTTCGGGCCTCTGGGGATCTATGAAAACCGGGATATCCTTTCCTTTCGCAAAATCAGTCGGATCCCAAGGGATGGGTTTGCTTTGAAAGATATATTCCCTGCCGCTGACGGGGTCATTCCACATCGCACGGACTACATGATAGATTCCTCCCCTCATAGTTCTGATATGTGTTGCAGGGACTACGGAGTGAAACCTGGCTGTTACGATCTGTCCGCTCTGCCTCAGCCAGGCTTCGATCCTCTTTCTCCGCAAGGAAAAGCCAATAAAGGAACCCCCTATTAGAAAAAAAACAGCCCCAATGCCTCCCAGGATCATGACCGGAAACCAGAGGGAAAATACTCCAGCTATTGTAGCATCTTCAGGATTTAAGGAATCGTACAATACGCGAACCTTCTCCCCCTTTCGGTAAGATGGCGGCCTGCTGCCAATTGAGGAAGAAAATGTTACGGTCTTTCCATCGTTGGCTCTGAAGCTCACCACTGGATGATAAACTGATTCCCTGCGCTCAAGTTCCACAACGCTACCTTCAGCGACCAAGGCCCTTTCGATGAATCGCTCCGTGTGCCGATAAACAATAGCCCCGGCAGCAAGAAGTCCAATGGCAACAAGGGTGAAGACCCATCCAATGATCTTGAATCCTGACTCATAACTGCCCATCGAGATGTAATGACTCCCCCACGAATGGCCAGAACCTGACAGCCTCTAGCGGTTCCTTTATTGGCGTGAACTTCCGCGCTCCGCTCTTTATTGCCATAATATCATTTTTGCCAGCGGAGGCTACTAATTCTTATACCAGCAGCCATGCGCGAATAGGCACAACGAAAGATGAAAATCACCCCCACCCCTCCCTCCCCCGTCGAGGGGGAAGGAAAAATGCCGCACCTCAGATGCGTTTTGCTCATCCATCGCCTGCCTCTGCGTTGCTCCGCACACAAACCACTGCGGCGTGCTTACATGTAAGCCTCGCTCATCGAGATTTCACAGGCTTTGCATTTGAGCATTTTTCTCCAGTCTAAAAAACAATGTTCTTTCAACACGCTTTGACCGCTTAACAGGAAGCGATCTCAGGCTTTAGAGCATTTAATAATATCATCTCAATAATTGGGGGGATGGCCATGCGCAGATCAAGACATGCAGACCAGCAATCAGCTTGTGTAGGTGCGCCGTCATTCGCAGGGCTCACGGCGCACGGTTCCCGTGCGGCTGAAGCCGCACCTGCCCTGGATTTTTGATGTCATACATTTAATATCATTTGACATAAAGCCCAAGGCGCATCATATTTAACAAACTATAGCTCATGCCCTGAAAGGGACACAACGAAAGATGAAAATCACCCCCACCCCTCCCTCCCCCGTCGAGGGGGAGGAATAAAGGCAAGGGGCATTTTCATATAAAGGAGATGGCGTTATGGACGCAGATAAGATTTTGACTGGAAGACGGGTTCTTATTGTGGATGACGAGCAGGACGTGCTGGATACCCTCGTTGGGCTTCTCGACATGTGCAAACTTGACACCGCGGCCTCCTTTGATCAGGCAAAGACCCTCATGGAGTCCAACGACTATGATCTTGCCGTGCTTGACATAATGGGAGTCAGGGGATTTGATCTCCTCCAGGTCGCTAAGAAGAGAAACATTCCCGCCCTGATGCTGACCGCCCACTCTCTTACAAGCGAAAGCCTCAAAAAATCCGCAGAAGATGGCGCAGCCTACTTTGCCCCTAAGGACAAGATGAGCGATATAGCCATTTTCGCAGCAGACGTAATTGAATCAAAAGATAAAAAAAAGAGCCCGTGGATAAGGGTCTTTGATCGCCTCGGAGGGTTCTACGACAGGAAATTCGGTGGAACCGACTGGCGGGAAAAGGAAAAAAAGTTCTGGGAAGAAAAGACCAAGACCCTCTGGTAGCCAAGCCTCAGTCATTCATACTAACCCCCATGCCCGAATGGGGCACAACGAAGCATGAAAATCACCCCCACCCCTCCCTCCCCCGTCAAGGGGGAGGGAATAATGCCGTTGCACCCCGACGTTTCTACGGTAAAGGAAAGGGGCATTTTCATATAAACCGCCATGCCCGAATAGGGCACAACGAAAGAATGCTCCCAGGCGCACTCATTCCGGCATAGGCCGGAATCCAGGTTACAGGGACTCGATAGCTGCTCCCGGATCGGGGTTCGGGACAGGCTACGCAGCTATGACTATCCATTTTTATATAAATTGAGGGGTCCCTGCGGCTTCATGAGCAACGGAACCCCCATTGTATTATCTACAGCATTGCGAAAGGGTCTCCTGGGATCTCCTCCGTTGCCAGGCCCCGTAGAGAGACCCCCGCTACCGGCCGCACTCCTGTAAACACTCCTCCTAAAGCGGAATGTTGCCGTGCCGTCGCTCTGGGATGTCGGTCTTCTTGTCCTTGAGCATCATGAGTGCCTTCACAAGGCTTGCCCTGGTAAACTCCGGGAAAATGATGTGATCTATAAAGCCTACCTCGGCGGCCTTGAAGGGGCTTGCAAAGTTGTTTCTGTAATCATCCACAAGCTTCAGCCTCGTGGCTTCCGGGTCCTGTGATTCGGCAATCTCCTTTCTGAATATTATGTTGGCCGCTCCATCCGGACCCATGACCGCTATCTCAGCACTCGGATAAGCGTAGTTTATGTCGGCAGCAAGGTGCTTACCCGACATCGCGATGTAGGCCCCTCCATAAGCCTTGCGAGTTATCACGGTTATTTTGGGGACGGTCGCCTCCGAATAGGCATAGAGTATCTTGGCACCGTGTTTTATGATTCCGCCGTATTCCTGATTGACGCCGGGAAGATATCCAGGCACATCCACAAACGTTATTAGCGGTATATTGAAAGCGTCGCAGAGCCTGACAAAGCGGGCGCATTTTACTGAGGCGTTTATATCGAGGCACCCTGCCAGGAACCTTGGCTGATTGGCTATGATACCCACGGAAAGACCGTTTAAGCGCCCGAATCCCACTATCATGTTCTGAGCGAAGTGCTTGTGGACCTCCAGGAATTCGCCTCCGTCCAGGACTGAGAGGATAATCTTTTTCATGTCATAGGGCTTCTTGGGATTTGAGGGAACCACTTCATTAAGAGAAGCGTCGGAGCGATAGGGATCATCAAAACAGGGAATCTCCGGAGGCTTTTCGCGGTAGTTCCGGGGAAGATAGCTAAGTATCTGCCTCACCCTGTCAAGGGCCTCCTGATCGGAGTTCTCGGCAAAGTGGGCAACCCCGCTCTTGGTGTTGTGGGCCATGGCCCCTCCGAGGGCCTCTGCGGTAACTTCTTCGGCCGTCACCGATTTTATGACATCAGGCCCTGTTATGAACATGTGGCTTGTCTTTTTCACCATGACAATAAGGTCAGTGAGGGCAGGAGAATAGACCGCGCCTCCGGCGCTCGGTCCCATTATAACGGAGATCTGCGGTATGACTCCGGAACTCCAGACGTTGCGCTTGAATATCTCGCCATAACCGGCAAGGCTCATTACCCCTTCCTGTATCCTCGCCCCTCCGGAGTCGTTCAAACCTACAATGGGGCAGCCGCTCTTAAGGGCAAGGTCCATGACCTTACATATCTTCTCGCCCACCGCGCCGCTCAAAGATCCGCCAAAAACCGTAAAATCCTGGGCGAATACGAAGGTGGTTCTTCCGTTTATCCTGCCGTATCCTGTTACAACTCCGTCTCCGGCGGTCTTTTGTTTCTCCATCCCGAAATCATGACAGCGATGCACCACGAAACGGTCTATCTCCTCAAAACTGCCCTCGTCAAAGAGATGGGCGACCCTCTCCCTCGCCGTCATCTTCCCTTTGGCGTGCTGTGCCTCAATTCTCTTTGGGCCTCCACCCATCTCGGCCTCTTTGTTCCTTCTCTCAAGTTCCTTTATCTTATCATCAATCTCCATAAGGCTCTCTCTCCTGCCCAATAAGTTGAATCCTCAGCCATTTTAGCCGTATATAAAACATTGCAGGGTCTTACCTTGTCAAGGATAATCTCAGATATTTCCGCGCGGCCTTTTATCCATCTCTTCCCCGAGCTGAAGAAATCAGCATAACACCTAAATCTGCAAAAACTTCTTTACTTGGCGATTCCTCCGTGCTATACATAATTAGTAGAGAATATAATATGACTGAAATTATTGAAAAAATTGCACTTGCATCGGATGTTTTTCTTATGCGCTTGAAAGAGCCTCTGATCGCTGCCAAACGCAGAGCAGGCCAGTTTGTAATACTCCGGCTGAGCGAAAAGGGAGAGAGAATTCCTCTTACCA